>Ga0187782_10000095_pt1 | contig 50094 bp, 42 predicted proteins | sample 0715_SJ02_MP15_2_FD_132454 | JGI IMG/M metagenome (GOLD analysis project Ga0187782, IMG submission 132454) | Tropical peat soil microbial communities from peatlands in Department of Meta, Colombia - 0715_SJ02_MP15_20_MG | ecosystem: Environmental > Terrestrial > Soil > Wetlands > Peat | place... | reverse complement strand
CTGCGCGAGCAGGTGATGGACTTGCTGGAGACGATCTCCGGCAACCGCGTCAATTACGGGATGAACCGGATCGGCGGCGTCAACCGCGATCTTCCCGACGCTCAGCCGATCATCGCGACGCTAGCGGCGACGGCCGAGACGCTCAAGCGGGTGCTCGTGCCTGCCTTTCTGGAGAACGCCACCACCAGGGCGCGCATGGGCGGCGTTGGGCCCTTGACCCGCGAGCAGGCGATCGACTGGGGGGTGGTCGGGCCGGTCGCGCGTGCCTCGGGCGTCGAGGCCGACGTACGCTGCGACCATCCCTATCTCGTCTATCAGGAGCTCGGGTTCAAGATCGTCACCCAGCAGGACGGCGACGTTCGCGCCCGGGTCGTCGTCCGCGCCCTCGAACTGCTTGAGAGCATCCGTCTGGCCATCGAGGCGCTGCGGCGGATTCCGTCCGGCCCGCTTCGGGCCTTCGAGGGGATGCCCCGAATTCCGCAGGGCGAAGCGATCGCGCTGTCCGAGGCGCCGCGCGGCGAAGTGTTCTACTACGTCGCCGCCGACGGCGCTGACAAGCCCGCGCGGGTGAAGATTCGCACGCCGTCCTTCGTCAATATTCCCGCCCTCGAGGCCATGACGATCGGCCAGCAATTCGGCAATATCTCACTCATCCAGGCGTCGGTCGATCCCTGCCTCTCCTGTACCGACCGGTAGCCGGGGCGTCATGCCGAACGCAGCCGCACAGGCACGCTATGCACGCCAGACGGTGCTGAAGGAGATCGGCGAGGCCGGCCAGCGGTCGCTTGCCCGCGCCGTGGCAGTGATCGCCGGCCTCGGGGCCCTCGGCTCCAACAGTGCCAACCTGCTGGCGCGCGCCGGCGTGGGCACACTCCGCCTCGTGGACCGCGACTTCGTTGACTGGACCAATCTTGCGCGGCAATGTCTGTTCGACGAGGAAGATGTCACCCAGTCATTGCCGAAGGCGGAGGCCGCGAGGCAGCACCTGCAGCGGATCAATTCCACGATCCGCTACGAGCCGGTCATCGGTGACATCAACGCGGAGACCGTCGAGCGGCTCGTCGCCGGGGCCACGGTGGTGGTGGATGGGCTCGACAATTTCCACACGCGCGCGCTGGTCAACCAGGCCTGCGTCAAGCACGGCATCGCCTTTGTCTACGGTGCGTGCCTGGGGACGTACGGAAATGCCGCCACCGTCATCCCCGGTGTCTCGGCCTGCCTCAACTGCCTGCTGCCGGAGATCGGTGAGGCGACCACGCCGCCGCTGACGTGCGAGACCGTCGGCGTGCTCGGCCCGGTCGCGACGTTGGTGGCCGCATGGCAGAGCGCCGAAGCCATCAAGGTGATGGTCGGCGCAAAGGATGCCGTGTCGGCGCGGCTCATGTATGTCGACCTCTGGCACGGCGACGTCTCGACCGTGCCGATGGCGCGGAATGCCGGGTGCCGGGTATGCGGGCGCCGAGAATTCGACCTCCTCGAACACGGAGACCGTTTGGCGACGGCATCGCTGTGCGGCCGCGACGCCGTGCAGATCGTGCCGCCTCCCACCTTCGACCTGGATTTTGAACTGCTCGCGCGCACGCTCGCCCGGCTGTTCCCAATCGACCGCAACCCCTACCTGCTCAAGTTCCGCGTCGACGACCATGACGTGGTGGTCTTCCGTGACGGCCGGGCCATGGTCTTCGGCACCGCGGATCCGAAGCTGGCGCTCAGCCTGTACGGCAAGTACATCGGCGGGTGACACGCATGGACGAGAGCACAATCTACCTGGACAACGCGGCCACCACCTGGCCCAAGCCGGAAGCGGTCTATCGCGCCATCGATACGGCGATGCGCGAACACGGGGCCAATCCGGGTCGCGGTGCGTATCGCATGTCCATCGACGCGCAGCGCACGGTGGACGAGGCCAGGCAGGAAGTCTGCCGCCTGTTCAACGCGCCTGCCGCCGAGCGCGTGGTATTCACATTGAACTGCACCGATGCGCTGTGCCTGGCCCTGAAAGGGCTCATCAATCCGGGCACTCGAGTGGTCACCGGACCGTACGAGCACAACTCCGTGACGCGCCCATTGCAATCACTTGCCCGCTCCGGGGCAGAGATCGCGGTGGCGAAGCCGACGCCCACTCTCGGCATCGACCTCGACCATTTCCGCGAACTTTGCGGCCACCACGTCGATGTCGTCGTGGTCTCGCATGTCTCAAACGTCACCGGCTGCGTCGCCCCCGTCAAGGACATCGCCCGCATCACGCACGAGCGCGGTGGATTGTTCATCCTCGACGCGGCACAGAGTGCCGGAGGCCTCGAGATCGACATGCAGGAACTCGGGGTGGATGTCCTCGCCGCCCCCGGGCACAAGGGGCTCTATGGCCCTATGGGGACCGGCGTCCTCGTCCTTGCGGCGCCGTTACCGGTGCGGCCGTGGCGGGAGGGCGGCACTGGTTTCAAGTCGGAGAGTCCCGAGCAGCCGGCGGAGTATCCGTGGCGGCTTGAGGCGGGGACCGTCAACCTGCCGGGTATCGCCGGGCTCGCCGCGGGGACCCGTTTCGTCAGAACGACCGGTGTGCAGGCGATAGGCGGGCACGAGGCCGAGCTTGCGCGTCAAGCGGTGAAGGGGTTGCGCCAGATCGACGGCGTTCAGGTGTTCTGCGACCCCGATGGCCCGCAAACCGGCGTGTTCTCGTTTCTGCCGGCGGCCACGGAGGCGTCGATCGCTGGGACGATCCTTGACGCTTCCTTCCGAATCGCGGTGCGGACTGGCTTGCATTGCGCGCCGTCGACGCATCGCGTGCTGGGGACATTTCCGCGGGGAGCGGTGCGAGCCAGTTTCGGGTTCTTTAATACGGCAGACCACGTGCGAGCGCTGGTCACCGCCATTGCAGAAATCGTGTCCCAGCACGGATCCCCCACCGGGAAAGCTACGCCGCAAGTCAGCTAACGATCCGGCCCGGCCTGTTCCCGGAGTTGCTTCGTCGCCTGCACGTAGCGAAACGCGTCGTATGGCGATGGTGGCGGGGGTCTTTGAACAAGAGTCAACGACCGTCGCCTGAAGGCGATGGCTTGCGGCGGCTCGCGGCCATAGCCACGAGCGCCGCATTAGGCTGGGTTGATAGACAGCCCACGGTCCGGCACTGTCACGATCAGCGCCGTATGCGGTGGCGGTGTTGCGGTTGGCGTTGGGGCGGGCGAAACGCAACCCGCACGCCTGACGCCGAAACACTTGCCCGCGTCGGGACACAAAGGCAAACCCGGGCGGTGACCGCGGCCCGCGGTGCACTGCCTACAACCATCACGGCCTTTGGTACGCCGCCGCCGTCCTTCCCCTCGCAGCCAGGGTGGCCGGATGCGCTCCGCCTTCCGCCCACCCGGCCATCTCTTCGTAGAGCCTGTACTTTTCGTGGATGTCGGCCTGCGCCTGCTCGAGCAACTGCTCGGCCTCGGCCGGCCGGCTCATCGCGAGCGCGCGGTAGCGGAGCTCCTGGTACGCATAGTCGCGCAGCGGGACGGTCGGCCTGGGGGAATCGAGGCGAAACGGGTTCTCTCCCACCGCGCGCATCGCGGGATTGTAGCGGAACAAGGGCCAGCAGCCGCTGGCCGCGGCCACCTGCTGCTGCCGCAATCCGTAGCGCATGTCGATGCCGTGGGCGATGCAGTGGCAGTAGGCGAGGATCAGCGACGTACCCTGGTATGCCTCCGCCTCGCGGAACGCCAAAAGCGTCTGCTGAGGGTTGGCTCCCATCGCGACCTGGGCCACGTAGACGTTGCCGTACGCTATCGCCTGCAGCGCCAGGTCCTTTCGAGCGACCCGTTTGCCCGCGTCGGCGAACTTGGCAACGGCACCGAGCGGGGTCGCCTTCGAGGCCTGACCGCCCGTGTTCGAGTACACGGCAGTATCGAGCACCAGGAGGTTCACATCGCGACCGCTCGCCAATACGTGGTCCAATCCGCCGTAGCCGATATCGTACGCCCACCCGTCGCCGCCGACGATCCAGATGCTGCGCCGGATGAAGTGATCGACCACCGACATTAGATCCACGGCCCGCCTCTCCCCGGCCAGGGCCTTCAGCCGGCGGTTCAGCTCCGTCACCCGATCGCGCTGGGCGTAGATCTCGGACTCAGTCTGCTGCGGCGCGGTCAGGACGGCGTCGACGAGGTCCACGCCAACTTTCGGGGCCAGCGCCTTGGCCAGGGCGGTCGCGCGCTCCAGATGCTTGTCCGCCGCCAACCGGAAGCCGAGCCCGAACTCGGCGTTGTCCTCGAACAACGAGTTGGACCAGGCGGGGCCGCGGCCCTCGCGGTTCTTCGACCAAGGTGTCACCGGCAGGTTGCCGCCGGCGACCGACGAGCACCCGCTCGCGTTGGCCATCATGATCCGGTCGCCGAAGAGTCGCGACAGCACGGTGAGATAGGGCGTCTCGCCGCAGCCGGCGCAGGCTCCCGAGAACTGGAACAACGGCTCGAGGAACTGCACGCCGCGCACGTTGGCAAAGTCGACCCGTGCGCGGTCGTTGACGGGTAGAGTCTCGAAGAACGCAATGTCCCGACGCGCCGGGTCGACCAGGGGCGGCTTGTCGCGCAGGTTCAGCGCCCTGACATTCGGTTGGACGGGGCTATGCGCGGGGCACGCCTCGACGCAGAGGCCGCAGCCGGTGCAATCCTCGACGTAGACCTGAAGTGAGAAGCGGACATCGGGGAATCCCCGCGCGTTGACCGGTGCCGATTTGAACCCGTCGGGCGCGCCGTGCAGCTTGGCCGCGTCGAAGTACTTGGCGCGGATGACGGCGTGCGGACACACGAAACTGCACTGGCCGCATTGAATGCAGAGGTCTTGCTCCCACACGGGCACGACGTCCGCCACGTTGCGCTTTTCCCAGACGGAGGTGCCGGACGGGTACGTCCCATCGGCGGGGAGCAGGCTCACCGGAAGCTCGTCCCCCTGGCCCGCGATCAGCTTGGCGGTGACCGTGCGCACGAACTCCGGCGCGCTGTCCGGCACGATCGGTGGCCGGTCCCAGAGGCTGGTCGCGTGCGCGGGGACAGGCACCGGAAACAGCCGTGCAAGCGTCTCGTCGACGGCCTGGAAGTTTTTCCGCACCACCTCGGCGCCCTTCGAGCGGTAGGTCTGCTCGATCGTGTGCTTGACCTGCCGAATGGCCTCGTCTCTCGGCAACACGCCGGAGATGGCGAAGAAGCACGTCTGGAGGATCGTGTTGGTGCGGCCCCGCAGCCCGGCCTTCTCCGCCACCTTCGACGCATCGATGACGAAGATGCGCAGGTGCTTCTCGATGATCTGCTGCTGCGCGGACCGCGGCAGGTGATCCCAGACCGCGTCGGGATCAAACGGCGCGTTCAGCAGGAGCGTGGCCCCGGGCGCCGCGAGGTGCAGGACGTCTCCCCGCTCCAGAAGATGGAACTGATGGATGCCCAGGAAGTTCGCCCGCTGAATCAGGTAGGGCGCACGGATCGGGCGCGGGCCGAAGCGGAGGTGTGAGACTGTCTGTGCGCCCGACTTGTGCGAGTCGTACACGAAATACGCCTGGGAGTAGAGTCCGGCCTCCTCGGCAATGATCTTGGCGCTGTTCCTGTTCGCGCCTACCGTGCCATCGGCGCCGAGTCCATAGAACACGGTCTGGATGACGTCGTCCGAGTCGATCACGAACGTGGCATCGGGGTCGAGGCTGGTGTGGGTCACGTCGTCGCGGATCCCCACGGTGAAGCCGTGGCGGGGAGCGGGACGCTCGAGTTCGTCGAACACGGCCTTGACCATGCCCGGATCGAACTCCTTGGACGCGAGCCCGTACCGCCCGCCCACGACGTTGGGCATCGTGTCGAGCGTTCCCCGCGCGACGGCCCGGGCGAGCGCGCTCACGACGTCCAGGTAGAGCGGTTCGCCAGCCGAGCCGGGCTCCTTGGTGCGATCGAGCACGGCGACGGCGCGCACGCTCTTCGGAAGGGCTGCAACAAACGCGTCCGCCGCGAACGGCCGGTACAGCCGCACCTGCAGTACGCCGACCTTCTCGCCGCGCGCACGCAACGCCGCGGCAGCGCCGCGCGCGGTCTCGGCCGCCGAGCCCATCACAACGATCACCCGCTCGCCGTCGGCGGCGCCTTCGTACTCGAACAAGCGGTAGCGGCGGCCGGTCAGCAGCGCAAACCCGTCCATTACGGCCTGGACGATGCGCGGCGCGTTGTCGTAGAACGGGTTGGCCGCCTCACGGCTCTGGAAGTACGTATCCCAGTTGTGCACTGTGCCGCGCACGACAGGGCGCTCCGGATCGAGCGCGCGGGCGCGGTGGGCGTGCACCCATTGGTCGTCGATCATCGCGCGCATCTGGTCGTCGGTGAGCAACTCGAGGGTGTTGACCTCGTGCGACGTGCGGAACCCATCGAAGAAGTGCAGGAACGGCACCCGCGACTGCAGGGTGGCCGCCTGTGCGATGAGCGCGCTGTCGTGCGCCTCCTGCACGGACCCCGAGCACAGTAACGCAAAGCCGGTAGTGCGGGTCGCCATCACGTCCGAGTGATCGCAGAAGATCGAGGTGGCACTGGTCGCGACCGTGCGCGCCGCCACATGGAAGACGGTCGCGGTGAGTTCGCCGGCGATCTTGAACATGTTGGGGATCATGAGCAACAGTCCCTGGGACGCCGTAAACGTCGTCGTCAGCGCCCCGGACTGCAGCGCACCGTGGATGGCGCCTGCGGCACCACCCTCGCTCTGCATTTCCTGGACGAGGGGGATCGTTCCCCACAGGTTCGGCACGCCGTGCGAGGCCCATTCATCGGCCATCTCGGCCATCGGCGAGGACGGGGTGATCGGATAGATCGCGCAGACCTCGTTCAGCCGGTACGCCACATGAGCGACCGCCTCGTTGCCGTCCATACTGGTGAGTTTCTTGACCATCGTGCTCACCCCCCAAGGCCGGGGTCGGCGCGGCATATGACGCCAACTCCGGGATCGCCTTGATGGCATGTGACGACCATACGTCGATGTCCACCGCACGGCTCGACAGGTGCGGTCCTCGTGCCGGCACCTCGGGCGTGGCACGTCCTCTCGACCGTGTCCTGGGGGCGGGTCGCCCCGCTTCTGCGGCCGTAGCGCAGGCCGCACCGATACCGCACGTCGGGCCAGATGAACCTAGCCATGAACACGGTCAGCCGCGCGACCGACGTCAGGATGCGCTGGGCCGCGGGGTCCTCTTCGCCGAAGACCGGGGTGAGAAACCTCAAGAACGATACGAGGAGCGCTTTCTGCGGCGCTTCGTACGTCATACCACCTGGTCATCCGTCGATGTTGCCGGCGAACCTGGCTCAAGGGGGCCACGTTCACCCTCCGTCTGTTCGCCGATGTTGCCGCCGGCGTCCCCCGGATGGCCGTTATCCCTGGTGTCCTTCGCGGAGTCGCGGGGTATTTCCTGGCGCCGTTGTGGTCGCACGACGCAATCATTTGGCCATAACTGGGAGCGCTGCGCCGGTCAAGGCCTGTTCCGTTTCCCATCTTGGCCATGGGAGGGGCGTGCCGCGGCTGTTTCCCCATGCCGAAAGGCAGGGGCACTCGAGCTGGCAAGGGACGGTGATCGAACGCGAAAAGGAGCCTGCGGCACCTAAGGATGAACCATTCCTCAAATGGCCCCCCGTGCCGAGACGCCGAAAAATCAAGATCGCGGGAGTCCGGCGCGGCGAGGTTTGGGTGATGCCCAGTCGCACTCTAGGTGCCCGGCGTCGATCGTCGCGCTTCTCGCCGCGTAGCCGGCCGCGCGACCGCTGGGTGCCCCACGACGTCCCAGGAGAGGTCGGCTTATTCTGGCGGCCGGAGGCGAAAGATGCCGCAACGTCCCCTTGCAGACAAAGTCGCGATCGTTACGGGCGGTGGGCGAGGACTCGGTCGCGCCATGGCGCTCGGGCTGGCGGCTGCCGGCGCGCATGTCGTGGTGACCGCGGCGCGTCACGAGCAGGAAATCAACCAGGTCTCCGAGGCGGCCCGTCGGCTGTCGGACGCCGGTACCGTGCTTCCCATCGTCGCCGACGTGACCCGAGAGGAAGACTGCGGGCGCGCCGTCGAGGCGGCCCTCGGCAGTTTCGGCGCGCTCCACATCGTGGTCAACAATGCGGGCCGCGGCATGCGGTTCGTCAGCGAGACGTTTATGGAGGCCCCGACGAGGTTCTGGGAAGTCGACGGGCGGATATGGCGCTTGATCATCGAGACGAACGTGATCGGCCCGTTCCTCATGGCCAAAGCGGTCGTGCCCCACTTCCTCGGGCAGCGGTGGGGGCGCATCATCAACGTCTCGATAAACCACGAGACTATGCGCCGGAAGGGCTTCTCGCCGTACGGGCCCTCGAAGGCAGCGCTCGAGTCGGAAACCATCATCTGGGCGCAGGATCTGGCCGGGACGGGGGTCACGGTGAATGCGCTGCTGCCCGGGGGCGCGACGCAGACCGGCATGGTCCCCGAGACGGTGGGCGAAGAGGTTCGCCGTCGACTTCTGGACCCCGCGATCGTGGTCCCACCGCTGTTGTGGCTGGCCTCCGAGGCATCCGACGGGGTCACCGGGTCACGCGTTGTCGCCAGTGCATGGGATCCTGCGTTGCCGCCCTCGGAGGCGGCTGCTCGGGCAAGGGCGGTGGCAGGGTGGGCTCCCTCAGGCTAACGCCGCGTGCACATCGACCGCAGCGGTTGCATCGAGGAGTACCTCATGAGGTCGTCAATGCCTGCTGCGGATCTTTGCACGGCGGTGAGATCGTCGTTGACGGACCACGAGGCGTTTCCTATTGTTGCACCGAGCCCATGCCGTTTGAGCCAGTACGTCGCTTGCGATGTCGCATTCTGGGCCAGGAATTCCTTTCGACGCCAGACCATCCGGGATAGGGGAAGGGAGCACAACGATGCAGTACCGTCCGCTTGGCCGCACGGGCATGTACGTCTCGGAGATCTGTCTGGGGACCATGACGTTCGGCGGTCGGGGGTTCCATAGAGCGGTCGGCGCAGTCGACCAAGTCGGCGCCACCGCGTTCCTCGAGCGCGCGCTTGAGCATGGCGTGAACTTCATCGATACGGCAGACGTCTACTCCGAGGGCGAGGCGGAACGAATGCTCGGGCAGGCGCTCAGGGACGTGGGCGTCCCGCGGCGAGACGTGATCATCGCCACCAAGGTCCGCGGGCGTATGGGGCCCGGCCCCAACGCGATGGGACTGTCCCGCGGCCACATCATGGACGCCGTCGAGGAGAGCCTTCAGCGTCTCGGCACCGGGTACATCGATCTCTATCAGATTCACGGGGTCGACCTGGTTACACCGATCGACCAAACCCTGCGCGCCCTGGACGACTTGGTCGCCCGGGGGCTGGTGCGCTACATCGGCTGCTCCAATTTGGCAGGATGGCAGATCATGAAGGCGATCGGGGTTGCCGAGCGCCTGGGCTACGTCCGGTTTGAGAGCGTGCAGGCGTATTACACGATCGCGACCCGCGATCTTGAGCGCGAGGTCGTCCCGGTCGTGGAGGATCAGGGACTTGGCCTGATGGTGTGGAGTCCGCTGGCCGGTGGGCTGCTGAGCGGAAAGTTTCAGCGCGACCAGGCCGGGCCAGACGGTGCCCGACGCACGAGTTTCGACTTTCCGCCCATCGATCGTGACCGGACGTTCGCGATCATCGACGCCGTGCGGCCGATTGCGGCGTCGCGGGGCGTATCCGTGGCCCGTATCGCGCTCGCGTGGCTGCTGCACCAGAAGGCGGTCACGAGTGTCATCATCGGGGCCAAGACCCTCGAGCAGCTCGACGACAATCTTGCGGCGTCCGGGACGGCGCTGACTGCGGACGAGCTCGCCGCGCTGGATCGCGCGAGTGCGCTGGTGCCGGAATACCCCGGCTGGATGATCCAACGCCAGCACTCCGGTCGCGTGCCGGGGGCCGAGCGACCGTAGACCAAGGCCCGATAGGCTTCGCCTTAGCACCCAACTGGGTTCGGATGGCTGCCGGCCGAAGGTCCCGCTGGCGTCGGGGACAAGATCTGCACCGCGCTGCTCCGGCCTGCACCCAGCGGGGTTGCTGCTGCGCAGGGACCGGCCCCGGCGTAGCCGCGGGTTCTGGTCTTGCGCGGAGGGGGCGTACGCATTTTGTAGTGACTTAACGGAGTCGTCACACTGTGCTCACACTCGGCTAACGACGATCGCGTAACATAGATCCCGACGGAGTCAGGGCTGACGCGGTCACGGTGCCGGCGCTCAACATTCGGGCGATCCGGCGGGTCCCAGAGGCCGCGTACAATCGGCGGCGGGGTGAATCCAATTACTCTCGGTCCCACTAACGCGATCACCCCTATGTCATGTGTGGCGGGTTCAGGCGTGACTCGGTGTTCGCGAGGGCGACCAGTCCGTGGAAGGGCCGGAACCGGTCGGCGGCCCTCTCGATGCTGCATCGGGGTCCTTGTGAGAATCTATTCAAAACGTTCCCGCGCGATTCACCGAACACGGTCGAAGGCATGCTTCCGATGCGCCTAGACCTGCATCCGGTGACGTTTCGATACCCCGGCCCTGCTGAGGGGCCCCTCTCGATCGTGGGGAGTTTCAACCACTGGGACCCCACCGCCCATCCGCTCCAGCATCAGGGCGGTGAGTGGCGGATCACCGTCTTCCTGCCCGCGGGCACGTACCCATACGCCTTCGTCGACGGAGGGCGGCCCGGCCCCGACCCGGATCCGGCGAGAATGCTGCGGGAACCCTTGGGCGGCCACTACTCGCTCCTCGTGATCCCCGGAACTCCTTCGCCGGCCCGGACGGGGGAGCGGGAGGAGGAAGGGCGCACGGATCCCGCATTGCCGCGACGGTTCGCGCCCGCGGAACCAGCGGGCCAACAGAGCCCGCCTGCGACTCGCGGAGTGGACCATCCATGAGGACCCGTACTTCTCACTGATCGATGATCGATCCCAACGCAGTAGACCCCTACGATTCCGCGGCGCAGACGCCCCGTACCTCTCTACGACGTAAGAGTTGACGACAACCAGGGCCCGTGCAGCCGGGTGCCGTTTCGGGAGAGACTCACGCGACGTTCGAAATGAGTCCGACGATGGGCTCGTCGGACCACGTGTGGTAATTGCGACGCTGCCGATCATTACTCTCCACGTTCTGTTTGGTGAGTGAACTGGTGGCCCAAGACGGCCCAAAGACGATCGATCGTGAGCCCGAACGCGGCATCGCGAGGCCGTCGAACGAAAGGAACTGCCCGGCCACACGGTGAACCGTTCCGTCGAGAGTACATCTGCGGTGCTAGCCGGGTGCCATGGCTGACCATGGTCGCACCGATCTCGAAAAGGTTCTCGCTCGAATCGACGCTGGCTTTGACTGCACTGTTTCCAGTTCACCGCCTTCTGCCCCAGCCCAGTATCTTTGCCCAGGACGTTGGAACAGCCGAGATGGCCGATCTTTGAACCGGTGCGCACGGAGTCGGGGCGCGCGTCACCATGCGAGGGGAGGAGGCTTTCCCATCATTCTCGCTCGGCTCGCCGGCCGGGCGGCACCGACTCCCGTGTTCTCATCGGTGTGAACGTGTCGGTGCGCACTACGGACGAAAGCGCCATAAAGGGGGTGGGAAGGGATGAGTATCAATGGTCACGGTGGGGCACGTGTTGACCGCCGGACGTTTCTGAAGCTCGCCGCGGGAGCGGGTCTGGCGACCGCGGGAGGGTTAGGGTTCGAGTCCGCGTCGTCCGCGGCACCGGCGGTGTCACTCTCGCTTTGGACGGGGTACCCCGAGTTGGTCCCCTTTTACAAGGCGGTTGCGACCGACTACGCCAAGACTCACCCGAGCGTTGCTGTCGCCGTTTTCAGTACGTCACTGCGAGAGGCTGAGACGAAGCTCTCCGCGGCGGTGCCTACCGGTACCGGTCCTGACATCTACGATATCGGGACGAATATCACCGTCAAGTTCATCGACGGCGGGCTTCTCGATCCCAATCCGCCGGACATCGTGCGGTACATGAAGAGCGGTGCGTGGGATTCGTCTGTCGTCGAGTTCTTCGCCGTCGGCGGCAAGTACTACGGACTGCCTCTGCAAGACGGGAGCCGGGCCTCGATGTTCTACAACAAGACGATGCTGAAGGAGGCCGGGATTGCCGCGCCGCCGTCGACGTACCCGGCGCTGATCGACGCGGCCCGCAAGCTCACGAAGTTCGACTCCACGGGGAAAATGACCCGAAGCGGCGTGAGCCTCCGCCTGTCGGGTCAGGGCAGCGGGATTGCCGAGAAGTTCCGGTTCGTCCTGGAACCGGCGGGGGGCTCGCTGATCGTGAAGACCAAGAGCGGCAAGTATCACAACAACTATGACAACGCCGCCGGTCGAGCCGCCCTGCAGTTCTACGTCGATGCCGTTCAAAAGTACAAGATCGACGATCCCAAGATTCCGCACGATGCGGACGCGTTCGTGGCGGAGACGACTGCGATCCTCTTCCGAGAGGCCTGGGTGATCGGCGAGATCCAGCAGAAGAATCCGAAACTGGACTACGGTGTCGTCCCCATTCCCAGGTGGCGCGCCGGAGGCCCGTACAAGATGCTACTGCAGCCGTGGGGAATCTACGTGAACGGCAAAAGCAGCAACAAGAGCGCGTCGTGGGACTTCCTCAAGTTCCTGACGAGCCCCCAGAATGCGGTCCGGCTGACGTCGATGACCGGCTGGGTCTCCGAACGGCGGGACGTCGACTGGAAGCCGCTGCTGGCGCAGACACCGCAGTTTGCGGTGTTCGTGTCCCCGCCCAAGGGCGTGGTGTTCTACGTGGAGCCGGTGCTGTCCGCGTGGGACGAAATCGAGACGAAGCTGGCCGACCGGCTGACGGATGCGTACGTCGATCCGAGCCTCAACAACAACCCGGCAAAGGTCGCCGCGACAATCCACACCATGGCGGAGGAGACGGACAGCATCCTGAAGACGGCTGGTCTGTACGGGATGGCGTAGGATGCGAGGGGGGGACCCTAGGTCCCCCCCCAACTGTGATGCTGGCCCAATCGCTGACGGGTGTCAGGCGCCGTTCTTTGGTCTGGCCGTCGCGCCGCCAATGGCGCCTGACGGGTTTCTGCTACGCGGCGCTGATCCCGATTCTTGCGCTGTTCGCGTACATCCGCGGGTTCCCGATCGCGTGGAGCGTGATCCTCAGTTTCTATCAGTGGAACCTCGTCGACCTGCACAAGCCGTTCGTCGGACTCGCCAACTACATCGCGCTGACCCATGACGGCAACTTCTTGACGGCGATCGTGAACACCACCGTCTACTCGCTGGCCTCGGTGGTCTTCAGCACCATCGTCTCGCTGCCACTGGCGTTGTTCCTATCGGGAACGATGCGGCTCGCCGTGCTCTATCAGGCGATCTACTTTCTGCCGGTCATCACCCCGATGGTCCCCATGGCGATCGCCTGGAAGTGGATCTACGACTACAACTACGGCATTCTGAACTACGCGCTGTCGTTGGTCGGGATCAAGCCGATTCCGTGGCTCACCAGCTCCCGGATCGCGCTGTGGGCGCTGATCATCATGAACGTGTGGAAGATCCTCGGCTACAATCTGATTCTATTCCTGGTGGGCATCCGCAACATCCCCGTGGTCTATCTCGAAGCGGCGGACCTCGACGGGGCGACGTCCTGGCAACGCTTTCGCTTTGTGACTCTCCCGTTGTTGAAATCGATCCTCCTGTACGTGCTGGTGACCGCGACGATCAACTCGTACAACGTCTTCACGCAAGTCTACGTCATGACCCTGGGGTCGCAGTCCGCACCCGGGAATGCCGTGCGCGTGCTCGTGTACGACATCTACCAGAACGCGTTCGCCTACTTCCACATGGGGTACGCGTCCGCCGAAGCGGTCATTCTGACGTTGATCGTGATCGGAGTGACGCTGATCCAGTTCGGGGCCGTGCGGGGAGAGGAGGCGTAGATGCGTCGGCCCGCCAGCCGATCCGGTTTGAAAGGCGCCGCGGCGTGGGGGCTCCGGGTGGGGGCGCACACGGTGCTCGCGCTCGGTGCGATCCTCATGGTGCTGCCGATGCTGTGGATGCTGTCGACGTCGTTCAAGCCGCCGGCGGAGATCCCCATTTGGCCTCCTCATTTGCTCCCGCAGGCCCCGACGCTCGAGAACTTCACCGGGATCTTCCAGGTGGCCCCCTTTGGGCGATTCTTCCTGAATAGCGTCGGGATGTCGCTTGCCGCGACGCTCTGCGTCGCGGTGACGTCGCTGGTCGCGGGCGCGATCTTCGCCAAGTACACGTTCCCGGGCCGTGCTTTCCTGTTCATGATCATCATCGCGACCGCGATCGTCCCGTTCGAGAGCTACATGATCCCGCTCTACATTCAACTGATACCGATCCACTGGATCAACACGTATCAAGGCGTGGTGTTGCCCTACCTCATCATGAGCTTCGGGATCTTCTTGATGCGGCAACACATCATGTCGGCCATTCCCACCGAGCTGCTGGAGGCCGCGCGCGTGGACGGCGCGTCCGAATGGTGGATCCTGGCCCGCGTGATCGCTCCGCTCTCGAGTTCGGCCCTCGCTGCGGTGGGCATCTTCGCGTTCATTCAGACGTGGGCGGCGTTCATCTGGCCGCTTCTGATCGCCAACAGCCAGCTCCTGTTCAACATGGAAGTGGGCCTGACGGCGTTCCAGTTTCGATTCAGCAGCGACTACGGGAAGCTCATGGCCGGGTCGGTGGTGAGCGTGCTCCCGATGTTCGTGATCTTCCTCATTCTGCGACGGCGTATCATCGAGAGTGTGGCGATCACCGGGCTCAAAGGGTAGAACGGAACGTTGGCAACCGGACGCCCCGTGTGACGATCATCTCCCGGACCGGTACGTGCTCGGCCGGGCACAGGTGCCGACCCCGCGCGGGGCGCCCACGACGAGCGGTCGTCCCGGGACCTCGCAACACGTCCATCTCTGCAAGGAGGGGCATGCATGAACGTGAATTGCTGCTGGCTCTACGCGATCAGCAAGTACGGCTATCCTCCATCGATCCCCGACACGCACAAGGCGCTTTCCGAAATGGCCGCGTTGGGGTTCGGGGCGGTGGAACTGGAGGGGGTCCGGGAGGACAACCTGCGGGCCGTCTCGGCGGACCGAGCGAACCTCCGCAAGCAGTGCGCCAATCTGGGCGTGCGCGTGATGAACTTCTGTCCGGTGCTGCCGGATCTGGTGAGTCTGGATCCCGGGCGCCGTCGCCATGCGGTGGATTTGTTCCGCCTCGCGGCGGAGCTTGCGGTGTACCTGGAGTCCCGTCTCATCCAGGTGGACAGCTACACGCCCGCGATCGAGTTCGTGGCCCATCAGCCGTACGGCGGAGCGATCGAATTTGAGCGGCGCTTCGACGTACGCATCCCTGAGGCGTTCTCGTGGCCGGGGACGTGGGACGCGCTCGTGGACTCGGTACGCAGCTGCGTGGCGATCGCGAAGGACGCCGGGTTGCGGCTTGCGATGGAGCCGCGGGTGGGCGAAATCGTCAGCAACACCGACGGGTTGCTGCGGCTGATGGATCACGTCCGCGACGACGCGTTCGGTGCCGTGCTCGACACCGGCCACTTGCACGCGCAGAAAGAGATCCTGCCGCTGTCAGTCGAGAAGCTTGCGGGCCACGTGTTCTATGTCCACGCGTCGGACAACGACGGCCGCGACAATGCGCATCTTGCTCCGGGCCGAGGGTCTGTGGACTGGGAGGGCGTGTTCCGCGGTCTCCGCAGGCATGGTTTTGACGGTTACGTCGGCATCGACGTGGGGGGCGTGGCCGATCTCGAGGCCCAATACCGTGAAGGATACGCGTTTGTCCGCGCTATGTTGGACCGGGTCAACGCGGCCGACGGTCCCGCGCGTCCGTGAACGGGTCGGCCGGTGAGCCCTCGGGAAGACGACAGCCCGTGCCCCAGATGTCTTCTGGAGGTTTTCCGACTATGAAGATTGGATGCGCCTTCCTGATCCCCATCACCCAGTACGGATTTCCGCCGAGCCCGGAGGATACGATCCAGGCAATCCACGATGCCGCAGATGCCGGGTTCGACGGGATCGAGATGGAAGCGGTTGACGGCGTCAACGTGGAGGCGTTCGAGGGACGAGTTGCGGAGTTGGGCGACGCCCTGGAGACGTCCCGGTTGGAAGTCTGTTGCTTCACGGCGGTCGTTCAGAACCTCTTCACGCTCGACGATGGTCGCGGCAGTGCGTGTCTTGCCGCGCTGGAGCGTATCGCGACGATGGCGAAGCGGGTGAAGAGCCGGCTGCTTGGGCTCTGTCCGTATGTCCCGTCGGAGCTGAGGCCCGTGAAAGGAACCGAGCTGTACGAGGGAGGCCCGGCGATGCGGCTTGAGGCTCCGCGTCACTATCCGTGGGGCCGGTTTTGGCGGAATGCCGCAGACAGGCTGAAGCGGGCCGGTGACATTGCGGCGGCCAATGGGCTGACGCTGGTCGTCGAGGGAAGAATCGGGGACTTGGTGGGGTGTCTCGACGGGGTCGCGCAACTGGTCGATCAGGCGGGTTGCACGAACGCCGGCCTGGTATACGACACGGCGCACGTGCACGCGGCGAGAGACCGACTCGACGTGGCGTGGCTCAAGTACGCCGGTCGAATCCGGCACGTGCACGTCGCCGACAATGACGGGACGGCGCCCCTTCATCTGCCGATGGGGCAAGGCAACATCGATTTCGGATCATTGACGGGGTTGCTCATGCAGTCCGACTATGCTGGCTACGTTTGCATCGACTACGGGGGGGTGCCGGACGTGTGGCGCGCGGCCGTAGAGGGCCGCGCGGCGTTGGCACGGCTGTTTTCCGAAAACGGGAACGCGGGCTGAGACGTCGCCCCGGGGGCCGAGCGTCGCAGCGGATCCCCGAGGGGTCAGCGGCAGGTTACTTCGCCCTCGACTCGCCCGAAGTAGATTCGCAGCCCCGACACGAGCGGCAGAGAGCTGCCAGGCGCGACTTCCTGGCAGGTGCCGTCTGGCGCGCTCACGGTCCACGTCTCGGGGCTGCGATTCCGAAGCGACACCGACGTCTCGTCCCGCTCCGCCTCGGCGAGTACGTGGGCAAAGTCCGCGCTCACGCCGAGATGGGACGGAAACAGCCGCGCGCCCGCGTCGAGCAGGACGACCTGTCCACCGTTCAAGCGGAGCCGCGGCGGGAGCGCCGGGACTCGGTTGCAGTGCCAGCACGGGCGCGGCGACTCGTCGGAGCGTGATGCGGCGTCCCGATCGTAGAAGTTCTCGGCCCCGCAGTGGGCACAGTGGAAGATCGTGTCGCGCAGCCGAGACAGCGCCGCGAGCCACTCCAGATCGGTCTTCCGCGCGTTCGGGTCGCGCAGGCCGACGGTAAAGGCGTCGACGAAGAGGTCACGCAAGAACTGCGGGTAGATCGGCCAGTAGTTGAGGGCTTCTCCGCCCAGGTCCGGCTCGCCGGGGACGGGCGCGTTCGACGCGTCGGTGGGATCGAAGATGAACAGCGGCGCGGTGCCGTGGACCCGGCGTTGGGCCGCGGCGTCGTACAGGCCCTTCGCCTTCCGTCCCATGAGGGGATGGCTGATCATGAACATCTGAAAGAGGATGACGGAGAGAGAAAACAGGTCGGTGCGGCTGTTGGGACGCGCGCCGTCCCGGAGCACCTCCGGCGCCGTGAAGGGTGCGATGCCGAGCACGGGCGTGTCGGTGCCGTCGGTCGTCACGTTGTCATTGTCGCAGATGGCGATCTCCCCTCTGGCGAAATCGCAGAAGAGGTTGTTGTAGTTGAGGTCCACGTAACAGAGCCCGGCGAGGTGCAGGCTCCGCAGATTCCGGGCGAGGTTCATCGCGATCGTGGCGAGTGCCCGGAACGTCGGCGGAGGCTGGATGCGTCCATACAGAAAGTGCACCAGCTTTTGAAGCCGCCCCTCCATGAGCGGCATCAGGTAGCCGCCGAACCCCGTTTGCGCCGGCAGCGCCACAAGCGCGAACGGCCACATGAAATCCGCGGTGGGACGAACGTAACGGACCGCGGCCCGCAGGCGCGCGGCCAACGTCGGATCGTTCGGCCAGTAATCTGGTGAGTACCACTTGAGGGCTACAACCTGGCCCGCGAATCGGGCGCGGTAGACTTCGCCTTGCCCTCCGCCATCAAGATACTCCAGTACCGTCACGTCGGCCGCTTCGACAGACTCCGCCGTGACCAATCGCTGATCAGCTCGCAGCAGGTGGTCCATCCCGTATGCTCCCTCTCCACGTACTCCCGGACCGACCCTCGGGAGCCGGCGATCTCACCACACGTCGCGCGAGCGCGGGCGTGGGCGTGTCACGACCTCGGAGTGCGTCATCAGCCCCAGGGTGATGTCATCGCCGCTCCCGTTCGCGGATGCATCAGTGAGAAACCGGTCGAGGCGTGCCGCCGTCCTCTCAAGACCGTGCTCTCGCAGCAGGGTGAAGTAATCGCGGCCGATCAAACGAAAGTCGTCGTCGGACCGAAACGCGTTCGCGTAGCCGTCGGTGGCCACGAGGACGAGCGAAGGAAGCGCCCCTTCGTCCTCCGCGAGCCGCACCCGGAAGCACTCCGCGGCGTCGGGCTGGCACAGCGAGGTGGTCTGGTTGCCAACCAACCGCGGATCGCCCGGGAGCACGCGCGTCGTCTCACCGGCATGGTCCACGGACAGGATGTCGCCGTCGCCGAGTTGCAGATAGACGAGGGACGCATCGCGGACCGCGACTGCGAGCAACGTCGCGCCGTAGGCGATGGCCGGGCTGCGTTCGATCTCGTCCCGGGCGTCCGGCGACGTCAAGTCCTGCAGCACCCGCCACTCGCTGGCTGTGAATGGGTGGGCGGCCGCGTGGGACGCGACCGCGTCGCGCCACGCCTGCACGAGCCGCTCGGGGAGGTGCGCCACATCCTGCGGCGGGGCGGCGGCGTCTCTCACGTACGCGAGAAGCACCGTGAGCGCCACCTCCACTGCTAGCTTGGCCCCGACGGCGCTGCGGAAGTGCCGGGGCGAGCCGTGCCCGTCCGACACGGTCAGGACGGCCGTCCGTCCCGCCCGCCCCCGCGGTGGCCAGAACGCGATCGCGTCCTGCCGCTCCGCACCGACCCTGCGGTGTGCGGCTCCCGTCACCGAAGCCCCGATGACCTGCCATCTGATCCCGTCGGGTCCCTCATGCATGCGAGGTCTCCACCCTTTGCCCAAGCCGGCTCCGGCGTCAACGAAGCTGCGTCGGCCTACCACACGTCTCCGCCCAAGTTCCTCCAGACCACGCTGCCGTCGAGCGTCAGCACGCCCTCCCCGAGTTGCCACGCGGGCTCCGTAGCCCCTGACGTGCCGGCCGTTGCGACGGTCTGCGTGTTTTTGTTGGGGTCGAGGATGTCCTGCCCCACGGCGTACGGGGCATTTGGCCTCCAGGTCTTGCCATTTTCCGCCCGATCCTCCGCGATCGGCCCGGGACGCACGAAGCTCCGCGAGGCGAAAATGATCTTCTGCGCCAGGGCCGCCGCGTTGTTTGCGTGCAGCACGTGGAACTCACGATTGCCGATGAACCCCTCGAGCACGTCAACGTCGGCGTCTTGTCCGATCGCCACCGCCAACCGGACCGCCGCCCGGCCCAACGGCTGATCCATCAACTCCCTGAGGCCGGCCTTCCAGTCATCGGTGGGGAACCCGTCCGAGACGAGCACCAGGTGCGGCGGCAGGCCGCGTTCCGTCGGCAGCCCGCGCAGGCCGTCCGCTGCCATGCGGAGGGCGGCACCCAGGTGCGTCTCACCCCGGGCCTTCAAGTCCTCCCACCGCAGTCCCTCGAGCGGTGTGGGCTGCGGGATGTGCCACTGCGCGCCGTCGGAGAAGCGGACGGCGCGCACGAGCACGTGCGCCTCGGGGTGGTTGCGCGCCGCGGCCTGCATGGCAGGGATCGCTTCGCGCAGCGCGTTGTTGAGCGATTGGATCTTGTTGTCGACGTTCATCGAATCGGACACGTCGAGAATCCAGATGAAGTGGAGCACCCGAGGCGCCATGGCACCGCCAGGTCGAATCACCATCGTCCGTCCCTCCCCGTTGCCGCGCATGCTTCGGCGGTCCTAGATCCGCTCCACCTCGGCCGAGGTCGTCCCGAAGACGATTGTCGTTCCAGGCTGCAGGCGAATACTGCGGCCGTGCGCGATTTCGACCGAACCGCTCCCCAGCGGCGTCGCGATCCACGTGGTCGCGGAGAGGTTTCGCAGCCCCAGCACCGCCGGGTCTCTCGGGCTGACGGTGACGTCCGCGACGACACTGTTGGTCTGCCCACCTGATCCGCCGATATCGTGCTCGCGCAGCTGCAGATCCTTCGCCACCGCCACGTGGCGGTTCCCTACTCGCAAGTACAGCCCCGGAGGCAGCGACGGACGAGGCTCCGGCGTGACTGCCGCCGGCGTCGCGGCCGTCCCCAACCAGACGCTCCCCCACAGCTGCGCCCGCGCCGGGGAGATGTCGCGCGCCTTCAAGATCGCAGAGGCGAGCACGGCGTACGCGACAATCGCCACGATCGGGGTCACCACGGCGCTGGCGGGAAGGGTGTCCCACACGGCGTGCAACCCGACGGCGATGACAAACCCGATGGTCAGGGCTCGCAACGCACTTGCGGGTTTGAGCGCGGCCAGGCCGACCGCGTAGCCGAGGAAACCGCTGTAGGCCAGATGTCCGGCGATACTGGAGAGGGGCCGCGCAACCAGCAGTGCCGCCGTTTGAAAGTGCGACGCGTACCCGAGCGTCTCCGCAAACGCGAACCCCGTGGCGGAGGCACAGGCCATGATCACACCGTCGAGCGGTTCCCAGATCCCCACCGCCTCGCGCTCGGGCGAATGCAGCCGGCGGCCGACGAAGTAGAGGATGACGACGGGCAGGATCTTGAACGTTTCTTCGACGACGCCGATCCACGCGCTGCACGCGAACGAGTTACAATCCCTTGACACGACCATGAGTTCCAACGGCGCGACCGGGTCCCACGGACTGCTGATCACCCACCCCACCGCCAGCGCCACCGCGGCGAGGAGCCACAACGGTTTGGGCTTGCCGGCCAGGCGATAGATGAAGAGGAAGATTGCCAGCGTCAGCGCGATGCCCGCAAGTGGTGCACCCTGGTCCGCCGGCAAGACGAGCATCGCCACCAAGCCGGCCGCGAGGAGCCAAATCGGCCCGAGCAGGGCCGTTTGGCCTCGTGCCCGGTAGTACCGATAGAGCAGCGCGGCACCGGCCAACAGACAGACGGCGAGCGCCTGGAAGACCAGCACCCGCCCGGTTTGCAGCGCCAGTAGCATCTCGCTTGACACCACCAGCAGAACGGCGATGGGCAGCAGGGCCGCTCGTTGCGCCAGCGCGTGACGCGTGATGCGCAGGAACGGCAGCAGTTGCGAGGACGTGGCAATCCAGGCGCCCTTCAAGGCGCCGCCCGGTCTGATCGGGACGCCCCCTGGTTGCGGCTCCACGGTAATCACCCCTTCCGAAGGCCTGGCCCTTCGTAGACCATCCCGCGTCCTCTCGCGGGCCGAACCTACGGACCAGGCACATTCACTCCGCATCCACGGTCGCCGGCGGCCAGGACCGGCGGAGGACAGATCGAGGCGCCCCGGTGGCGCATGTCCGGACTGCGGTCGATGCTCACCGGTGCCAAGCACGGGCCACGGCTTCCAAATTCGATCTTCCAGGCTGGATGAGATGCTCGCTAATTCGCGGGCTTATTGGCGAGAGTTCTGGCACTTTCCTTTCCCGGAGATCGACTCTCGTAAGAGAGGTCGGTTCCGCTTGGTCACGACCCGGCCTTATCCAGCGCCCCAGCCCCGGGTGATCTTGCGCCGGTCCGGTCGCATTCGTTCTTGACACCGATCACCGAGGCGGCCATACTGTGATCGGATACGATTGATTTCGTGAACGAAAATGAGTGATTATGACGGATAGGGCGGCCATGCTCTCGAATGTGGAGCGGCAGTACGCACTAGTTCGACTGCTCGAACGTCAGGGACGCCTTTCCGTAACCGAGATTTGCGACGAGTATTCCATCAGCGAAGCAACCGCACGCCGCGACCTTGGCGCCCTGGCCTCGCAGGGCCTGCTTCAGCGCGTCCACGGCGGTGCCATCTCGCTGCGCCATGCCGCCCCCGGGATGTCCATTCTGGACCGTAGCCAGGAACAAGTCGAGGAGAAACGGCGCATCGGGTTGGCGGCTGCTGAGTTGGTTCAGGACGGAGAGACAGTATTTCTGGGTAGCGGCACCACAGTGTTGGAAACCGCCCGCAGCCTTCGCTCCCGTCGTAACCTGACGATCATCACCAATTCTCTTCCGGTGATTAACGCCTTGGCCGGACTTTCGGAGATGAGCATGATCGTCCTGGGCGGTATGCTGCGTGACAGCGAGCTATCGTTCATCGGCCACATCACCGAGCAAGCCCTGGCAGAGGTGCGCGCCGACAAGGTGATCATTGGCGTGCGCGCCCTCAACCTCGAGCAGGGTCTAACCAACGACTACCTGCCCGAGACACTGACCGACCGCGCAATCCTATCAGTGGGTCGGGAAGTGATCGTCGTCGCCGACCACACGAAGTTCGGTGCTGTCGCGCCGGCGTTCCTAGCCCCGATGAAAAGCGTGCACACTCTGATCACCGACAACCAGACGGATGCCGAGTTCCTCAATGTCCTGAGGGAGCAGGGTGTCCGGATCATCATTGCGTGAGGGCTCGACGTCGGGCTGTCTCGGGTGAGAAATCGTCCGCGGGAGTGCGGGTGACGTGGTTGCCGATTGCGCGAGATCCGCAAGCCTGCTGCAGGAGGTCATCCTCATGAAGGAGATGCTCTCCTCTGATCTTCGGCTTCGACTCTCTGTCCACCCGGTGCGCGGGTTCGAAGACGTCAGGGTCTGGCCAAGCTGGGACCACGGCACGCCGGTCCCGAGCGTGAGCATCAGGCGGCCCAGTATGTGGAAGAGCAATTTCATAAGGCCGGCACCCAGGTGCGGGCGGATCGCGTGCCGGGAGTGAAGGCATGGTATCATCACGGTTCCTGGATGCGGGTGGTTGCGCCGGTCGAGCAGGAGCTGAACCGCGTGGCCATTCTCGGTTCGGCGGCGACACCCAGTGAGGGCATTACGGCGGAAGTGGCGGATGTTGGCCGTGGTTTGAAGCACGGCTTCGATGGCCGAGATCTGACCGCTCCGTGACTGCGAAGGGCGCGAGTCTGCTGGCTGCCCGACCGGGAAGAGGCGGGGTATGGACTTTGATGTGTTGGTGATCGGCGAATTGAATGTGGACTTCATTCTGTGCGGAGCGGACATCGCCCCAGCATTCGGCCAGCGGGAGAAACTGGTCCAGGATGCCACCTTGGCGCTTGGGTCCTCGGCCGGGATTTTCGCCAGCCAGGCGGCGCGGCTCGGCCTCCGCACGGCACTTGTCGGCGTTGTCGGCGCGGACCTGTTCGGCGAGTACGTGCTGAGGACCTTACATGACCGGGGCGTGGATACGCACGCCTGCATCACGATGCCCGACCTCAAGACCGGCGCCAGCGTGATCCTGGCGCCAACGGGCGGCAGTCGCGCGATCCTCACGTATTCTGGTTCGATCGGCGCCCTGCGTCCTGAACAGATCGACCGCGCGATCTTCGCGGGCGCACGGCATTTGCACCTCGCCTCGTATTTCCTGCTGGACGGTTTGCGCGCCTCCCTGTCGCAGCTGCTCGTTCAAGCCCGGCACGCGGGCATGACGATTTCGCTCGACACGAACTGGGACCCCACAGAACGGTGGCAGGTCGACGAGATCTTGCCCCTCTGCGACGTGCTGCTGCCAAACGAAGTCGAACTCATCGCCATCGCAGGCGCTGCGGATGTTGGGGCGGCACTGGCGCGACTGGCCCGATGCGATAACGTGATCGCAGTGAAGCAGGGAGCCCGGGGTGCCATTGCCACGCGCGGCGGTGAGTCGGTGCACTGTGAGGCCCGGGTAGTGGATGTGGTCGACACGACCGGTGCAGGAGACAGCTTTGACGCCGGGTTCGTCTTCGGTCTTCTGCACGGCTGGTCACTTGCAGATACGCTCAAACTCGCCTGCGCCTGCGGGTCGCTCTCGACCCGCAGCGTTGGGGGGGTGGCCAGCCAGCCGACCCTTGAGGAAGCGCTTCGATGACCATCAGACGCGAGCGTGCCCTGCTTCAGTGTTGCAGCAGGCGGCATCCCGATCGAGCATCGCAGTCCTTCTGACGGGTTTTTGCGCCGGCTGCGTGGACGGCGGACCGTCGGGCCATCCTTGAGCCCGCCCGCAGCGGGCAATGTCGTCGCAGATGGCCACGTGGTGTTCCGCATCGCGCAGGCGGCGGGATCCCGCACCGCGAGCATCCCGAGGGGCGAGCGGAACCAGCTGGTGAGACGACAGAGGAGCGGGCAGCGGGCGCGGTGAACAACGGCGAAGACGATTGGGGGGACTCGCGACGATGGCCCGAGCCAGGCGCATGGATCGTGATCCACGAGAGTCTCCCGCAGGGGGCTCGGGGGGGAGTGATGGCATGCTGCGGCCACGCGAGGGAGCGGATCTCTCCCCCGACCGGGGCGCCGGGGGCGCGGCTCCTCATCGCATCGCAGACGCCGTGCGGCGTGAATCACGACGTCCGCGACGCTTGCGGGCGGCGCCGACGTGCTGCGGGCTCTTCGTCGCGCTCCTGATCGTCCTCCTAGGCGCGCCGTCCGCGCCGGCCGCCAACCCGGGCGCCTTCTTCGAGACCGTCAGCAAGTACCGGTCCCACAGCGAAGCGTTCAAGAACGGCTTCGCGGCGGGGTTGTACGACGCCGTTTCGATGTTCGCCGCCACCGCGCAGGGCGCCGGCCTGACGAACGCGGGGGCGGAAGGGCTGTTCCAGTGCCTCGACAAGCAGGCCACCAACCTGGGCGTGCTCGCCAACTGGGTGGCGCAGGGAGCCAAGGGTGCCACGGATCAAACGGCCGTGGTGGCTGCGATCGTTAAGGCGTGCGGGGGCACCTTCAGCACGAACTGGTTCTTCGCGCACGTGTCCGACTTCAACAGCAACGGCCAGGACTACCAGCAAGGATTCGCCGGGGGCGTTTACGACGTGGTCTCGCAGTTCGCCGCCGCCGCTCAGGGCCCCGCGAATCTCAACGGCCAGAACACCGTGGCCGCGTGGAAGTGCCTCGACGGCAAAGGCAACAAACTGGGTGATCTGCGTTCCTGGATAGACACGGCGTCGGCCCAGGGTGCGTCCGACGATGCCGTCCGATCGATCGCCCTCGCGGCGTGCCGGGGGACGGTCGCGGACCTGTCCGCTCCCGCAGCGACCAGCGGGGTTCCCCTGGCGCCGTGGAAGACGTATTGGTACATCCCAGTTGTAATCGTCGTCGCTGCCGTCTTCGTCTACGGACTGTCCCGAAAGAAGGGCACCGCGATGCTGGGCAAGGCTGCGGCGGTGGTCCTGCACGGGAGCCCCCAGGGGCCGGTGCAGCCGGGACCAGTGGAGAAGCCTCAGGCAGACGTCGCCGCGTCGCCGGCTGAGGTCGTCGTGCAGAACCGGCCGCCCGACCGCCGCGAACAGCAGGAGTCCCAAGAGCAGTCCCGGGTGCCGACCGGTCTGTGGCTGTGGACGCCAGGTCGGGCCCCCCTCGGCTTGGACGTGGGAAGCCAGGTGTCGGCCGAGGATTTGGGCGACACCCGGGGTGCCACCGGCATGGTCGACGTCGCCGCCGTCGTCGAGGCGGACCCCGGTGCGCTGCAGCGGTTTCGGTTGCGAAACCGGTCCGACCGTACGTGGCGGGTCAGGGAACCGGGGGCCGATTGGAAGGAAGTGGCGCCGGGAGCAGCCACGCCGATGGTGCCCGGCACGACGATGATGGTCGGCGAAGTCCGGGTGAACCTGCATCCGTGGGCGGTACAGCCGCTCCGTCCCGCGTGGCAGCCGCGGCTTCGCATCGGGGAACGCCTGGTGCCGGTGGCGGGCGACCTGCAACTGCATGAGTATGACCTGGCGGGCGTCACGGCCAAAGCCGGCGACGGCGTCGTGGCCAGAGTGAGCCTGAGATCCGCCGACGACACCATCTTGGGACTGCAGAACCTCTCCACGACCACCTGGGTCGCGACGCCGCCCGACAGCGGACCGAAGGAGATCGAGCCCGGGCGTAGCATCCGCCTACGACCGGGAATGCGCATCGTGTGCGGCACCGCGACGATCGACGTGGAATGAGTCCAGGGGCGCTGTTGGGAGCGCGACAAGGCTCCTGACGGGGGCGCTCACGAGGCAACGTGCCTTGAGGCCATGCGGTCTCGGGCATTTTCACTTCCACCGTTGGGACACCCGGACAGATTCCTGCGCAAGGAGGGCGCGAATGGCGAAGCTGCCGTATCTGTACGAGCACCTGACCTGGGAGGAGATCAACGACGCGGTGCGGGCGCAGCGTGTGGCGCTGATCCCGGCGGCGATGATCGAGGATCACGGGCCGCACCTGCCGGTCGATGCGGACGCGGTGATCGTGTCCGCGATCTGCGAGCGCGCGGCCCAGCTCGCTCCGGAGGAGATCGTGCTGCTGCCGTGCGTTCGCTTCGGCTACAGCGCGCACCACATCGACTTTCCCGGACCGCTGACGATCCGGTGGTCGACGTTCGTCGAGTACGTCGCGGACATCACGCGGAGCCTGGCGCACCACGGGTTTCGGAAGATGCTGATCGTGAACGGGCACGGCAGCAACCGGCCGTTGCTGGACCTGGCGGCGCGGCTGACGATCGTGGAGCGACCGGACGTTCACTGCGCGTTTGTGTCGTGGTGGGACCTGAAGGACGTCCAGGACGTCTTCAACGCCGAGCGGGAGACGAGCGTGACCTCTCACGCCTGCGAGGCGGAGACGTCGGTGTATCTGGCCGTGGACGAGACGCGGGTGAAGATGGACCGTGCAGCGGCGGACGACACCTACGAGCGGTCGCCGCACTTCTGGGGCGACCTCATGGGGCGGAAACCGAGTCCGTCGTTCAAGAACCCCGTGCACATGACGGAGTACTGGAGCATGGACACGCGAAACGGCGTGAAGGGAGATCCGACGAAGGCGACCAAGGCGAAGGGGCAGCACATCATTGAGGCCGGGGGGCGGGAGTTGGTGGAGATCTGTCGCGAGCTGCGCGCGCGGCCGGTCCGGGCGCGCACGCCGCACCAGGTGGAACCGCGGCAGCCCCTGTGGATCGCGAGGACGTAGCGCGACGGGGGCGCTGGCGCGGGCTCGCCCGTGCGATCGCCCCGTTGAGAGGTGAACGGGAGCAAGAAATGTAACTTCGGTGCGTGCAGGTATAGGACGGGTTCCGCGGTTCCGGAGCGAGGTTCGCGAATGGAGGAGGGGGGCATTCCTATGGCAGGCATCACACGCCTCGTCGCCCTGGCGCTCTGCTCGTCGCTGCTGTTCGTCTCGGTCCCGCCGTTGGCGCATTCGGCGCCGAGCACGCTCATCGACGCCGTGAATACGCCCGCATTGACACTCGACCCGATGTTCTCGACGACGACGATCACTCGGGAGATCGCGATCCACGTCTTTGACCAGCTAGCCACCTACAACGAGAACTACCAGATCGTGCCGGATCTCGCGACGTCCTGGAAGGTCTCCCCCGACGGCCGCACCTGGACGCTGAACCTGGCGCGCGGGATCAAGTTCCAAGATGGCGAAACGATGACCTCGGCGGACGTGGTGGCGTCCATCAACCGCTACATCGCCTACGGCGTCGCCGGCGCGCCGCTGCGCGCGGTCGTCACGTCCGTCACGGCGACCGATCCCAACACGGTGGAGGTCGCGTTCAACAAGCCCTACCCGAACTTTCTCCTGTCCCTGGCCTATCCCGGGACGCTGCTTGCGATCATGCCGGCGAAGTACGCGGCGAGCACGACGGCGCTCAACCCGCCGAACCTGATCGGGACGGGTCCGTTCCGAATCGTGAACTGGGTGCCCGACGCGTACCTCGACCTCCAGCGGTTCGACGGGTACACGCCGCCGTCGAGCGGTGCGGCCAGCGGGCTCGCCGGCAACCGCGCTGCCGGCGTCGCGAACCTGCGCCTGCAGGTGGTCCTCGTCGAGCAGACGCGGCTCAACGGCGTGCAGCAGGGGACCTACCAGTACGCGGAGAGCCTGCCGTACGCGGCGTACGCGGCGCTCCGGAACTCGCCCACGGTGAAGGCGTACGTTATCGACCCGTACAACAAGCCGGTGTTCCAATTGAACCAGTACAATGCGCCGATGAACAACGTCTGGTTCCGGCGTGCCCTCGTCGCGTCGCTCGACATGACGGCGATCCTCACGTTCATCACCAGGAACAACCCGCAGTTCTTCCGGCCCGACGGGGGCCTGTTCTACCCCGCGCAGAAGGACTGGTACGATCCAACGTCCGGCAAGGGGATCTACGACCACCGGGACCTCGCTCTGGCGAAGGCGGACCTTGAGAAGGCGGGGTACAAGGGGGAGACCCTGACCCTGGTGACCAACCAAGATTATTCCTGGATGTACGACTCGGCGCTGACCGCCGTGCCGCAGTGGAAGGACGCCGGGATCAACGTCAAGCTCACCGTCATGACGTGGCCCGCGCAGATCGCCCTGTCGCGGCAGGCCGACCACCAGGGGTGGGACATCAACACCTCGGGGTACTCGTTCCGGTTCGACCCGTCGTTCTACTCGGACAACCTCCTGCCCGGCGGCAACACGATCTGGGGGTTCAACGATCCTGCGATCATCAAAGCGATGAACGACGGGATCAGCACCGGCGACGTGCGGGCGCGTGCGAAGGCGTACCGGATCGTGCAGCAGCGTCTCTGGACGGAGATCCCGTTCATCCTGATCGGCGACACGTTCTCGCTCGACGCCGGTAACGGCGCGGCCATGAACGGTTACCGAGCCTGGTACCTGCCGCGGTTCTGGCTCGCCCACTAGCGCCGAACCGGCAGCGCTGCCGGCCGTTGTCCGCACCGCGCGCAGCCCCGACTCGGGTGGCGGTGCCGGACGCGGCGTTGCGCTCCGGGACGCACGGGGGTTGAGCGTTTGCCGCTGACGCGACTCGTCTTCCACCGGTTGCTGACCATGGTGCCGGTCTGGTTCCTGATCAGCGTCATGTCGTTCAGCTTGATCCACCTCTCGCCCGGAAACCCGGCTGTGCTCCTGCTCGGCGGGACCGACGTGTCGGAGGAGGCGGTCGCGCGCCTCTCGCACCAGCTGGGAATCGACCGGCCGCTGCCCGTGCAGTACGGCATCTGGGTCCAAGGGGTCGCGCGGGGCGACTGGGGTTATTCGTACTTTCAGCACCAGCCGGTGTTGAAGGTGCTCGCCCAGCACGCAGCCGTCACGTTCGGGATCGCCATCACCGGGTTCGCGTTCGCCCTCGCGATCGGGGTCCCGGCCGGCGTGATCGCCCCGATGGTGCCGGGGTCGCCTTTGGACGCCGGCCTCGCGCTCATTGCCACGCTCGGCCTGTCGATCCCCGAGTTCTGGCTGGCCATGCTGTTGATCCTCGTGTTCGCCGTGCACCTCAACGTGGTGCCGGCGTCTGGCTTCGTGCCCTTCCTCGCCTCGCCGGGCGGGTGGTTCTGGCATATCCTGCTGCCCGCGTTCACGATCGGGTTCATACAGAGCGCGGCGATCTCGCGTATCATCCGGAGTTCGGTGCTCGACACGCTGGGGCAGGCGTACATCCAGACGGCGCGGGGGAAGGGGCTCGGAGAGGGCACCGTGCTCGTGAAACACGCGCTGCGCAGCGCGCTGCTGCCGGTGCTCACCGTCGTCGGGATCGTCCTGATGCTGCTCATCGCGGGCAGCTTTGTCGTGGAGATCGTGTTCGCCATCCCGGGGATGGGCCTGCTGCTCCTCAGTTCGACGCTGAACCACGACTACCCGATGGTCCAGGGAGGCATCCTCTTCGTCGGGACGGTCATCATGCTCACCAATCTCCTGGTGGACATCGCCTACACGCTGGCGGATCCGCGGGTGCGCTATGGGTAGGGCGGCAAGCCTCCCGACGGAGGACGGCGTCGGGACCGACCGGCGCGGCCGAGGGAGGCGCATGTCGCGGCTGCCGTTCCGGTTGCGGCTGGGGCTGATCGGTATCCTGCTCACGATGGGCGCCGCGGTGGTCCTGCCGTTCGTGGCGGGCGGGGGCGCGTACTCGATGAGCCCCACGGCGATCCTCGCGCCGCCGTCCCTGCATCTGCCGATGGGGGCCGACGCGTACGGCCGCAGCGTGTTCGCTCGCGTCCTGCTCGGAATGCGCGTCAGCTATGCAATCGGCCTGTCGGTCAGTCTGGCGACGCTGTTCGTCGGGGGCTGCGTCGGGCTGCTGACCGGCTACTTTCACACCGTCGACGTCGTCGTCATGCGCGTCATCGACGCGATCATGTCTGTGCCCTCGATCATGATCGCGCTCGCGACCGTGACCGTGTTCGGTGCCAGCATCGTCAACACGATCGTGGTGTTGAGCCTATTCTACGCCCCCCGGACCGCGCGGGTGATGCGCTCGGCGGTGTTCGCGGTGCGGGAGACGGTGTTCGTGGAGGCCGCACGCGCCCTGGGGGGGAGAACGGGACGCATCCTGTGGCGCCACGTCGTGCCAAACACGGTCTCCCCGCTCATCATCCAGCAGACTTTCATCATGGCCTACGCGGTCCTCGGCGAGGCGATCTTCAGCTACATCGGCGTCGGCGTGCCGCCGCCCACGCCCAGCCTCGGCAACATGCTCGCCGAGGCGCAGCAGGTCATGTACCAAGACCCGGGGCTGTCCGTGTTCCCCGGGACCTGCATCGCGGCGATCGTCATCTCGGTGAACCTGGTCGGGGACGGGATCCGGGACCTGTTCGACGTCCACGCGCGCGAGCTGTGACGCCCGGCGGGACGGGGGCACGCCGCGCGGAGCAGGAGCCGAAGGAGCCGGAGAGGCGGCCACGATGACGGACCTATCGGGCGACACCTGGGAGCCGCCGAGCGGCCGTCGGCGCCGGTGGCGATTGCACAGGAGTACCGGGCGGGGCGCGCGACCGCGAAGCCACAGTGCTGCCCGTCGGTCGGGCGCAGGGCGTTGGAACTGGGCGGAGCCGTGCAATTCCTTCCGCGCGCTGGGTCGCGAGCTGTCAACGGGGCGGGGCCGGGCGATGGCCGTGTCGCCGGAGCATCTGCATCGCTGCGGCGACCAGCTCCGCGTTGTTGCGGGCCCGGCGCCCGTCCGCAAGGCACAAGGTGTCCTCCAGCCCCACGCGGATGTCGCGACCCCGGTCAAGTGCCGCGTCCAGCACGGCCCACGTCGCCGTCCCCTCTCCGTGGTGCAGGCGCGGCAGCGCGATCCCCGCGGCGTCGAGCACGGCGTCGATCGCCGCCGCGGCCGCGACGGCTGGCCCGGCATCCAGCGGCTGCGCCTCCACGAGGACCCGAAGACAGCGCGACGCCACCCCGCTCGCCGCGAACGCCCGCGCGTCCTCGACCGCCCACACCCCCGCTTCGATGCCGACGCCGAGGCGCGTCAGAAGCGCGCACAGCTCGCCGGTGCCGGGCTCGGAAATGTTGACAGACACGAAGTCGGGGAGCACGGTCCAGGACTCGATGAGCGCCAAGCGCGCGCCGGGATCCGGCGCGATCCACGCGGCGGTACTCAACCCCACCGGGACCCCCGGACACGCCTCGCGAATCGCGGCGACGGCGGCCCCGCAGGCCGGGGCGTCGAGCGTCTCGGCGCCGCCCGGTCCGCGCGGGTGCACGTGCAGGGCCGCGGCTCCCTCGGCCACCGCGGCGCGTGCATCCACCGCCAGCTCCTGCGGGGTCACGGGCACCGCCTCGTGCTCCGAGCGATGCCTGCCTCCGTTCAGGCAGGCCTTCACCAAGACGCCGCTTCCCGCTGTGCCGTTCATCGTCCGGTCGTCCTCCGGTGGCACCGCTCGCCCGCTACGGGACGATGCGCGTCCCGCGCAGGTCGAAGAACGGGTGAACCCGCTCCGCCGTCGCCTGGAAGCCGAGCCCCCTCGCACACGCGGCCAGGACGGCCGGGTGATAGTATACTTTCACGATCGTGAACGTCCGGCCATCGGTCAGCGCGGGCCGTTTGAAGATCCCTTCCCGGTCGGGGATCGGATAGTTTGGTTAATCTGACGTAACGACGGCTCGTGCCCACTCAACGACGCGTTGAGCTTGTTTAGTACTGGTCTGCGCATCTTCGGTCTGACAGCGCCGTGCTTCGTACTCGACGGTGTTCTTTCGATCGATGAGAGCTTCCAGTTGCGCGGCAGCACGTCGAGCAGCTGCGTTGGCTGGCAGGAGATGGCGAACAAGCCGGGGCTGGTCGGCATGCGTCTGGCTGACCGACCGAACTCCACCGGATTCTACGCACACGGCATCCGCGCCGGCGAGGACCCGACCCCCAGCAAGAATCTCGTGGATGAAACTCTGGGCGACGAGATTCGGCGCTCCGTACCGAGCATAGATTCGGTGATCCTATACGGGAGTTGGTCCAAAGCGAAAGAGCTCGCGCGGTGACGTAACCCACCGCGCGCTTTGGCAGCCGTGCGCCGGCGTCATTCAGGCGGCGAAACACTGCTCCCCGCCGTCCACGCGAATTATCTGGCCCGTGATGTAGCTCGCTTCTTCGGAGGCGAGGAAGGCGACCACGCGGGCGACCTCGATCGGCCGGCCATAGCGTTCCAGCGTCCCCCCTTCGACAAGTCTCGCGTCGTCGATCGGCCGGGTCGCCTGAAAGCGGGGCGTGAGGATGCTGCCGGGCGCGACGGCGTTGACCGTGATGTTGGACGGCTTTAACATCGTCGCCAGACACCGAGTGTATTCGTGCACGGCGGCCTTCGCCGTGGCGTACAGGGCGCTGTGCGCCTTGCCGATGAGACCGTCCACGCTCCCGATGTTGACGATCCGGCCCCGGCGGCGTGCGAGCATCTCGGGGACCACCTCCCGACAGACGAACAGGCAGGTCATGAGGTTACGGTCGAGGACCGAGCGGAGGTCTTCGCAGCTGATGAAGATCGCATCGTTGTGCAAGGGCTTGCCACCCGAGGGCGTGCCCGTGCCCGCGGCGCCGATGTCTCCCCCGGCGCAGTTGACCAGCACGTCGATCCGGCCGAACGCCTCTCGAACCTCCAGTACCACGTGCCGCACGACCTCGGGGTCCGCAAGGTCGCCGTGAACCGGAAGCGCCCGGCTGCCGGAGATCGTCTCGATCTCGGACGCGACGGTCTGGAGTGAGTCGGCTTCGTTGAAGCTTCGAGTCGACGTCGGGGTCGTCCCGTGGACGGCGACCACGGCCCCCAACGTCGCGAGGTGCGTCGCGATGACACGGCCGATGCCTCGAGACGATCCGGTCACAAACGCCACTTGCCCCGCAAAGGTCGCGTCGTCCGTCATCCTGTCATCTCCTAGTCTCCACCCGCCCCCGCGCGGAACCGTCAGGGTCCCGCACCGCGCTGCGAAAGGACGTTGGCGACGTACTTCGCCGCTGGCGTCCGTCGCTCCCACGGCGGCGTGCGTTCGCCGAATCCCTCAAAGATCCCGGGCCATGAGCACTTCTTGAAGCTCGGGGTGTGACGGAAGGGGCTGGGTCTGTCCCGTCTCCTCGAACCCCTGCCGCCGGTACAACGACTTCGCGCCGTGATTGACGTCGGTCACCCAGAGCGTCACGCGGCGGGCGTCGAGGCCACGCGCCCATGCAACGACCGCCTCCACCAAGGCCGCTCCAATGCCTGAGCGCCGTCGGCACGGCTCCACCCACATCGATAGGAGTTCCACCGTATCCGGGCGCTCGTGGATGCCGCCTGCCAGACCGTGCCAGCGCCGGTCTTCTTCGGCCACAAAGAGGGCGTACGCATGGGAGGTCGCGGCATCCCTGGCAAGCTGCTCCCAGTGGGCTGGCGGCTTCCTCCGGGCTTCCGCGAGCGTCGTCCCAAAGGCAGTCGGCGCATCGGCCAGCGCGGCGAGCCGAAGCGCCCGGAGACGTGAGGCTTCATCGATGCGGATTCGTCGAATCGTCGTCCCCATCGCGGGGCAGACGTTCGAGCTCTGAGATCGGCCCCCTGCCGGTACTCGTCTCGACCTGGCCCGATAGGTGCCGCGACGCGCGGCCTCCGGGGCCGCGTCTCGCCCGCAATCCGGACGGTAGCCGGATGGGAACGTCAAGATCAGGCCTCGACCCGATGGCCGCCTCACCCGGCCGCCGCTACCGTGACGCTGTAGACACGTCCGTTCCGTCCCTGTCTACTGCGAGAAACACCAATCGAAAAACCCAAGAAAATATAGCGTTTCCGCGTGAGCGACCCCATTTTGGAAACCTGCCGGAAACGTCCGGCGGGTCAGGGGTCAACCTTCTGTTCGTAGAGAGCTTGCATCCAGCTATCGAAGGTCTCCTCGGGCATCTCAATAACAGCGGTGCTCGCCGCGATCTCGTTCTCGATAGCACTGGCCACCTCAACCAGCGGACGCTGGGCGGGGAGCTGTCTAGGGGAACGGAACTGGGGACAGTGTGCGCGCCTCTGGCGTAGGGTTGGCGGCGTGGGCGAGGCTTCATTGAACCCTTGAGACCCGATACGCTAAGTTATGTGGGCTGGGAACAGATCATCGGTGCGCTAGTTCCTGAACCGCAGCGACGATCGTTATGTTCGATTCCTAGGGCGTCGCGCTCTGGCCCGCTCCCGCCGCGGAGCAGGCGCACGCGGCGACGGCGCGCTCTCGTTCATGCGTGCCGATGCCGAAGCACCCGATTGCGAAGTCGCTACTTGTACAGCGTGTAGAAGCACGATTGCGGGATCACTGGATTATAATACCAGCCGTGCAACCACGACCGCATGGTGTAGAATGTCGTTGGCTGCACCAGGAAAAGGTAGGGCACGTCGTTGTACGAGATCATCGACAGCTGACGGTACAGGGCCGTCCGCCTCGCCGGGTCCGTTGTGTTTACTGCCTGCTGGATGAGCTGATCGGCCTGCGCGTTGCGGTACCCACCTCGCGTTGGATAGTAACCGTTCGACGCCAGGAACGGCTGGGCGAAGTCGTGCGGGTCCGGGTAGTCAGCGAACCACCCAGTGAAGATCATTGTCCCACGATGATTGAGAAGGATATCGGCGAGCGTGCTTGCGGGTACCGGGCGGAAACTGACCTGGAATTTGGGGTTGAGCGCCGCCATCGAGTCCCGAATGATCTCACATCCCACCAACCGCGCCGCGTTTCCTGCGGTGTAGGGGATGGTGAAGTTGAACCCCGTGTCCCACACCTTTCCCCCCATGGCCTCCTTGAACTCGGCGATCGCCGTGCCGCGGTTCGTCGTGTACACTGGGATGGTAGGATCGTAGCCCAACAGCCCCTGGATGATCGGACCATGAGGCAGGATCCCGTGGGCGGAGTAAGCGCCGGCGAGGTTAGCGGCGTAGTCGAACGCGTATGCGAACCCTCGGCGGACGTGCAAGTCCGCAAAGAAGTCCGCAGGAATGCCTGCGCCGTCAAGCTTGCCGCTCCCGACATCGGGGTTGGCCTGTACGTCGATCTGGTAGTTGAACATGACAGTTTGGACCGCCATCTGAGGCAGGTTGTCCTCAATGACCGTGCCGCCAATGTCGCGCAGCTGTGACAGCTCGCTCGGGGACACGATAATGAAGTCCGCATCGCCCTGCGAGAGCTGGAGGCGCCGGGTTGCCAGTTCGGTGGCTGCTCGGATCACGATGCGCTGAAGCCTCGGCGGCTTCCGCCAGTAGTTGTCGTTGCGGGTGAGGAGGACCTCCGAGTTCTGCCGATCCCACCGCTGGAGCATGAACGGTCCGGTCCCGTTCATATGGTCGAACTGATACCGGTCGCTGGTCTTGGGGTTGTTGTACTTCTCCCAGGTGGTTGCGTTCCCGTCCCAATCGCCGTTCGAGGTCGCCCACTTGCGCGACATCACGCCGCCCCACGCCGCGGCAATGCTGAGAAACGGCGCAAATGGCTGCTTGAGGTGCAGCACTACCCGGTCGCCATCCGCGTGCACGGCCGCGGCCACCTCGTTGAAGCCGACCTGGATCTTGCCGCTCTTGTCTCGCGTGCTGTCAACTCCCAGCAGGGGGCTCATCAACAGCCACGCCGGGCCGCCGGCCTGGTCCTGCAGGATGAACCGGCGCAGCGAGTAGACGACATCGTCGGGCGTCATCGTAGAACCGTCGTGGAACCGTACGCCCTGTCGGATCGGAAAAGCGTAGGTCAGGCCGTCCGGGCTGATTAGCCCATTGCTGGCGCTCGGAACCTGGGTTGCTAGCTGCGGCGCATACTGGTTGATCGACGCGCCGGCATAACTAATGAGCGTTTCGTACACGGTCGGTCGGACTACCATGTCCGAGTATGTATCGTACGCGCAGTCGGGATCCAGAGTGGTCACATCCCCGATGTTGAGCAGGACGAACGTGTCCGGGTTCTTCACCGGCACGTCCGCCGCACGCACGTGAGCGCTCGGGCGCCATCCCATCCAAGCCCCCACCGCCGCACCAGCACTGGCCGCGAGTAGCGTTCGGCGGGTCACCCGCCGATGAGAAGGCATCTTATCATGTTGGGCCATCCGTTGCATGTCGCGCTTCTTCATCGACGCACCCCCTGGCCCAGCAATCGCTGTGTCACGTGGTTCTACAGCCAAGACACTCCCGTGGTTCGTGTGCGGTCGGCACGCGACATGCCCTTCGACCGCCCGACGCTGGGTCGGAGCTGCCCGGCGATATTTCTCCAGTCCGGGCAGGCGCCCTGGCCAGACGTCACACGACAAGGCGCTGTCGACCCCGATCCGCGGTGCCGCCCGCGCGCGCATAACGCACACCCCCCGCGTCGCAGCCCGTTGAGGTCCCTACCAGCATACAGTCGGCACGTTAACGATCTATGAACGCACGAGGAAGGTTCCGGGAGCAGCCGCGGCCGCACCACGGCGTGGAACCGGGGTGCCCGATACGTCCGGCGGTTGCGGTCGTAGATCGGATTGTCGGAGAGTCCGGGCCAGGGATCGGGTTCGAGGAGAAGGCCGCGCTGTATCCTTTCTGAAGGCGCTGGTCACGTAACCCCATGCTCGTGTTCCGTCGAGCACTGTCTCAGTGCTCCGTCGAGGGCGCCTCTTCCTCGACCGCGGCCAACCTCGGCGCGTTTCGCACGATGATCCGCTCGCGCCGGGCATCGAGGATGTCGGGACGCCTCGATTACTTCCTGCTACTACGGCACCGACCCCATGGTACGGACGGACGTGGGACAGTACTACGTGGACCTCATCCTCAACCTCCCGGGGACGTGGAAGACCAAGTGCCAGGGGCGGGCGAGTGTTCCTGCTCAGGCGAAAGCAAGCTCACCGTCCTCGCTAGCTACTTCCCATAATCTGCGGAACCATCCCAAGCTTGCGTACAAGGTTATATCCGTGGCAGCAAGGCGGTCCCGCATCGATCCGTAGCTTCGTCGCAAGTTTGGCGGAAGAGATGATTATCAGTATTATTGTCCTTCAATCAGGTCGTCACCCGATACTGGCGTGGCTCCGTCTTGAGTATCATCGACACTACTATTAAGCGTCTACGAGGGAGAAGAGTGGGGAATGACAGAGTCTTGGAGGGATCACAGTGTTAGGTCACAAGGCAGTCGCGACGATTGAGAGACACGATATTAGGCCGCTTGGGATCGCCCGCCGTAAACGGTTCGACGAGTCGTTGGATTCGTTGCGTGCGATGGGTTTGTCTTCCAGCGCCGTCGAGCAGTATCGTCGCGTCGCCCGCGGGAAACACACGCTTCCCCACGAGCTGGCGTGCAAGATCATTAAACAAGCTGCCGAAGCCGCCGCGCCGTTAGCGATGGTTGCTTCGGGAGACGGTCCCGCGTAGGACGAACATGGCATTGCACCCGGCGAACCACGTGGTCGAGGATTACCTGGCTGGTTGGTTCCGTAAAGGTGTCATTGAAGAGTTCGAGTGGACGGAACGGAAGTGCTGGGTTTTTAAGGTTGAGTGCCCCAAGCGCACTCCTGAGTGCCCCATCCGTACCCTCCAACTGCTAGTCAGTACCCAGTTCTTGGACAAGACGAACGACTACGAGATTGGACGGCTCCTACACGAGTGGCATGTCGCTAGCCGGATGCGGTTGGCCGGCCCCGATGGGTCGGTTCTGGTCACGCTCAACGGCGTGAGTCTAGGGGTGCCCGAACTCGTGTAGGCAGATGCGGTTTGGGTTGGCTCCTGGCATGCGCCAAGAATTGTTGATAACTCACACCTTGCTATTGCGTCTCCGCCCGATGGTTTTTCAAGAGTATTCCCACCTATAGTGATTCTTGGAAACCAGCTGGAAACGTGAGCGGGGAAAGAGCCCGATTCTTGCGGGTTGACGCTGGTTGAGGCGAGTTGAAGGGAGACGCGATTTTCCAGTATTTCCAGTGCTTTGCGTTGATACCGATTGGCGCGAGTTGACAACGTTCTCGTCCGTTCCATCCCCGTCTCCGGCGACGACCGGAACATGGCGGTACCTGGGGTCGGTGCTGCCCGGATCCCGTGTGGGCGATGCGTCCGGGCGCGCTCTTTGTGGCGGCCGGTTCGTGGCTACCGCCGCTGGGCTTTTGTTGGAGAGGGCGGCGCGAACAGACGCCGGCGCGTTCCACCCGCGAACCGATCCGGCGGCGCCGCGGCCAGCATTTTCCGCTTTCCGGGAACGGGAGTCGCATCCGCGGGGGAGTCGCTGCGGATGCGTACGTGTGCGCACCGGTCCGCCAGGGCGCGGAGATGGCGCGTATCCGCCCCTGGTATCGCGCCGACCTCGTGCCCGTCCGGCGCATCGATGACGACGAAACGGCGGCGCGGCACGGCCTGGGACGGCAAGAACGAGAGTTCTTGCGCGGGCCGGCCGGAGCGCTTGTCTACGAGAACGCGTAGGGCAAGGGAATGTTCGTCGAGGTCCGCTACCGCTCCCGAGGAGACGATCTCTACAGGGAGTGGGCCGACATCAAGCGGGCGGCGGGAGAGCCCGTGGTGGCCCGCGAGTCGATCCCGTGCCACGTCGATCCGCTCGACGTCTCGTTGTGGTCGTGGATCGCCGAGAGCCGGGTGCGCGGGACGGGCGTGAGCGGCGGCGCACATGGGGCGGAGACGCCGTAGAGATTGGGCATGATCGCCGGCAGCGCTCACGCGGCCGAGAGGATCGTGCAGCGCGGAATCAGGCGGAGCGCTGCCGGATCGGCCACCGTGATGCCACAACGCTCAGTCCCAATACGAGCACGACTGTGCCGAGCATGAGGTCCGTCGGGAACGGATACACCCGGTTGAGCGCCATCTTTGCCCCGGCGAGCACGAGCACGATCGCCAGTCCCGTTTTGACGTGCCGGAACGTGTCGACGAGATCCCCGATCACAAAGTAGAGCGCGCGCAGCCCCAGAATCGCGAATACGTTCGACGTGTACACGAGCAGGGGATCACCTGTGACGGCAAAGACCGCCGGAATCGAGTCGAGCGCAAACAACAGATCGGCCAGCTCGAGCAGCACGAGTACGATCAGAAGAGGCGTGGCCATCATCACGCCGTTGCGGCGCACGACGAGCGCTTCCCCCGTGTCCCCTGAAGCGAGCGGCAGCACGCGGCGCGCGAGCCCGAGGAACGGACTGCGGTCCAGATCCGGCGGGCCCGGCCTGCGGCGCAACAGGCGCACGCCGGACCAGATGATGACGGCGGCGAACGCGTACGCCGCCCACCGAAATGCGTGCAGCAGTGCGGCTCCCGCGAGGATGAGGACGCAGCGCATCGCCAGGGCGCCTACGACGCCGAGCTTGAGGACCCGCGATTGGAACTCCGGCGGAACGGCGAACGCACGGAAGACGAGCACGAACATGAGGATGTTGTCCACGCTGAGGGACTTCTCGAGCAGATATCCTGTGACGAAGGCCAGGGCATCCGCCCGGCCCCGGATGGTCCACACGCCGCCCGCAAACGCGAGAGCCAGCACCACCCAGGCGGTGGTCTGGGCCAGCGCCTCGCGCGCACCCACCCGATGAGGTCGCCGGTCGAAGACGCCGAGGTCGAGCGCCAGCAGGCCCAGGATCACCGTTTGGAAGCCTGCCCAGAACGCCACACCCGGGGCCATCTTGCCCTCTCCCTGAGCCGCCCCGGTATGTGAAAAACCTCCGAAACGGCCCACCGTTTCGGAGGTCTCGTCGCAGGATAGCCTGGAATGCGCCGGGCGGTTTCCCGCCGTCCTGACGGCGCATTCTCGATCCCTAAGGACCGCCGAGTACTCCCCTCTTATCATCATTTCTATCAAATCCGATCGGGCCCGTCAAAAACGGGCGGAGCCTCGATGCGACCGCCTCCGCGAGTGCAGCGGTGTACGGCGGCAGGATGGGATGGAGTGCCGGGTTCCTCGCTCGCGACGTCGAAGGCTAGACGCAGCGGTTACGACAGGTCGAAGCGAGGGCCCGCATGGACGCGAAGAAGACGTTCAAGACGTTTCGGTACAGGAACGAAGTCCGCTGGAGCTCCGGGCGCAGAGGATTCACATCCCCGCCGGGAAAACCGGGTGTGGAGATTTCGAGCCCGCCTGAATTCAGGGGCGATCCGGAGTACTGGAGTCCCGAGGATCTGTTTGTGGCGAGCGTCAACGCATGCACCCTCTTGACCTTCGTCGCATACGCTCTCCGTGAAGGGCTCGACCTGGTGGCCTACGATAGCTTTGCCGAGGGCGTGCTGGAAAATGCGGGTGACGGGTACCGATTCACCGAGGTCGCGCTCCATCCCCGCATCACGGTCCGAACGGAAGAGGATGTGGATCTGGCCCGCACCATTCTGGACAGCGCACACATGGGATGTCTGGTGTCGCGGTCGGTCCGGTGTGCGGTCAAGGTCCTTCCCGAAATCCACGTCGGCTGATTCCCAGCCAAGGCAGGGGGGAGTCACCCTCCGCAGCCGCTCCGTTTTGATCTCGGGACGATCGTCGGCGCCGGGCGTGATTCGTTCCGAGGCTGGCGATGAGATTCGTGATAGGTTCGACAGAAGATAGGAGACCGTCCGGCGCATGTTTCCCCAGCATTCGGCGTGCATCTGGTGAGCGATTCCTTCATCGCGCGCTCTTTCGTGCATGACCGAACGAGGGAAGGGGGTCCTCCGCCGGCTTCGAATTGTTGATCCGGCACAACCGGCGGATGAGGAGGATTAGACGACCGCGCACTGCGCGTAAACATATCGCACACGTAAGACCTCACGAAAAGGCAAACTCGGAGTAATCCGGGGACGCAAAGCGACAGAGCCACGCCCGTCAGGGGCAGTGGTTGGCTGCGCCGCCGAAGAGGGTCGGTCCTGGGTTCGGGACTGCCCCTTTTCTGTTTGGACTCCGGGGGGCAGGCGTTATGAGCAGCGTGCCCCCCGCCTTGGGGGGGAGGCTCTTGAGAGCCGCTCAGGACTCTTCGATCGACCGAGACCTTCCGCGATTCCCACTCTCCGCGCCCGCGCCGCGGCGACCACGCGGCGGTGTTCCCGCCGTAGACGGTCTACTTCCTGATAGGCCTGGCGTTCCCGACATGTCCGGTATGGAAGCACGTGTGGAGGCACATCTGGTGATCACCTTTGGGCGAGATGCCACGTCCGCTCGCTGAGAAATCACCAACAGGACACGGTGGAATCAGGAGGGGATTCTGTGGTGTGTTCTGTTTCGACCAGCTCGCTGGCTACCCGGGTACGTCAGGCCCGTCTCGAGGCCGGCCTCACGCAGGCGCAATTGGCCGGATCCGAGATCAGTCCAAACACGATCCACCGGATCGAGGCGGGCCGGGTGCGGCCCTCACGACGCGTCCTGTCGTACATTGCCCGCCGCGTGGGGAAGCCCCTCCGGTATTTTCTCGACGACGCCACGCCCGAAGAGGCTGAGATCGACTACGCTTTGCTGCGAGGGTTCATCTGTCGGGCTTGCGGCGCGCTCAGCGAGGCCATCCGGTGGTTTGCCCGAGCCGAGCAAACCGCGGCAGCGGCTGCCGACGTTTCGAGGCGGGCGCTGGCGCGTGTCTGTCTCGCCGGCACCGTCGCGCGCGAGGGCTGGACCGCGGCGCGGGAGGCCGAAGTGCGGGCGGCCCAGGCGCGTGCACTTCGGTTCGGACACGGACGGGCGGTCGCCGAGAGCGAGTACGACATCGCCCTCGGGATGACCGCGCAGGGGATGGCGGATCAAGGGCACCGGGTTCTTGCGGAACTCATGGCTTCCCCCGCGGGGCTCACCCTGCACCTGCGCGTGCGCTGTCTCGTGGCGCTATCGCGATGCGCGGCGTCGGTGGGCGAAGACCCGACCCGCTGGTACGCCCAGCTGGAGACGGTGCTGGAGACGCTGGATCTGCGCCGTCAGGCGAGCGGGTGGGAGACGCGTGCGGCGGAGTCAGAAGCGGAGGGGGACTGGCAGAAGGCGGTGCAGGCGGCAGAGCAGTCCCTCGGCATCTGGAAGACGGTGGAGTTGAAGCAGCACGAGGCGGTGGCCCGTTACCATGTCGGCCACGCGTACGAGACACAGGGCAACGCAGACGGCGCGTTGCGCGAACTGGCCCGCGCCCGCGCCGCGGCTCGCGAGGTCGGCGACGTGATCCTGGAGGCTCAGGTCTTGGTCTCCGTGGGGCAGGTCTACACCGCGCTGGGGCGCACTCGAGAGGCGATCGAGACGGTCCAGGAGATTCATGCCATGTTTGCCACGCTCGGTGACTCAGGCTCGGCGAGCGCAGCGGCGCCGTGGGTCGTCTCCGAGAACGTGCCGCCAATCGCGGCGCGATCCAGGAGCGAGCAGGCCGTCTGACAGACGTCTGACAGAAGTGCTAGCCAGATGAGGATTGTCGGCGGCCCACGATCACGATAGCGTGAGGCTGCGATGATGATCCCAGGGCTCGACGATGTGTCCCGCGCGCTGGCTCTGCACGCGTTCCGCCAGCAGGTCCTGGCCAACGACCTGGCCAACGCCCAGACCCCTGGGTTCGTCGCACAGGATGTGGTGGCCGCTCCGTTTGCCGACGTACTCGGTCAGACGCTTGCGCTCGCTGAAACGGATCCTCGACACCTGGCCGGAGGCGGAGACGATCCCACGTCCGCGGCTGGCACCCTGGTCAGCGCGCCGGTGTTGGCCGGCACGGCCGGAACCGGTGTGGATCCGGACGCCGCGATGGCGGAGATCGCCGCGAACGCGTTGGCATACGAAGCGATCGCGACGGCGACGGGTGCCGAGATCGCACTCGCCAAGACCGCCTTGAGCTAGTGGACCGTCGCGTGAGTGCAACGAGGGCAGACCGTCAATGCCTGCATCCCGAGAAGGACGTTCGAGACGTTGCGCGAGTGGAGGCGACGCACGATGGATCCGTTGTTCCAGAGCATGGCCGTGAGTGCCTCCGGCATGACGGCGGAGCGATTTCGCATGGGGCTCATCGCCAACAACCTCGCAAACGTGGACACCACCGCCACATCCGGCGGCGGCCCGTTCCAGCGGCAGGTCGCCGTCGTGGCAGAGCGCTCCGGATCACCGCTTCCGGCGCTGCCGGTCGCGGTGGCGGACGGCCCGCCCGGTGAGGCGATCGGGAACGGCGTCGAGGTCGTTGGGATCGTGACCGATCAGACTCCGGGCAGCCAGGTCTACGATCCGGGAAACCCGCTCGCAGACGCCCAGGGCTACGTGCAGGCTCCGAACGTCTCGGCGATCACGGAGATGGTGGATCTCATGGGCGCCGCACAGCACTACCGGGCGAACGTGACCGCGATCGAGGACGCGAAAACGATGGCCACGGCCGCGATTGGTATCGGGAGGGCCTCATGACACCGATCACCGGCGCGACGCTGATCCCGCTGGGTCCGACCGGTACTGCGAACGCGGGGACGGGTTCGGGCTTTGCCAGCATGCTGGCCGGCGTCCTTGGGCAGGCCGAGGGGCTCGAGCAACAGGCGGAAATGCAGGTGACCCAACTGGCCGACGGGACCGGCGACATCGCGAAGACGATGCTGACCCTGCAAGAGGCGAGCCTGGCCGTGGGCGTGCTCGCGCAGGTGCGCGATCGCGTCGTGAGCGCCTACCAATCGTTGATGGCCGAGGCGGTCTAGCACGGTGGCAACGGACCAGTTCCTCACCGCGGTGCGCTCGGCGTGGGCGAACGTTCCACCCGCCCAGCGGTGGTGGGGCGGCGCCATCACCGGGCTCGTGATTGCGGCGCTGGTCGGTCTGTCGATGGCGGGCCGCAGCACCCAGTGGGCCGTGCTCTACAGCCGGTTGACGCCGGAAGAGGCGAGCCAGGTGATTACAGCGCTCGAAACCCACCACGTTCCATTTCGACCGGGCGAGGACGGGACGAGCATTCTCGTGCCGCCCGATCGGCTGGCCGCCACGCGCCTGCAACTCGCGGGTGAAGGGTTGCCGACCGGCATCGTGGGGTTCGGCGTGTTCGATCACCTGCCGCTTGGGGCGAGCGACACGGTCGAGCGCGTCGACTACATGCGGGCGCTCGAGGGGCAATTGACCCAGGCCGTCGAGTCGCTCGGACAGGTCCAGTCGGCTCAAGTCATGATCGCGCTGCCTCAAAGCAGCACGTACACGTCCGAAGACCGGCCCGCCCAAGCCTCCGTGATGGTACGGCTCCAACCCGGGGCGCAGTTGTCGGGAGCCGAGGTCAAGGCGATCACGCACCTGGTGGCTTCCAGCGTGCAGGGGCTGACTCCGGAACACATCTCCGTCGTCGACGATCGCGGCCGGTTGCTGGCGGCGGGCACGGGACAGGGGGACGGAACGGTGGCGGACGCGGATCTCCAGGCGCTTCAACGCGCGACGGAGCAGAGAATCCACGATCAGATCGCCTCGCTCGTCGACGCCGTCGCCGGTCCTGGCCGGAGTGTGATTCAGGTCCACGCGGACGTGAGCGGCACCCAGGTGCACACGGTCGAGGACCAGCCGTCCGCCGGCGTCCCGGTCAGCCAGCAGGCCGTGCATGAGACGTACACCGGCGGTCCCGCTGCGACCCCGCCTCCGGCGCCCGTCACGGCTACCGGGCGACCGCCCATCTACGGGCCCGCTGCCGGACCGACGACCGCGAGCAACTACGAACGGTCCCAGCAGACGACCAATTACGAGGTCGGCCGCAGGCGCGTCGAGACCAAAGACGGCGGCGGGCAGGTCAACCGGCTGGCCGTCACGGTGTTCGTCGACAATGCGGTAGGGCTGACGACGGCGAGCAATATCCAGAAGTCCATCATGACGGGGTTCCTTAATCCGAAGCGCGGAGATACGGCCGTGGTCACGCGCGTTCCGTTCTGGCAAGCGACGGCTGCGCCAGCGCCGGCGGCCCCAGGGCCGTCGCCCAGCCGGGCGGCCCTTCCGGTGGCTGTTTCGGCAGCCGTGGGAGCCGCGATCCTCCTGGTCATCGGCGTAATGGTGCTGCTACTGCGGCGCCGCCGCCCCGCGGGCGTGGCCGCTCCCGTGGCGGTGCCCGAGATGGCTCCCACAGTTGCCGCGTCTCCGTCGGGGTCGGATTCGCTGGTGCGGCAGGTTGTCGATTTTGCGCGCCGCAACCCTGCGGTCACGGCCGACCGGATCCGGAGCTGGCTGGCCCAAAACGGCGCGACAGACGGGCACCCATGAGCGGATTGTCCGGGAAACGCAAGGCCGCACTGTTCGTGCTGTCGCTGCCGAGCGACGTGGCCGCAAGCGTGCTGAAGTACCTCGGAGAGGACGAGGTTGGGCCGTTGATGGCGGAGATGCTGGTGGCAGGGGAGGCGGTCGCCGCCGAGCGCGAGGTGGTCCTGCAGGAGTTCGGGCGGTCGACGGTCGCGGGCGGTGGCGTTGGCGTGTCGTACATCAAGGAACTGCTGGAGGGCGCGCTCGGCGTACAGCGGGCCGATGGCCTGATGGAACGGCTGATGGGTCCGCAGCGGACGACGCCGTTCGACCGGCTGCGCCGGGCGCGGCCGGAACAGATCGCCGCCATATTGCAGGACGAGCATCCCCAGGTAGCGGCGCTGGCCCTCTCCTACCTCCGGAGCGAGCAGGCCGCGAAAGTGTTGCAGCTGATGCCGGAGACCGTGAAGGCCGATCTGGCCCACCGGATCGCGCGCGGGCAGCCCGTGGCGCCGGAGCTGGTCCGGCGCGTCGAGCATTCGCTGGAGCGCAAGCTGGTCGTGGTGTCCCCGCAGACGAGCCTGGAGCCCACCGGCGGAGTGCGAGCGCTCGTGGACATCATCACCCGGGTCGATCGGGACTCGGAGCGCGCGATCCTGAGCGAATTGGGGAAGCGTGACGAGCGGCTCGCCGAGGAGGTCAAGGCGCTCCTGTTCGTGTTCGAGGACCTCCTGATGCTCAGCGACATCAGTCTCCAGCGCGTCCTCCGCGACGCCGACCACAAGGTCGTGGCGACGGCGCTCAAGGGCGCGCAGGAAGACGTGCGCGACAAGGTGTTCCGTAATCTGAGCCAGCGCGCCACCGAGATCGTGAAGGAAGAGATCGAGCTCATGGGGCCGGTGCGGCTCCGCGACGTGGAGGACGCGCGCCGCGCCATCGTGGGCGTGGTGCGGCAGTTGGAGGAAGCGGGGGAGATCACCGTGGTGCGCGAGGAGGAGCAGCTTGTCGTCTAGCCCGCGCATCGCCGCCGCTTCCCCGTCTCGCCTCCTGCGCGGGGCCATCGTTCGGGGCGCGCACGCCCCGATGCAGGCACCGGTACAGACCGAAACGGAGGGTGGCGACGAGCCCTTGACGGCGGCCGAGGTGCTCGCCCGGGCGCAGGGTCAGGCCGCCGAAATCGTGGCGGACGCGTGCCGGCAGGCGGACACCCTCCGTGAGGCGGCTCGGGCCGAGGGCGAGCGCGAGGGTCGGGCCCGCGGGGCCGAGGAGTTCGAGCACGTCGTCGCGCGATTGCACGCGCTGGTGCAACAGATGGCGGACGCCCGGGATGGGATGCTCGCGAGCGTTGCGGGCCGGGTAATCGATGCGATCGTCCAGATCGCCGGCGTGGTCGCGCAGCGTGCCATCACCGAGGATGTCCAGAGCCTCGAGGCCATGGTTCGTCAGACACTCGCGGTGGTTCAGGGAGACGACCGCGTGGTGGTCCGGATCCACCCGGACGACGCGGCGGTCCTAGCGCCCGCCCGGGCGGATCTGGAGCGCGCGTGCGGGATGTTGGTCTCGTTTCGGCCGGACCGCAGCGTGGTGCGGGGCGGCTGCGTGGTCGAAACCTCGCGCGGGTTGGTGGATGCAAGGTTGGACAGCAAGCTCGCCGCGATCCACACCGCGCTCGTGGGGAACGGTGATGCGGCTTGAGGCGCTTCTCGCCGACGTCCCGCGCCGGGTGGGCGCCGTGCCCCTGGTCGACGTCGTGGGGACCGTCACCGACATCGTGGGACTCATTCTGGAAGCCCGGGGCCCGGAACGCGTGGCCGTCGGCGACTTGTGTCTGGTGCGGACCGGACCGACCGCTCCCGCGATCGAGGCGGAGGTGGTCGGGTTTCGCAAGGGGCGTGTGCTGCTGATGGCGCTGGGCCACCTGAGCGGAATGGGGGCGGGAGCGGAGGTGATCCCATTTGGGCGACCGCTCTCGATCCGGGTGGGTGACGACCTCTTGGGACGCGTCGTCAACGGACTGGGGCATCCCCTCGACGGCAAGCCTGCGATCATCGGCCGCGCATGGACGCCAATCCGGCGCTCGCCGCCGAACCCGCTCGATCGACCTCGGATTGCGACCCCGGTGTGGACCGGCATCCGCGCGATCGATGGCTGTCTCACGCTGGGGCGGGGCCAGCGGATCGGCATCATGGCCGGGAGCGGAGTGGGGAAGAGCACGCTGTTGGGGATGCTCGCGCGCTCCGCGCAGGCCGATATCGTCGTCACGGCGCTGATCGGCGAGCGCGGGCGCGAGGTCAACGAGTTTCTCGACCTCATCTCGACCGCGGGGTTGTCGCGGAGCGTCGTGGTCGTCGCGACCAGCGACGAGCCGCCCATGGTGCGCGCGACGGCGCCGCTCGTGGCGACGGCGATCGCCGAGTGGTTTCGGGATCAAGGACAGGACGTGCTCTTGCTCATGGATTCGGTCACACGGTGGATGATGGCGCAGCGGGAGATCGGTCTTGCGGCCGGAGAGCCGCCCGCGACGCGGGGCTATACGCCATCGGCGTTCGCGCAGCTACCCCGGCTCCTGGAGCGGGCCGGCACGGCACCGCGGGGCTCTATCACCGCGCTCTACACCGTGCTCGTCGACGGCGACGATCTCATGGACCCGATCGCCGACGCGACGCGCGCCATTCTCGACGGCCACATCGTGCTGTCGAGGGCGTTGACGGAGCGCGGATGGTTTCCTCCCATCGACGTGCTGCAGTCGCTGAGCCGCGTCATGCCGCACGTCGTGAGTCGCGAACACCTCGGGCTGGCACAGGAAGCCCGGGGCCACTTGGCGACGCTGCACGAGGCGGAAGATCTCATCAATATCGGGGCGTACACACCGGGATCGAACCCGCGAATCGACCGGGCGCGCCAGGTGGGGCCCGCGCTGGAGACGTTCTTGCGGCAACGGCAGGACGAGGCCGGGACCCCGGATGCCGTCGTGCCCGACCTCCGCGCGGCGCTGGGGGCATGAGGAAGTTTCGGTTCCCTCTGGAGCGGTTGCTGCAGGTGCGGGCGCAGCGGGCGCGCGCCGCGCAGGCCGACCTTCACGCGAAGATCGCCCGCCACCTGGAGGCGGAACGACGGGTGGCGGCTGCGGAGGCGGAGATGCAGGGCGTGATCGCGGAGATCCGCGAGCGGCTGCTCCGGGCGCCGACCGCGACCGAGGTGATCGTCGCGGACACGGTGCTCCGGGGCATGCACGCGGTTCTGATCTGCGAGCACGCGGGGTGCGAGGCGGCGGCGAACACGGTCACGCAGGCGCGCTCGGTGGTGGAGCGTCGTCACCGGGACGTCGAGGTGGTGGAGCGTCTCAAGGAACGGGCCGTTCGGCGCCACCGAGTGGAGGTCACGCGCGAGCACGACAAGGCGATGGACGAGATGGTGCAGGAACAGGCGCGGAGGGGTCTCGCATGAGCGCGGTGCCAGCCGCCCTCGTCACGGTGTTGGCGAGAATTGATGCCCTCAAGGCCAGGTTCGAGCCCACGGCGTCGGCCGGGTCCGAGTTCGGCGACGTGCTCGGTCAAGTGACGGGGACGGACGGCACCGGCGGGTCGAGCGACGGAGCCGCGTCGGGCGTGACGGCCGATCTTGCACGGCTCCCGAAGTCGGAGCGCGATCTCATTATCAGGGAAGCCAAACAGGACGGCGTGGACCCGGCCCTGGCCCTCGCCGTCGTCCTGCAGGAGTCCGGCGGTAACCCGACAGCGGTGTCACCGGCTGGTGCGCTCGGGTTGATGCAGCTCATGCCTGGGACCGCCAAGGAGTTGGGCGTGACCGATCCTTTTGATCCCGCACAAAATGTGGCGGGCGGCGTGGAGTACCTGCGTGAGAAGCTCGCCGAGTTCGGCTCGACCCCGCTGGCCCTGGCGGCGTACAACGCCGGCAGCGGGGTCGTATCGGCATGGGGCGGCATTCCCCCGTACGCCGAAACGCAGGGGTACGTGTCGCGGGTCCTGAGTGCCCGTGATCAGATCGCGCGCGAGCTCGCGGCCGACCCGGGTTCCCGAGCCGATTCGTCATCCGCCTCGATCCGTGGGGCTGCTGCCTCGACAGACGCGGCCGTGACGGGATCCGGCGGTCCTCCACGCACCGTCCCCACGGCGGCGCCATCGTCTTCGAAGCCTGCGACGCCCTCCTCGGGAACGGGCCCCGAGCATGATGATCCCTCGATCCATGGCATGGTGGTCCGCACCGGGAGTGATGCCCTCGCAATGCAGGCGACCGCCAAGGACGGCCAAGACGGCCCCGTTGCGCAGGATGCGACTCCGAGCGGAGCAGCCTCTACGACCTCGACCAGTGTCGGGGCCACACAAGAGGCGGCGCAACGCGACGCCCTGAGGTCCCTTGGGGGCGCCACTGGGATGGCGCACCAGGGCGGCCAGAGTCAAAGCGGAGGAGACACCGGTGCGGGTCAGTGGACTGGACAGGCCATGCCTCCAACCGGCAGCAGCGTATCGACCGGGGCGTCCTCGGCGAGCGGTGCGCTGACGTCGGATTCCTTGGCCCGCATGCCGGCCTCTGACCCGTCGACCGCCGGAGTTTCGAGTGGACCCGTAACACACCTGACGGTACGG
>Ga0187782_10000094_pt1 | contig 50134 bp, 35 predicted proteins | sample 0715_SJ02_MP15_2_FD_132454 | JGI IMG/M metagenome (GOLD analysis project Ga0187782, IMG submission 132454) | Tropical peat soil microbial communities from peatlands in Department of Meta, Colombia - 0715_SJ02_MP15_20_MG | ecosystem: Environmental > Terrestrial > Soil > Wetlands > Peat | place... | reverse complement strand
GCCCAGTCGCGTATGAGCGGCATCCGCGACCGACGCTATACGATTCGTTATCCCTTTGCGGCCGACGCCGAGCTTATTGACATGGAAACCGGCAAGCAGGTGACCGGCGTGACTTCCGATATCTCGTTGGGAGGGTGCTTCGTCTGCACGAGCAAGGCGCTGCCGGTGAATTCGCGTGCGAGGATGCGGCTAACGCGGAAGGGGCAGGCGCTGGATACGCTTGTGATTGTGCGGATTGTGAAGCCGAGAGTGGGGCTGGGGATTGAGTTTTTTGATCTGGAAGCGCCGAATGACCGGGTTCTGCATGCGTGGATTGAGACTTTGCAGAAGACGAGGTAGAAAGTAGAGAATTGTCTCCCCCGGGTGTCCCGCAACATCTCTCGCCTGATTGCCATGACAACTTCAGAGCACCGGGTCCGTGGAAGTGGTTTTTGACTAGTGCGGGAAGGAGTAGTTCGCCACAGAGGGGGCAGAGGAGCAAACAGAACGCGAGAGAGTCGGGAGGCAAGACGCAGGGGTGGATACCTTCGTCGGACCGCCTTTGCGCTATGCGCCGTGGCGGACAGGCACCCCTCCGGATGACAGCCCGCAAGAGAAAGCTCTCGAAGTGAGAATGCTAGTTAATGTGTGGTGTCGAGGGGGTGGGCGCTTTTCTCGTAGAATTCGTTTTGGAGTCTCACGCTTTCCTCGTCGGCCTTAATAGCGCGGATGGCGCGAACCACGGTGTTGATCCAACTCTGCAGGTCGGCTTCACCCTCTTCTCTTGAGGCAGCCCCGCCGTCGCCGGCATAGTGGTAAGGAAAACGGGCATACCACCAGATTCCGGTGTAGACACTGTCGGGAAGTTTCAAGCGCTTTTGATCGGCGCCGGATTCACTGGCGGCGCGGTCCATGTGAACGAGATCGGGGTGAGTTACAAGGACATTCGAAGTCTCTCTTTCCCCGGCGTGATAGTCCGGCCCACTCTTTTCGACGACCTTCTTTGTGGGTTCGTGGCCCCATTGGACGTAGACGACGTAATCGTGAGGCTTGTAGAGCTGCGACTGCGCGAAGTAAGGGAGGAGATGCTCGTTTCCGCCGTGGCCATTGACGATGACGACCTTCTTGCATCCGTTACGGGCCATTTCCTCGGTGGTTTCCTGTAGCAAGCGCAGTTGCAGGTCGGGACTGTAGGCGATGGTGCCGGGCTCGTGCTTTGCTTCGAAGATTTGCCCGGCGAAATATTGCGGGAAGATGATGGCGTATTCCTGCTGAGCGGCATGCTCGGCGACATACCGGACGTTGAGCAGATCAGTGCCGAGGGGAAGCTGCGGGCCGTGTTTTTCCAGGATGCCGAAAGGAAGCAGGCAGGTGCCCTGGGCTCTGGCGATCGCTTCTTTGAAGTCAGCGGCGGTGAGTTCTTCCCATTTGGTGGAGAGTTTTGATTGGGCATGGGTGACCGTTGTGAGGATCAGAGCGGTCAGTATTAAAACGATGTAATAACGCATGAGGCCTCCTCGGTTCTTCGCGGGGATTGTACTACGGGATTTGAAGAAGAAAGGGCGAAGAAGTGCAAAAGTATAGAGTTCAAGAGTGCGAGGCTCCGGCAACAGTTTGTTTCCGAACGAGTGAATCCCAGGATTGCGGACTGCGGGATGTCGAGCCCTCGAACGTCGGGACAAGCTGAGAACCTGCCGCCACGCAAGACGCCACGGAAAAATGGTCAGGCAAATGTGATCAGGGCTTGGGGGATTCGGTGGCGCCGGGCATGGCGTTCTTCAGCGGGGCGCGGAGTTGATCTTCCAGTTCAGGGTGCGGGAAGGGTTTGCGCGGGAGCATCTGATCGCGCATCGCGGCGTTGTAGACGAAGATGGCTTCCACGAAAGCGGCCTGGGTGAGATCGTCGGCCTGAAGGCGTTCATAGGTGTCCATGTTGGAGTGGTGGGTGCGTTCGCTGTAGTCGAGCGGGTCCTGGATGAACTGGAATCCGGGAATGTTGACGGCGTCAAAGCTGAGGTGGTCGGTGCCGCCGGTGTTGCGAAGAGAGATGGTGGTCACGCCGACGTCTTTGAGCGGCTCCATCCATTGTCTGAAGATGGGGCCGATGGCGGCATTTTGTTGAAGGTAGATGCCGCGAATTTTGCCGCTGCCGTTGTCGACGTTGAAATAGCCGGAGATTTTCTGCTGCTCGGGCTTCACCTGGATGGGACCGCTAATTTTGCGGATGAAGTCCGGCAGGTTGATCTGATCAGGGGCGGTAGAGCGAGGCGCTTCGCCGAAATGCTGCTTGACGTAGCCCTGCGAGCCAAGCAGTCCCTGCTCTTCGCCTGTCCAGAGAGCAACGCGGATGGTACGACGCGGCTGAATATGAAGAGTGGTCAGAACGCGCATGACTTCCATGGCAACCACGCTGCCGGCGCCGTTGTCGGTTGCACCTGTGGCAGACATCCAGGAATCCAGGTGCGCGCCCAGCATAACGATCTCGTCTTTCAGGTTTGGATCGGTGCCGGGAATTTCCGCGATGGTGTCGAAAGCGTGCTCATGGTCACCAGTGAATTGTGCATCGATGTTTACCTCGAGAGAGACAGGAACGTTGGCCTTGAGCAAGCGATAGACGCGGCCATAGTTCTCGATGGCGGTGACGGCCAGCGGAACGGGATTGGCATGATCACGGTGATAGACCTGAAAGCCAAAGGCGGAGCCGTTGTCATCGAAGATGGTGCCGCCGGACCCGCCGCCATTTTCGCCGTCACGGCTCGGAAGAAGGACAGCGGCAACCTGCTCGTCAGCGAAGAACTTGCCTAGCTTCTCGCGAAACTCCAGGCGGTGGAGAAATGCCTGCACGTCACGGTTGAAAGGAGTGAGACGTATGGGGTATTCCTCGATTTTCTTGAGCTCGGCGTCGTCATCGCGGGTAAAGAGAGGCTTGTCGACAGGTTTGACTTCGCGCATTTCACCGAGGAGAACGATTTTTCCGGCGAGTTTGCCCTTGTACTTGTCGAAGTCCTTTTCGTCTTTGATGTCGACATAGATCGCGGCACCATTGAAGGGACCTTTGGTGGCTGGAGACCAGGGTGCGGCCTGGGCAATGAAGATGGCTTTGTCAGGTGACGTCATGCGGACCCAGGTGTTCAGTTGTTCCCAGCCCATTCCGAACTCGCCCCAGTCTTCGAGGTGAGCATTGGCACAGCCCATGGCGGTGAACTGGTCGCGGGTCCACTCATTGGCTTTCTTTACATTGGGCGAACCCGTGAGACGCGGACCAATTCCGTCCATCAACGCAGAGGCGTATTCCATAACGTGAGAATGACCGAGAGCCTCGGCGCGAATGCTTGCATAGGCGGCGTAGTCGAGCGTTTCGGTGGCAGGCTGAGGGAGCTCGTAGGAAGGCTTAGCCGGTTCTTTCGGGGGGGCCTTCTTATCTTTATCGGCGGCGAAGACAGAGAGAGACAGGCCGACAAGCAAACACAGGCCAAGAGAGAAGATTTTTTTGGATTGCATGAAGTTTCCTTGGGTGAAAATTGCCTCGAGGAGCATAACAAAGGTATCCAAAATAACCAAGACGCGGAGGGCAGAATGAGGCAAGCACGACTGCAAAAAGCGCGCAACCTGCCGGCAGTTCAGACGGAGACGAGGCGCTCTCAGCCCTTTGTGAGCTCTCGCTGGCCGAAGCTGACACCGATCTTCTTGAGAAATTGCGTTGGAGGCTCGCCGCCGGCAAAGTCCGAACAAAATTATTGGGGAGGGTTGTCGGGTTCCCTTCACGTCTAGCATGACCAGGTCTTGGCGGAATTCGACAGGGTGAATTGAAAAGGATCGTTAATTACCTCGGCGCATGAAATCCTCGATTCGCTTTGCGTTGCGGTTTTTGTGCGGGAGGCCTGACGGTAGTTTGCCTCCGAGCTTGCGGGGCAACCCATTTCGCCGAAGGCAAGAACGACGTCGTGCGGATATTTCGCCCTTGGGAGCCGAGACACTGAATCAGGTTGTCCTTCGAAGAAGGGGTCCTAAAAGCGATAGCCCATATAAAGGACTAATCCGATGTGAATGAGCGCGAGGAGCGCGAATGCGTAACTGAAGGGTCGATGGACGACGTGCCATAGATTGAAGACTTGTCGGGTACGAGAGAGGAACAGGATACGTTTGGAGAGCTTTGCCTGTTTTTGCGCAACGACGATGACGTGCTCGAGCTTCGTGTCCCGTGTGCGAAGAAATCCGAAGAGGGAACTTGCCCATGAACCGAAGCCGGTCGCTTGAAGGCGCAACAGGGAGAGACGGAACGGCCGGCGCAAGTCGATCAGGATCATGAAGAGAAGGGCGATCAGCGTAGGCATGTGTTTGACGTCCTGCGGAGTGGGCAGATCATAGAGTTTTTCGATGCGTTTACCGAAGGCGAGATTTTGCGTAGCCAATTCGCGGCGCATGGAGTTTTCGACTTCGGTCATTTCTTTCATGCTGAGTTCGGCGGCGTTGAGGTTTCGCGGAATCTGCGCGTAGAGATAGCGGCCGACGAAGCCGGAGAGAGTGACCGCGCACATGCTCCAGAAGGCCATGCCCGCAATGTTGCCGAATTTGAAGGTCGCGTGAAATGCGATAACGACGGGGGCCAACGTTCCGAGGACGACATGAAAGTCAAGCCAGTGGCGGGAATTACCGTGGCGAGCGAGCCAGCCCCATTTTTTTCGGAGCGGATAGAGGTAGATCAGAAAGAAGAGAAACACGCCGAACAAGCCAAGCTTGATGCCGATAGGACCACTCGGACGCAGGGCGTCGTGTTTGGGGGAAAAAGGACGGTCGGCCGCGCTCAGCGTGTAGTAATTGAGGCCGTAACCGGCGATGACGAGGACGATGGCAAGCGCCAGCAGCCAGGCCAGCATCAAGCGCGTGCGGTGGCCACGCTCGGGATCCTCCCGAACGAAGACATTGGTTCCTACACTAGCCCCTACACTCATGGCTGTTTCTCCCCCATGTTGACTTGAATCGTGGCGCGGAACCTGCGGTAATCGGTGAAGCGATGTACGTTGCGCCAGTGCTGCTTGGGGGTTTCGACGTCGATAACCGCCGAAGCAGGCATCCAGTAGGACTCTTCGGGATCATGGAACTGGACGGTGGAATAGTGGATTTCGCTACGGAGGTCGTGGAGGCCGAGATCGTCGAGGCTGCCGTCGAGGGAAGAGACGAGCGTCACGACCGCTCCGCTTTCCTCGGCGATCCAGATGTCGCCTTTGAGTGGGAGGGGATAGTTGCGGCCGAGGAGTTGCACGGCGGCGGGCGAGGGAGTGCCGGGGACGGACTTGAAATGGACTTTGAGGACGGTGCGACCGTCGATAGTTTCTTCCGAAATCGGCTCAAACACGTAACTGGATTCGTACCTTGCATGCAGAACCAGGAGGATGCTGGCGAAGCCGTTGGTGATGAGGAGGGTCTTGCTGGGATCACGGAAGGCGGTTTTGCGAACTTCGCGGGACTCCGTAAGGCGCAGCAAGCCGGTGTGATTGCTGGACTGCAACTGGTATTCGAAAACGGAGTCCTCGTGATACAGCGGCTTATTGTTTTTGCCAACGAGCATCTGTGAAACTTCCTCCATACAGACGACGTTGGAGGTTTGTTCGAAGTAGCTGTCGACGAGTTTTCGCGAACGAACGATAGTGGCGTTGGTCTTGGTAATGAAGGCGGGATCAGGCGAACTGGCCACGGCGTCGGGAAGCGCTCGTGATTGCGTGGCGGGAGGTTCCTGGGCACGCAGAAGCGCTGCGCAAACAAGCATGGCCAGCGCCGCAAGGAACGTGCCCAAGCGTGGGGAGCGATAATTCATTTCGCCAGACCTCCCCAGCGATAGCCGAACATTGTGGACCACTGGTTGTAGCTCAGCGCGTTGCCGCTGTACCAGCCGTAGAGCCCTTCGACAAAACATCTACGGCCTATGGTCCAATCGAGCGTGCCGTTGATGAACTTGGCATTGGTGTTGCTTGTAAGCGAGGAGGTATAGAGCTGATTGCCGGCGAGAATCTGCAGTCGCAGTTTTTCCGTGAGATTCTTGGAGAGCGAGATGGATTCGTATTCGCCATTGCCAAAGTCACTGTTGAATTTGGAGTAGTGCAGGTCTAGGGACAGGCCGGCGCGGAATAGATTGCCGAAGGTGACGCCGAAGGCATCGTTCAACGATTTCTTTGTATCTGTGGAGGCTTTGCTCTGACCGAGGGCGGCGTACAGGCTGATGTGCTTCGGCAAATCGAAGCGGACGTCGCCGCTGAAACCAGAGAATAGATAATTGTCGACGAGACCAGTGCCAATGAGTCGAGGATCAAACGTAGGGAGATTTCGGAAATAGTTGTAGTTCACGCCAAAAGTGACGAGCTTGACGGGTTGAACGTGGACTGAATTGTAGGTCTGGGAAATCCCTGTTGGATTGCTGCCGCCATCCGGGAGAGGAGAAGTTCGGGCGGCGTCCACCTGCAGAGAGCTGAAGACAGAGAGATAGCGCTTCCAATTGAAATTGTTTTCGAAGAAAGCGAATTGCCGGGCGACCCTCCAATTGATAGAGGTCACGGCGAGACCCGCCGTGCTCATGATGTGAAAGCCGTCGAAGCTGCCACGCTCCATGCTGATAAACGTGCCGCCGATTTGCTGGTCGGGGTTATAGCTCCAGGAGGTGGGATCGGGCGTGGAGCCGCCGAAGACACCGACGGTGAAGAAATCTCCGATGTGCCGGCCGTAATAGCCTCCGTCGATGGTGCTTAAGCTCGGCGCCCAGGGAAGATATAAACGGCCGATACCGACGGTGTTTGGCGAGTAGGGGCTGTCATAAACGAAGCCGATGTGATAAGTGCGATTGATGAGATCCGTGAGTGTTTGCGTGCCAGCGCCAGAGGGATTGCTCGAGTCGATGTTGTATTCACCGCGCCAATAGCCGCCGAAATTCCAGTAGGTGCCGCCGATATGAGTCATGTCCGCATCGATCATCATGTTGAGTTGCGTGGAGTTCATGCCCGATTCGTTGAGGTCCCCATAACCAAGACCCATGCGAGCGCGCATCACGCCGAAAGGGGATTCGGCCAGTTCGGGGTTAGTGCTTTTGGTGGAGTGGAGCTCCTGGTCGATGGGATCGCCAGAAGTAAAGCCGACGGTGACCGGATAGTTCTCCGCTTCGCTGGCATTCTCAGCCAGGTGGCGATCTTCCTCGCTGTTGGGAGTGAGGAAGGCTAATTGGCCGACCTTGATTTCTCCGTTCGAGGAGATGACGTCGCAAACCGCGGAGGAATCCGCCAGAGAGACCAAATTTACTTCCGCAACGTGGGGATAACCGCGGAAACGAATGCCATCGTTGATCATGCCATCGGGGGGCGGGTCGATGACGGAGAGCTTCATGCCTTCCTGGAGGTCGGCGTTCCGGCCGGCGTCAATATAGAGCGAGCCTTCCGAGATGTACTTCACGCGGAAGACGGAAGGCTTTTGTTGCTGGGGGTTGCCAGGAGGCTGGCCTTGTGCCTTGAGCAGGGATGGCCCGATGGCCTGAGGAAAACAGGCCAACGCGACCACGAACATGCGAAACAGGACGAGGCTGCGCATGTCAGCCGCTGCCTCCGTTCTTGTGGCAGTTATAGCAAGTCGTGGGGCCATAGACGAAGTTGCTTACACCGGCATGCTCGTTGGTTGTCTCTGATGGCTGATGCGCTGTTGTTGTGTGGCAGTTGATGCAGGTAAAGCTCGAGTAGTCTGTGGAGACTTGATGGCAATCGTTGCAGACAGAGCCGTGATGGGGGACAGGGAAGTACGTATGGTTGAAAGTCGCTCCGAGCCAGCTTGCGGTGGTGTGGCAAGAATCGCAGGTGGTGGGATATCCCGCAGCGACGTGGTTAGGAACGGTCCCGCCGAGAGTCTGCGTGCTGTTCCACTGCGTGACATGGCAGCCGTAGCAAGCCGTGTTTGCGGAGGTGAGGGAGTAGTTGTTGTTGACGTGGCAATCGGTGCAGGCCTGCACGCCACCGGCAGTGGGAACCACGTGGCCCCCGGTGAGCGCCCAACCCGTTGTGCTGTGGTCGAACTTCCCGTCGGACCAAGAGATCGTGTCGTGGCAGGTGGAGCAGAGGGAAGTGGGGAACTGTGCAGCGACGTGGTTCGGAACGGCCCCACCTAGAGTCGAGGTGCTGTTCCAGTCGGTGGTGTGGCAGCCGTAGCAATCGGTGTTGGCGCTGGTCAGGTTGTAGTTGTTGTTGGTGTGGCAGAGGGCGCAGGGAGTCGTATTGTGCGCGCCGGTTAGGGGAAAGCCCGTTGTGCTGTGATCGAACGTGGCGGTGGTCCAGGAAGTGGTGTTGTGGCACTGCGAGCAGTTAGCGACGGCAAAAACGGGACCGGAGGCCGGGTGCGGGGGATTGTTGGTTTGTTGCCAAGTGGTGAGGTGGCAGCCTGCATTACCGCAATCGGTGGGAGCGATTTGGAGATTGTAGTTGTTGTTGATGTGGCAGCTTGAGCAGGGGACATTGGCGTGGCCGGCGGTTAAGGGAAAGCCGGTGCTGCTGTGGTTGAAATTTGCGTTGAGCCAGCTATCAAAATTATGGCAGCCCTGACAGTTCGAGGAAGCAAAGGCCGGGCCAGCGCTGGCGTGGGGGGGGTTCGTGGTGTTTTGCCAATCCTTGAGATGGCAGGAATCGCACTGGGTGGAGAGGCCGTAGAAGACTCCCGTGGCGAGTTGTTTATGGCACTCGTCGCACTGCACGGCCGCGTGAGCGCCAAGAAGAGGGAAGCGATCCTGATGATCCTTGACCTGCTGGACGGCAATGTTCCAGCCCTGAACGGTGTGACACTGCGCGCAATCGGAACCCATTTGCCGGCGGTGAACGTCGGCGTGGCAATCCGCACAATTCTTGCTCACGTTGGTGAAGACCGGCTTGGTATGGCATGCGACGCAGTTTACTTTTTCATGCATGCCCCGAAGGGGATAGGCGGTTTTGTTGTGATCGAATTCGGGAACGGCGCGGATCGGGCGCCAGGCAGCGGCAGTGTGGCAGTTTTCGCAAGGAATCGTTAGAAGACCGTGGGGATTTCGGGTGGTTTCCTTTTGAGGGGTGCTGCCGGGAGAATGATCAGAATGCGCCGGTATCCCCGCTGCACTGCTGGTGGGGAAGGCAAGGAGCGCCCAGAGTGCAAACTGGAGTAGTGTGAGCGTAGACTGCTCCCTTGCGAAAGCAAAGTCGAATGCTATGTGGGCTGTGACGCGATGCTCAAGACAGTATCGGGGCTCTGGAGAAGGGCAAACAACTGGCCTGACGGCCAGTTGGTGACCAGTGAGAACGGGGCTATTGGGAGAGCGAGGGTGTCGCGCCTATGGGGCTTCTACAAAGCCTTGCCTGATGCGTTTTGTTTCTCGAGCTCGTTGCTGTGGCAGTCGGCGCATTTCGCCGGGGTGTTTTTGTAGATTACGACTTCTTTGCCGGCGACCAGGCGGGTCAGGACGTGGCATTTGGCGCAGGGGACGTTGGCGTGACCGCCGGTCAGGGGGAAATGCGTTTTTGTATCGTGATCAAACGTGGAGGGAACCCAGCTCTGAGAACCGTGGCACTCGGCGCAGTGAGTCTGATTGTCCTTGACGAGGAATTGGCCGTCGTGCGCGTCGTTGTGGCAGGCCTCGCACTGTGCCGGGGTGCCCTTGAAGCGTGATTCGGTGCCGACGCTGGGCTTGTGGCAGGCGCGGCAGGCAACCGTGCGATGGGCACCGACGAGAGCAAATTTCGTTTTCGAGTGATCGAAGCCTGTGATGTCGCCCCAGGACTTGAGAGTGTGACACGCTTCGCAGTCGAAGGGAGTTCCGTTGGCTTGTAACCGCGCCATCTGCCTGCCGAACTCTCCCTTGTGTGGATCCTTGTGGCAGACAGTACAGGTCCTGTCGTCGAAACGAAAAGGCAAGACTTTATCGGTGCGACCGCCCAAGCCAACTTTGTGACAGTCAGAACAAGGAACCGCGGCATGCGCGCCCTGTAATGGGAAGCGACTCGTGCGGTGTTTGGTGATGGTGAAGGTGGTCTGGTGCCAATCCTTCACCGTGTGGCAATCTTCGCAGCGGTTCTCGTAGGGTAGTGCCGCGAACTGATTATCGTGTGCGTCCTTGTGGCAGTCGAGGCAAGCGGAGAATCTTGTTTTGTAGACCGCATCTTTTCCGGGAGGAGTATGGCACTTCGCGCACTCGACCTGAGCATGCTTTCCCTTGAGTGGATATTGCGTGGTCTCGTGCTCTTTCACGCCGAAGAGAGAAGGCTTCCAGCCACCGACCGTGTGGCATTCCGCGCATTCGCCCTTCCTTGGACGCGAATCAAATTGACCTTTGTGCGGACCGGGCGTGTGGCAGTCCTTGCACGTGGCGTAAGGAATCTGTTTCTTGAAGTCGTCCTTGATGTGGCAGGCGGAGCAGGCGACCTGCGCATGCATTCCGAGGAGTGAATATTTGGTTTTTGAGTGGTCGAAATCGAAGCCCGGAAGCATGGTTTTCCAGCCACTGGTGGTGTGGCAGGAGGCGCAGGACTTACTGAATTCTCCGCGGTGCGGGTCGATGTGGCAGGCTGAGCAGGTGTCAAATTTCATGTCCCTGTAGCGAGCAGGGCCGCCCGGCGTGTCCGGCCTGTGGCATTTCTCGCAGTCCACTTTGGCGTGAAGACCTGTGAGCGGGTAGCGCGTCTTGGAGTGATCGAACTCCTTTGCGGCCTTCCAGCTTTCCACATTGTGGCACTTCGTGCAGTCGTCTCCGAGCTGACCTTTGTGCGGATCCGTGTGGCAGGGGGTGCAGGCAGGAGACTGAGCAAAGAACGAGCTTGCGGGGTCCTTGTATTTGATGAGGGATTTCAGGCGGGAGAGCATGTGCGCCGGGGTGTGGCACTTCTCGCAAGCCAGAGCGGCGTGCTTGCCTACGAGGTTGTAACCCGTCTGGCGATGGTCGAAGTTCGGCTTCGAAGGCTCCCAGTGGATCAGGTTGAAGTTCCCTCCGTTGTGCTCGAGGTGACAGCGCACACAGTCTTTGCCATGGGGATTCTGCATCTGCAGGCGGAAGTGGTAGCCGTGTTTGTTGGCGAGAGCTTCAGCGATTTCCTTGTGACATTCCAGACATTTGAAGGTTGGAGTGCTTGTGCCGAAGACGTGGCAGGAGTTGCATTGCGTGGTTCCGGTCAAGGAGGAGTGGGCCTTAGAGAGTGGGCCAGGAGAGATTTGTGCGACGCCGGGAGAGGCATGAAAAAACGTGAGGACCGCGAGCAGCAACCCGAAGGGTAATGAGAACGTGCCGGAGATGTGTTGGCGCACCAGTCCCTCCGTTTGGCACGGGGTGAACCGAATTCCTGACACAACGGCTGGGATAACCGAGTGATGCGATACAGCCTGGCCGATAGATAAGGAATAGCAGGGAATTATCGTGCCGCGAAAGCTGTACGAGAGTGCAGTGTTTCGTGGGCCTATTCGGGAACCTCTTGTTCCATCCAGTCGGAGATGGATCGGCAGGATAGAAAAAAAGGCTTGACAGGGGGCAGGCGATACCGTATTTAACCAATAGGTTAAATACGGTTGAATGCCATGACCGACCCCCTCAGCGCGACTCTAGCGGCATTGGCAGACCCTACCCGCCGGGCCATTCTTGCCCGGCTCTCGCGTGGGGATGCTTCGGTCACTGAACTTGCCGAACCGTTTGCGATGAGTATGCCGGCAGTTTCCAAGCACCTGAAGGTGCTCGAACGCGCAGGACTGATCACGCGTGGACGGTCGGCGCAGTGGAGGCCTTGCCAGCTTCACGGCGGTCCGTTGAAAGAGGTTGCCTATTGGGTGAACGAGTATCGCCGCTTCTGGGAAGAGAGTTTCGATCGCCTGGATGATTACCTGCAGGTGCTGAAAAGCGAAGAGAGGAAAAAGGAGAAGAGACATGTCCACAAGAGATAGCGTAGCCTCTGCCACAGCCACATGCTCGGAGAAGGAGATTGTGATATCGCGCGTGCTTGATGCGCCACGCGAACTGGTGTGGGAAGCATGGACCAACGCAAAGCGTGTCGTGAATTGGTGGGGGCCGCGAGGCTTTACGACCACGATTGAAGTGATGGATGTGCGGCCGGGGGGCGAGTGGCGGCTCATCATGCACGGTCCTGACGGCTCCGATTATCCGAACCGCACCATTTTCCGGGAGGTTGTAAAACCCAAGCGGATTGTGTTTTCGAATGCGGGCGGGAAGAAGGGCGGACGAGGCGTGCACTTCGAATCGACTTGGACGTTCGAGGATGTGGGCGAAGACCAGACGCGGGTCACGATTCGAATGGTCTTTGAGTCCGCGAAGGATGTGGAGTTTGTCGTCAGGGAGCATGGCGCGGTGGAGGGCGGGCAACAGACGCTGGCGCGGTTGGCTGAATTCTTGCCGACGCTGGGAGGACGGTCGAACGCGGCCGGGGGGTGAATGATGTGGTAGAGTTGCGCCCTCAGGAATGGAGAAGAAGACGAAGATTCTTGTCCTCATCGCGCGTATTCTGCTTGGGGTCATTTTCGTGGTGTTCGGGGCAAACGGGCTGCATCCCTTTCTGCCGATGCCACCGCCTCCCACGGGGTTGGCGGGGCAATATGTCACGGCAATATTCGTGTCGCACTACGCGGTGGTGCCGTTCACGGTGCAACTTGCCGGAGGGTTGTTGTTGCTGGCAGGCCTGTACGTGCCACTGGGGCTGGCGATTCTTGGGCCGGTCATCGTGAATATTCTGTGTTTCCACATTTTCCTGAATCATCAAGGAATGGGGATGGCATTTTTCGTGACCGTTTTGTGGTTTATTCTCTTCTACCATTACCGGCGATCGTTCGCTGGCATTTTTGAGCGAAGGCCAGGGACCTAGAGTGGCCCACTCCAAAAGCACGAGCACAGGCTGAAGCGAGGGGTTCAGCGGCCGAACAACCAGTGGTTTACGAAGATCCAGACGAACAGGCCGGCAAGCGCCACACCAAGCAGAAGGCCGCTTAGCACTTGCGTGCCGGACAGGTTTAACTGCTCAGTGACGATCGCCGGTTGCGCAGAGGCGACCGTCAGCTTGTTGGCTGACATTCTCGGTCGCAGATTAGTCGAGAGAGCTACGGAAGAGAACTGGAGTTGAGCTGGTCCTTTTCGAACTTCACCGGGGCGATACATCTGACTTCTCCTCGGCCGCCGACCGCTTTATGAGGCAGGGCGTCCATTTCAGACGGTCATCACATTGGATGATTGTGGAGAGGAAAAGATGTACGCAATTTCCAGCAATAAATGTGTTCTCGCAGAGCGGAAGGCTCGTGAGTGAACTAGATTAAAGGTACTTAGGACCAGCCAGCAAGGCGCAGCACGTCTGCGGAAGGTCGATGATTCCGCGCCGGCCTTCGGCGCCTAGGACAAGCAAGCCGCCATACTCCAAGCAAATGTCAGATCTTCAGAGCCCGGAGCAGGAGGCCAGCGAGGCCCGAACCGAGGAGGGGGCCGACCACGGGAATGGTGGCATAGCTCCAGTCGGAATCGCGTTTTCCAGGAATGGGAAGAAGCGCATGAGCGATTCGTGGGCCGAGGTCGCGCGCCGGATTGATCGCATAACCGGTGGTGCCACCGAGCGAGAGGCCGATACCCCAGACGAGGCTGGCGACAAGGTAAGGGCCAAGACCCCCAGCGATCCCTGCAACGGCCCTTGAGAAAACAGCACCCACAATGAAAACAAGGACAAAAGTGCCGCTGATCTCGCTGATGAGATTCAAGAGTAGGCTTCGAATCGCAGGGCTGGTGCAAAACACGGCCAGTTTCAACGACGGATCTACGGTCTCCTTCCAGTGGGGGAAATAGTGCAGCCAGACTAACGTCGCTCCCACGAAGGCGCCAAGGAGTTGGGCGGGGAGGTACAAAGCAATCTTGGAGTAGTCGCCAGAAGAAATGGCGAAACCAAGCGTGACCGCGGGATTCAAGTGGGCATCCCTGCTGCCGCAGGCGATCGCCGCGAAAATCCCTGCCATGACGGCAAAGGCCCAACCGGAAGTAATGACCATCCAGCCGGAAGATTCCGCCTTGGAGCGCTTGAGGAGGACGCCGGCAACGACGCCGTCGCCAAGAAGGATGAGGATGAGCGTTCCCATGAATTCACCGAAGAAGGGTGATGTCATCTGCGCGCCTTTCAAAGAACTGACCGCAACGAGAACCGTCTACTCCACCCAGTTGAAGGACCGGGTGACTGCTTTCTTCCAGCCAGAATACAGCCGTTCGCGGACCGCGGGATCCATATTGGGTTTCCATGTGTGGTCGATGCCCCACTTTTCTCGCAGCTCGCTCAGATTTTTGTAGAAGCCGACGGCGAGGCCCGCGGCATAGGCCGCGCCGAGAGCCGTTGTCTCCTTGATGAGCGGCCGGATTACGTCACGGTCCAGGATATCCGCCTGGAATTGCATGAGAAGATCATTTTCGACCATACCTCCGTCCGTGCGCAGAGTGTCGAGGCGACGACCCGAATCCAATTCCATGGACTCGAGAACTTCACGTGTTTGGTAGGCAGTGGCTTCGAGAGCTGCACGGGCTATGTGGCCCTTGTTCGCAAAGCGGGTGAGCCCGGCAATGACACCGCGCGCGCTCGATTGCCAGTAGGGCGCGAAGAGTCCGGAAAAAGCGGGGACAAAATAAACCCCGCCGTTGTCTTTCACCGTGCGCGCCAGGGACTCAATTTCTGCGCTGCTGGAGATGAGGCGGAGGTTATCGCGAATCCATTGCACGAGAGCGCCTGTGATGGCTACGCTGCCTTCCAAAGCGTAGTGAGCGGGTTGATCGCCGAATTTGAATCCGACAGTGGTCAGAAGTCCGTATTGGGAGAGCACGGGGGACGTGCCGGTATTCATCAGCAGGAAGCAGCCAGTGCCGTACGTGTTTTTGGCCTGGCCGGAAGCGAAACAGGTTTGACCGACGAGGGCGGCCTGCTGGTCGCCGAGAATTCCAGCAACCGGAACGCCGTCGATTGTGTGCAGCCTTGCCGTGCCGTAGATTTCACTGCTGGACGCGATGCGGGGCAGGATCGCTTCCGGGATGTCGAAGATTTGCAGGAGCAGCCTGCTCCAGTTTAGCGTGGAGAGATCCATGAGCTGGGTGCGACTGGCGTTGGTGACATCCGTGACGTGAATGCCGCCGTGGATACCTCCCGTGAGCTTCCAGACCAAGTAAGTGTCGATGTTACCGAACAGCAGGTCGCCGGCTTCGGCGAGTTCCCTGGCCCCGCGGATATGGTTCAGAATCCAGCGGATTTTCAGGCCACTGAAGTAGGTAGCGAGAGGCAAGCCGGTTTGCGGACGGAAGCGGTCCTGGCCGCCGTCACGAGAAAGTTCGGCGACGTCACCCTCCACTCGAGTGTCCTGCCAAACGACGGCGTTGTGAACAGCTCGGCCAGTTTTGCGATGCCAGAGAACGGTGGTTTCGCGCTGGTTGGTAATGCCGATGGCAGCGAGGTCTTTTGGACGAAAGCCTTTCTGGTGCATGGCTTCGGCAATGACTTCCTGTGTGCGGTGCCAGATTTCTTCGGGGTCATGCTCGACCCAGCCGGGTTTGGGATAGATCTGTTCGTGTTCCTTCTGAGCTGCGGCAGCGATTCGACCGGCGCGGTCAAAGACGATGAATCTTGTGCTGGTGGTTCCTTGATCGATAGCACCTAGATAATTGGACATTCTCTTCTCCCGATCGATCAGAACGCCGGACGCTCCAAGCCGGCTTTTTCGAATAAGCGGCTTATCTTTTCCACGTAGTTGGTTATGGCGGAGTTTGTGTCGGCGGTTGACCATTTCAATTCGTTTGCCATGAGCGAGCCCACAAGGGGTGCAGCTTGAATGGCATCCCGCCAGGAATAAAACTGGATGCCGGTCCTACGCGCGAGGACGTCTTCGATGGTGGCGGCGAGTTCCTCGCGGACCGAATAAGCGACCTCCGCCCGGATTGGCGCACGACCGGGAAGGATGGGCTCGGCCAAGTCGCAATTCTCTTTCGCTAGCTCCAGTACTTTCCAGGCGAGCGTGCCGTACTTGGCTGACAGATGTTTTGCACTTTCCTGGGAGAGAGGATGAATGCGCATGAGCTTTTCCCAAAGATCGAGAGTGAAACCCTCTCCTCCATACAGCAAGTGGTCTCTTGTGGGGCACTCCGTGACCAACAAACCGAGGGCGTTCTGAACGGCATTGATGGTGTCCTCCGCCATAGCCCGGTGCGTGGTCCATTTGCCACCCATGATACTGATGAGTCCGCTGGCGGGATCGATCTCAATTACATCGTCCCGGGCAATTTTTTCTGTGCTCTCGTTCGCGTCTGCACTCACCAGAGGACGGGCGCCGGCGAAACCGCTGACAATTTCGTTCGGTGTGACACTGCGCTCCAGATATTGATTCAACTGGCGAAGCATGAAGTCGACATCCTCCCGAGTGACGAAAAGTTCCTGGTCGGGTGAGACCTCTTCTTCGGTTGTGCCAACGAGCAGGCGGCCACCCCAAGGAACGGCGAAAAGGACGCGGCCGTCCTCGGTCTTGGGAACGAGCATGGCATCGTTCGGAGAAAATCCATCAAGCGGCAGGAGTATGTGCGCGCCCTTGCTGAGGCGCATGCGAGGTGGCGCGGAGGGTGTGGCCAACTGGCGCACGGAATCGGAGAAAGGGCCGGTGGCATTCACGAAGGCGCGAGCGAAGACTCCGAAAGAATCTCCGGTGAGTTGATCGGCGACCATGGCTCCGGAGAGACGGCCTTCCGGATTCCGATGAAAAGCAGTCACGCGGGCGTAATTCAGAGTGGAACCGCCTTCGTGAGCGAAGCTCTGCACGAGCCCAAGATTGTATCTCGCGTCATCGAACTGGCCGTCAGCATATTCAACGGAGCCAATCAGGCCTTCGCGCTTCAAGTGCGGCATGCGTGCGAGGGTTTCCTCGCGGGTGAGGAACTGGCTGGGAGCGATTCGGGCGGAACCGGCGAGCCAGTCGTAAATCTTGAGGCCAATATCGAGGTACGCGACATCGAACCAACTGAAGCTTGGAACAAGAAAGAGGAGTTTTCGCGTAAGGTGTGGTGCGTTGTCCAGCATGCGCACACGTTCATGCAGGGCGCGGACAACGACGTTATATTGCTTAGGATCGACCTCCTTGATGGCTTCTTCCAAATAGCGAACGCCGCCGTGAATGATCTTGGTCGCGGCGCTTGAGGTCGCGCCGGCGAAATCGCCAGCTTCGAGCATTACAGTACGAAGGCCTCGGAGATGTGCATCGAGTGCGCAGCCCGCTCCCGTGGCGCCGCCACCGATCACGCAGACGTCGAAGGATTGTTCTGCGATATTTTGGAGTTGCTCGGCTCGGGATTTCATTCGTGTCCTCAAATGGATCAAAAGTGCTGGCTGTTGCAAAGCCCAAAGTCGGCGCGGTGGACGGGACATGGTAACTCGGAAGGACCGCGATGTAGTAATGAAAGACCGGTAGAAGTGGAAGACGACAACCTTTCGGGAGTAAGCTGCCGGCAGACGGAGGTTACTTCCGTGAAAAGGATTATTTTTGCTGTAATCGCAGGGATGGTGGTGCAACTCGCTGGACTGTTTTTGATCCATGCTGTTTGGTTGAAGCAGGATTACACAGAAACGGCGGGGCTGTGGCGCACTCCAGAGGCCGTGCGCAGCCGAGGATGGGCGATTTTGCTGGGCACCGTAATTTATGTAATCGGGGTGGTTCTGATTTATGTGCGCGGGCGGGAAGCCAAGCCCTGGATTCAGCAGGGCGCGCGATTCGGGATTTTGCTGGCGATGGTCGCGACTGTTTACGCTTCGCTGAGCGGATGGGCGATTTTGCCCTTCCCGCATCTACTCGTTTTGAAGTGGATTATTGGTGAAAGCCTTCTGGCGGTGCTATTGGGCGTGACGGTTGCCGGGATTTGTCAGGAAACACGGTTGGGAACACCGGAACTTTAGGCACGGGGCGGACTATCCGAATGAACCGATGGCAGGCGATTGTGTTGTGGAGTATGGTCCTGCTCTATGTTTTGGCACGCTGCTGTTCAGGCTGCCGATAGCGTTTCCGGTGGTCGCTGACGTGACGGGCAAGCAGTGGTATGCGAGCGACATTCTTGGTGGCTGCGCGCTTGTTTCCCTTCTTCTTATGACACCTTTTGCCGTGCTAGCGGCGTTCCGGTTGATGGAGTTTAAGAGCGCAAACCCTATTGCTTAATTCCGAAGTAGAGACGAAAATGCGCGTGTTCCATCCTCGGTGATTCTCGAGTGCAAAGGATCCCGCAAATGTGCAGACAATCGACTCTTCTCCGTGTGTTCACTTTAGGCTTGGCTTTGGTTCTGTTCGCCGCCGTTAACCCAGTAAAAGCGCAAACGATCGTGAAATATCAGACCCCGCCAAAGGCGATCGTCGATCTGATTGATGTTCTCCCTACTCCAGCAGTGGAGGTTTCGCCAGTCCCGAGCGCGGGAAGCGCGCGGTGGTTGCTCATTCAGCAGATTTCCGGCTTGCCCTCGATCGCGGATTTGGCTCAGCCGGAATTGCGGCTGGCGGGTTTGCGCTTTAATCCTAAGACAAACGGGCCGAGCCGCGGGCGGTACATCACATCCTTGAAATTGAAAGCACTTCCGGACGGCAAAGAGATAGCTGTCAGTGATCTTCCAACGCAACCGAAGATCCGATTCGCGGAGTGGTCACCGGACGCCCGCAAGGTCTCCTTTGTGAATATCAGCGACTCCAAGGAAGATGCAGGCCTCAGCCTTTGGATCGTGGACGTGGAGACTGCCCGCGCCCACCGAGTGACAGGAGCGCCGCTGAATGCGGTATTCGGGAAACCTTGCGAGTGGCTGAGCAACAGTCAGGCACTGCTTTGCAAAACGGTTCCGGCTGGCCGAGGGCCTGCGCCGCAACGCAATGAAGTGCCGACCGGGCCAGTGATTCAGGAAAACCTCGGCCGTGTGACCCCGGCGGCCACCTATGAAGACCTGCTGAAAAATCCTGAAGACGAGAAGATTTTCGACTATTACGCGGAATCGCAGCTCGCGCTGGTTCAAATCGGAGGCGAGACCACTCCTATCGGCAAGGTGGCGGTGGTTGAGGAGGGGTCGCCTTCCCCTGATGGGAATTACTGCCTCGTTTCTGAGCGGCATCATCCCTACTCTTACACACTGCCGTTCGAACTATTTCCGCAGCGAATTTCGGTGGTCAATCTCAGAACGGGAGTCGCGAGGCAGTTGGCCGACAAGCCGCTCCAGGACACAATTCCCAATGTCCACGATGCCGTGGAGACTGGCATGCGCGGCCAGGAATGGCGCAGTGATGCACAGGCGACTGTGTTTTGGGCGGAAACCGGAGACCAAGGCGACCCGAACAAGGAAGTAACTGTCCGAGACACGTTGTTTCTACTCGATGCTCCTTTCGACGGGACACCAAGGAAATTGCAAGAGCTGCCTATTCGCTTCCGGAGCGTTGCGTGGGCCCAGGATCACCTTGTGCTGATTGAAGAACGGCGATGGAAGGACCGCAAACGTATCATCCTGGCGGTCCCGCCAGCGGCAGGGGCGCAAGTCGTGAAGCTGTTTGAGGGATCATTCGAAGATCGCTATCACGATCCTGGCGAACCCATGCGGACGAGGAATCCCGCGGGGAAAATGGTTCTGCAGCTTACTGACGATCAGCAATCTGTGTTTCTGAGAGGGGAAGGTGCCTCGCCGGAGGGAGATAGGCCGTTTGTTTCGACGATGAATCTCACCACGGGGGAGTCGAAGCACGTATGGCAGTCTGCTCCTCCTTACTACGAGCTTCCATGGGACGTTCTTGTGGCGGATCCGCTGGCGATTCTGATTCGTCGCGAATCGCCGGAGCTGAGTCCGAATTTTTATATTTGGATAGCAGCCAAGCCCTCGGTAGAGCAAGTCACGTCCTTCCCCAACCCCTACGGAAATGCGCCATTGCCCAAGAAGCAGGTTCTGAAATACAAGCGTGCTGACGGAGTCGATTTGAGCGCGAATCTCTATCTGCCGCCGGGGTACAAGCCTCAGGACGGCCCATTGCCGACATTGATAGAGGCTTATCCGACGGAGTACAAGACGAGAGCGGCTGCGGGACAGATCACGGGATCGCCTTACGAATTTGTCTTTCTTTATTGGGGTTCGCCGGTGCCGTTTGTGACGCAAGGCTATGCGGTGTTGGAGAACGCGAGCATTCCGATTGTGGGAGAAGGAAAGGCCGAGCCCAACGATACTTACGTGGAGCAGCTTGTCGCGAGCGGCCAAGCCGCGATTGATGAAGGCGTGCGGCTGGGCGTTGTGGACCGCAATCGTGTGGCAGTGATGGGGCATTCCTATGGAGCGTTCATGACCGTCAATCTTCTGGCTCACAGCGACCTGTTCAAGGCCGGAATCGCGCGCAGCGGGGCTTACAACCGGACACTGACGCCCTTTGGCTTTCAGAACGAAGATCGTACCTACTGGCAAGCGCCGGATGTCTATTACAAGATGTCACCGTTCATGCATGCCGATCAAATCAAGACTCCGTTGTTGTTGATTCATGGCGAAGCGGATAACAATTCAGGCACTTTTCCGATTCAGAGCGAGAGATTGTTCAGCGCATTGAAGGGACAAGGTGCGACGGTACGCTTCGTGCTGCTGCCGCTTGAATCGCATGGCTACGCTGGGCGGGAATCGGTCTTGCACATGTTCTGGGAGATGAACACTTGGCTGAATACTTATGTTAGGAATGGGGCGGCCCCGAGTACCACAGCGGCCGCCAGCCGTTAGAAGAATCGAATTTTCAGTTTTCTGCGTAATCTTGTGACGGGGAATCCCCATGGGCATTGATCGGATCGCGAGGAGGCGGTTTGCCCGCCGACTGGGCAGGGCCTTCGGCTTGGCAGGACTTTGCTTGGTCCCGGTTTTTGCGGGTTCACCAGAACAGAATCCGTTGCAGCAGAAACCGGAGCGAGCGTTGGAGCTAGCGCGTGCGGCGCGGCCGTGGGAGTTTCTTTCGGCGACGGGACAGCGGGCGGCCCTCTTTGGCAACGAAGCGGGCCACATGGAAGCGTGGGTTTATCCACTGAAACTGCTGCGGGATTTCCATTTGGTTTTTCATGTGGACGGCAAGCAGATTCCGGCAGATGCGCTTGTGCGTTCGATCAGGGTGCGGCCTGAATCGAGCACTATCCTTTACGCCGGCGATGACTACACGGTGCGCGAGACGTTTTTCGTGCCCGTCAAGGAAAGCGGGGCTGTAATTGTTTTGGACGTGGAAACTGAGGAACCGCTCGAAATCGAAGCGGCGTTCCGCGCCGATTTCGAACTCGAATGGCCCGGGGCTATTGGCGGAACATACGTAGACACGCTTCCGGCAGACCATGCCTTCGAGTTTGGCGAGGAAAGCCACAGGTTCGCAGGCGTTATTGGTTCGCCGAGCGCCAACGGACTTCAGCCTGAATATCAGACGAACTACTCAGAGTCACGGGAGTGTTCTTTCCGCTTGGGGAGCACCAGCAAAGGTAGGGAGACGAAGCTGATTGTGCTTTCGGGTTCGACGCAAGGTCCCGAGACCGCGATTGCCACATATCGAAGGCTCGCGGCTTCCTATCCGCAGCTATTGCAGGAATCCGCTCAGTATTATCAATGGTATTTGAAGAACACCGTGAATCTGGAGCTGCCCGACAAGCAACTGCAAGAGGCGTACGACTGGGCGCGCGTGAGCGTTTTACAGGGACTGGCCGCGAATCCGGACCTGGGAGCAGGGCTTGTTGCCGGCTACCGCACTTCCGGCGAGAGCCAGCGGCCGGGATTCGCGTGGTTCTTTGGGCGCGACGCGCTATGGACCTCACTGGCGTTGGACGCGAGTGGAGATTTCCAGACGGCGCGCACGGCCCTGACGTTTTTGAGAAAGTTTCAGAGGGAAGACGGCAAGATTCCCCATGAAATCTCGCAGTCCGCAAGCCGCGTGGCGTGGTTTAAGGATTTTCCTTACGCATACGCATCGGCAGATGCGACGCCGCTCTACATCATCACGATGGAAGAGTATGTGAGGCAAAGCGGCGACACGGCGTTCGTCAAAGAGAGTTGGAGCAGCATCCGGAAGGCCTACGAATTTCTTCAATCGACCCGGAATGGGCAAGGATTTCCCTTGAATCGTGGAATCGGCCACGGCTGGGTGGAGGGTGGGCCGCTTTTGCCTGTGAATACCGAGCTCTATCAATCGGCGCTGGGGGCCGAAGGGACCCGCGCCTTCGCTGCGCTGGCGCGCGCCGCCGGTCAGAAGGATGTTTCTTCGGAGGAATTAGACAAATCGTTCGCGCACCAGCGGGCGAAACTGAACGACACGTTCTGGCTGCCCGAGCAGAACCGGTTTGCCTATGCTTTGGATCTGAACAACCACGCCGTGGATGAGTTGAGCGTCCTGGCGACGGTCCCCATGTGGTTTGGGCTGTTGGACGAGAACAAGGCGAACAAGACGATCACGCAATTGGCGGGCTTCGAACATCAGACTGATTGGGGGATGCGGATCATCTCTTCGTCCTCTGGAAAATTCAGTGGCCAGGGCTACCACTTTGGATCGGTCTGGCCGTTGTTCACGGGGTGGGCTTCCGTTGGGGAATATCGCTATCACCGTGCGCAATCTGCCTATAGCAATCTGCGGGCGAACGCTCTGCTGGCGTTTGATGGCTCGCTGGGCCATGTAACAGAGGTTCTGTCCGGGTCCGAGTATCAGCCACTCTCTACGAGTTCACCGCAGCAGATCTGGTCGGCGGCAATGGTCGTGAGCCCCATCCTGCGCGGATTATTCGGGATGGAGAGAGACGCGCAGAACCATACTCTGTTATTTGCACCGCATGCTCCTGCGGATTGGTCCACCTTTGCAATACGGAACATCTCTCTTGGGGACGCACAAGTGGATCTTCGCTATCAGAAAACCGAGAGCGAAATCACCTTGAACGTGGATCAGAAGGAAACTACAAATTTCATCCTGGATTTTGAACCGGTGTTGAGCTTGCGCGCGCAAGTTCTCGGAGTGGAGCTGAATGGCAAGTCTGCGGAATTTCATGTCGCCGCAAATGAAGCGGATCAGCACGTGCTGCTACACCTGCCGTTAAGCGCAAGATCGAACATCATTCGCATTCGAGTAAAGAACGAGTTCGGATTCGCTTATCACTCGACGCTGCCGATGCCGGGGGAGACGAGCCAAGGACTGCGCATTCTGTCGGAGTCCTGGTCACCCGCGCGCGATGCCCTGACGCTGGAAGTTGTCGGCTGCGGGGGGGCTTCCTACGATCTTGCGCTCTGGAATCCGAAGCAGGTTGTGTCGGTGGACGGGGCGAGGCTAATGGAGGATGGAAAACTGGGCACTATCGCTCAGGTGGAACTCCCAGCGGTGAACCCGGGATCTTTCGTGCATTCTTCCGTCGTGTTCCATTTCGAAAGGGCAGAAAACCGCAAGGGAAAGTGAGACTGCTCCCGCACTGCTCCGGCGCGATGGGAGATTTGCTGTAGACGGCCACTTGCCTCTAGAATTCGGAGATCACATTCCTTGGGCTCCTTTTCGTGGATGATGACCAGAGCCCATCAGGACGAGACTATTCCTTCCACCCCCACAACACATAAGAAGACCACGACGCGACTTACCATTTTTCACCTCGTCATGTTCGCGGGACTTTTGCTTCTGCAAGATCCCATTCGGCTTCAGGCCCAGGGAGTTGCGACTGGTGTGCCGCCGCCTCCGAGCGCCAGGACCGTGAAATGCAAAGACCGGCAGATTCCACAGTTGGAGGATGTAGCGAAAAAAGTGGGGGTTCACTTTTCCCATGCCTCCGCACCGCAAGCCCGGTACATTATCGAATCCATGAGCGGCGGTGTGCTGCTGATTGATTATGACAGGGACGGCTGGCTGGATATTTTTTTCACGAATGCTCCCACGGTGGACGGCGCGCTGAAGGGCGAGACCGCGCGCGGAGCGCTCTACCACAACAATCACGACGGCACTTTCACGGATGTGACGGAGAAGGCGGGGTTGGGAAAGCCGTGCTTTGGCATGGGGGGAGCCGTCGGCGACTTCAACAATGACGGCTGGCCGGACATTTACCTGACGTGCCATGGGGGCAACATTCTCTATCGAAACAACGGAGATGGTACCTTCACCGATGTAACCAAGAAGGCAGGCGTCGCCGACGGACGTTGGTCGACGGGAGCGGCGTTCGGCGACTACGACAACGACGGATTCTTGGACTTGATGGTGGTCAATTACGTGGTGTTCGACATGCAGCATCCGCCGGTGTTCGGGAGCGGGGTGACCTGCAAATATATGGGGATTGATGTTCAGTGTGGGCCCCGCGGGCTCAAGGGACAGGGCGACTCGCTGTTCCACAATAATGGCGACGGGACGTTTACCGACGTTTCGAAGCAGGCGGGCGTTGATGACTCGTATGGATTTTACGGCTTAGGCGTTGTGTGGGTGGATTTCAACAATACCGGGCGTCTGGACATGTACGTGGCGAATGATTCGAATGCCGCGTATCTGTACCGCAACGAGGGCAATGGGAAATTCACGGAGATTGGGCCGGAGTCCGGCACGGCGCTTGGGGAGGATGGCCACGAGCAGGCGGGAATGGGGATTGCGATCGGCGATTATCTGCATACGGGACGGCCGGCCATAGCTGTCTCCGACTTTTCACAAGACAACACTCCACTGTACCGGAATGACGGGAACTGGGAGTTTGAAGAGGTGTCGTATGCAGCAGGAATCGGATTGCCTTCTGTGCCATGGGTGAAATGGGGAATTTCGTTTGTTGATCTCGACAACGATGGTTGGCTGGATCTCGTAACGGTGACAGGGCATGTCTATCCGCAGGTGGATTCACTGGCAGCCACGGCGCATTATCGCGAGCCGAAACTGGTTCAGTACAACCAGGGTGACGGCACTTTTTGTGACGCGAGCGATCAATCCGGTCCTGCCATTCTGGAGCCAAGGGTTTCCCGCGGGTTGGCTGTCGGCGACCTGTTCAACGATGGGAACATGGATCTTGTGGTGGAGGATCTACAAGGGCCCCCCATGGTGCTGCGCAATCCCGGGGTTCGGGGAAGGCATTGGGTGAGCTTTGAGCTTGCTGGCACAAAGAGCAATCGATTGGCGATCGGGGCGAAATTGAAACTTATGGCCGGCGGGATGACACAGACACAGCAGATTCTGAGCGGGGGGAGTTACATGTCGCAAAGCGATCTGCGTGCCCATTTCGGGCTAGGTTCTGCAACGAAGATCGACAGCCTGGAGATTCATTGGCCTTCCGGGGAAGTGGACACGCTGAAGGATTTGGATGCGGACAAGTTCTACAGTGTCCTCGAGGGGCAGGGAATTGTCCCTGCCGAGCAGATCCGGCCGAAAAAGCCGGCCGCGAGCAAGAAGCCGCAGGGAGAGTGACTTTTGGCGTGGCTGCCTCCGCATACGCTTTGCGCTTTGGCGCGTTGCGCGCTTGCAAAAACGAAGGCATTTCACTCAAGATAGCTAAATTGCGTCAGTTCTCGCGCAAGTTCACTCGGGGAAGGTACGGGTTTTGCCATCGACACGCCGCCGGTTTCTGCAGTCGCTCTGCCGCACTTCTCTGGTTCTGAATCTCGAAAGTGTCTTCTCCCTTGCGTTGTCAGGCCGAGCTCTTCCTTGCCAGAGGACGGACGATCCCTCTCCCATAGCGGGCACACCGACAGGGGTCAACTTCATCAACGTGGCCAAAGAAGCAGGGCTGAACACCAAATTCATCTACGGTGGGGAGCATAAGAACAAGTACCTTCTTGAGACCACCGGTTGCGGCGTTGCTTTTTATGACTATGACAACGACGGCTGGCTGGATATTTTTCTTGTGAATGGCACACGGTTGGAAGGGTTCCCCACCGGTCAGGAGCCGATCAATCGGCTGTTCAAGAACAACCGGGACGGGACATTCACGGATGTAACTCTCAAGGCCGGCTTGGCTCATTCCGGGTGGGGACAGGGCGTCTGCATCGGGGATTACGACAACGACGGGTATGAAGACCTGTTTGTCACCTATTTCGGGAAGAATGTGCTCTACCACAACAACGGCAACGGCACTTTTAGCGATGTGAGCGAGAAGGCAGGCGTTGCAGGGAACCCCAAACGATGGAGCACCGGGTGCGCGTTTGTCGACTACGATCGTGACGGAAAGCTCGATCTGTTTGTTGCGAATTACATCGATATGGATTTGGCGACGGCGCCTGTGCCGGAATCCGGGCCCTGTCTTTACAAAGGGATCATGGTAGCTTGTGGTCCGCCGGGAATGAATGGCGGCAAGAACATTCTGTACCACAACAACGGAGACGGAACCTTCACGGACGTATCCGAGAAGAGTGGCATCCTCGCGACCAGCGGAACCTATGGTCTTGGTGTGTTGACGCTTGACTATGACAATGATGGGTGGCCCGACATTTTTGTCGCGAACGATTCTGTGGCCAGCATTCTCTATCAGAACCAGAAAAACGGGAAGTTTGTGGACGTGGCGGTGGATTCTGGCTGCGCGCTCAGCGCCGATGGCAAACCGCAGGCGGGCATGGGAGTTTCCGCGTCCGATTATGATCTGGACGGCTATCTGGACATCGTGAAGACCAATTTTGCGGGGGACACGCCGTCGCTCTATCACAATCAAGGCGACGGCACGTTTGAAGACGCGACGTTTCCTGCGGGGCTCGGCAAGCACACGCAGTTTCTTGGCTGGGGATGCGGCTTCTTCGATTTTGACAACGATGGCTGGCCGGATATTTTGATTTGCAACGGCCACGTTTATCCCGAGGTGGAGCAACTACGCACGGAAGCAGGTTATGCACAGCGGAAACTGCTCTACCGCAACCTTCGCAACGGGAAGTTCGAAGACATCTCGTTGAATGTCGGGCCTGGTATATCCGATCCTTCGGCATCCCGCAGCGCGGCCTTCGGGGATTTCAACAATGACGGCCACATGGACTTCGTTGTGAACTGCGTGAATGATTTCCCGCAATTGATCCGGTGCGATTCGAAACTCCAGAACAATTGGATCAAGGTTCGTACGATTGGGACCAAGTCCAATCGCAGCGGCATTGGGGCCCGACTGCGCTGCGTAGTTCAGATGCCGGGGGAATCGAAACCGCACCAGCAACTGGATGAAGTGCGCAGCGGCGGGGGCTATTTCGCGCAGAGCGACTTGCGCATTCACTTCGGAATAGGCAAAGCCACAAAAGTGGACCTGCTCGAGATACGCTGGCCCAGCGGGACGATAGACACCCTAAAGGAACTGCAAGCGAATCAATTGATCTACGTAAAGGAAGGCGAGGGCGTGGTGCGTAGGGAGGCCTATCCGCAGATTGGGAAGAGTTAGAAACGTACGTTTCCCGAATTCATGTTTGGCCGTAAATGTATGAGGCATCGTTTAGCTGCTTTTGCTTCCCTGGTTGCGCTTCCGCTGGTAGTGGCTGCGGGGAGCTATCCCTGGAGGCGTTTGAGGGACAGACCCATCGTCGCGCCGGAAGGAGATACCTGGGAAGCGGCTGGAACCTTCAATCCGGCGGTGATTTCGGTTGGCCAGCGCTTAGTGATGCTCTACAGGGCTCAAGGTTCGCAGGGAGTTTCTCGACTGGGATACGCAGAGAGCGCAGACGGCGTTCATTTCAAGCGGAGATCGGAACCCGTGCTTGTGCCAGAGACCGAGTATGAGAGGGGAGGCGGAGTAGAGGACCCCCGCTTGGTGGAAATCGGGGACGAGTACTACCTGACATACACCGGCTACAACAAAAAGGACGCCCAGCTTTGTCTGGCTATTTCGAAAGATCTGCTCCATTGGGAGCGCAAAGGCATTCTGCTTCCTGCCTACAAAGGCAACTGGAACGTGGGATGGACCAAATCTGGCGCGATCCTAACCGAGAAAATTCAGGGCAAATTCTGGATGTACTGGCTGGGGACGGCCGCCGATCACGCGGACCAGATGGGGGTTTCTTTCTCTTCGGATCTCATGCATTGGACCGAAGCGACGATTGCGCCGGTTTTGCCTAAGCGTCCAGGAAAGTTTGATTCCCGCGTTGTGGAGCCGGGACCACCTCCGATTCTCACTCCTGAAGGGATCATGCTGGTTTACAACGGTGCGGATGATCAGTTGGTTTATCGCACAGGGATTGCCGTATTTGATCGGAATGATCCACGAAAGGTGCTCTACCGTTCCGAGACCCCCGTGTTTGGTCCCGAATTGCAATGGGAGAAACAGGGGCAGGTCCGGAATGTTGTCTTCTTGGAAGGCATGGTTCATTGGAAGGGCAAGTTCCTGTTCTATTACGGGGGTGCCGACAAATACGTGGGCGTTACAGAAGCGCTGGCGCCTCTCATTCCTTTCGGGCTTCAGGGAAAGTAGGATCGCTGAATAGGACTCGCTTGTACGTCGCGTTCGTTGGAATTCGCGGCGTGCTATGATCAACGCGAAATTTCTGAATCCAACGATCGGTAAGAGAACTCTTCTTCGAATGCCCTGGCCAATTCGTCTACTTCTGCTTGTTGCCATTGCGGCCTCTTTTGCCACATCAGGAAGATTTGCATGCGCCGCACAATCACATGCGCAAGCACTAGGCAGCACAACCGCGCCGGCAGACGCGAAGGTTACGCAAACTTATGAAAAAGGCATGGCGGCCCTGAAGGCGGGCGATTTGCAAACAGCTCGCACGGACTTTGAAAAGGTGGTGCGACTTTCCCCGGGGAGCCCGGAAGGCCACAACTCTCTGGGCTGGGTTCTTCTGGCGCAGGGAGAACTAGACTCCGCCATCGGCCAGTTCAAGACTGCGGTCAAGCTGAAGCCAGACATGGCCTTGGCCCACATGAACCTGGCCACAGCGCTGGCCCAGAAGAAGGATTTTCCCGCTGCTATCGTTGCGGCGAAGGAAGCGGCCCGCTTGGCGCCGGACGATTCCGAGACATGGCACATCTTGGCGAAAGTTCTGGATTTTTCAGGCGACCTGGATGGGGCGATTGAACAGTTGAAGCATGCCGTGGCCTTGGAGCCTCAGCGCCCGGAGCTGCATGACGACCTCGGTTCGTTGCTGGTGATGAAGTCCGATTCAGCCGGTGCGGCGAAGGAGTTTCTTGAGGCCCTTCGTTTGCAACCCGCCTTTGAACCGGCGCACTTTCATCTGGGCGTGTTGCGATATCAGCAGAAGCTTTACAGCCAGGCCTTTGAGCAACTACAAGCGGCACTGCAAGAAAATCCGATGGATCCCGCCGCGCACTACTACCAAGCGCAGGTCCTTGTCAGGTTGGGAGACAGCGACGCCGCTATCCGAGAGCTGCAGACGTGCATCAAGCTGATGCCAGACTACCCGGACGCACGGAATAGTCTGGGGATTCTTCTACAGGGCAAAGGGCAATTCGATGCGGCAATTGCGGCTTTTCGGGATGCGGTGAAATCCGCACCGGACAATCCGGACGCGCGTAACAATCTTGGCCTGGCCCTTCTGCAATCCGGCGAGGCCCGGGCAGCGCAGGAGGAATTTCAGACTGCGCTTCGTTTGCGGCCAAATGACACCGGATTCATGAGCAATCTGGGAGCTGCTTATCTGCAGATGTCCGAATTTGATTTGGCCTTGGCAGAGTTCCAGGAGGCGCTCAAGCTGGCGCCGGACGATGCCACGTTGCACTACAATCTGGGTCTGACTCTAAAGCTGAAGGACCAGTTGGCGGAGGCGCAGACGGAACTGCAGAAGGCCTCGGATCTCGATCCGGCGCAAGCTGACTCTCATTACACCTTGGGGGTCGCGCTGTGGCAGCAAGGGGATTTTGACGCGGCGGCAAAAGAGCTTCGCGCGGCTACGGTGGCTAAACCCGATTATGCCGAAGCTTTCTATACCCTTGGAACTGTCCTGAAACAAAAGGGAGACTTACAGGGAGCAGCCGCGGCGCTGCGAGAGGCAATCCGGCTACAACCGGAGTTTGCTGGTGCGCACACGACGCTGGCGGCTGTTTTGCGCCAGCTTGGGGACAAAGAAGGCGCGACTGCGGAAAGCAGGCTCGGGGCAGAAATCGCGAAGCACAAAACCAGCGAGCAGGCGGCACTATTTGCCACGAATTCAGGAAAGCGTCTGCTGAAAGTGGGAGACATTGATGGCGCGATTTCGCAGTTTCGCAGCGCCATTTCGTCTTCACCGAATTTTGCGCTTGCGCATTATGAACTTGGGGTGGCTTTGCAACAGCAAGGCAAAAAAGAAGAAGCAGCTACCGAATTCCAAACGGCCAAGCAGCTTGATCCACGGCTGGAAGTTCCTCAGTTCTAAGGGTTTCCGATCAAGGCAGGCTTAAGTTCCGCCACTAGTGTATGACTTAACGGAAGGAGGAGAGAGTTGGTTAGATTTTGCGCCAAGCGACTATGGTGGACTCCACAGGGACGCCTTTGGAAACTTTGATGCGGATGACACTTTCGAATGGTGTGACGTCTTTCGGAGATTTTGCGCCCAAATGGTCCAGCAAGTCCTGCAGGTGAGTCTTGTCCGTCACGAATTCGACGGCCGCCTGCGTACCGATGGTGGTGGTGCCGGCGAGGATCAGTTCGGTATGGGTCGGATCAATTCCGCGAACCAGCGCGACAATCGCGTAGTCCTCGATCAGGGGTTCCTGCGAGGGAGTTGCCAGATACTCCTTGGGTTCCCCTGCGGTGGGATTGACGTTGACAATCTTTACGTTTCCGGCACGGGGCGGCTCCATGACTTTGCCGAAGAGGAAACTGTGAGTGCTGGGTATGTCAAGAAGGGTGAGGTTCTCCGACGGTGAACCGATGAGAATCAAGTCGTTGTTCCGAGCGTCATCCAGGGTAAAAAGAAATCCGCGCTTGACGCGCACGGTGCGGTTTAGGTGGGCCAGAGCCAAGTCCAGACTGTGAACGCCCAGCACCTCTCCAACCCCGGTGTAGTGATCCAGGACGAACTTGTTGCGGTCCTTGGCAGGGTCGTAGTATCGCATTCCCGAATCCGGCCGGCCGACAAACGCCGCGTTGCTGAAGACAGCCCAGGGGTCAGCTGGGCTTGTAAGGACGCCTCCCCAGAATATCTTTTCCGGTTCGACAACCCGAGGAGCTGCATTGGCGGTCAGGTGAGCGCGGTGAGTCAGGAAGGCGTAACCTACCGTCACCAGGGTAACAAGAAGAAGGATCAATAAGGCGGTGGAAAGCCAGTTCCAGGGTGAAACGCCGGGCGCTTCGGCGATTCGGCGGGACGCCTCACGAGTGCCGGGGACCGGGACCGCTTCCGGGGAGGCATGCTGCTCTCTTGGCCGAAACTCAAGAGCATAAACCCCTTTGGGGAGGTCCAGAATTACAGGATCATCCGCTCCCTCGGTCGAATAGTACTCGGCGAGCTTGGCCCTTAGCCTTCCTGCTTGCACGCGTACCGTGGCATCTTCCTTTGGGTCAAAGTCAGCAGGGCGCCGGAATACTTCGGTAGCAACCTGGTACTCCTTTACGCTTGAGCCCGGATGGCTCATCGCGTAATTCCCCAGGTAGTTCAGCAACTTACACAAAGAGGGAGAGCCACGAAAGGTCTGGCTGTTGGCAACGCGAGAAACTTGATCAAGAAGACCTGGGGAGTCCACCGTCGTATCCCCTTAAGTCGTTACGCAGTGTGTAACATAAATTCGAGCTCTATGCAAATAGTAGATTTACACTATTTAACCCGTTTCTAACCCCGTGTGACTTCCATCACGTGGCTGCACTGGGATAAACGCTTTTCAATTCTTTAATAAGTACTCGCCTATCTTTTGGAAGGTCGAGCCCAGGATAGGTGAGGATGGGGTTCAAGAGATTCTGCCGCTGTTGGGGGAGGGTGCCACAGATCCTGGGTGGGTGACATGGGGGTGTCCGCTAGCCGGCCAACTGATAACAGGCTGGTGTCCACGTAGGAGCTGATTTTTCAATCCCATCTTTGGGTCGGTCGTTCTACGCATTTTATCCAAAGTCAGTCGAGGGTTGGGTTGCTCAGTCGTGTTCCATGGAGGGATGGGATGAGTAAGCGCGCACTCCTCGTAGGCCTAGCATTCTTCGTTCTTGCTTTTGGCCTTGCGGTGAACAACGCCCAAGGTCAAGCAGTCTATGGGTCGGTAGTGGGGACGGTCACGGACCCGCAGGGTGCGGGCGTGGTCGGTGCCAAGGTAACAGTGACCTCGCTCGAAAAAGGATCAGTCGACGAAACTGCCACAAATGAAAGTGGTAACTACACGATAGGCCACCTGCTCCCCGATTCGTACAAGATCCATATTGAAGCGACGGGGTTCAAGGCCTATGACATCGCGAGTGTCCTAGTACAAGTGGATACGGTAGTGCGTGCGGATGCGCGCCTGGAAATTGGCTCCATCACACAGAGCGTGGAAGTCACCGGAGAACTCCCCCAATTGCAGACCGAGAAGTCTGACGTTTCTACCACATTTCAGGCACAGACGATTGAAAATCTTCCCATCTACAACCGCAACTTCACTACTCTCCAGTTGCTGACGCCTGGGAATCAACGCCTCAACGGCTGGAACCACGCGGCCAGCGAGAACCCGCAAGGCTCCCAGCAGATTATGACGCAAGGGCAGCATTTTGCCGGCACCGGGTTCGAACTTGACGGCACGGACAATGAGGATGCGATTCTCGGAATTATCGTCATCAATCCCAACCTCGAAGCCATTAATGAGGTTAAGATCACAACGCAGAACTATGACGCCGAGTTTGGCAAAGCGATTGGTCTTATCGCTACCACTCAAACAAAGTCCGGAACTAACCAGCTGCACGGAGAGGCGTTTGATTTTGAACGCTCCGATTCCAATTTTGCTCGCGATCCCTTTACTCAAGCTCCCGGAATCACCCCCGGCATACCTGGCGGCAACTGGAACCAGTTTGGGGGCACGATTGGCGGGCCGATCAAGAAAGACAAGATCTTCTTCTTCACCGATTATCAAGGCACCCGCAGTCACGTAGGCGGGTCAGCCAGCGAACGCATTCCGACGGCCGCCGAACGAGCAGGGAATCTGAGCGATCTGGGTGTCACGATTTATGACCCCTATATGACGACCGACGCCGCTCACACCACGGTGGCTACGGACGCCAGCGGCAATCCGATCTTCCTTCAGCCGTCACAGCGTAGCCAAGCGACCTGCCCCATTCCTGCCGACTTTTGCGGGGCGTTCCCCGGCAATATTATTCCGGCTTCACGCCTGTCACCTCAGTCGCAGTATCTGCTTGCCAATTTTATTCCCGTGGGAGCGAATGGCACGGGGCTAAACCCGAACTTCTTTGGGTCGGGCAGCAACGTCTTGAACTCGGACAACTTCGATGTTCGAGGCGACTATATTGCGACCACAAAGATGCAGGTCTTCGGTCGCTACAGCTTCCAACAATTTACGCGGTCCGGGCCCGGATTGTTCGGCACCGAAGCCGGTGGTGAAGCTCTGCCAAGCGATCCTTCGGTGGGCAATTTCGCTGGTAACTCAAACGTTCGCAATCAGAGCCTGGCGGCTGGGTTCGACTACACGTTTGGCTCCAGCCTCTTGACGGATTTCCGTTTTGGCTGGTTCCGCTACCGTGTGGGCACCACTCCTGGCGGCGTTGGCACTGACCCAGCGACGAAAGCGGGCATACCGAACTTGAACGTCGACGATTTCTACACTTCGGGTATGCCGTACTTTGCCGTCCACACCCCGGGTGCATCCCTGTTCTCTTTCGGTTACGCCCTAGGGGCAAACTCGGAAATTCAGTGCAACTGCCCCTTGACCGAACAGGAGTATCAATACCAGTTCGTCAACAACTGGACCAAAATTAAAGGGAACCACAGCATCAAGTTCGGCGTGGACTTGCGTCACGCCCACAACCTGCGCGTCCCGAGCGATGCTCACCGCGCCGGGCAGCTCGATTTCAACAACGATATCACGGAAGGGCCAGGCGGTGTGGGCGGCGCTGGCATGGCTGGATTCTTGCTCGGCGATGTGAGCGCATTCCAGCGCTATGTCAGCACCTCTACCAACGCGACCGAAACCCAGCCTCGTCTGTTCTTCTATGGACAGGACACCTGGCGCGTAACTCCGAAGCTGACCGTTAATCTTGGACTTCGCTGGGAAATCTATGTTCCTGAGTCTGCTAGAGCTACTGGTTTAGGCGGATGGATTGACTTGGGGACAGGGGAAGTGCGCGTTGCTGGCGAGAACAATGTCAATCTGAGAGGAAATACCAGCACATCGTTTACGCATCTCGCGCCACGCATTGGCATTGCGTACGAGATGAACCCCAAAACCGTCCTGCGCCTAGGCTATGGACGGAGCTATGACATCGGCGTATTTGGCTCGATTTTCGGCCATTTCATTACGCAGAACCTGCCCGTTCTTGCACAACAGTCCACAAGCCCGGCAGCCGGAAATGCGGCCTTCACGTTGGCGGAGGGGCCCGTGAATTTCACTCCCGCTCAGGTCCTCGAAAACAACTGCAACCCGATAACCGATCCTTCCGGCGTCCAGCCCGATGGGACTTTTGTCCCTACTCAGACCACGTGCACGGGTTCCAGTGGTCGGCCATACCAACCGAATGGAGTCGGCGGGAATTCACGACCCTTCAATAACCGCATTCCGAGTGTGGACGCGTGGAACGCTTCGCTGCAACGCCAATTGACTCCTACGATTACGGCTACGGCGGCCTATGTGGGCAACAAGGGCACGCATACGTTCATCGGTGACAACCCTGCCTACAACCCGAACGGCGCCACCAATATCGGCTACAACCCCAATTGTACTTATTTGCCCGGGTCGTACACTGAACCGAATCCTGCCACCTGTCCGAATGGGTCGCAGCCATATAACAATCTACAGCCGTACTATCTGAAATATGGTTGGACGCAAGGGATCAATTACGCCGGCAACGATGCGAGCAGCGAGTATGAGTCTCTTCAGTTGAGCGTGGAAAAGCGCTTCGCGGGCGGCCTCTCATTGCAATCGAGCTACACCTTCCAACATGCGAATAACTACGACAACAATGGTTGCTTTAACGTATGCAATCATGGCAACAACAGCATAGATTATGGGCCTAGCAACGACTACCGCAACCAGGTCTTCATCCTCACCGAGGTCTACCAACTGCCCTTTGGCCAAGGTAAGAAGTACGGTTCGAACGTCAACAAAACGACGAACTACATCATAGGCGGTTGGACGCTCAACAGCTCGTGGAACTTCTCGAGCGGCTTGCCGTTCAGTTATTCGCTGGGCACATGCAGTCCAGAAATCCCGCAAGGACCTTGTTGGCCCAATATTGTCGGTGCGGTCCAACAGGGCAAACGGTCCGGGAGTCCCACGGCGGCGAACTACTGGTTTGATACAACGGGCGGAGTCTCACTGGCCAACCAGGTGTGCAGCGGAGCGGCGCCTGCATCGGCTGGGCCTTGGGCTCAGGCTCCTTGCGACACCTTCGGAAACGCGGGCCGTAACTCGGCCCGTGGTCCGAAGTACTTCAACATGGACTTTGGTCTCTTCAAGGACTTCACGCTTACCGAGAGGATGAACCTGCAATTCCAGTTTCAGGCCTTCAACTTCTTCAACCACGTGAACCTCAACCTGCCGAACAGCTGTGTTGACTGCAGCAACGGCGGCAGCATCACGGACATTGCCTACGGCTCGAACATGCGTCGTCTGCAGTTCGGCTTGAAGTTTGCTTTCTAGCCTTCAACTGACCCACACCCAAACACCCCGGGGGAGCCTCACAAGCTCCCCCTTTTTTTCGTCCCCAACCTCCGAGCTCATGGTCCCTCGTGAACTCAGAACAGTGGAAAAGATGTCACTGACGTTATATAGGTGAAAGTGGAGACTTGCAGAGTGAATCCAGGTAGCTCCGCTCGACGCACGTTCTGCTGCTTGATTTTGGTTCTCGGGGTGCTTTGGGGCGCGGGCCATGCCGATTGCCGGCAGGCTACGCCTACAGGCTTCATCGGCAATGAGGCATGCGCCAAATGCCATGCCCAAATTTACGAGACCTACATGCATACGGCTATGGCCCATGCGAGTGGACCTGCGGAGGAAAACTTTATCTCAGGCGAGTTCGTTCACAGACCGTCCCGAGTACGCTACGCGGTCTATCGTGAAGGCAGTAAAGTCTGGTTGCGTTTTGATCGACCCGGCGATCCTCACGTGGATGGCAAAAGGGAACTGCTCTATTACATTGGACAAGGACGACGCGGACGAACCTATCTTTTTTCCGTAGATGGCTATCTCTTCGAATCGCCAGTGAACTGGTATGCCGACCGTCAGATGTGGGACATGGCGCCTGCTTACGGAGACGATAAGCATATCCCACTTAATCTTGCTGCCACCACATCTTGTCTCGACTGCCATGTAAGCGGGGTTCGTGCTCCCTTGAACGGCAGTGAGAACCGATATCCGGAGCCGATATTTTTCTTTTCCGGGGTTACCTGTGAACGATGTCATGGACCCGGCGAGTCACATGCGAGCGGCGGGCCGATCATAAATCCGGGAAAGCTTCCGGCAAACCTGCGAGACCAGGTGTGCATGCAATGTCATTTAGAAGGGAATGCGGCCATCGAAAGGCCTGGCAGGCACCTGTACGAATACACGGCAGGCAAGGATCTGTCCGACTATATTCGTTATTTCGTTCTGACGGGAAATGTGCCCCAGGGACTGCGTGCCACGAGCCAATTTGAGGCGCTGGAGGAAAGCGCTTGCAAACGGAAAACGGGCGGGAGTATGTCTTGCATGAGTTGCCATGATCCGCATCAGACAGTCCCGCCGGAAGAGCGAGTTGCCTTCTTCCGCTCCAAATGCATCGCCTGCCATGGTGAAGCCTTCGCTGCGAAGCACCATGGCAAGCAGAAAAACTGCGCGGCTTGCCATATGCCTGCTTCCTTGAGCACGGATGTTGCTCACACCCAAGTCACTGACCATCGTATCCCGCGCTCTTCGCGTGCCGAAGAGACTCCTGCGACGGTTTCGAACGTACTCCCGGTCCTGGTCGCGTTTCCTCCCACGCTAAGCACCCTGAAGCAGCCCCGCGAGTTTGCGCTGGCTTGGCAGACGATCGCGGATGGCGGAATGACCGTTGCGCAGCCCCAAGCCGAGAGGTTGGTTCGTGCTGCATTATCACAAAGCCCCAATGACGCCGCACTCCTGTCAGCGCTGGCTTTCAGTGTCCAAAGGCATGGAGATGACATTCAGGCAAGTACGTTGTACAAGAGAGCCTTGGACCAGGATCCCACCTTAGTCGACGCATCCACCAATTTGGGTGTGCTCGAAGCGAAGCAAGGTCACGTCGCTGAAGCCGTCCGCTTGTGGAAGTCGGCTTTCGAACGCGCACCCGGAAGAAGTGAAATTGGCATGAATTTGGCGCTGGTCTTTTGCCAGGGAGCAGACTATCGCAGTGCCCGTGACTACGTGGTGCGCGTGCTTCAGTTCAATCCCGATCTAGGACCGGCTAAAAAATTGATCAGCGAGTTGAACGCCAATCCCCCGTCTTGCGGGCTATGACGATCCTCGTCCATCCTTCAGATTCGTTTTGGAGGCGCACTCCATGCCGATCTTTGTGAGATTTGTCGCTATAGTGGTCTTCGGATTTTTTGCACAAACCGTCCTGGCCCAACTGCCCGAGACACCGGAGGCAAAGAACGCGAATCCGGCTTCGCCATTTGCCGATGCTCAACGCCTGTTGGAACTCGGCAGGTTTGACGAAGCGATCGCACAACTCGAGACAATGCAAAGTCAGACCTCTCCCCCCAAGGGCCTATGGCACGAACTGGGGATCGCTTACTACAAGAAAAGTGACTACGCGAGCGCCATCCGCAATTTCCAGAAAGCGTTGAAGGAGAACCCGGACGACGGCGAGGCAACGCAGCTTATGGGGATCTGTCTTTATCTTGCCGGCAGGCCGGGTGAGGCTATTCCATACCTTGAAAAAGTGCTGTCCTGGTATCCCCGGGCTAACGTCGACGCTTCCTACATTCTTGGGGTCGCCTATATCCAGAACAAGCAGTACGAGGAAGCGCGGCGGTCCTTCGCAAGGATGTTCGGTTTCTCTGGAGATTCCGCGGCTTCTTATCTTTTTTGCGGGCGCATTCTTTTGCGTCTTGAATTCACTTCCGTGACCGAGGAGTACGCCCTGAAGGCGATCGCTCTCGATCCCAAGCTTCCCATGGCGCATTATCTTCTGGGCGAGCTGTACTTGTATCAATCCAAGACAGACCAGGCTATTACGCAGTTTGAGCAGGAACTGGCCTTGAATCCGTCTTACTCCAACGTATATTACAAGCTGGGCGATGCGTATTCGCGAGTTGAGAGATATGAGGATGCGGAACGGTTCCTGCAACGCTCCATATGGCTTGACCCTAATTCGAGCGGGCCGTACATCATTCTGGGAAGAGTGCTTCTGAAAAAATCCGAGCCGGAACTCGCCGCCCGGGCACTACAGCGCGCCATCTCCATGGATCCCGGCAATCCGATGCCACACCAGTTGCTGGGGCAAGCTTACCGCACCTTGGGTCAGACGGCCGACGCTGAGCGAGAATTGCGACAGGCGGCTGACCTTAATCGCAAGCCGACCAAACCGTGAAGCGGACGGAGAGCCGATTCAGTGTACGTTGGCAAGTTCCGACCGTTTTGCTTCTGGTAAGGCCTTCAGAAAGGTCAGATATGCCGCGTTCGACCAGCCAAACCCGATTACATTGATGCTGTACCCACTCGTTACTGCGGCGTCTGTCGAGCGCGTGATCGCGTTGTACTTCTCGACGATGTAGCCCTCCTTTGCATAGTTTTCCGCAATTGTGCCGGCAAATTTGAAGGCAATGCGGTCAGCATCCTCCGTGGCACCGTACTTTCGCAGGCCTTCCACCAAGATCATCTGTGTGGGTGCCCATGCGTAGGGAGAATCCCACTGCGCGCCGGTGGTATAGGGGCTCATCACCGCTCCCCCGGCCTGCTCGAAGGATTTCAAATTGGCTATGACTGACTTGGCTTGTTCCTTTGTGGCGAGACCCACCCAAAGTGGATAGTAGGTGGAGAGGTACTCATAGCTTGAGGGTGCTTTCTTCATGAAATCGTAATCGAAGTATTCTCCTTTCCCCGCATTCCACAGGTATTTGTTGATTGCTTCCCGCCGCGCTTCGGCCTTCTTCCGCCAAGCTTGCGCGTCCGGTTTCTTTCCGAGAAGTTCACTCATTTCCGCGAGGTCCATTTCAGTCTTGTACAGAAGGCTGTTCAGGCAAACCGCGGCGTAATGATGTGTGTCCGCTCCGAAGGGACCAAAACGGAAGGATATGTCGAAGCCGGATTCCCGCATGGCGCGGTCGCCTTTGTAGAAATCACTGCTCAACGTGAGTTCATTGACTTCATCGCAGTGTGGCCGCTCCATGGTTCGTGGAATATCGCACAAGCGCAGCGCGTAGCGGGTCCCTGGGCCGAGCTCGGTGTTTTCGCCCGGCAGGCGGTTCACAAATCGCCCTGGACTTTCTTGCAGATGGTTCAGGAAGTACTCGACTACCTTCCGATAGTGATCCTTCTCGTCTTTGAGGCTTTCGGGCGCGGGGCCTTCTCCAAAGTCAAAATACCGCGATAGACCTGTATCTCCCGCGAGCACTTCCGGTTCTAACCACGAGTCATGATCCCGGACAGCGTAACCATAGGCCCTTTCCAGCCATGCCGTGCTCGTTTCCCCCTTCGTTTTTCCCGCGTGATAGACCTCCATGATCATGGAACTCAAGAACGGGGGTTGCGAGCGGCTGAGATAATAGGTGCGATTGGCGTTCAGAAAACTCCCATAGTGTTCAATTTCAAAAAAGAAATCTTCCACCATGCCGCGCGCCAGCTCGAAACGGTCGTCCAAAAGAAGTCCCCGAACGATGAAGTAGCTGTCCCAGCCGTACATTTCATTGAAGCGGCCGCCGGGCACCACATAGGGATTGGGTAGATAGAGCAGACCCTGCGGATAGATTTTGTTCGTGTCGATGTCACCCAGTTTGTGAATGACGCGGGGAAGGGGATGGATTTCGATCCCACACCGCTTCTCGAGGGCACGCAAGGCATCGGTAACCGAAAAATCGGCAGGAACATAAAGAACAGAAACAGTCGCCATTTTGGAGTCAGCCACTGTGTTGCAGTCGTCCATCGAGCGGGTCAGAGTGCTCCAGCCTTTTTCGATGTAGTCGAGAATCGGTGGAGGCGTGGCCGCTGTTTGCGCCGCGCAAAATTGAGGCGCAATGCAAAGGATCAAGGTGAGAAAAGAAAGAGTGGTCACCTTGGCTCGACGTGACTGGAACATAAGCACCTCTGGCCTAGAAGCGGGATGTCGGGCAGTCCGTAATAGGCTGATTGTACATGACTTAGGTTGATTTTGCACGGCTCCGGTGCTCGCTCCTGCCTGGGCAAAAACACATCTCGGAAGCGGACTGACGGTATGGCTCGGACCAGATTTAGGGAGTACAAGATTATCGATTCTCTGTCGGCCGGGCGACGGATTGGTAGGTTTGGTTTTGCGGGTCCAGCCGTGCCGCTTCACTGAACTGAGTCCTGGCTTCGTCATCACGGCCCAATTGCCTCAGTGCGGTGCCCAAAAGGAAGTGAGCCTCGGCGTCTTCGGGGTCTGCTTCAATGTACTGGTCCAGGGGCTCGACGGCTTCCGCGGGCTGTTTGTTCGAGAGGTAGGAGAAGCCAAGCATTTTTTCGACGTACGTTACTTTTTTGTTGAGCACAGCCGATTGCTGAAGGATGGGGATGGCTTCAGCGTACCGGCCAACCCGTGCAAGACTCATACCGAGTAGCATGACGGCTCCCTGGTGGCCGGGAAAAATACGAAGTGCTTCTCGCGCTTCTGGAATTGTTTCCTCCGTTCGCCCTTGGTTGCTGAGTACATAGGCCAGCAGGGCATGGGCATCCGCATTGCCTGGCCAGAGACGTAGCGATTCGCGCATTTCTTTTTCGGCGGCCGGCCAATTGTGACTGAACATCTGGCAGGCAGCGGCAGAGAAGTGGATTGTGGAGGACTCAGGCGCCAGGCGCATGGCAGCGTATAGTTCCGGCTCAGCCAGGGTGCACTGTTGATTGCGGATCGAGTTGGCCGCTTCGGAGAAGTGGGTGAAGGCCTCCGCGCGTTTGGCTGACATCGGTTTGCCCTTGACAGGCTTTACGCGAGCAAGTGCATCACGAATGGGGTCGAACGGGTCGGAAAGAAGGAAAGGGTCGTTGGGAACGAAGTCCAGCCCGCGCTTCTGGATAGCCTCGGCTGCGTAGGGAGGAAAGGGTCCGGCGGCAAGGAAAGCGAAGAGTTCGAGCTTATCGAAGGGAGGAACAGAGCTAGGAGAGGAAAGTGAAGAGCTTTTTGCACCGGTTGGCTTTTGCAATGGAGTCATGCTCGATTGGGCAAAAAGTAAAAGTGGGAAAAGTAGGGCGAAAACGGTGGGCACACGAGAATATCTCATGGAAACACCTGGCGACGTATTTCCGGACTATAACACGAGGGGGTGGACGCACCAGGCAATTCGCACAGGTAAGAAGGGATATTGACACGGCCTCATGGTGCTGACCGCCCCGCCATTCTGTCGGGGGGCGCATCCACTCCTGCTATCCTAATTATCCTTATAATCGCTCATGAGCCGGGGCTAGATTGACTTGGGTTGGGGTGCAACCTACCATGTTTGGCATCGGCGTCCTGACTATGGCGGATTCAGACGCGTTTCCTGGGACCTTGATCTCCCACTACCGAATATTGGAGAAACTCGGCGAAGGTGGGATGGGAGTGGTGTATAAAGCCGAAGACACGCGTCTGGAGCGTTTTGCCGCCCTGAAGTTCTTACCTACCGAATTTGCCAACGATAAGCAGATGCGCGAGCGCTTTCTGCGCGAAGCGCGGGCCGCGTCCGCCCTGAATCATCCCAACATCTGCACGATCTACGATGTCGGGGAAGCAGAAGGCAAGGTTTTCATCGCCATGGAATTCCTTGACGGTGTCACGCTGCGGGAATTGGTAGAGAGCGGGCCTGTTGAGTTCGTGAGGCTCCTTAACATTGCCGACCAGGTTCTGGACGGACTCGAGGCAGCGCACGAGGAAGGGATCATTCATCGCGATATCAAGCTGGGGAATATTTTCGTTACCAAAAGCGGCAGAGCGAAAATCCTGGATTTCGGACTGGCCAAGAAAGCGGTGTCGAAACCCGCGGCCGCTGTCGCAGCAGGTGGGGAAGACCGTCGTCCTGGCGAAGAGCATTTGACCAGTGGCCTGGCGGCCCTGGGTACAGCCGCGTACATGTCGCCGGAACAAGCGCTGGGCAGGCCCTTGGACGAGCGAACGGATCTGTTCTCGTTTGGCATCGTGCTGTACGAGATGGCGTCTGGGCGCGCCCCCTTTCGTGGGGACAGTACGGGGATGCTCTTCCTTTCGATTGTGCAAGAGAGTCCGGAGCCAGTGAGGAAGATCAATCCCGATCTTCCTGAAGGACTGCAGCAAATCGTGGACAAGTGCCTGCAGAAGGATCGGGATCAGCGATATCAGAAGGCAGCCGAGATTCGCAATGCTCTGCGAAGGCTGCAGTTTAGCTCGGAGGCGAGGCAGGCTGGAGTCGAAGAAACTCAGGCAAGGACACCCGTTCCCCAGTCTTGGTCAGGAGCGACGGCGAACGACATACCTTCCTCGGCACCGGCGCAGGGAATCTCAGGGGCCGCAAAAGAGCCTCGGGCGCGACGATCCGTTTGGAGATCATGGAAAGCCCGCGTCGGCATCGCCTGTGTGGCATTTTTCTTCATCCTTGCAGAGGGCTTATACCTTCGCTCACAACACGCCCACGCACTGAGACCCCGCGATACTGTCGTTTTGGCGGACTTCACAAACACGACAGGAGATTCCGTTTTTGATGAATCGCTCAAACAAGCGGCAAGATTCGATCTGGAGCAGTCTCCTTTCCTGAACGTGCTTTCCGAGCGACGAGTAACGGACCTCTTGCAACAGATGAGCCGCCCAGACAATCAACGCCTTACGATGGAAGTGACGCGTGAGGTCTGCCTGCGAAGCAACAGCAAAGCGCTGATCGCAGGCTCTATCACTCCGAACGGAAGTCACTATGAGGTAGGCCTGAGAGCGCTCGGGTGCGATACGGAAACAGTGATTGCAGAGAGTCAGGCGGAGGCGGCCAATCGCTCAGAGGTTCTAAAGGCGCTCGCGAAGGCCGATGAGCAGTTACGACGGAAGCTGGGGGAATCGCTGCCCTCCATACAGAAGTTCGACCGCCCGCTCGAGGAAAGCACAACTTCTTCTCTCGAAGCGTTGCAGGCGTACACAGAGGGGATGACGGCATTTCAGTCCAATGGCTTGGCGGAAGCCGTTCCGCACTTTCAGCAAGCCATCCAGTTGGACCCCAATTTTGCGCAGGCTCATGCTGCTTTAGGGAACGTGTATTACAGTGCGGGCCAGAATATGGCAGGCGATAAAAACCTTCAGCAAGCTTATGAGTTGCGGAATCGCGTCAACGAGCGGGAGCGCTTTGGCATCACCGCAAACTACTTTCGAAGAACGACAGGACAAGTGGATCAAGCTATCGAAACCTGCCAGGAATGGATCCGGTTGTATCCCGATGATTACGCCGGGCATCTTGCGTTGGGGGGAAGCTACCTCTTCGTCGGCGAACTCGAGAAGGCTGTTCAATCCGATCGTGTCGCCATTCAACTTGGACCCGACCGAACTTCGGCCTATGTCAACGCGATGGTGGCATATAAGGGTCTTGAGCGATATGACGAAGCCAAAGCCATCTTCGATGCCGCCAGGGCGCGCAATCTCGATAACGATATTCTACGCATCAACCGTTACGTGATTGCTTTTCTGGAGGCGGACAAGGCGAGCATGGAGGAACAGCTCCGCTGGGCGCAGAACAAGCCCGGGTCAGAAGACCGTTTGCTTGAAGATTGGGCAGATACCCAAGCCTATTACGGACGCTATGCCAAGGCGCGCGAATTTGGCCACAAAGCCATTGCTGCAGCAATGAGAGACAGGGTGAACGAACGCTCATTGGAGCACCAGGCTCACCAGGCCCTCCGCGAGGCAGAAGTTGGAAATCGAGAATTGGTTAGACGGCTCGTCACCCCGACTTTGACGGCCAGTGATGGCGTGTATGTGAGGGTGCTGATGGCCCTGGCATTGGCAAAAGTCGGGGATAATGCGGAATCGGAGAAGCTCGCCAGTGAGCTTGACCACGACAAACCACTTCACGAGTTGGTGCAGAACTACTACTTGCCCACCATTCGCGCTGTCATTGAACTAAACAAAAATCATCCGGACAAATCCATTGCGATTCTGGAGCCTGCTTTGTCCCTCGAGAAAGCCAGTACGCTGCTTGACGGCCTGGAACCGGCTTACGTTCGCGGACAAGCCTATTTGCATGAAGGGAAAGGAAACGAAGCAGCAAGAGAATTCCAAAAGCTCATCGATCATCCAGGCCTTGTGGAGCTTTGGGTTACGGGTGCCCTGGCCCGTTTGCAGATGGCGCGTGCGGAAGACTTAAGCGGGAACCGCGACGCAGCTCGGAAGCACTATCAAGATTTCTTCGCTTTGTGGAAGGATGCCGATCCCGATCTGCCGATATTGAAGCAGGCCAAAGCCGAATATGCGCGGCTCCACTAACTCATCTTTGCGGCCCTCTGCTGTTTAAGAGGAATGGTTGCAGACACGCGCGTGCCATCCCCTTTCTTTGACGAGACGTCGAACTCTCCCTCCACCAGGTGAATCCGCTCCCGCATGCTGATCAGTCCGAGCCCGGCGGCCAGCTTCGCTTCTTCCACATCGAACCCCACGCCGTCGTCCGCAATCAGCAAGCGCATCTCTTTTGGAGAGCCTTGTACATTCACCTGAATTGTCCTTGCGAGGCTGTGTTTCACGGCATTGTCGACAGCTTCCTGAACCACGCGAAGCACGCTCAGTGCAAGGAGGTTATCCAGCTCTTTCGGAACATTCTGGCAACGGCATTCGACCGAAATCTTGGACTCGTCGGCGGACTTGCGACAGTATTGCTGAAGGCTGTCCGTAAGGTCGAAGCTTTTCAATCTTGAAGAATGGAGTTGCTTCGAGAGTCGGCCTACCCGGTCACCAATCTCTTTCAACTTGTCGGCCAATTCACTCATGCCCGGATGGAGCGCCCCGGGCATGCCGGAGACTGCTTTCCCCGCACGCATCATTTGAACGCCCAAAATAGCCAGTGATTGCTCAATATCATGCAATTCCCGGGTGACGCGGGAGCGTTCGCCCAAATCCAGGTCACGAATCCCGTGTGGCGAGCTTTGAATAGCCATTGGCAGTGGGCCTCTGGGTGAGACAAAAAGTATAACTTCACAAATCCTAAAAAGCCATTTTTAAGGGTGGTTAAGGCGCGCCTCTTCAACCAGATCCAAGCCGCGAAATTCGGTTACGGTAAGGAATTCCAGGGCCGGAGGAGTGGCACTCAACTCTATAAGAAGCAGGAGGCGTTTATACATGTCAGACTTCAAATGACGAACCAGATTTTCCTCGCTATCCCAGCGAGCCTCGAGTTGCAGGACCTCTTGGCTTGGCCAGCTTTGAAAGAATCGGCAGCTCAAACATCCGGGCTGCACCTGGATCGGGCCAACAAGAGTGGCAAAGGCTTTGCCAAGCTCCAGCGCTTTGCCTTGAGCAGCAGTGATTCCCAGTATTTCAATGATCATTTCTTCTCCGCCAAGAATGCCCAACCTCAATCATTGCATGAAATTCACAGGAGCTTCCCTACCCAAGAATATTGCCAAGCAACAGAAACGCTCTGGTAGTTGCCGCCAAAACGTATATAAGCACCATTGCTATAACTGACTTTTATGGACTGTCTTTCTGTTATTGGAAACGAAGCGGTTCCTCCGATCCGGGAACTTTTCTGTTTTGTCAGAAGATTCGCGATTCCGTTCAGACTGGTGGCGCCGCCAAACCAGTAATTGCCATCGAGTGAGGCCCAACACCGAAGTTTGTTGAAATCGTAACTTAAATGACCCTCGAAAGACCCGATGGGGTTCTCGGTCTGAGGTTGAGGCTCCGGAAGGGAGTAGAAGGCGTCGTTTGCGGTGTAGAACCACACCCCTCCGTACCCATCCAGCAACCAATGCCCCCAGCGCTGCGAATACCCGAGTTCCGGTTTGACAGCCCATCGGTTGATGCCCAGTTGACGAGGTGCATAGGGTCATACTGACCCGTTGGAGGGATCACCGTGACGCTCACACCGAGCAACATCTTCTGTTTCCATTTCGCAAATTCCTGCGGCCGCATGGCCGGACCCCCCTTAAGGTTCACGGAGAAACGGAAGCCAAGATCGAGAAGCCCGGAACGATAGACTTGCCGATGTGTCCCGAGCACGGATCCCTGAAAGGTGCCCACCCCGTAAGGTAAAAAGCCGGTGATGTTTGCCGAGCGCCCAAAGAAACTGAACGAACGATAGTAGCTAAGGACCGGAACACTATAGGTTCCGGTTGCTCCCGTGATGGGAATGGTCCCGTTGAAATTCACCCCGCCGCTGTAGTAAGACCACGTGACCGTGATGGCGTTGGCGTCTTGGGGCGTGATCACATAGGCGCGAGGGGCCAGGCTCTGGGCAGAAAGCGCGTTGCAGGGGCCCAGCAAGATCAGAAGCCCTAATCCCCACTTTGCCACCATTCCTTTTCTGCTCGCCACAATGGCCACTCCGACATCGGGAAGACGGTAAGTTTGCGAAGACGTTTCTGTCAGCGTCTTTATGAATCCTTCTCTGGCGCAGCGCTGCTCCCGGGTCCCGGGCTGAACAGTAGCCTTTTCACTTCGTTCTTTCCCAAGATCTCCATCAGCCCCTTGACAAGGAAAAATGGAATCAACACGACGAATATAAGGAGTGCCGTTGCAAATATGTCCCATGGAGTCATTCCCGCACTCTCGGAAAACATCTGACGGACGGGTTGTCCATGGAAGAACCTGATCAGAGCTTCCTCCAGAATGTGGCAACCCATCAAAATGGCCGTAAAGATTGCGGAGTTCCAAAGCGTTGCAAACAAGAGAGCTTTGCCGGCGGCTTTTCTTCCCGCGTGGAGGACTTCCCCGAGCCACATGAACTTCGCTAGGATCAGGGCGTTGATAAAGGCGAAGCCGAATCTTTCCGGGTAGCTGATTTGATAGCGAGCCAGCACTATCTGACGGTGAAGGGCAAAAACGGTCAACAAGAGCCAGAGGTAAATGACGGTTATCGAGAGACTTCGTAGCTCTTCGAGAACTCTCTCTTTCCAGTTAGCTTTTGCTTCCGGCGACATGGTTGACCCTCGATTCATCTCCACCAGATGGGCCGGCCAAAAACACAGGGGTTAGAATTTCTTGAGGACCATTGGTGGGCCGCTGATTCGCTTTCCCTTGAGATCAACACTGACCTCGACCCGATCGGCAATCTTGATGAAGGGAATTCCACTGTTCATTCCGAACTCCTTGCGGTCGAAAGCCATCGTTCATGCAGGAAACCAAAATCACGTTCAGCGACTTGGCGAAAGAAATCCAAGCCTCCAATATTTGGGGGCATCTCCAAAGTAATGGGGGCATTCCTGCACGGGACCGTCCCGTCCCCACGGCTAACCCGCTTAAGATCAATGAGTCTCCATCGTAAGGGACGGAGCCTCGATCCACCTTCACGAGCAACTTGGAAACCAAACATGTACTTGGGAAGATGAAAACGCGATGTAAGGCTTTGTTCAAGGTGTCACCGAATGAATGCGCAGCTCTTGTTTCTTGGCCCCGAAACGCCTTGGATCACAGTAACTAGCCCGGTGCCAGTTCGGCCGCAATCTCGCGTTCGACCAGAGGATCTTGCAAGTACTTCTTAATCACAATGGTCAAAGGCACGCCCAGAACAGCTCCCGCGGGCCCTAGCAGAAACCCCCATATGAGCAACGAAAGAGTTGTCTGGAGGAAAGAGACGTCTAATCCTTTGCTCATGAGTACCGGTTGAAGCACAGAGTCCGCTATCAATTCTGTGATGACGAGTCCGATGGCCACAAAAACGGCCCTCTTCCATCCAAACGTGAGAAGAGCCACGAGGATCGGTGGAATGATGGCGATGAGAAAGCCGATGTTGGGTATAAAGTGAAGATAAAAGAACAGGACACACCAGATAATGGCAAAGTCCACCCTCAGGGCAACGAGGAGCGCCAGGTTAGCGAGAGCGGTGATGGCCCCTGTCTGCGCCGAGATCGCGATGAAACGCTGGACGTCCCTGCCATAGTAAAGCAGCCTTCGAGCTAGCGGGCCGGTCCCGATTCCTTCGCTATCCGCGATTTCAATCAGGAAAATGACGGATAGAGTGGCGACAAGTACACGGTCAGAGAAAAATCCAATCACTTTTGGAAGAAGGGCTTCCATCAGCGACATCACCTTGTCGGAATTATAGAAACTCTTATAGGAGAGGCTGGCCGACTGAATGCCATGCGCACCCAGGAAAGCAACGATTTGTTCATACATGATTCTGAGGTGCGCTTCGTAGATGGGAAGCTTCGCTTTCATCTGATAGCTGGCTTCGACCAAGGCCACAGACACGACAAGATAGAGCGCGACGACGAAGCAAACCGTCATGACAATCGCGGAAAGCTTGCGCAGACGAAAGCGCTTCATCAACCATTTCGGAACCGGGACAAGGGCGTAGGCCAAAAGGAGCGATATCAAAACGACCGATAAAATCTCCGATGCGCTTCTAACTCCCCAAGCCACAATGACGATGTAAGCTCCCACATGCAGAAGGCGCACTGGGCCTGAGTCCTTTGGTCGCATTCGAGATTCCTCCGAATGAATTACGCCCTGCCTCCCATGGTCCCTGTCTGTTCGTTAGCGCCGGAATGACGATCGCCTCAGGTTCCGGCGATACCCTTGTTCTGCAGAACACGCACGACCACTCGACGATTTTCTGCCTGGCCTTCCGCGGTCGTGTTGGAAGCTGCTGGATTTGACGAGCCCATTGCGCCGGGAGCAAGGATATTTGTAAGCGGAATACTCCCATCCTGCTCAAGAATCGCAAGAACGTTATTTGCGCGTTCCATGCTGAGTTTCTGATTCAAGGCCGCGGAACCGACGGAGGAGGCGTAACCCTGTACCTGAATGATGTAGCCGTTGATGGTCAGAGCCTTCTGAGCAAGGGCGATGAGCTGCGGTTTGTATTTCGCTTCCACGTCGACCTTGCCGTTGGCAAAGAGAACGGTGACCTCGTCAAGGATGTTGTACTCGCCCATTTCTCCGAAACGCTTGTTCGCTTCTTCGATGGCGGCACGATTCGCGGCAATTTTTTCCTGGCTGGCTGCGATTTCCTGTTGATTCGCAGAAATAGCCTGTTGATTGCTAGCGATGGCCTGCTGGTTTGCCGCGGTTTGCGTTTCGTTAGCTTGCAGCTGTTGTTGGGTCGGCGTAAGACCGGCCTGAATATCCTGCGCTACCTTCAGGTCCGATGCCTTGAACTTGACAGTGTCTGCAACGAGTTGATGCTTGTCGTTCATCATTCCTTTTACCTGCACGGGCAGGCCGGGAATGAGCGCAGTGAGACCGAGCTGCTTCTTACGAAGTTTGAATGCTCCCTCCACTTCCTCCACCTGAGTATCTGTAGTGAGTGCAACCACGACGGGTTCACCATCCTGCGTTTTCACGGTCATCGTCGCGCCGTTTCGTCCCGTAATGAGGCCTTGGACCTGGGAAGTCTGCGCGGTCACAATTCCGGCGAACGCAAGCCCCGCAAGAACCAGCACCAACAAAGATGCAACGTTTCCCCAACCATGCCATTTCATCTGATTAGCTCCTTTCCAATAAGTCGAATCGGATCCTGCTTGAATGAATTCACCAGTATTGCGAGCGGAAAATCTTCATCGCCTCGCAGTCTTATTGCGCGCTTGCTACCTTCGGTAACCGCCTCCTCCACCGCCCCAACTGCGGCCGCCACCACCCCAACCGCCTCTGCTTCCTCCACTGTTCTGCCAGTTGCTGCTTTGGGCTTCGCCCCGCTGCCGGTTCTGCATTTCCTGGTTCATGTTCTCCGACGAGAATCCGCTGGAGCGGTTCTCGCTACTCCCTGTGCCGGAGCTCGGGTGTTGCTGCTGATAGTTCTGTTTATCCTGTTGGGCAGTCGCCTGGCTATTCGGGTGTTGCTGCTCATAAGTCGACTTGTCTTGTTGTGCGGTGGCCTGACTATTGGGGTGTTGC
>Ga0187782_10000093_pt1 | contig 50158 bp, 53 predicted proteins | sample 0715_SJ02_MP15_2_FD_132454 | JGI IMG/M metagenome (GOLD analysis project Ga0187782, IMG submission 132454) | Tropical peat soil microbial communities from peatlands in Department of Meta, Colombia - 0715_SJ02_MP15_20_MG | ecosystem: Environmental > Terrestrial > Soil > Wetlands > Peat | place... | reverse complement strand
CCCGTACGCCGAGGACGACTGCCGCCTGGCGCTCGGCGTGCTCGACAAGCAGAAGCCCAGGCTCGAGTCCGAGTGGTCGGAGTACAAGGGCCGGCGCACGGACCTCTGGCAGGTCTTCCAGAAGGAGTCGCGCCTCGTCCCCCTGCTATTGCAGATGCGCCTCAAGGGCGTGCCGGTCGACATCTCGAAGGCCGAGCAGCTGCGGGACAGGCTGATCGCCGACGAGGCCGAGCTGCAGCGCAGGCTGAACGCGATGGCGGGCGCGCGCGTCGACGTGTGGTCTCCGCAGTCTCTCGCCTCGGCCTGCAAGAAGTGCGGCGTACCGTACGTCGTCACCGACGCTGGCAACCCGTCCTTCACGAAGGACTGGCTGAGCCTGCGCGGCGAGGAGCACCCGCTCTTGAAGCTGGTCGGCCAGGTGCGGAAGATGAGCAAGCAGCGCAGGGACTTCGTCGAGGGCATGGTCCTCGGGAGCAACGTGCGCGGCAGGATACACGCTCAGTTCCACCAGACGAAGAAGGATGAGGAGGGGACGCGCTCCGGCCGCTTCTCGTCTTCCCACCCGAACCTGCAGCAGGTCACGGCCAGGGACCCGGTGTACGGGCCGCTGATCCGGGGCCTGTTTGTCGCCGAGCCCGGCTGCCGGTGGGCGGCGCTCGACATCAAGGCCCAGGAGCCGCGGTGGACGGTCCACTACGCGTACCTCTGCGGCTTCGACGGCGCGGCCGAGGCCGTGGAGAAGTACAGGTCGGACGCGAACACCGACTACCATCAGATGGTTGCCGACATGGCGAGCATCTCCCGCAAGGCCGCGAAGACCATCAACCTCGGCCTCGCGTATGGCATGGGGTTCTGGAAGCTTGGCTGGAGCCTGGGCTACTGGACGGAGGAGACCTCCGTGACGAAGCACCTGCAGGACAAGGTGCCTGAGGAGTCGAAGGCCGCGGTGAAGGACATCATCGAGAAGTACCACGCCGGCGTGCCATTCGTCAGACCGCTCATGGACGCCTGCGCCTCGCAGGCCGAGAAGAACAAGGCCATCACCACGTTCTGGGGCCGGCGCCGGCACTTCAACTTGGTCGAGAAGGCCGACCGCGGCAAGGGCCAGAACAGGGCCATGACGCTGGCCGAGTTCAAGGAGCTCTACCCGCGCGAGCGCTGGGTCGTCGCCGGCACCCACAAGGCGCTGAACAGCCTCATTCAGGGCTCCAGCGCGGACCACATGAAGGAGATCATGCTGCAGCTCGACCAGGCCGGCTACGTCCCGAGCCTGACCGTGCACGACGAAATTGACGACGCGGGGTGCCAGAGCGAGCGCGAGTTCCGCAAGATGGAGGACATCATGATTAACGCGGTGCAGCTCGTAGTCCCGGTCCAGGTCGACGCCAAGCTGGCGGACAACTGGGCGGAGGCGAAGTAAAATGCGACAAGTAGATGAAGTTAGACATCTGTTACAAGAAGCTGAAAAAGACTTGACTTCTACCAAAAAGATGACAGACTTACAAGTTGTTTATGCAACTGCAATCTGTCAGTGTCTCAAGTGGGTCTTGCGGCTGACTAACAAAAACCCAAGACTAGATATATGAGAGAGTCAGCCTTCTGGCAGCTCGTCAAGAAGAACCTGAGCCCGGCCGTGCACGCCACCCGGATAGAGAACTCGGCCGGCGCCGGGCAGTCGGACGTCAATGCGTGCAGGCGCGGGGTCGAGGCCTGGGTCGAGCTGAAGATCCAGCACGGCAACTTCCTCGAGTTCCGCTCCGCGCAGTTGCAGTGGATCGGGGCGAGGCTGCGGGCCGGTGGGCGCGTGGTCGTGCTTGCAGAGCATAGGGGCGCCGTGGTGCTTTACCACGGCGGCGTGTGCTTCGGGACGGTTGGCTACCCTGCCAAGCCGGTCTCTGGCAAGAAAGCTGTTAGGGTCCGGGCAGACGACTGTTACGTCCTCCTCCGGACGGGGAAGCCGTTCGACTGGAAGTCCATAGAGGCGAAGATCTTCGAGAGGCGGTAGGATAGAGACATGGGCGGCAGCGACAACGACCGAGAACCGATGGACATGCGGGACCTGTTCCCGATCGACGTGCTGGAGGACGAGTCGTTCGACTACCGCTCCAGGCTGGCGCCGTGGCGCGGCGCGGGCGAGCGGCCGGCGCGGGCCGACAGGGACATCGAGCAGTGGCAGCGGCGGAGGAAAAACGGCGCTGCGCGAGAGGGCGATTGCGCCCTATAATCTTCTTAGAGCGCCTGAGAGCGCCTGAGAGAAGAGACAAGAGAGGATGAAAGAATGGCTACAGTGTACGTAGTGCAAGCCAACCGCAAGCACGACGTCGTTTCGGCTATGCAGTTCGGCGAGTTGAAGGAGCTCCTGCCCGAGGACGAGAGCATCGTGCTCTCGACCGGCCCGGTCATCCGCCGGCTGCGCGCTGGGCTCCGCGCGTTCTCCGACGCGGACTACCTTTTGCTGATGGGCGACCCCGTCGCGATCGGCCTGGCGACGGCGATTGCCGCGGACTTGAACAACGGCAGGGTCAAGCTGCTCAAGTGGCACAAGCGCGAGCAGCGCTACTTCGAAATCTCTGCGGACATGTATCTCCGTCCGCTTCAGGAGACAGCATGACAGAAGAGCAAGCACTATCAGAGGCAATGGCAGAAGAAAGGGAAGTTAATCGCGGAGCGGCTCCGTACTTCTGCGTGCGCGCTGAAGATTATCTTCAGTGGCAGGTTGGCCCGAATGGCACTTATTACGGTGGATTCCCGACCGAGAGAACACTACCGAAGGGCGCCTACGCCGTCCACTGGGATCAGTCACGACAGGTTATCTTTCTGAAGCGCCACGAGCAGCCTCACGATACGCTGTACAGTCTGCCGGACATGCGGACCCTGGAAGTGATGTCCAGGCTTCGGAAGTTTTGGGAGTCTGGACACGTCTACCGCAACCTCGGGTTGACTCACAAGCGAGGCGTACTGTTGTGGGGTCCGCCGGGATCTGGCAAAACGGCGACGATCATGATGCTGATAGAAGAGACTCTACAGCTCGGCGGAGTGGTGCTGATTGCTACTGTGCCGGATCATGCAGCATCAGCGCTACACCTGGTACGTCAGATCGAGCCAGACCGTCCGATGGTCATGGTGCTCGAAGATCTGGACGAGACTATTGCCAAGTACGGCGAGGTAAAACTCCTGTCGATGCTGGACGGCGAGGACCAGGTAAGCAACGTCGTGTTTCTTGGGACGACAAACTATCCAGGAAAATTGGGGGCACGAATCATCAATAGACCTGGCAGGTTCGATGAGCGGATCTTCGTAGATCTACCATCGCTGGAGTGCAGGCGAGCATACATCGAGAAGATCTCCTGGATGAAAGGCGTCGATGTCGCGCGGTGGGCGAAGGATACCAACGGACTGAGCTTCGGGCACATTCGGGAGTTGGTTACGTCAGTGATGATCCTGAAGCAGCCATACGAGCAGGCTATAGAACGGCTCCGGAAGATGTCACTGAAGTTACGGGACGTGGATGGATTCAGGTCAGAGCTAGGATTCAAATGACTATCGAAGAGATGATGTTCGAGCAGTCCGCCGCGGCCGCCGAGGGCCAGGCGCCTGGCGCGATCTCCGCGCCAGCCGAGGACGTCCTAGCGAGGCTCGCAGTGCTCGGCAGCGAGCAGCTCAAGCTGGAGCAGCACATCGCGAGGGGCGAGGCCCTGCTGAAACAGCTCAACGCCGAGCTGCATCAGCTCCGGACCAAGACCATACCCGAGGCCATGACCGCCGCCGGCGTCGCCAAGTTCGGCATGCTCGACGGCAGCGAGGTGGTCATCGAGAAGCAGTACTTCGCGTCGATACCCAGCGAGGACGCGATCGAGAAGGCACAGTCCAACCTCGAGCGGCAGGAGCTGCTCGACCGGCGGCGCGCGGCGCTCACCGCCCTCCGCGACAGCGGCAACGGTGACATAATCAAGAACCAGTTCCGCCAGCAGTTTGGCAGGGGAGAGGACGCGCTGGCGGCCCAGCTAGCCGCGATCCTGCGCAAGCGCGGCATTGAGTTCACGCAGACCGAGGGCGTCCACCCGTCGACGCTCAAGGCCTTCGTGAAGGAGCAGTTGGAGAAAGGCCGGCTCACGACTGACATGCAGACGGCCCTCGGGGCGTTCGTCCTGGACGTCGCGAAGATCAAGGCCAAGAAGGAGAAGAAGGAGAAGAAGAGCAGATGATTATAACTGTGCGGCTCAACCAGGCCGAGATCCGTCAGGCTATCCTGGACGTCGCGTGCATCAAGGTGTTCGGCAAGATCACGACCAAGGACGCGGGCGAGGCAGTGGCCGAGATCGAAGAGAAGTACCTCCACCTCCCGCAATCGGTGGACATCATATTCAAGGAGAAAGAAGAAGAGAATGGCGAACAAGAATAACGCAGCACCCGCAAAGCCCCAGGCCGCGCCGCCGGCCGAGAAGGAGACCGGCCTCGTCAAGGCCGCCTCCGTGGAGGTCGGCGAGGCGATCGACTACAGCCAGTACGCCGGCATGGGCAGCGAGCAGGTCCGCACGACCGACCTCGCGACGCCCTACCTCACCATCCTGCAGAAGAACAGCCCTCAGGTCGACCCTGACAGCCCCAAGTACATCACTGGCGCGCAGGTTGGCATGATCCTCAACACGGTAACCGGCGAGATCTTCGACGGCAAGACCATCGGCATCACGGTCGTCCCCTGCAACTTCACCCCGAAGGTCGTCGAGTGGGTGCCCCGCGACAGTGGCGGCGGCTTCGTCGCGGCCTACGACCCCGAGGCGGCCGAGGTCAAGGAGGCAGTGGCCGAGAACCTGCGGAACGACAAGAACAAGCTCATCAACCGCAAGGGCAACACGATGGTGGACACCGCGTACCACTTCGTCGGCCACATCATCGACGGCGTGTTCCACCCGGCGATCGTCTCCATGACGTCGACGCAGCACAAGCCCAGCCGCCAGTGGAACAGCATGATAAACGGGATCATGCTGCCCGTCCCCGGCAAGCCCGGCCGCAAGTACAACCCGCCCCGCTTCAGCCACGCCTACCAGCTCACCACCGCGGTCCAGAAGAACGGCGAGTTCACATCGTACAACTGGAAGGTGGCGCTGCTCGGCCCCATCACCGACCCCGACGTGTTCCAGGCCGCGCTCGCGTTCAGCAAGGCCGTAGCCGTGGGCAGCGTGCAGACCTCCGTTCCACCTTCTGACGATCAGGACGACGATCACAAGTCAGCTGACGGGCGGGGCGAAAAGCCCTTTTAGCGATCGCTCGATTTGATCCTTTCAAACCAAAACTTGGGCGCCGACAGCGACTCGGCGCCCATTTTTCAGGGCGACGTCAGAATAGGAAAAAGCGATGACGCAAGCTGAGAGACTGAGGCGGCTGTTCGATGGTCTAGACCGCGTCTACGGTACGTACCGCGTGACGAAGATACAGGACAACGGCAAGCGCGTCGGCGATGGCCCGAAGGACATAGCGACGAGGCTAGGCAAGGTGGACGTTCTGCTGTGGCAGAGGCACCTTGACGGCCAGCAGAGTATAGGTGTAGTTCCGATCCGGGACGACGCGACCTGCGTATTTGGCGCGATCGACGTCGACGACTACTCGCTCGGCCAGGCCGGCCTCGCAGGCGTCGTGAAGAAGGCAGACCAGCTCGGCCTGCCGCTGGTCCCCTGCCGCACTAAATCTGGGGGCGCGCACCTCTACCTGTTCGCAGCCGAGCCCGTCGAGGCTAGGCTGTTCCGGGAGCGGCTCAGCGAGATGGCCGCGGCGATGGGCGTCAGCGGCAGTGAGATATTTCCCAAGCAGGAGCGCCTGGTCAGCGAGCATGACTGCGGGTGCTGGATCAATATGCCGTACTTCGGCGGCCTGGAGGGCGGTAGGTACGGGCTGACCATCAGCGCAGACCCGATCGCGCTGGACGAGTTCCTGGACTTCGCCGAGGGCATGCGTCGACCAGCGTCCTTCTTCCAGGAGCCTGCGCGCGTCGAGGGCCTCGCCTTCGCGGACGGACCGCCATGCCTGCAGCAGCTGGCGGCCAACGGAAGCTTCACCGAAGGCTCTCGCAACATCCTGCTGTACAACGCGGCTATCTACTGCCTGCGCCGCGCGGCGACCGACGGCTCCGACCACAGCGCTCGGCTGCACGAGATCAACGCGACGCTCTGCCGGCCACCAGCATCCAGACCCGAAGTGGACGGCATCGCGGCGAGCGCGTCTAAGAAGCGGAGCTACAGGTACCAGTGCAAGAACGAGCCCCTGGCATCTCACTGCGATGGCAAGATGTGCAGACTACGGCCGTACGGCGTCGGCCGAGACGGCCAGGGGGACGGCGGCGGGACTGGACGGGGGGACGGCGGCGTCAAGAACGAGTCCTTCCCGCGGCTAGGTCAGCTTCGCATGTTGAAGACCGTTCCGCCGATCTGGTTCTGGGACACCATGTCTGGCAGGACCATCGAGCTGACGACTGAGGAGCTGCAGTCGCCGCGGCTGTTCCAGAAGCGGTGCATGGAGTGCATCAAGCAGTGCCCGACCATGCCGAGTCAGCAGGGGTGGCAGACGCTCGTCAACCAAGCCATGTCGACGTGCCTGGACATCGAAGCTCCGGAGGACGCGAGCGACGAGGGTCAGGTCTGGGAGCAGTTGGAGAAGTTCTGCACAGGCAAGGTCCAAGCGCAGGGCAAGAAGGAGATCCTGCTCGGCAAGCCGTGGACCGACCCCGACACCCGCGTCACCTGGTTCCGCCTGAGCGATTTCAAGAGGCATCTCGACCAGCAGCGGTTCCGCGGCGACATGATGAAGACCAACAACCTGTCCGCCCTGTTCCACAAGCGGGGCCTGGAGAAGGACTACTTCACGCTCGACAAGAAGGGCAACAAGGGCGCGAACGTGTGGGGCGTGCAGTCGTTCGCCGAGCAGCCCGCCATGGACGTGCCACCAAGCGTTACGGACGAAGGAGCACCTTTCTGATGACACCGACGACAGAGTTCCAAGGCTTCCCCAAGATCCCGCGGCTGTCCCGCGACTGCGTGGTATCTGAGAAGATCGACGGCACCAACGCTCAGATCCTGATCGCGGACGACGGCGCGATGCTCGCTGGCTCCCGGTCCCGCTGGCTTCGGCCGGGCAAGCAGGACAACTTCGGCTTCGCGGCCTGGGTCGAGGCCAACCGCGAGGAGCTGGCGAGGCTCGGACCCGGCCGGCACTTTGGCGAATGGTGGGGCAACGGCATTCAGCGCGGCTACGGCCTCAAGAACGGCGAGCGCCGCTTCAGCCTATTCAACGTCAGCAAGTGGGAGGACGATGCGGCGCGACCCGCTTGCTGCTCAGTGGTTCCCGTGCTGTATCGCGGACCGTTCTGCACGGTCAAGATCGCGCAGGTCGCCGCTGAGCTCGCCTTCACTGGATCGATCGCAATGCCTGGCTTTGCGAAGCCCGAGGGGATCGTCGTGTTCCATGCGGCATCGGGAGTCCTGTTCAAGAAGACCCTCGAGAATGACGAGGCGCCGAAGGGACTAAAATGAAGATTGGAACGAAAAGCCTTCTGTTCGGAGTGCACCAGTTCGCGCTGCACCCGCTGATAATCGCCGCCGCCTGGCGGCGGCGGTACGGCTTCCCGTGGGACCCGCGGCTGTGGCTCTGCTTCCTAGCGCACGACTGGGGCTACTGGGGCAAGGCCGACATGAACGGGCCGGAGGGCGAGACCCACGTGGAGCTCGGCGCGAAGATCGCGCACTGGCTGCTCGACAGCTGGCAGGGCTACCAGTTCTTCGGGCTTCGCGTCGACCGATCGCAGAAGACCTGGCACGACTTCTGCCTGTTCCACTCGCGCCACTACGCCAAGCGCCGGGGCGAGACCCCGTCGAGGCTCTGCGTGGCCGACAAGCTCGCGATCACCGTCGGGCCCGGCTGGCTCTACCTGCTGCTCGCCAACCTGAGCGGCGAGATCCACGAGTACATGACGCAGACCCGCGGCAACAGCGACGAGCTGACCCTCGCCGCGTGCCAGAGCCAGCGGACGTGGCTCGTCGAGCTCAGGGCCTGGGCCCGCCAGTGGGTGGCGAATAACTCGTGACGCGGCAGCAGGCCGTTGCGTTCCGCGAGGAAGCTTGACAGGCGAACGGCAGAGAACGCGGCATGGTGAAGCACATCATGCGCGAAGAGAGAAAGAGAGCGAAGAGAGAAAAGCGTGGCGCTAGAACATCCAAATCTTGAGGTCATACTCGGGCCGCCGGGCACCGGGAAGACCCATAGTCTGCTGGGCATCATGGAGCAGGAGATCGCGGCGGGGACGAGAGCAGACCGAATAGCTTACCTGACGTTCACCCGCAAGGGAGCGCAGGAGGCGCGAGACCGCGCGATGGACAAGTTCGGGCTGACGAACGACGAACTGCCATGGTTTCGCACGATTCACTCTTTAGTCTTCCGGCAGATGGGCTACAAGAAGAGCCAGGTGATGGGGCAGGCGCAGTTCGCGGACCTCGGCAGACGACTGGGCGTCGCGTTCACCGGCGGCGTGTACTCTGACGAGGGGATGATCTCTGGCCTCGGGACGGGCGACAGGCTGGTGTTCCTGGAGAACCTCGGGCGCGTGACCGGGCAGGGGCTCCGCAGCGTCTGGGAGGGGTCGGACCACGGGACAGACTGGCAAGAGCTGGCGGTATTTGCCCAGGCCTACTCGATCTACAAGAGGAACAAGGGCCTGGTGGACTACACCGACATGCTCGAGGCCTTCTGCGAGAACCTGTTCCTGCCGGCGATCGAGGTCCTCATCATCGACGAGGCTCAGGACCTGTCGCACCTGCAGTGGGCCGTCGCCCAGGCGCTGGCGAGGGACTGCCGCGCGGTGTACGTCGCCGGCGACGACGACCAGGCGATCTACCGCTGGGCTGGCGCGGACGTTGAGGCGTTCATCGCGCTGTCCGGCAGGACCAGGGTCCTCGACCAGAGCTACCGGATCCCGCGGGCGGTGCACGACCTGGCGGCCGGCCTCGTGGGCAGGATCAAGAACCGGAAGCCGAAGGAGTTCAGGCCGAGGGACGCGTGTGGCAGCGCGCCGTGGATCTCGGACCTAGACGAGCTGGACCTGGCGCGCGGCACCTGGCTGCTGCTCGCGAGGAACTCCTACATGCTCGGCCGGCTGGAGGAGCACTGCCTCTGGGCCGGCGTGAACTTCGACTCGCCCAGCCGGCGCACGTCGAAGACCATCCTGCTGCGGGCGATCATGACGTGGGAGCGGCTGCGGCAGGGCGAGCGACTCAGCGCGGAGGAGGTGCTCGCGGCGTCGAGATACTTCCAGGACAAGCGCTGGGCGGGAGGGCTCAGGCGCCTGGACCCGACCATGCTGCTGACAGCCGAGGACGCGCGGCAGCTCGGGCTCCGGCAGGGCGGCCCGTGGTACGAGGCGATGGACGCCTTCCCCACCCAGGAGCGCGATTACTTCCGCAGCGTCCGGGCCCGCGGCGAGAAGCTGCTCGGGCCGGCGAGGATCAAGATTAGCACAATACATGGCGTGAAGGGAGGACAGGCCGACAACGTCCTGCTGCTGACCGACATCAGCCTGTCAGCCTACAACTCGATGGTCAACGACGCGGACGACGAGACGCGAGTCTTCTACGTGGGCATGACCAGGGCGCGGGAGAACTTGTATCTCATGACTCCGCAGAGCAATCTGTACTTTGATATTTAATCTGTACTTTGATATTTAAAAGGAGAAATCAATGAAAGAGACCATCAATCTAGCACGGTTGTTTGCAGAATCTGACGCAGATGAGCAGGCTAAATTATTTAATGAGTTCAGTCGCATGCTGCAGCTAGCCTGCTGTGGAAAACAAGACAATCAGCTGTATTATATAAGCCGCTTTCTCGACAGAGACGGCCAGCTGCTGATAGAAGAATTGGCTAAGTACGTGAAAATACGCAGGGAGCAGGCCGCGTGAAGACAACACACGACACCCTGAAGCCAGAGATCGAGCGCTGGGACGACCCGGGAGACTACCCGAGCGGCGCGGGCGGAGGGCCTCTGCCCTCTCGCCTCTTTGTCTCCTGGGTCGACGGCGAGCTGGTTGTCGAGCTGGAGGACGCCGACCTGGAGGCGATGGAGATCAGTCCCGACACGGGCGTCGCGGCCTGGTCCGCCGCCGTCCGGGACTTCGTCGCCGACAACCCTGAGGCAGTCAAGCACGACGTCGGTGGCCTGCGCGTCGTCTCCTGGATCGTCCGCCGCGTCGACGGTCGGGAAGTGACGCTCGCGGTGGACGAGTTCGAGATGTCGGTGGAGGACTATGCCCGCAGCTGACCAGCTGGAGTACCCCTTCAAGACCCGGCCCAGGTCGTACCAGCTGGCGTGCTGGCGCGCGAACCTGCGCAGAAAGGCCTTCGGGTACGGCATGGAGATGGGCACCGGCAAGACCTGGGTCGCCATCAACACCGCGGCGTGGCTCTACGACCATGGCGAGGTCGACTCGCTCGTGGTGTTCGCCCCGAAGGGCGTGTACCGCAACTGGCAGGACGAGGAGATCCCGAAGCACATGCCCGAGCACGTGCGCTACCGTGTGGCCGCCTGGTCCTCGTCCGCCAGCCGCGAGGACAGGAGGCAGATGGACCTGCTCTGCCAGCTCGACTCCATGAGCTACCTCCGCGTGCTGCTGGTGAACGTCGAGGCGATGGCCACCAAGCGGGCCTTCGAGTTCGTCGAGAAGTTCCTGCTCGGGTGCCGGCCGATGATGGTCGTCGACGAGTCCACCACGATCAAGCACGCGGAGTCGAAGAGGACCAAGGCGCTGGTCTGGCTCGGCCGCTACGCGAAGTACCGCCGCATCATGTCTGGCGAGCCAGCGGCTAACAGTCCGTTCGACCTCTACTCTCAGTTCGACTTCCTGGACCCGCACCTGCTGGGGTTCTCGTCGTTCTACTCCTTCCGCAACCACTTCGCAAAGACCGTCGGCAAGAACGAGGTGCGCGAGGTGGAGCGCGTGGCCGGCTGGCGCGGCATGACGAGCGACCAGCTGCGGGCGCGCGGCCTCGACCCCGAGGTCGTCAACGCCGTCCGGCGCGGGGCCGGCAGGAACTACACTGCCGTGCTGGAGTACCGGAACATGGACGAGCTCCAGAGGATCGTCGCGCCGCACATGTACATCGTCAAGAAGGCAGACGTCCTGACCGAGCTGCCGCCGAAGGTCTACCAGACGCGCGACGTCGAGATGAACGCCGAGCAGGAGGAGGCCTACGACCGCATGAAGCACGAGTGCATGGTCGAGGTCGAGGAGCTGCTTAAAAAACACGCAGAGTCGCCCAGGAAGGCCTCCCAGGAAGGGGCCCCTGCCGATAAGGCTCCCCTGGCCTCCCCGGCTCAACCTGGCTCGCCTAATGACCGCCAACTGGGCAATTTCGAGACCCTCCAGCTCGCCCTCCGGCTCCAGGAGAGCCAGGAGGAGAAGGCCCAGGCCTCGCCGGACGGCGCCTGCCACTGCTGGGACGGCGCGGGGGCCGGGGACCGGCCGGCGTCGCCCGTGTGCCCGGACTGCGGACTCCCGCTCGGCGGGGCGGGCAAGCTGTCGTCCGCCGCGATCGTCATCACCCAGCTGCTCCGCCTCCACCAGATCGCCTGCGGGTTCCTGAAGACGGACGACGGCGAGACGGTCGACCTCGGCAAGACCAACCCCCGCGTCGAGGAGCTCGTCGAGGTCCTGCGCAACCACCAGGGCAAGGCGATCGTCTGGGCGAACTACCAGCACAGCATCGAGCAGGTCGCGAAGGCCGTCGCCGCGGAGTTCGGGCCGGAGTCGGTCGTCACCTACTACGGGCCGACCAAGGGCGACGCGAGGCGCGCCGCGATCAAGGCCTTCCAGGACCCGGGCTCGCCCGTCCGGTTCTTCGTGTCGAACAGGACCGGCGCGTTCGGCATCACTCTCACGCAGGCGGACCTGGTCGTGTACTACAGCAACGACTACGACAGGGAGGTCCGGGGTCAGTCGGAGGACCGAGCTCATCGCATCGGGCAGCTCAAGAGCGTGCTGTACGTCGACCTCCGCTGCAGGGGCACGGTCGACGAGAAGATCATCCGGGCCCTGCGCGACAAGAAGAAGCTGAGCGAGCTCATCACGGCCAGCAACTGGAAGGAGTGGTTCGAGTGAGCTACAACTTCGAGATCGAGTTCGGCCCGACGATGGGCGAGGCGAAGGTGCTCGTCAACGGCAAGGAGCTGAAGGACGTGACCAACGTCTCCGTGGGGAAGGGTCCCGTCGTGACCCTCACGCTGAGGGCGAGGAGCGTCAAGATCAAGGGAGAGGTGACGAGATGAAGCTGCTGCCGGCGCCGGACCCGAGCATCGAGCTTGTGGACACGCTCGGATGCCACAGGGACCTGTGGGACAAGATCACGTTCAGCTACCTGCTGCGCTGGGACCTGCTCTGCCTGCCGTTCCTGTGGCAGGACAGGATCTGGACGGTGGCGATGAGGAGGCCAGCGAGAGACTTGCGGGCTGCTGTGGCTGCTGACGAGGTGAGCCCCCTGGCTCGCCCGAGCCAGGGGGCTTCCCTTACTTCGTCGGGGCGTGGACCGCGTCGACCGTCTCGTGCGTGACGGGCTCGGTCTTGTGGCTGACGAGCAGGTTCGCGACCAGCAGCACGAGGGCCAGGATCAGGGACCCCATCACCCCTCGCAGCCAGCTGTTTATCGACTTCAGCGTGTCGCTGACTTCCTTCTTCCACTCGTCGTGCGCGTCGAGCCGCTCCTCGAGCCGGGCGACACGCACCTCGATGCTCTCACCGGCGACGGTTACGTTGTGCGGCGGCATCTCGCTCCTCCTTGTCGATGAGATCCGCCACGACGAGGTGCACGCACCGCGGAGCGGTCAGGGCCTGGCAGAGGCAGCCGGGGCTCGAGCACCTCGCGTCGACTCCCAGCTCTCGGCAGACCTGGTCGACCACGTACTCTGCGTATGCTTGCGGGTCGTTCTTGTCGCGGGCGTTCGCGTGGCCGTCGTACACGCCGCGCTTGCCCGCGAAGAACTCGAAGAAGGTCAGGCCGCGCTTCACCACGTTGATCTTGACCTGGGCCCTCGCCGCGCGCCACCCGACCTCGTGCGGGTGGTCGGGGTGCACGCAGCCGTCTCGCTCGCACTGCGGGAACTGGACGAAGCCGTTCACCTCGGGGTAGGCGCAGCCGGCCGGGTCCTTCCAGTGCTTGAGGCACGCGGGGTTGCCGAGCCGCTGCGGTAGCGTCGGCACCTTGCCCTCCTTGAAGACCCCCTCCCGCTTGCCGACCGCGCGGGCGAAGGCGTTTATGACGTCCTGGGTTCTCGCCATGTCTGTCCTTTGGTTCGCTATTCTTTCTTGGCAGGTCGGTTCACGTAGGCCTGGAGGCTATCGCGAGTCCAGCCGTAAGCGCAGCGCGCCCAGTCGCCCAGCCAGGCAACGATCTCTCGCGGGCCGAGGCGCGCGAGCTTGGGCAGGTCCTGCGGTGCAGGCAGGTGCAGGATGAAGGCGATGGCTAGAAGACCAGCCATTCCTTCATGCCGCGAGATCAAGTCGTAGATGTGCTTCATCAATGCGTCCATAATGTCTTCCTTTATTTTGCCGCCGGAAGCTTGCTCAAGCTGAAGTTGAGGCCGAGCTTCACGATCGGGTTCCAGCCGCCTGGCCCGGTGCTGCCGCTGACATACTGAAGCTGCACTGGCGCGACCACGCTCATGTACGAATTCAACTTGTACTGTGGGATGATACTGAATGTGCCAGTCGGGCTGATGCTGATGCTTCCAGTCGTGGATATAAAACCAGCGCCGACCGCGCCTCCGAGATATAGCCGGAAGTCGCCGGAGGCGACTATTCGCTCGGCGATGCCCTGTTGCACGGAGGCGGAGAGCGCCCAGATCGTCTTGCCGCTCACAGTCACATGCACTGGCGTTATGTCTGCGCTAGTGACGTTCGCCATGTGGATACCGTCCTGCGCTGCGGTGGTGTAAATGGCATTGATCCCAGCTGCCCACCGCGTGGGAGTGCCGAGCTGGTTGTACTCTCCCAGGACGGACACGCTGGCTGGAAGAGTCGCGGCAGTCGCGGCAGTCGCGGCGGTCGCGGCGGTCGCGGCGGTCGCGGCGGTCGCGGCGGTCGCGGCGGTCGTCTGTGCCAGGCAGGCGCAGACGAAGATCAGTGTTAGTACGACGAGTTTCTTCATTTTAATTTGTTCTCCTTGGCTAGTCTTAACTCCTATAGCGGAATGACGATCTTGACGAGTCCAGCTGCCTTCTCTACGACCTGCTTGAGCAGCGAGAGCTTCTTGCGGAGGGGCATCAGCGCGATGTCCACGCTCTCGGCCGAGTGTGCAATGTGGTCGCCCGTCGTCGCGCCGTCCTGGAGCATGCGGGTCACGGCCGGGTCGGCGATCAGCTTGTCGGTGTCGCCGATCGCCTTGGTGAGCGCGTCGATTGTGGCCATGGCCTTCGGGCTCCCCTGCTTTATCTGCTCGTCGAGGTCGGCCTCGAGCGCCGCGAGGTTCCTGAGCGAGTCGGCCAGGGGAGCGAGGGCCGCGCCGGTCTCGGCGGTCAGGTCGTTCGCGTCGTTCGTCAGCGACTGGGTCAGGCCTCTCGCGTCGCCGACCAGGGCGCTCGCCTCCGTCAGCAGGCCCTCGCGGACCTTGCCCTCGGTGTCGCGGCCGCCGGTCAGCGCCGCCCGCAGGTCGTGGACCAGGTCGTCGGCGTCCTTCGCGGTCGTCGCGACCGTCTCCATCGTCGCCTTCATGTCGTAGTAGTTGTCGTCGAGGCTGTCCTTGGCGTCCTTGACCAGGGCGTGAGTCTCGTCCAGGACGCCCCTGGTCGAGGCCAGGGTCTTCGCCACCTCGCCGCTGGCTGCCTTGGCAGCGCTTGCTGCTGAAATGGCTAAGATAATTCCGGTCGCGGCCGCGACGAGCCCGGCGACGAGCAGGAAGAGTACTAGTGCCTCGCGCGTCCGTCTATAGTTAATGTAAATCATGCCTGCGCCTCCTCCTTCAACTGCTCGGCCCAGGCGTCTACCTTGCCGATGACCTCCGTGCCGAGGTAGCCAGCGCCGCGCCTGATTGGCTGCCCGGCCACGACGCTCGTGTACACGAGGTTCGCGTCGGCCTGGGAGCATGTCGAGAGGTCTATCCGCATCAGTCTCGCCATCTGCGGCACGGCTTTGCGCAGATACCACCCACAGACGGCGGCAGCGACGTCCGGTTCATTCAGCAGCTCGGGCTTGGAGGCCAAGCGATCGTCGCCGTAGAGGTGCGCTGACGCCCGCTCGTAGTTGGATCTGCCAGTGATCTGTATGTAGCCCCTGCCGCGGAAGCGCCAGCCGTCGCCCGGCTGCGCGTTGCCCATGCCGCGGCCGATCTTGAAGGCCGCTCCGTACATGTGGTTCGCGAACGCCTCGGGGGACTGCTTGAGGGCGTCCAGCTCGGCGTCCGCCATCGCGGTGCGCTCGGCGCCGAAGACGCTGCGGATGCGGTCGTTGGGGGTGTGGGAGTAGTTCAGGTTCTCTTCGCGCAGCTCGAACCCCGTCTCCTTGCCGATGTTGCCGAGGGCGGCGAGGATCCCGCGCGCGTCGAAGCCCTGCAGCTTCAGTTGCGCGGCGATCGCGGAAGCGGCTTCGGACTGCTTGATCGTCTTGTTCATCCAGGCTCCAGACTTTATTATGCCATCGGAGCCTGGGCGTTCGTCGAGTCACACGGAGCCAGTGGAGTGCTACGCTTGGTGGGAGTGGTGGCCGAGGGGCTGGATCAGGCGGATGGAGCGGCTGGCCGTGAAGTCGACGAGCTGCACGCCGACGATCGCGACGCCGTAGGTCTTGGCCCGGCGGCGCACGTCTTTGGCGAGCTCGTTGCTGAGGGACTTGATGGCGCGAAGCTCCTCCCAGGTGTGCGCCATGACGAACTCGGAGACCATGCCGTAGGTACTGTCCTCAATGACTTGGTGGCCGCCCTCGACATCCAGCAGGAACTTCCGTGCATCCTCTATGGCGAAGGTCACAACGGTTGACACCACCACAGACTTGTCATCCTTAGTCGTCAGTGACTGCGGCCCCACCGTCATGGTCTCCGGCACCACGTTGACTAGCAGGTGACTTTCGACCATGAGGGGCCACTTCCAGTGGAAGCCGGGGCCGACCTCGCGGTGGAGGCGGCCCCAGCGGAGGACCACTCCGCGCTGGTAGCTGTGGGTGACGAACCCCACGAAGAACAGGTGGACGAACTGCACCAGTACGTCTATGAGCTTGTCGAACATATGCGCAGCCTCCGCTCACATCCTGATCCTGAACAACAGCGGCGTGAAAACCTGCCCGCTCGATGAGCTCAGCACGATCGCTACGGTGTGCGAAGTTGACCAATTCACCGCTGTCGGACTCTCATTGGTCCCCAACACCGTATAAGTTTGCCACCCCGGTCCGCTTGAGCTGTACGCTTGCCAGTGCCCAAACACTGCTTGCGCACTCTGCGTGCCCGTTTGGTTGCAGTAGGAAAAATTCATCTGATCGTACTCTCCAGGGCTGCCGCCGGACCAAACCTGGCCTATCGAAACGCCGTCCACATACAGATACCAGGTGTGGCCGGCTGGTACCTGCACCTCGACGGACATCTCATAGCACGCCCCCGCCGCCAGCGCCGGTGCGTTCGATACGGAAAACAAGGTCGTCGTTGATCCCGTCGCCGTCACCGTGCCGGGCATAACACTCGAATAGTAGTAGGGTGCTCCGCCGCCTGCCACCTGTTGCGTCCAGGTGTTTGCACTGGAGCACTCGTAGAGTTGCTGCCCGGCTAGCGCCGCGGTAACGAACGCGACTTGTCCAACGGTACAGGTCGCAGGCAACGCGGACGCCGTGGCGTACTTCGGCGGCAAATAACCTGCGGCAGAACTCATGTCCTGCGTCCCCGCCGTCCATGTGTTGCTCGCGTTCGTCGCCGCCGCGTTCGTCACCTGCGCCGCCGCGTAGTCGCCCGTCTGTGCCGTCACCGCGCCCGTCCGGCCGAACACGCTGACGACAGATGCGGTGCCGGCGCAGGAGTTTGGAACCCACCCAGACAGAGAGTACACGAGACACTGCCCGGACGAGGCTCCGCCGCTCGTCAGCTGTGACAGTGACACTGATGTGTTTGGCCCTGGCGCATAGCTGACCGTGATCTGAGATATCGTCACCGGAATGGCGGACGCGGGCACGCTCCAGTAACTCTGAGTTGTGGCGCCGCGCGATATGATGGAGACTTGGTAGCCGGAGTACGGTGTCAGGGCGATGAAGACCGCGCCGTTTGAGACCGCGTATGTCCGCTGTCCTGCGGGGACGGTGACACTCGAGCTCGTGAAGGTGGGCCACGAGACGATAATGTTCCCGTTCGACTTGGAGCCATCTGCGTCGTACAGAGTGTCTTGTATCGTCGTCAAGGGCGCTTGCGCTAGCGCAAACGCTCCTAGCCATGCAACGATCAGAAGCGATCGAAGAGCGATGTTCACTGTTTTCATAGTCGTTTTCTTTCTCAAGCCTTCCACTTGCCCGCGTACATAGTCACGATGCAGCGCTGGCCGTTCGGGTAGGTCACGATGTGGCTGTGGTTCCAGGCGCTCGGCCCCCAGTTGTACGACCACTTGAGCTTCGAAGAGGTGCCGGCCACGTACAGGCCGTTCCAGATCCCAGCCGAATGGGTGTGGGCGGTGTTCGCGCGGCGGCCGATCTGGCTCATGTTCGATGGCGACCCCATCGAGCCGCCGGGGCCGAGGTGCCCGTGCATGCCGCACTCGATCTTCTTGTCGCAGATCGTGAACGACTCGTCGGGCAGCAGGAAGCGAACCCCGTCGAGGCCGAACGTCTTGAAGACCTTCTCCACGACCGGCACGTCCTTGTGGCTCTTGCCCTGCTCGGTCAGCTTCCTGATCTGCTCGAAGGTCCACTTCTGCAGGTCCAGGAAGAGCTCGGCGTTGGCTGGGTCGAAGCGGTAGTCGTAGTTCGACAGCCACGACCGCATCCAGCCGCCGTCGTGGTTGGACTCGGGGACGACGGTCTGGCACCAGGGGCGGAGGTACTTCTGCACGACCTCGACGGTCTTCTGCACCTCGGCGTCGAACCGGTGCAGGCCGCGGAGCCAGCGGTAGAACCCGTAGTGGGCGTCGGGCGCCCGCTTTATGACGTGCCGGTTTATGCTCGCGCCCTCCAGGATGTCGTGCAGGAACTGGTACCTTGGGCGGAGCGCGTCCAGCATGTCCAGCGACTGCTCCACGACCCAGTCCTCGGCCATCGTGGCGTGCAGGTCGCCCCAGGTGATGGCCTCGACGGAGCAGCCGGTCGTCACCTTGCCGTCGACCACCTTCACGTCCAGGTCCTGCAGCTCGTTCGACTTGGACCCCACGCCGATCTGCCTGGCCCACCAGTTGCCGCTGCTGTCGACCTCGACGAGGAGCGCCGCGTACTTGTGGTGGTGCTCCGCCTTCTGGCCCTCCTTCTTCTGGATGTAGTTGCGCTGGGTCACGGCGCCGGTCGTGAAGTTCAGCTTGCAGCCGTCGTCCAGCATCGTCGCGATCGACCGCATGGCCAGCTTGGCGTGCGGGAAGATCGCGGACTTGCGGTGGGTGTAGGTCTCCAGGCCGGACAGCGGGTCGACAGCCGTCGGGAGGATGTTCATCTCGCCGCACCACACCAGGCCGGGCGCGAGCTCGAGCCGCTCGTCGCAGATGTAGGGCTCGATCTTCGGGTCGTACCAGAGGTCTCTCTCGCAGGCCTTCTTGGTGCCGCGCTTCACGGCCAGCTTGCCGAAGGCGTTCTGGTTGTAGGTGAACGTGCCGACCAGCAGCCTCGCCTCGTAGTGGCTGGCCAGCGCCTGCAGGGCCGTGAGGAACTCGTCGTTCACGCGGGTGTTGTTCTGCGCGGACGTGCAGATGTACCTCTTCACCGCGGCTCCGCGCGGCAGCGCCACCCTGCGGTCGGGCCTGGCCGACAGCTTGCCGGCGGCCATCGGCTTCTTGTTCGCGCCGGCCTTCCGCAGGTGCTTTTGCACCGTGGCCCTGGTCAGGCCCATCTCTCGGGCGGCCCCCGAGACGGTGCCGTGCTTTTGGAAGGCTGCGACGACCTCCTGCTGATGCTCGACATTTACTGATCTGCTCAAATCGATCTCCTTGGGTCTTCGGGACTCACCTGCTCGTGATCCTCTTCCTGGGGCTCGGCAGCGGCTGTGTCAGCCAGCTGAACAGCGTGGCGTGGTCGAACGCCCAGAAGTTTATCGCAGGCGTGGACTGGCTGAGGCAGTACAGGTACTCCTGCGTCCAGTGGCAGCCGCCGTTGAACCATGGTATCAGGTAGCGAGTCGCAGACTGCGACCAACTCAGCACCGTGTACGGAAACTGCACCGTCTCCTTGGCCTTGTCCGTGTTGTGGTAGGTTGCCGACCAACTGAGCCCCTCAGTCTTGATTCTATCGAGGCCCGAGCCCGCCTGAGTGCTCCATGCAGAGGGCATGTTCACTGCTCTGTTGAGCCTGCCGCCCTGCGGCCACGGCATGTCGTTCGTGAAATAGCATAACTTGTAGTTAACGTCGTACGGCCACAGCAGCTCGAACTTCGCGTTGGAGTACGCTGTCTTGGTCGCGGTCACGATCGACGAGCAGTGCGTCTGCAGCCGGCCCGCGAGGAAGTTCGCGTCCGCCGAGCTGTTGATCGTGGGGTCGTCGTCCTGCGTCCAGAAGCTGGCCAGCGCCCGGCCGAGCGCGGTCGTCGCGGCCGCCGCCTGGCTCGCGTCGTAGAAGGCCATGCCCCCGCCGGACACGGTGCCCCCGCCCGTCCAGGTCCCCGCGCCAGTGGACCCGTTGATGGTGAACTGGGTCGGGCTGGTCACGGTCACGGCCTGCCTCCCGTTGACAGCCAGGCTCCCCTGGCAGCCCGCCAGCACCACGGTCTGCCCGGTGGACAGGTTGTGGTTGACTCCTGTGGTCACCTTGACTGGCGTCGTGTTCTGGATGTTCGTCACGGGCATCGTCATGTACTGCGAGAAGAACCAGTGGAGGATCTCCCCGAGCTGGAGCCAGGGGACCAGGCCCGCAGCGTTCATTATCATCGCGGCCTGCATGTAGCAGGCCTGCATGTACGGCGTCACGGCCGACGCGTTGAACGAGCACTGCGCCGTCTGCAGGGCCGCGAAGGCGGAGTCGCCGGCGGCCGGCGTGTAGCTGCCGCTGTTGCTCACCTGCGTCGTCAGCTGGTAGTGGTTGAAGTCGGTCACCGTGACCTGCCACACGCCGGAGCCGGTCCCGCTCGCAAGGTGGATCAGGTTCCCGGTGGTGTACCCGTGGCCGGTCTGCTGGATCGTGCCGGAGGCGTTCGCCTCCACGACGCCGGCGCCCCAAGAGCCGAACCCCGTGGACGTTAGCACGGTCGCGCCGTTCGAGTACCGCTGTATCCAGGCGCCGGCCTTCAGCGTGCCAGGCCCGTTGCCGTCGGTGGCGGTGCAGGCCACCTGGCCGGTGCCGCGAGGGGCCAGCGCCACGTTGTTCGCGCTGACGGTGGCGACCGCGTTCTGGTCGCCGCTGCCCGCGTTGATGAGCGCGGCGAGCGCGATCGCGATGTCCCCGGACCCGTCGGTCGAGAGCTGGACGTGGGTGTACGTGTTCGCGCCGATCGTTATTTGGTGTGAGTAGCCAGCGCCATACGAGTTGAAGAAGCCGAACGTGACGGACGCAGGTGAGGCGTCGTTCGAGTCGGGCGGGCCGAGCAGCTCCTGTGAGAACGCGCACGTGGCCGTCCAGCCGTTCGACTTGACGATGGCGCAGAAGTCGACGAAGAAGTCGAAGAACGCGCGGTTGAATGGCGAGCCCTGCGTCGGGTCCACCTGCCATGTGCCCTCGTTGCCGCCGACGCTCGTGCTGGAGCCGAAGCCTATGTCGCCAGTCTTCGATATCGTGACGCTGGTGCCGGGCGTCACCGTCAGCGTGAAGCCGTTGATCGGCGACTGCACCGTGATGGTGAACTGGCCGGCCGTCGACGTGGGCGCGGCCCAGACGCCAACGAACGTCGCGTTGATCGCGTTGACGAACCGCTGTGCTATGCTAGTAAGGGTGTCGATCGCCGTCACGCCGGCGCCGAACGCCGTGCCGGCCACGTTTATGAAGCAGGCGTCGCCGACCGTCAGCGTCCCGCCCACGGTCACCGTCGCCGAGTGGAACGTGCCGCCGCTGCGCACACGCTTCAGCGCGAAGAAGACCCCGGCGTAGAAGTCTATGTCGCCGGCGAACCCCAGCCTATTAAGCATCCACAGGGACCGCGCCGGCGCGAGGCTGTACGTCTGGTTGGTGTCGTAGTCCATCGCGACGTTGACCGTCGAGTACGTGGTCGGTGCGTCCTGCACGTCCGACCGCACGGCGGCCTGCAGGAAGTCGAACACGCAGTTGTACCCCAGCGACGCCGAGTTCTTGGCGGACGAGACCGTCAGCGTCACGGTGTGCGCGCCGGCGGGGACCGACGACTTGACCAGGCGCCTGGCTTGTATGGGCGTGCTCGCGTCGGCGTAGCAGTCCACGTCCGGCTGGGCGACGCCGTCCACTGACGCGTGGAGCGTGCCGCTGCTGAGGTACGCCGCCGTCCCGAGGTAGACGTCGTGAGCATACTGGCACGAGTACGTCACCGTCACAGAGTCGCCGGCCGTCGCGCTGACGTGCGAGAAGCCGTGGTAGTAGTTGCCGGACAGGACGTAGCTGCCGCTGCCGTTCGGCTGCTCGGTCCACCCCGACCCCGAGTACTTCGACCAGCTGTCCCTGCTGCCGACGACGACCGAGCCCGGCCCGGCTATCTGCAGGTACGTGTTGCCGCTCGGGTCGGTGACCGTCCAGTTGGAGTACTGCGCGAGGAAGTCGCAGCCGACGAACGGCTGCACCGTCTGGTTGTCCGCGGCCGTGTCCAGGTTCAGCAGCGGGCCCAGTGTCAGCCACGCCTGCCGCAGGCTGGTGAGGCCGAGGGCGGAGAAGTCTATCTTGAGGTGCAGGCTGGTCTCGGTGGAGCCCCCCGCCAGCTTGACCGCGCCGCTCGGGCTGATCGTCCCGGCGGTGGACTGCTTGCCGACCCAGAACTGCACCGAGTTGCCGTCCGCCTGGTACAGCGGCCAGGCGGCGTAGGACGGCGTGATAGTCACCGCGCTGTCCAGTGTGATGTGCCAGGGGGACACGACCGCCGACACCGTGTGGTGCTCTATGTTGGCGCCGTCCGTGAACATCAGCGTGTCGCCGACGCTCACGCCCCAGAAGCCGGTGATGGCAGCTTGAGCTGCGGTCATAACACCGGTGTTCAGCGTGAATGCCGTGCCGGAGAGCGTGAACAGCGACGACGGCGCCGAGCGTCCCGCGTACACCGTGAGGCCGGTCGACCCGTTCCATACAGCGTAAGGAGCGATGCTGAGGCCGCCGACCATCATTCCTGTGTTGATGCTGATCGTCAGCCCTGACGCCACGGAGGTCGGCGTCGACGTCGACGTCGCCTGGTAGAACGCTTGATAGTTGCCGAGATAGATGATGTAGAAGAGGTCCCCGCTCACGATCGTGCCACCGATCGTGAAGGTCTGGCTGGCGCACGACCCTCCGCTCGTTGATGTCATGCACGAGGCGAGAGGCTTGGAGCCCGGCGTCTCGGCCCCCGTTATGTAGGACAGCTGGGCGGCCGCCAGCGAGTCGTACTTTATGGAGGTCGGCGAGAAGCAGCCGCTCAGCGCCACGTCGACGTCCAGCACCACGCCGGTCATGTTTGTGCTGGGCAGGTACCTGGTCGTCTCCAGATGACCGAAGCCGTCGTCCGAGTCGTGCAGCATCAGCACGGCGAAGTCCGCTATGTCCGACCAGTGGCCGCTCACCTTGCAGCCGGTCGACGACGCGTTGTTGAGGGACGCTGCGGACCCGCGGCGGTCGAAGCCGCGCAGGTACATCGTCCTGTGCGGCTGCAGCTTGTATATCGCTTCTGTGGCCATTGGCTTCTAGTAGAATAGTGACACGGTCAGGTCGCCGCCGGGATACGTGGTGCCCACGCCGGTGATGTCGACGGTTACGTTGGTGCTCGCGGGCACCTGCGCCGCCGAGGTGATCTGCGTGGCGGTCGCGCTGACGGCGGTGGACCCCGCGGTGATGGCCAGCGTCATTATCAGCGTGCCTCCCACGTTGATGTTGATGGAGAGGTTCGCGCCGGTCGGCGCCGTCTTGACCTCGGCGCGCACCGCCTTCAGCGTGGTGTTGCCGTTGAAGAAGGCGCAGGGCCCGAGGTTCGAGCCGATGGCGAGGGTGCCGTCGATGCCGATCGACATCGCGCCGGTGTAGCTCGCGGTCGGCGGCTGGCCGAGGATCAGGGTGTCGCGGAACGGCGAGAGGCCCTGCAGCGCCAGATTGCCGTTCGCGTCCGAGGTCTGGACGACGACGAACACCGCCTCCTCCTCGAAGTTGCTGACGTCCACGGCCACGTCGCAGTCCGAGCTGACCGGGGTGAGAGGGGTGAAGCTCGGCGTGAACAGCCCGTTGGTGAACTGCTGCGACGGCTGCTGGAACTGAGGCATGGGCTCGGTGACGACGTACCGGCTGGTGGAGTCCAGGGTGGCCGAGGGCCAGGCGCCGTTGATGTAGATCTTCGTGTTGGTGTTGCTCGCGATCTGCGCCGGGACGCCGCGCCCCGGTCCCTTGACGAACCACAGCAGCTTGCCGGCCAGCGTGTTGACGCCGAGGCCCTGCTGCATCTTCTGCATGACGCCGCCGGTCCCGGAGTACGCGCCCCAGGAGGTCGTGTCGACGCCGATCGAGAAGTGGGTGGTGTCCACCACGGTGGCGGTGACGAGGCAGGGGAACCCGGTCATGCTGCCCATATTGAAGACGTAGGCCGTGTCGCCGCTGTTGAGCCCGTGAGGCGTCGCCGTCTGGACGACGCCGGGGTTGGCGTTCGTGCAGCCGGTCACCGTGACTGGCGAGTACAGGACGCTGTTGTTGTTGACCCACGCAGGGTCCATGAGGAAGTTGCCGGTCGAGTCGCTGCCGACAGTCGGCAGCGAGCGGATGACGACCCAGTCGAACACGCCGAGGCCGGTCGTGCCGTCGCCCCTCGGGATCGCGGTCGGGTCAGGCACGTTGCCGTCGAGACCGGCAGCGAGCGTGAACACGTTGCCGGTGTTGCTGGCGATCTTGGCGTTCCACAGAGGCTGCGGCGCCTGGCTGGGCAGCTCGACGCTGGTGCTCGACGGGTTGACCAGCCCGTACACGCTGATGTCGTAGCCGGCGAACTGGTTGGTCCCGAAGCCGGCGCCGGGCAGGACGGCGACCGTGATCGTCGTCGACGTGCAGCTGAGCACCTGCATGTCCGTCACGCCGCCGTGGAGCTCGAACCAGCCAGTGACGACCAGGTTGTTGAACAGCGCGTCGGGCGCCGGCAGGCCGCCGGCCTTGTAGCCCGTGACGGTCACCGACGCGGGCGTGCCGTCGGCGTCGGCCTGATAGCACATGCGGCCGGGGTCGGTCCCCATGAAGACCACGTAGCCCTTCGCGGCCACGTCCCAGAACGGGATGTTGACGGAGACGGTGTTGGTGTTGGTCGAGCCGGACACCGAGACCTGGGCGATCGTGTAGGACAGGTACGAGGGGTTGTAGGTCGAGCCGGTCTGATCCTTCGCCGCGATGCCGACGTAGTAGGTCTGGCCGCCGGGGATCGTCCCGCCAGTCGACGCGGTCGTGGCCTGCTGCAGGACCATCGGCGGCTGGGGCGAGTTCGGGGCATTGTTGTCCGGCAGGCGGCCCTGGATGTGGAGCCTCGCGATCGCGGTGTTGTCCGCGGCCGTCGTGTATTCCTGCCACACCTGGAAGAACGCCTCGTTGAGGTACATGCTGTCGCCGGCGGACGGCCACGGGTAGCCGGCGCACCAGGCGTATGGCAGCCGGGTGTTGATGCCCTGCGGGTGCCGGTAGAGCGGCGCGTTCTGCTGGCCGTAGGTGTCGAGGTACCAGCCGTCGTTGTGGTAGCTGGCCTGGATGGTCAGCGTCCGCGAGTTCATGCCGGGCTTGATGGAGGTGACGCGGAACAGCCAGCCCGCGATCTGCCGCTGCTGGTAGGTCACGCCCACGATGTCGCCTACCGACAGGTGGATGCCCTTGAAGGACGTCTGGAACTCCACGCGCAGCGTGCCGCCGGTGTCGCCGATCGTCGCGCCCGTCACCGCCGTCCTGGGGTTGCCTCTGCTCTGCTCCGCCATCCACACCGCGATCGCCCTGCGGGTGCGGTCGAAGGTGTTGGTGCCGTAGACCTGCATGCTGCCGTTGATCGCCTGGCTGTTCACGCGGGCCAGGTCCTCGGTGTCGACGATCTGCAGGCTGTCCGTGTTGAGCTGGTTCTCGTAGTTCTGGAATTGCACCGACACGGCGTTCGGGGTGTCGGTCAGCGCGCGGGACAGGATCTTGAAGGTGGAGCTGCCGTCCCGGTTCTTCACGATGTTCGACTCGTCGAACCAGTAGGCCAAGTAGCCGCTGCCCGCTGTCCCGTTGGTCAGGGTCGACGACACGGCCGTGTTGTAGTTGCTGGCGTTCTGCGAGTTCAGCTGGGCGACCGCGCCCTGCTGCGAGGCGAGCGTCTCCTTGGTCCGCATCGATATCATGCCGTTCGCCATGTTAGGCAAGATGAGCGCCTTGCAGTTGTTCCTGATGCCGCGCAGGAAGTCGGCTACGCACGTGCGGCTGCTCAGCGAGATGGAGACGGCGTGCTTCGCGTACGGGATCGTCGTGCTGGTCTGGTTGCTGCGGTAGCTCTGCAGCGTGTTGCAGCCGGACACGCCGGCCATGCTGGTGTAGGTGATCTGCGTCGCGTACTTGGCTGCGCAGGTTATGAACGAGCTAGTGTCTATGTCGGTACCCGGCTGCAGACCGGCCCAGATCATGGCGTCGAGGGCGACCCACGCGGGGTTGTCGGTCCAGACTTTCGTGTACGTCACAGGGTCGGTGTAGACGCGGAGCGCTGGCCCGTCGACCCATATCTGCACGCTGGGCGCGTCCGAGCCGGAGGCCAGCTGGTTCGGCACGCACACGTGGAGCACGCACAGCGAGCCGTACGGGTCGCCGCCGATCGGGCTGTTCTGCATGACACTAGATCGCCGGCCATCGTTTACGGCAGCCCACCAACCGCCCGCTATGTCATGCGAAGCGTTCAGCTGGTTCGGGACTTGGCTCATCACTATGTCGTTGTACGTGTGCGGGATCTCGACGCCGTTGACGACCACCTTGTACACCCACTGGTGCTGGCCGTACCCGACGAGCACCTCGTAGTTGGAGTAGTTCGCGTCGTTGTTGCTGTTGAGGACCAGGCCCTGCACCCAGCAGGTCCCGTAGTTGATCGGCACCAGGTCCCCGTACTTCGCCTGGTTGGACGTGTTCAAAATCTGCTGCCACTTGCCGGTCAGGTAGCCGCGGCTGACGACGTAGCCGGGGGGCATGTACTGCACGCCGCCGAACCTGCCCGTCGCCCTGCCTGTCGTGTCGTGGCCGATATCACCGTCCGGAGCCACGCTTGTAGTGGCTGAGTTGCCCATCCGCTTCATGCAGCCGGCGCGAGTCTGGTCGCAGGTGGCGAACGGCACGGAGAAGGCCACGCCGGAGGCGTGCGCGATGCCTATGGTGCCCTGCTGTCCGCGAACCACGTTGGCGATGGCCCCCGACCAACCGATGACGTTGACTACCTCTTGATTTGCGGTGCCGGGCTCGAGCACGGCGTAGAACGGCGTCTGCTGAGACACCGCCGCGGAGCTGAGGCTGATCCACACGTCTGTGGCCAGACAGGACGCTGCAGTCGTGGTTGACAAGTCCAGGTTGCCGACCGCATTGCCGCCGGTCGCGAGCGGAGCATAGCCGCACTCCCAGCAGGCGTTGGCGTCGTTGGTCGTGGCGTCCTGCGCCTGGGCTAGGGTGGACGGCATCGACCAGGGGCAGGTCGGCTGGACGTGCACGCTGGGCAGCTGCGCCTGCACCATGTTCATCTTGCTTACGGCCGTCACGCGGATGGTCTTGCCGTCCGGGCACTCGGCGGGCGCGCAGATGCCGGTGAACTTGATGACCGAGTCAGTCGAGAAGTCGTTGTTGCCTACGTTCCAGAAGATGAAGCGGCAGACCATCGTCGCGCCCTTGAACCCCATCCCCGACTCCCAGTTATTGTAGAGTGCGCCGTCGGGGTCGGCAGCCGTGATCGAGACGGACGGGGTGAAGTCGATGCCTTGCTCGGACAGCGCCTGGGTGGCCGAGACGTCGGTGTCCATCAGGCGGGGCATGTAGTCGTTGCCGCCGTACGGGAACCCTCCGCCGCCGTCGATGGTTCCGGCGAGCATGTGGCTCGCGAGCCTCAGCACGTTGCCGTTCGGCATCGTCAGCTCGACGAGCATCAAAGGCTGATACGTCACCGTCTGCTCTTTGGCCGCTGCTATGTATCCTACTGCCATCTTAGAACGCCTCCGAGGTGTTTGTGTCCGTGCCAGTGAAGTACTCGGCGACCGGGAGCACCACGCTGTTCTGGTTGGGGCCGATCTTCGTGAAGGCGAACGTGTCCGTGTCGAACCTGCACGTCGGGTGGTACCCGTAGTTGTCTGGCGATTTGCTGTAGTTTCCCGGCCCCATGGATGCGACACACTGTGGTCCGAACACCCTGATGCCAGTCATGTTCCAAGTGCTGAAGCCGCCTATCAGCAGGCGGATGTAGCTGGCAGAGTTGATCTGCATCGCGTAGTAGATCCTCGTCCACTGATTCTGCTGCAAGCTCCAAGTCGCACTGCCCAGTACGTTGAAGCCCGAGTCCACGAAGCCGAGCGCCAGGCTCTGGCCGGCCGACTGCGCCATGCAGTACACCGACCCGCACAGCACGAAGTTTGCGGGCAGGCCGCCGCCGGGTATCACGATCGGCGCGTAGTTGCTGTTGCTGCTGGTGGCGGTCAGCAGCGACGCCCGCGTGCCGCCGAGCGGGTCGGCCAGGCCGCCGTTGGTGGTGACCGTGACCCCGGTGTTCTGCGAGGTCCAGCTCGTCGCCGTGAAGCTCTCCGAGTTGTTGACGAGGTTGCCGTCGGGGTCCAGGAAGCAGAACTGGTTCAGCCTGCCCTTCATGGAGTCGAAGAACGCCGACAGCGCGGCGACCTCGGCGTCCGTGATCGCGATGTAGTTCACCCCGAAGTTGCCGAGCGGCGTCATGGGGAAGTTGTTCAGGCCGCTGCCGCGCTGCGCGAACGAGTAGGACCTGCCGAACGGCATCTCCTGGTAGATGTTGTTGTAGGCCAGCGACGACTTGTACGGCAGCTGCGTCACCACGCCGTTGCCGTTGACCTGGGGGAAGTAATTCATTAGCTCCTCGCCTGCCTGATCTGGAGGACGAAGTTGTAGCGGTTGCCCGCACCCATGCAGAGCGTCGTGAAGTCGTCCTGATCGAAGTAGCAGTAGTTGTAGGGAGTCCCGGGGATGAGAGGATCCGCGATCGTGAAGGTGTTCGTCAGGCCTGAGTCCACCAGTCTGCCCTTCTTCGAGACGAAGAACTCTCGCATGATGTTGACGTCGTACGAGTTCACGCCCGTGTAGACCAACTTGAACACCGCGTTCATCTGCCTGGCCGCCCAGCGCTGCTCGGCGTCATTCACGAACTGGACCACGTCCGTCACGTACTCGCGGCCGATCGTCCCAGGGTACATGGCGCATGCCCCTGATCTAAGTGTTGGTAAGTTAGGCACGTCGAATACCTCTTTTTAGATTCGTCAAAAACGTTCCTGTAAAGTCATCTTACGCTCCGAAGACAGTCTGTTGTATTCGTAATCCCAATGCGCCGCCAGCATTCAACTCCTTGTAGATGGCCATGCCGATGTCGTGGGAGCGGTCCACGATGCTCTGGCTGTCCATGGCGTGCACAGTCATATTGACCACTGTCTGCCCGCCGCTGCTAGCTGCTTGATACGTGGGGACCATGCTCGGAGTCACCTGCTGACCAGGCATTCCGATGTAGTCGCCGGGCGCCACAGACCCCGGCGTCTTGAAGTAGTCGCCCGTCACCTGGTTCTGGTACTCGGTCGCGTCAGTGACAGTGTAACCGCCATAGGGCGTTGCCATGAACTTGCCGTACTTGTTGTAGGCGAGGTCGTTGCCGCCAAGCGACTGCACGCCGTTGACTGTGGGCGGGGCGATGAACTGGTTCTGCGCGAGCGTATTGGTGATGTCTCTCTGGCGCTCGGCTTTGGGGTCGCCGAAGAGGTCCTTGACGATCCCACCCACGGCGGCGACCGCCGTGAGGATGCCCTTACTGATCGGCTCGGGGTCGAGCATGGCCGCCGTGCCGGCGACCGAGGCGATGCCGCTGGTGATCCCCCTGCCGCCGCCTTGCGAGAAGCCCTTTATCGCAGACATCACGCCGCCGGTCACCCCGGCCGCCAGACCGGCAGTCTGGCCGATGGCTTGACTAGTAGAGATATTTGGGTCGGTCCATGCGCCAATGACGCCGCCAGTTATTTGGCCGGTCGACGAGTTGATAGTCCCCAGGCCCTGCGTCGGACCGAGTGCGAACCCGGCGCCAAAGTTGCCCAGCGCAGACATTACTGAACTTGAGCTCCCTTGCAGCTGCGACAGCACGCCAGTCTTGCTCAGCGCGCCGAACCCGGCAGTGGCGGCCAGGCCGCCGATCGCCACCTTGTCGGCCAGGGGGATGTCCGCCCAGATGGACGACCCGTACGGGTACGCCTGCTGGCCAGACCTGCCCTGCCCTGGCCCCTGCACGACGCGGATGCCTGGCGACTGGTTCTGCGTCACCGCGGCGGCGATCGAGCCGCCCAGCGTCAGCAGGGACATCATCGCGCCGATGGAGTTGACAGCCTGCGTCTGAGACGAGCTGGCAGAGGCTGCCGCCGCAGAGGCTGTCGCGGCGGCCGCTCCCGTCGCGTTGGTCGCGGCCACGGCGGCGGGAGAAGCCGCGTCTGACGCCGGCGTGTAGTTCAGCGGCGTGACGCCGCCGTTGATGAGCGACGCCTGCCTGCCGGTCAGCACCGCGTCCAGGGCGTTCACCGCGCTGGTCAGGTCGCCTATCGCCTTCGTGTTGTCCTTGCGCGCAGCGATGTCTGGCGTCAGCGTGGTCGAGTCGGCGTCGAACTTCACGCTGCTGTCCACGACCGGAACCGGAGGCTGCACTTTGAGGATGCTCGTCGGCGTGCGCTGCCCGAACATCGTGCCCTGCAGCAGGCTGCCGAGGAAAGAGTTCGTGCCGTCTGCGTTGCGCTGGCCGGGGATCGCCGACGACATGCTGTTCAGCGCGCTCCCCATCACGCCGCCGCCGGGACCGTTGGACAAGAGGTTGACGAACATCCCCTTCTCGAGGTTCCGAGTCGTGTCCAGCACGAACTTCTGCACTCCGCCCGGGCCGCCGCGAATCGCGTCGTACAGCCGCTCAGCCTCAGACTTCGCCTCATCGATGCGCTTCTTCTGCAGGTCTGCGATCTTCTCCTCGGCAGTGATCCTGGCCTCGTCCCGCCGCGCTTGCACGTCGGCGATCAGCTTCTCGCGATCGAGCTGTACCTTGCCCTGCGCCTCTATGTACTTCAAGACCTCCGTCTGCTTGTCTGCCCACTCTTGCTCCTGGTCTATCCGCACCTGCTCTCGCGCCTGCAGCTCGTCTGACAGTGAGATCGCAGCGTTGTACGTCTGCTGAATCGTGTCCACCTCGCGGCCAGGCTTCGACGTCGTCTGGAGCATGTGCGTCGTGTACGCAGACTGCCGCGCAGCCGCCGCCTTCTGCGCTCCGACCTGGATGTCCTCCACCTCTCTCTCGGTGGCCTGCTTGGCACTCTGCGCGCTGAGCGCTCGGTCTCGGTCGCGGATCTGCTGACCCAGGTCAAGCTCGCGCTTTGTCGCGTCTGCCTTCTGCTTCGCGGCGTCTTGCTCGTCCTTCAACTCTTCTGCCAGCAGCGCCCTGTTAGCGCCGGGCCGCTGACTCTTTATCTGGTAGACCTGCTTCGCATAGTCGTTCTCTATCTTCGCTCGGGCGTCCGCTTGCTTCTTGAGCTCGTCCGTCTCCTGGTCCTCGGTTATCATCCGCAGCGAGCGCATCTGCTCGATAGTCTTCTTGTACTCGTCCAGCTGTGCGAGCTGCAGTGACTTGCCTGCGCTGGCAGCCGCCTCCTGCGTGGCTCTGCGCTCGTCGGCAACTTGCACGGCTATGCTCGCCGCCAGCTGCCTGCGCTCAGGCGAGTTCACCGCGCGACGCCGCGTTTCCTCGGTCAGCCTGTCCACCTGCGCCTGCGCCCTGTCGACCTCCTCCTCGGCGCGCTTCTTATCGGCGCTTATGGAGAACTTGTAGAACTCGGCCTCGTGCGCCCTGGCGTCCTCCAGCGTCTTCATCGCCTGGCGCAGCGCCTGGCCGTACTCTCGTGCCGACGCCGACATGTTCTGGAGCTGCAGCGCCACCTTCGCGCTGCCCTCCACGCCGACTGTGTTCAGGTCTCTCAGCTTCTCCGCGTTGCCGAGAGCCTCTATCTGCGCCTTGTTGCTCTGCTCTACCAAGGCGACGTTCTGCTTGCGCATACGCTCGGTGAGGCCTCCGAGCTTGTCGACGAACTCCTCGAACTTGTTGTACAGCTCGGGCAGCATCTCCAAGATGCCGATGATAGCCACCACGCTGAAGGCCTTCGCCAGCGCGGGCCCGACTGGCCCAAGCGAGGCGATGAAGCTGGAGACAAACCGGGGCATGCTGACCCCGATCTCCTCGCCGAGGCCGCGGATCGCGTGGCGAGCCTCGGCCATTTCCGAGGCGGCGTGCTTGGTCGCCCCGCCGACGCTTCCGAGATGAGTCGATGTGCCGGCGAGGCTAGCATTGAGCTGCGTCACTGCCGCGTTGAGCTGCCTGCTCTCGCCTGCCAAGCCGTCGATCGAGCTAGACTCAGACTTCGCCGCGGCGCCCAGGGCGCGAGTGGAGTTGGCGGTGCTCTCGAGAGCTTGCTGCCCCTCCACGCGCACTTTTACGGCTAGCTCTAGATCACTTATGTCGCTCATTGCTTTCTTCCCTGGTCGTGAGCGTTAGTGTACTTCGTGTCATACTCCGCGTAGTCCCTGGCGACGCTCTCGTACTTCGCTTCCTCGCCGCCTATTACGACGAAGGCATCCGCCAGGGGAATCGGCATGTCCTTGGCGCTGAACGAGGAGACGCCGGCGTCTTGAAGGGACTTGGCTCGGTGGTAGATCTGAATCAGCTCGTGTGTCTGTCTGGTGACGCACGACACTGGACACTCGTTCGATCTGACGTCTGGCACCGTGAACATCGTCCCTCTCGCGGTCTTGTACGACGGCGCCCACCAGTCTGGCTTGCGCGCGTCGTACAGCGGCAGGAACTCCTTGAACTTCCGGCAGTTCCTTGTTACGAAGCGCTTGTCGCGTCGGCAGGTGTCGCAGTCATACTGGCCGGACGCGCGGCCATCACTTCGCCAAAAGTGATAGCCGACCCGAAGTTTTTTGCTTCTCTCTCCGACATCCCAGCACCTGCCTCGATGATACTCAGCGCCTCCTCCACGAGGTCGCTGGGCCATTCGAGAAGGTTGTCCACCGTGCCAGGCTCATTCTCGTCTCCGATCGCCAGGCCCTTGACGGCGACGATGCCCCAGCGGATCTTCACCGGGTTGAGCTCCTTCGTGATGACGTGCTGCATCTCGTCGTTGACTTTGAGAATAGCCGACAGATTTCGTCGGTCCTCCGGGTCTTCAGCCTTCAGCTGGTTGGCCTGCGTGACGAGACCGCGGATCTTCTCGTTTGGCCCGAGCACTGCCATCTGTAGCTCGATGCGCCGGTTCTCGGTCATCTTCCGCACAACGAACTCGACGCCAGGGCACACCTCGCTCTTGATCGTCGTCGTCTTTTTGAATATGTACACTAAAATCTCCTTCTCGATTAAATTTTACCGCGGGGGTTGAGGGGAAGGGTTGGAGGGTTTCGCCTGGCCAGGGGTTGAGTCTGACCAGGCGCTTTTGCTAATGTTCTTAAATAAACCAGGCTGTCAACTCGTCGCGCGTCGTCAAGCTGGAGCCGTGGGCGACGCTCTCCGGGAAGTTGCCGCTGTAGCGTCGCGCTTCCTCGCGGGTGGGCGCCGCTATCTGCACGTTGTTCAGCACGAGGCCGAAAATCGAGCCGCTCACAGTCCCGAGAAACAGGGGAATCTGCACTGGCGTCTTGCTGTGTGCGATGGTCAAGAGGTTCTGGAACGTGGCGCTGTCGTCCTCGTAGATGGAGAACTGTACGCTGATCCTGCGCGCGTCAGCCTCGGCGCTGGTCGGGTAATATGAGCCGAAGGTGTCCTTAACCAGCACGTTGGTCGTCTGGCATCGCACGGTCGCCGTGCGGATGGTGGCGACTCCGTTGCCGTTGACCGCGATCTTACCGGTGAAGCCGGCGATCATGCCGCCGTTGGTCACCGGCGCCGATGGCTCCGTCGGGAACGCCGTTAGGCCGCCCTGCTGGATGACGTCAGCGACGGAGAACTGGTTGGACGACAAAGTCCATAACGCCTCCCCATTGAATGAGCACTGCGCGACGTCCTGCCCCAGCTGGAAGGTCGCCTCGGACACTACTGAGCCGAGCGCCACGCGCTGATCGATGGTGGACGGCTGGCGGAAAGACCATAGCGATGCAGAGACGATACTGTCTGACAACGTGTACTTGTACGCCACGCGTGAGGCCGTTCCGCCGGACACCCACGCGCCGTTGCCCGCCGAGCCAACAAGAGTGAAGCCAGTGCCAGACACGGCAGTCAAGCACCAGACACCGTTCACAGCCGTGTTACCCGTCGCGCCAGAGATGAATACCACGTCACCGTTCGCGAAGGTGTTGGCGGCCGTGACCACGATGGGCGTGGCGTTGGTGGCGGCCGTGATGGTCGCCGAGCCGGACGTCGCCGAGCCGGCCTGGCCGAAGAGCATCTGCATCAGCGGGTCCATGTCGGGGGCCGTGCCGGCCACGCCGTTCGGGGCGATCGACATGTCCGTCGACCACGCGCCCTGCTTGCGGCCGAGCACGCCGACCATCAGGGACCGCGTGCCGGTCTTGTCTGGCCGGTCGATCAGCGCCGCGCGCGTATCACCGACGAACTTGATGAACCGGCAGGCGTTCGCGTTCGCGACCGTCGCCGTGCCGGTGGTGTTGGGGATCTGCCCGTACGTAGTCTCGACCTGGAGGTACAGGTGTTCGAGTCTACTCAGTGCGTAAGACATTGCTTGCTCCTAAGAGTCGAGATAACGTTAGACTACTTTGCACAGCTCGGCGCGAAGCGCCCGCACCTCGTCCCGGCAGGCCTCGACCCGGGCGGTGTAGTCGCTCGACGGCACCCCGAAGAAGTAGGGGTCGCTGTACTGAGCGAGCTGCTCCGGCGGGAAGCCTTCGAAGTGGTGGGCGAAGCGGTCCTCGGGCAGGAACGACGCCCCGCCGGCCAGCGCTTCGACGAAGTACTCGTCGGAGAAGTCCGCGCTCTGCCCCACCGCGTTGTACTCCAGGCCGGCCACGTGGCTGACGGCCCCCACGAAAATGTATTTCTTCACGACGACGCACTCTCCTTCATTTATTTTACGATCTTCCGCCTACGTGATGATCGCTTCGAACGTGGCCTGGAAGTACAACGTCTGTAGCCAGTTCTCTGCCCCGCGACGCACCTGCCGGCGCTCGAAGCCGAGCTGGCCGTTGTAGACGACGCCCGACCCCCAGTTCTGCGCGGCGGCCTGGTTGAACGTCGTGTACATCGCGTCCTCGACGGCATCCGGCCAGGCCTCGAACACGATCCGCGCCTGACTGGTCTTGTAGCTCAGGTGCACGTCGACGCCGACGCGGACCAGGCCGGCGAACTTCTGGAACTTCTGCATGTTCTGGTTGGCGCCCGCGGTCGTGTACAGCGACATGACTGGGAACTTGAACGCGCCGCTCTCGACGATGTCCTCGATGGCCAGGCGGCCGAGGAAGAAGCTCATCGGCTTGGCGGCCGCGAAGTCGATGCTGATCGGCAGGGCGCCGGGGTAGTTCGCCAGGCTCGCGGCGTAGTTCGCGTTGAAGCCGAGCGTCGCGCTCGACAGGAGGCCCTGCACCACGCTGCGGACTGTGAAGCTCGGCGATACGATCGATGCCATGACTCTATCTTACGCTCCCCCGCGCAGCGCTCGCCGAGCACGTTGAATCAGCCGACGCTGCAGCATGTCGCGAACTTGCACCCGAGCTCCATCTGAGATGCCGAAGAACTGCCGCTGTGGCAGGGTTTTCGTTCCATTGTTGTGGCCTGATGCCCGCTCGGCAGCCTCTGTGTCATAGATCCCTATCTGGACTTGCGTGGCGGGGGATGTGGCCATGCCATTGTCTCGCTCCTCGGAGAACGTCTCGTCGTCCCCGACAGCCCCGCCCATCGTGTGGCCGTTGACGACGACCACGATCGCGTCGAGCATGTGCGGCGCCTGCACCCCCATGAGGTCGACGTTGGGCCGGCCGAACGCCGCCTTGAACGCGGCGTAGCTGGCGAACTTGACGGTGCGGCCCGTGCTCGAGACCCCACCCGTCGTCACGCCGGCCTTCGTGAGCCTGGTGTTCATCCGCTTGGAGGCGCCCTTGGTCTCCTTGTCGTACTTACCGCCGCACGTGCCTGCGTTGTAGTAGTAGGGGTGGTCCGTCGAGTAGGGGTGGAACGGCACGCCGTGGACGTCGACGCCGCGCTCGCAGTCCAGCCGGATCTCGGACCGGACCAGCTGCCCGGCCAGGGACATGTCCGACTCGTTCGGCGTCAGCGCCGCCTGCAGCTCGACGAGCACCTGCTCCGGCAGCCTGCCTGACCGGCACCTTAGTTCGATGGAAGGCATCTTGCTATATAAGGGGTCAACGCGCTCGAGAATGTCTATCGCGACATTGGAGGCGTGCTACCGCCAACTCCCCCTGCATCTCCTTTCTGCTCATGTTCTTCGGCCCCTGCTCCGTTGGCCCGTTGGCTCCCTGCTGATTCATGGGTTTCTCTCGAGCGCGTTGACCCCTTATATAAGAGGCTCAGTCGGCGTCCTCCAGCTGCTTCTTGCTCGGTCGCATGTCCGCCACGATCCACTGGTGCCGGCAGTTGTAGCCGCCGCCCGTAACGAAGACGTCGTCCAGCTGGTCGTTGTCCATGTCCTCGATCTGGTCGTAGGTCCACGTCCTGCCCGCTAGCGACTGCGTCATGAGGTGCCGGCAGAACGGCCGCTCGACCGGGTCCAGTGGCCCCGGCCCCACGTACCTGTAGGTGATCTCCCAGTCGTCGTCCTCCTCGATCTTCTGGAAGCTGGTCTTGGCCAGCGTGCGGTAGAACGAGCTGACCGCGGTGGTGGCCTCGGTCTTCGCGTAGCCGGCCGTCTTCGCGACCACCTCGGTCATGGTCTCGGCCAGGTCTCGCGCCGTCATCCCACCCATGCCCATGAGCGTGCGCCGCCTGACGTCGTCCCCCGCCTGGCCGACGATGTCCTCCAGGTTCTCGGCGGCGTCCGCCTGCATCATCGAGAAGACCTTCTGGTCGTCGACCGTGAACTTGAGCGCGTCCAGCTTGTCGGCGCGCGCCTTGCCGAGCGTCTGCTCCAGCACCTGCTTGAAGTACTTGAACTGCCCGCCGAACTGGTGGACGAAGGCGTCTATCAGGTCCTGCAGCCCGAGCTCGTCCAGCTCCTCGTTCAGCATGTCGTCCATGCGGCGCAGCTGCGAGCGGTTGGACGAGGTCTGCTCGATCTTCCCCCTGTCGTCGAACGTCAGCTTGCTCGTGAGCGTCGCCTGCACGTTGGCCTGCGCCTTGGCGAGCATCTTCTCGAGCTGGTCCTTGAAGTGGTTGACCAGCGCGTCCACCTCGCCGTCGTGCTGCTTGATGATGTCGTCGAGAGCCATGGTGACCGCCTAAGACGAAAAAGCCGGGAGCGGCCTGGCAGTGGCCGCCCCCGGGGAGAGCCGCGGGGAGAAGGAGTCCGCGGTAGTGGGAGACATCGCAGAACGCCCCGCGGTAGAGTTTCGAGCTCCGTGGCGAGGTTTCAAAGTCATAGCTGGCTATCCGCGCTGGATCAGGTCCTGAATCGTGAAATAAGCGTCCGCGTACTGCCCGTAGTCCGCGGCGTACCCAGCCAGCACCGGGTCGCCGGCCAGCGTGTAGACCGGCTGCAGTATCGACGCGGACCCGACCGACGCCCCGAGGCAGGGGATCGGCGAGGCGTTCTGCAGGTACAGCGTCCCGCCCTGCTGCCCGACGTACACGTTCCAGCCGCTGGCGTTCAGCGGTGTGGTCAGCGCGCTCGGCAGCATCGCCGGGTCGCTGCCGGCGTTCGGGGGCGTGAGCGAGGAGATGTTGATCTGCAGGGCCTGTCCCGCGGCCACCACCTGGGTGATGCGCGCGCTGGTGTAAGACTCTGCGTTGGTCTTGGTCCGCGGGCCGACGTAGAGGGTCTGGTCGACGTAGGTGACGGCGACGTCGAACGTCCCGCCCGTCGTCCCCGCCTTCGCCGCGGTGGTCACGTTGGCCGCCGACCAGGTGCCGCTCTGCAGCTGAGAGAAGCCGCCGGGCACACGCTCATTCACGGCGCCGGGGCAGGGCATGGGTCGGTAGACAACGGGCAAGCCGGCGTTCTTCACGTTCGGCCAGAACTCGTTGCGCACATCGGTCGCGTACTGCTTCATCTTCTTCTCGTAGCGGTCCTGCATGGTGCGCGAGAAGGCCGCGTGGAAGAACTTCTCGAGGGTCCGGTAGCACAGCCAAGTCTTGACCAGCGGGTTGTAGGGGTCGAAGGCTATGATCTGGCCGAGCAGCACACGGGTGCGGTTCACGCCTGGGCCGCCGACGTTGAACACGGCCGCGAGGTGGTTCGCGCTGACGAGGCCGGACGAGAGGTAGCCGCCGAAGCGCTGCATCTGCGCGAGCAGCTGCTGGCTGGCCGCCTCGTACGTCCGCTGGACGATCCCGGTCGAGCCGTCGACGGTAATGCTCTCTGCCGTGGCCACGTCCCCGACCTCGGGGTCGATGGTCAGCAAGTCCGCCGTTGTCACGATGTAGGTGTCAGTCCAGAGCATCGTCCCTATCCTTTCGCTATCAGGAGCGCGACGCACATCACGATCATGGCCGCGACCATCAGGCTGGTGGCGTTTCGTATCGTCCTGGTCACAGCGTTCGCTCCTATGCGGGTCCGGGCGCCGGATCAGCCGCGAGGTCACTCAAGACCTGCTCGCGGACAGTCGGCGCCCGGAAGCTTGGGCTAGTACTGCAGCCAGCCGGAGTACTGCACCACGGCGCCCGTGCCCCCGCTGGCGAACACTTTCAGGCGGAGGTTGTCGCCCGAGGCAGCCACGCGGAAGTCCGGGATGTCCGGGTACTTCGCCGTGAACATCTTGTCATACTGGCCGGCCTGCCCGGCGTACACGCCGGGGCCGGTCGCGCCGATCGCGCCAGTGGACTGGATCATGGCGAGAGGTTCTGCTGTGACGAAGGCAGAGTCGGCTGCGTCCTCGAAGACCACGCGAGTGTTGCCAGCGCTGACTCTCTCGATCCGCGCCTGCAGTGTGACCGAGGGCGCCGTGGCGAACACGGTGTTGTCGACGAGCAGCGGGGTAGCAGTGGAGTGGCCGATGTGGGTGACGGTGCCTCCGGACACCCACGCTGCGTTGCCGTTGCTGTTGTTGAGGGTGAAAGTCGTCGCGCCGGTCTTGGTCACGACGAACTGCCCGTTGGCCGCGGTGTTGCCAGTCGAGCCAGTGACCTGCACGATGTCGCCGGTGTTGAGGCCGTGGTTCGCCGCAGTGGTGATTGCGATCGGGCTGGCATTGGTCGCGGCCGTCACGGTGGACGGCGCCTGGATGGTGAACTGGGTCGCCAGTTCGATGTTGAGCTGAGACATTTCTTAGATGCTCCTTAAATCGTTGTTGTGGGCCGCCGCGCTACCGCTTGCCGGCCCGTGATTGAGGAGTTGTCTCCTCGACTTTGCCTTCGAACTGCCGCAAGTGCACCGGCATCTCGTTCAGGTAGTTGGCATCAACCTGCTGCGTCTTCTTCACCTCGCGCCGCGCGTCCAGCTTGTCGTGCAGGACCTTCTGTTCGTACTGCCGCTTGAGGTAGGCGCGGATCTCATCCTCGGTGGACACGCGATGCGTGCCGTCCGCGATGCGCTCGGCTGCCAGCCCTGCGTTGCCCTTCTGATCGTATACTTCGACGAGGCACACGTGCCCGGCGACCGTGCCCGCTTCACGCTTGCGCACCGACGTCATGTACACGGCCGTCGATCGCTTCTCTGTCTCGTCAGTCTCCTCGTTGAAGTAGTCCTCGGGATCCGGTTGTCCAGGATACTTGCCTGCCAGCAGCTCCTTCACCAGTCGGTTATGTGCCTTCTTCTTCTCTGCGTAGAACTCGTTTACGTCCATGTAGTCTCCCTTGTCTGGGTGATTCGGGGCCGGACTTTCCCGCCGGCCCGATCGGAGTAGCGGACGGAGATAAAGCCCCTCCATTCGACGGCTGTTAAGACTAGCTCAGGATCTGGAGGCCGAAGACGTTGCGAAGCACGGCCACGCCGTACAGGACATCCACGGTGAACTGCTGCGCGAGAGTGCCCGGCGCGTAGCTCATCACGATGCGCAGGCCAAAGTTGCCCTCGTTCACGTACTGGGCGATGGCGCCAGTGCCGGGAAGCGGCTGCGGCAGCTGGCGGGTGACCAGCGCGAAGGCGTCCGGGGCGAAGCCGATGTTGTAGGTCGTACCAGCAATCTTGGGAACCAGCTGGCTACGGAAGAACAGGAAGCCCTTCAGCTTGCCGACCTGGCCACTGGCGATTGCTTGACCCGCGCCCGCGGTGATGCGGTCCTCGGTGAAGCGGCCGATCTGACGCAGGTCACTATAGGCGTCCGGCGAGACCACGGCGTACTTTTGGATGGACTCAGGCACCAGGGCCTTGAAGAGCGACTTCTCGGCGGAGTCGATAACCGCCTCGGAGGCCAGGCCAGCACCGCCGGTTCCAACAGCCGATATGGCCGTCAGGTTCGGGTACAAGTTGATGAGGTCGGTCTCGATCTGCGTGGCGATCGCGATGATGGCCGGCCGCATATACTGCTGCAAGAGGTTGGGGAACGCGAGAACCTTCGTCACGTCCGGGATCTGGAACGTGGCTTCGAGGTGCTTGTTGAGCACGATCTGCGCGTTGCCGAGGGCGGGATTCTGCGTCTGTACAGTGCCGCCTTCGGCGATGTTGTTGGCCACCATCACGCCGGGAATCGGGACGTTAACGGTGTCCCCGGTCTGAGCCAGGCTGGCCTCATAGTTGCGGTTGACCAGGCGACCCATTACGAGGTTCGCTTCGAGTGCCGGCAGGGCGTCGAAAGCTACAAGCTTCACGATGGCCTGCGCGACGTTGCTAGAGGTGATTGCGGGCATTACGTATGCCCCTCCTTAGAGAACGTTTACGTTAGAACTGCGTCTGAGCCGCCTGGATGGCGCGTCCGATCTCGGCCGTCACTGCTTGCCGATCGGCCTCGGTCATGTCTCTCTTTATAGTCTCCAGGCCCACGCCGGCCGAGTTGCGAGTGATGCCCTTGCTTGCCCCGGCGCCGCCAACTTCTGCGGACGCGAGGAAGTAGTCGTGCTTCGTCGTCAAGGCCTCCTTCACGAAGTCCGTCAGCGGGAGGTCGCCGCCGCCCAGGAGCTTGCCGTCCTCGGTGCGGGTGACCTCCATCGCGATGAGCCGCTTGGCCGTCTCGCGGGCGCCGGGTGAGGTGAACGTGTAGTCGTTGAGGGCGGTCTCGATGGCGCTGTCGGTCTCGGCCTTCTGGGCTCGCGCCTCCTTCGCCTTGCTGTCGTCGGCCAGCCCCGTCACCTGGGACTTGAGCTCCTTGTTCTGTCGCTGGAGCTCATGTATGATGGCGTTCGCCTCGGGCGACAGGCCTTTCACGTCGGTGGGCTGAGGCTCCGTCGGCGTGGTCGTGGTCTTGTCCGTCGCGCCTGGCTTCAGGTCCTTCAGAAGCGGCGCCATGACGGACTTCACTGCGTCGGACAGCTGGCTACCCTTCACGAGGTTGGCGATCGCGTTGTTGACGATCTTGTTGACGCGCTTCTTCGAGACGCCGCCCTTCGCGCCGTCCTTGCTTCCTTTTCCCTTGCCGCCGGTCTTCACGTCCAGAAGACTCGGGCCGTCTCCGTCGGCTCTCATGCGATATCTGTCGAACATGTGCTCATGTCCTCTCCCGAGAGGGTGCTCGGCCACTATCGAGCGCGGCGCACTTGCGCGTCGTTTAAGATCGGTCGCTGTGTCGCTCCTCATCCCGCGCTCCACTTCGAATTATACCGTCGCGCTCTCCTGCTGTTTGGCAGCCCTCCGACGAGGTTTGCGGGCGCTTGTCGCGACTTCCTCGGCCCGCTCGGCGGGGGCGCCGGCGACGGCCTGCGCGGCCTGCATGGCGCGAAGCAGTTCTGTCATGAGCGTCGCGCACGCGTGGATGCCCTGCTCCAGCACCAGGTCGGCCAGCTTGCCGTCGGTCACCGCGGCGTCGAGGCCGGCGAAGTGGAGGTGCAGTAGCTCGTGGACCAGCGTGTACTCGTGGTCCTGCTCCGCGAAGTCGTCCTTGTAGTCGCGCGGGTCGAGGATCTTGACCACCGCGTGCTTCTTGGCGAGGTTGTAGCTGCACTCGCCCTTGTCGCCCTTGCCGGACATGTCCTTCGCCCGTGCCAGCCGCACGTCCACGTCCCAGTCGCGCAGCCGCAGGGCAGTCTGCCACTGCTCCGCCAGGTCCTGTAATTTCTCTTCGTCATGCGTGATAGCCATCGTCTTCTCCTTACGCCTCGCTCGTGAGCGCGGCGGCCCTGTTCTGTCTCAGCTTCTTCGGGGTCACCGGCGGCGGCGCCTGGTTGAAGGCGGCGACGGCCTGAGTCATGCTCTGCGCGTACTGCTGCTGGCGCTGCTTGGCTTGGGCCTGCTCCTTCTCCTCGTCGCTCGGGGCGGCGTCGATCTCATCGTTGATCTTCTCCATGGTCTCGGGGTTGGCGTCCGGCAGGTACTCGGCGGCCGACTGCTTGTACACCTCCTTCTCGAAGGTGTCGCTGGGGACGCCCAGACTCAGGACGGCCTCGGTCTTCTGGATCTGCTCCAGACTCGCGGTCTTCCCGAACTTCATGCCGCGGACGTCGGACCGCACCGCCAGGTCTCCTCTGGCCTGCGCCACGGCGTCCATCAGCTGCTGCGCCGCCGCGATGATGACGTCGCCGTACTCGTTCATCACGTCCTGCGCCGGCATCATGTCCATCTCCTTGGACGCGCCGCTCGCCCCGTCCGCCGTGGCGTTTGAGGTCCGCCCCTGGTAGCTGAGGTACATGGCGCGGAAGATCTCCTCGCGGAGCTCCCTGACGCGCTCGGCCGACCGCTGGAAGGACCTGCCCTCCGGCTCCGACCACTCGTACTTCGCGCCGGTCGGCAGCTGGATGAAGCCTGTCTCAGAGAGCTGCGGCTTGATGTCCTGGTCGCTCGTGACGACCGGCATGGCGAGGTTCGCCATGTATAGCGCCCAGCCGTACGAGTTGTCCTGGTTGAGATGGTCGAGCACCGGCAGGTAGGCCCTGTTGGTGAGCCACAGCCCGTCGGGCACCTCGAACTTGAGCAGGGGGACCACGCCCGCCTGGGACATCGCGTGCTTGCCGGCGTCGACCAGCGTCGCGCGGTCGGTCTCGTCGACCTTGGTGATCTCGGACTCGCCGGGCTTGCGGACGCGCTGGTACTTGAGGAAGATCTGCCGGTCGAAGTAGTACCACGTGTCGACGACCTTCTGCGTCTGCACGAACTGCCTGGTCGTGTCCTGGTAGGCGAGCACGCACCAGTCGAGGTTGCCGTACTGGTCGCAGTCCCAGTTGATGACGCTCACCGGCGAATACGTCACCAGGTACGGCGACGGCCGGCCGAACTGGTCGAGCACGCCCTTCTGCTTCTGCTCGCGCAGCGTCTTGCTGCCGTCGTCGCGAGGCGTGTCTACCAGCACGTAGGCGCACTTGTAGAGGGCGAGCGACGTCCACACCTCGCGCATCAGGTCGACGAGGCTGGTCTTCTTGCGGTCGCAGTTCTTGCGGAACTCGATGTAGAATGAGTCCAGGTCCTTGGGGAAGTCCTTGCCGTCCGGCTGGCCGTCCTTTCCGACGGTCTTCATGGTGATGGTCGGCGGGTTCTTGAACATTGCGGCCCTGTACCAGCCGAAGCACGTGCCGAGGATGTTGTGGTAGGTGAAGCGGTCGACGCGCGCCTGGTAGACCTCCTGCAGCTCGCGCGGACGGCGCAGCAGGAACTGGGTGGAGTTCTTGCGCATCACGTGCCCGCCCTCGTACAGCATCGACATCTTGATCCAGTCGTCCTTGACGTCAGTGTAGAGCGGGTTCTCTTGGTTGAGCTGCTTGATCGTGGGGCTGCGCCACCCGTCCGGGATGGCGATCCCGCGCAGCTTGGACTGGTCGACCGGCTGCGGAGCGAACGACCCATCTGCTGGCTGCGGCATCGTCTGCGAGTAGCCGGGATCGTTGATGCTCGAGTTCTCGAGCGGGCCGGTGACGTACGAGGTGGGCATGCTTATTGGCCTCCACAGACATAAGAGAAAGTATACGCGGTGGACGTGGCCGCGGCGGTGCCAGTCACTTGAAATGAGACTGATGACGTCGTGACCGTCGGAGATACTGCAAGAGGTGTGTACGGCGAGGCAGAGAGCCATGCCTCAACCACGCAGTTCGGCAGATTGACTCGCGCGGTTCCGTTGAGCGTCACCGTCAAGATGACTCCAGTTGTCGTCGTCGCCGTGCCCATTGTCAAGCCGATCTGTCCAGACAAGGAGTCGCACACGTGCGAAGCGACGCACGCTGGGGTGCCGGGGGACGCTCCGGCCGCGGCGCCGACCGCCGCAGCCCATCCAGTCGAGCTGCCGGCCAGCGCTTGGGCGGCGATCCCCGCCATGGAGATAGTAGCCACTTGAGCCGGCGTGCTGCCGAGCCAGAAGTTTATCGCCGGAGACGAGGCGCCGAGGGCACCGATGTCGAACTCTGAGTCTTGTAGGTACAGATATCCAGCGTGAGGGTTGGTGAATGGGCTGCTGGCTCCGCCCGCGCTGTTTATGCCGAGGTCAATGTAATGCGCCGAGTCGTTGCCGTCGTTCGCGGTGGCGACGAGATCGCTGCTGCCGGTCGTGCCGCTCAAGTTCTGCACTTGAATCTGCATGTAGCTGCCGGACGAGACGCCTGTGACTCCAAGACCGGTGACGCCGGCCGGAGTGTACGCGGCGCTCCCTAGCTGGATATAGCCAATGCCGGTAAGCGGCGAAGCTGTGACCTGCGAAAGAGTGAGCGTCGACGCCGACGTCGGGACCACCCAAGTCGTCATGGCGCCGTTCCACTGCGCGGTATAGACACAAGGCCCGGCGCATGTCATCTGGTCGGTCGGCACGAGCTTCAGCGACAGCACGCCGCCTTGCACAAATACGCTCATTGACCCCGCCTGCACTGTCTGCCCTGACACTGAGTAAGCTGGCCACGACACTAGCAAAATTCCGCTGAACGGCAAGCCGGCGTTGTTGACGAGCGTGTCTGATACTGTCGTCAGGGGCAGGCTGCCGGCAGTCAAGAGCAAGGCTAGCAGCATTATTGCTATAAGTTTCATTGTCATTTCCTGTCGAGTTTCTTCGTGACCTTCTTGATCGTCTGGTGCAGCCGCTGCTGCGCATGGTCGGCGTGCCGCGTGAACTTGCGGTACTCCTTCGAGGTGTCCAGGGCGACGCATGCCTTGTGGATCTCACGGGTGACCGCGTCGAGCTCCGTCTCCAACGAGCGGAGGTAGCAGACGGCGGCGAGGTGGTGCTGCACGTCCTCGCCCCTGCCCCGGACCTTCTTCAGCTTCTCGTGCGACTTCGTCAGTGGGTGCTTCTTGCCTGCCATGCCTTCTCCTAGCCTGCCTTAGTTCTTGAATGCGTAGATCATGAAGCCCTGGCCGCTCGTCGCCACGTCTAGCGCGTAGTCGGCGATGCGGACGGTGTTGACGCTTCCGTCAGTGTCCTCGGCGAAGAAGAAGTCCTGGTGGCCCGAGGCCGCCGGCACCTGGATGGCCTTGAGGATGTTGAGGCCTGTGCCCTTGTTCATCGCGGCGCCGGTGCTCATCGGCGCGCTGACGTCCAGCCCGACGTACACGACGCCGGTGTTGGTGACCAGCGGCCAGAACTCGATCTTGTGGACCTTCTCGTTGGGGTCCAGCTGGACGGTCTTGCCCGCCGCCGTCATGGCCGCGTTGAAGGCCGCCACGACGCTGGCCATGGCGACAGGCGTTCCTGCCGCGGGAACAGTCACGTATCCGAGCGGGATGCAGTACATTTCGTTCCTCCTTATCTATTGTGTCGGGTCTGCCGGCAGCACGACGAGGCCGGTCTCCACGAGCCGGTCGAAGAGCTGTCGGGCCTTATCCACATCGTACTGGGCGTCGTGCGCGTCGTCCTCGCGGAACTCGACGCCCATGTGGCGGCACACCGTGCCGAGCCGGAAGTTCTCCATCTGCACGCGCCGGCGCATGAGGCAGAAGCCGGCCAGCTGGGCGATGTCGATGAACGGATACCAGAACCACGAGCCGAAGTACTTGTCGCCCATGTCCTCGAACCACTGGCGCATGAACTGGCAGTCGAACTGGGCGTTGTAGCCGACGAACCACATCTTGTCCGTCCTGTCGAACTTGTCGCAGTGCCTGCCGAGGATCTTCTTCAGCGCGTGGTAGCGCGCATGTGGCAGCTCGAACCTACGCAGCTGCTCCATCGTCACGCCGCCCTTCGCCAGGGCCTCGTTGTGCACGAGCTTGCCCTTGAGCGGCTGCATGGTGAAGCCGAAGCGCTCGACCTCCCTGCCGTCGACCCAGATCTGCCCAGCCATCTGCCAGATGCCGTTGGTCCTGAAGTCCACGCCAGTCGTCTCTGTGTCCACGAAGAAGTACTTCATGGCTTTGTCAAGCGAAAGCGCCCGCCGTTCATCACGCCGCGTCCTTCTTTGATGGCAGTCTTCTGGAACTTGTCTATACGCGTCTGGCTCTCACTAGTTCGCAGCTTCGCTGCCGTGCGCTCGTGAGACGCGGCCTTGGTGTCGTGATATGCTGCCTTCTGCTGATGGTCGTAGGCTACCTTGTTTCCACTGTTAGCGCTCGCCTCGTCGCGATGCGCAGCAGCAGCGTCGCGATGCGCAGCAGCAGCGTCGCTATGTCCTTTTGCCCCGCGTGAACTAGCGCGCTGCGAAGCTTTCTCGGCAGCTTCGCTTTTCTGTGCGGCCGTACTCCCGTCTGTCCACATGCCATGATCGTCTCTTGGTTCATCTTCGTTGTATGCCATACGGCCTCTTCTTATTATTGTAGCAAACCCGACTGTCCGCCCGCGCTCTGCGTCCTGCCGTACCTGGTCTCGATGAAGTAGCCCAGCGCGTCGCTCACGTGCGTGAGGTCCTTCTGCGCCTTCTCGAGCTGCCCCGTCGTGTTGCCGCTCGCGTCCCGCTTCCACCTGACGTTCTCGAGGTCGCGCTTGAGCATCTTGCACCGCGGGCTGATGAACAGCCTGGTCTCGCCCAGGGCGTTGCGCAGCATCTTGTTGACCGCGTTCACCCTGTCCTTGATGAGCGGCGCCGAGCCCTTGACGCAGTAGCGCACGTTGAACTGCCGGTAGCCGCGCAGGATCTCCTTGATGATGTCGTAGTCGCTGCCGGCCACCTGGCTCGTGTGCCGCGACTTGCCGGCCGGGTCGCCGTGGATCTCCAGGTCGACGTCGTAGCTGCCGCACAGCTGCCGCGCCCGCTGCACGAACTCCTTGGTCCACTCCTCGGTCGAGCTGTTCGGCAGGCACACCTCGTCGAGGATCTCGACCGTCGCGAACTTCTCGTTGGTGACGCGCGACTGCGCGCTCATGAACTCCTTGTACTGGCCGATGACGCCGCACATCGGGTCGACGTTGAAGTCGACGCTCAGGAACAGGCGCAGGCTGGGGTCGCGGTCGCAGTCGCGCACGTGGAGCCGCTCGTCGAAGGCGTTGTACACGTTGCCGAGGCCGGCGGTCGCGCCGGGCCTCCCCTGGTACAGCGACTCCCACACCTCCTCGCTGTTCCTCATCTGCGCGCTGAGGTCGTCCAGGTCGTGGAGCTCGGGGCAGAGCAGCTCACCTATCCTGCGGCCGAGCGGGTCGGGCCCCATGCCGGCGGCCTTCTCGTCGTAGATCGCGGGCAGGTTGATGACCTTGAAGCGCTCGATGCCCTTCTTGATGATTCGGCCGGCGAGGTCGTCCTCGTTCCACCTGGTCATGACGATGATGATGCTGTGCTTCTTCGCCATGCGCGTGCGGAGCTCGGAGACGTACCAGTTCCACGCCGCCTCGCGGTAGGTGAAGGACGCGGCCTCGGCGTGGCCCTTGACCGGGTCGTCGATGACGGCCACGTTGGCCGGCTTGCCGGTGATGCCCGAGCCGACGCCGGCGCACAGCATCGAGCCGCCCCTGTCCGTGTGCCAGTAGTCCGCCTTCGTGCTGTCCTGCGCCAGGTCGAACGTCAGCGAGTCCTGGTGCCTGGACACCAGGTTGCGCACGACGCGGCCCCAGTCCTTCGCGAAGTCCTTGCCGTAGCCGGCGTTGATGATGTTGTAGTGGGGCCAGTTCTCGAGGATCCACACCGGCGTCCACTTGGAGATCTGCCACGACTTGCCGTGCTGCGGCGGCATGGACACGATCAGGTTCTCGCCCTCGAGCACCGCGTGGCGGACCTCGTTGCTCAGCAGCCGCAGGTGCTTGTAAGGGCGGTACGGGACGGCGTCACGTGCAGACAGAGCGACGGCGGTGGCGAGGGGGCTGACCGCCCACCCGCGGGACGCCGCGGCCTTCATCATCTCCATCGTCTGCTGCACGCTGCGCATCTGGTCGCTAGTCCTCGCTCTCGGTCGTCGGCGCGATCTCGTCCTCGTCGGGGTCGGCCTGCTCCTTGGCGTCCGCCTCGTCCAGCTCGGCGAACAGCTTCTCGTCGTCCTCGTCTGCCGGCGCGGGCTGACCGTCCCCGAGGACGTTGACCAGGTGCCGCATGCAGTCTACGTGGAGCGTCGGCTCCTGGGTCCGCTTGGCCTCTTGCCGCAGCAGGAAGGCCAGCGCTTCGTTGGTAGTTCCCATCGTCGTCTTTCTCCTATTTGAAAAGGTGCGCGCGCCCCGCGAGAGGCGCGCGCTGCGCTACCACTGGGTGGAGCCGGCGGGGAAGAGCGTCGCCAGCGTGGTCTCGTTCGCGAGGTTGCTGGGGAAGTCCTCATCGGACACGTTGAAGCGAGTGCGGCCCATCAGGTCGAGCATCGCGTAGATCTCCACCGGCGTGCATGCGCCGACGGTCTTGCTCATGATCGTCTGAGCCTGGGCGTTCGTCAGGTGTACAGCCATCGTCTATACCTCCTCTCCTTCTCGGTCGGCGCGGGGGTCGCCCTCGGCCCCGCGCGCCAGTGACTCTCTGACCTTCTCGGCCATCGCGATCTGCAGCTCCTCGATCATGGCGACGGCCTTGTCGCGGCCCATCAGGTCGACGGCGTTGAACGACGCGACCGGCACAGGGCCCTGGTCGGGGCCGCTCAGCTCGGTCTGCGCGAGCATCGGCCGCACGAACCTGGCGGCTGCCTTGCTCGCGTCCAGCCTCACGTCTCGCGGGACGACACGCTCCTTGAGCGCACGAACGACGTCCGTCCGCAGCCCGAGGCTCTTGAGCTCCTCGTAGAAGAGGTTCTCCCAGTTCGGCGTGTCGAGGACGGCCTGCACGAGCTCCGGGGCGAACCGCGCGAGGTCTCTCTCCGCCGCGGCGTCATAGCCGGCGCCGAGCTCGACCAGGGTGACGACCGGGTCGCACTGCCTGTTGAGCCTCAGCTCGAGCTCGACGATGACTGCGTCGAGACGCTTCAACCTCTGCGGCACGCCTTTGCGCTGCCCGGAGCCTGGGGGCTTCGAGGAGCCTGGGGCGAAGTGTCCTCGTGTGTCGCGAACTACCCCGTTTTCGTCTGGCGTGGTCAAGTGCTTGTCATTCCTACTCATAGCTACTTTTATTATGGCATCTTGTGCGCTGCCGCTTGACACTCCACATGTCTGTCGTGAAATAAGACGCGACGGAGACCGACGTCTGGGCGACGGAGACCGACGTCTGGGCAAAGAAGCCAGGGGCCTGCTATATAGGAGGTCAACGCGCTCGAGAGATTCCCTCAAGACATTGGAGACGTCCTTCCGCCAATGTCATAGTTAAGTAGTTTTGTTCTGTTGTTGTTGCAAATTGTTCCATTGGGTAGTTGATCTCCGGGTGTTTCATGAGTGATTCTCGAGCGCGTTGACCCCTTATATAAGAGACCGGAAAACGATGTTCGCGGGCGTTGTCACCTCGTGGTAGGATGAAACCATGCAAGGAAGACTGCCGCTGACGAAGACCCAGTGGATCGAGAAGTACGGCGGGCAAGCGTTGCTCGACGCGGAGGGGTTCGACGTCGTCCCCTGCCTCGGCTGCGACGACTCGATCTGCCACGAGTGGCAAGTGATAAAGAAGATAGCGGGGACGGCGACCGGCCGGCTGCAAGTGCCTGGCCCATCTTTCGAGGAGGTCCCTCGCGTCAGCCACGCTCTGCCCTACGACTTCAGCGGGGCCGAGGCTCGCGCGATCCAGAGGCTGCGAGAGCTATGAACCTGGACGAGGTCAACCGCTCGACGCTGGAGGACCTGGCGTCGATGCACCGGAGCTACTTTGTGACGGGCCTGCTGTCGGAGCAGATCGGCCAGGCCTCGCTTGCGGAGATTGTACTCTACGCCTATGGCGCGATCGCGGCCTGCGACGAGGCCGAGGACATGAGGCGCGCGCTCCCGGTCCTCCCGCACGAGGGCCGGGCGGACTGCGAGACGAGCCCCCACTTCTGGCGCGGCGTCGTGGACGCCAGGGGCTCGTGGGGGATGTTCGTCAACCGCAGGCCCAGGAGGAGGACCGGCGGGCGGCTCGAGTACGGCTACCCGTACTTCGAGGTCCGGGGCTCGAGGCTCCTGCTCAGCCGGCTGTACGACTTCATGGACCGCTTCGCGGCCTGGGAGGGCGCGGCCTGTCCGCAGTTCCTGGAGCAGGTGGACGCAGACGGCGAGGGCGGCGAGCCGAGGGGCCAGGTCAGGCTCGCCGGCGGGCCGGCGCAGGCGGCGGTGATGTCGCTCTG
>Ga0187782_10000092_pt1 | contig 50424 bp, 42 predicted proteins | sample 0715_SJ02_MP15_2_FD_132454 | JGI IMG/M metagenome (GOLD analysis project Ga0187782, IMG submission 132454) | Tropical peat soil microbial communities from peatlands in Department of Meta, Colombia - 0715_SJ02_MP15_20_MG | ecosystem: Environmental > Terrestrial > Soil > Wetlands > Peat | place... | reverse complement strand
TTCCTTGTACAGAACCCAGTCTTCGATGCTCCTCAAATTCATCAGGTCATACGCCGGATTCGTGCTCCGGATCGTGTACCAATAGATCTGGCCGGTGGTGCTCCAGTCCGTACCGATTTGAGGTTGGACGCCTGCCGGCACATTCACCTGCGTCAGCCTTTCGAGCACCTTCTGGCGGTTCCATTCGTTCACGGATTGGTCGTCGAAAATCAACGTAACCAGGGAAAGACCAAAAATCGATTCCGACCGCACCGTCGTGAGATGTGGAATCCCAAACATCTGAATTTCGACGGGAACCGATACCTGCTGTTCCACTTCCTCGGCGGAACGCCCGAACCACTGACTGATGATAGACACGTAATTGTCGGCGATGTCCGGATAGACCTCCACGGGCATGTTGTGAAACGACACCGCCCCCCAGGCGAGCAACAGCACCCCGATCGCCAGCACCACGTACCGGTTATTGAGAGCAAAATCTACGAGCTTGCGAATCATGGTTTCTTCCTCGAGTCCTGAATAGGGGCGTCACTCGTTATCGATCGCATTTTGGAGATTGATCGCGTTTGTCACGACCTGCTGGCCCGGCTTCAACCCGGATTGAATCTCCTGCATGTTGTTCGGCAACTGTTCACCACTGATGACCTCGGTCCGCTTAAATTTCCCTTCTACAGGAATGAAGACCCAATCGCGGTCGTGCAGATGCACGATCGCAGACGCGGGGACGGCTGTGAAGACCTGCTTCTCTTTGCCGAACAAAGTAGCCGTAGCAAACATGCCTACCCGCATCATCTCGCCCGGATTGGCGACTTCAATGCGGACCTTCGCTGTCCGGATATTCGGATCGAGAATCGAGCCAATGTTGCTGATCGTTCCCTTGAGAACTTTGTCCGGATAAGCGTTCAGCTTGATATCGGCCGGTTGCCCGACCCGCAGGTTGGCCATGTCGTTTTCGTAGACGTCACAAACGATCCACACGGTGGTCAGGTCTGAAATCGTGAATGGGTTCGGCGTAGAGTAGGCCTGCACGAAAGCCGCGTTCGTCACTTCCTGATCGGTGATCACGCCGGAAACTGGAGCGAAGATATCGACGATCCCCATCGGATGATCGGGGTCACTGCCGAGCAGGCGAAGATGCTCCGTGGCGGTGTCGAGCGTCGTCTTGGCGTCGTCCTCGGCGTCTTGCGCGACCTCCAGGTCTTGCAGCGCCATGGCCCCGTGCTCGTACAGGAGTTTCGTACGATCCAATTGCTTGCGCGCAAGGAGCTCGTCGGATATGGCCTTTCGGTAGGCGTCGAAACCTCCTGAAATGTCGTCGCTGCGAATCCGCAGCAATAACTGGCCCTTTTTGACCGCGTCACCGAGGCGCGCGCGGATATCCACAACGCGCCCGGACGCGAGCGAAATCACCGGAACAGTCCGCGCGATGTCCGGAAATACGGTGCCCGTCACGAACAATTTCGACGGGGCCTGGTATTCGGTCGCTGTTACGATCGGATACCACTCCGGGTGCTCGACCGAGAAAAAGGAGACGTCCACTCCGGGAATCACGTTTGCTGGAGGCGGTGCCTCTGCCGCCACGTTGTCTTTGGTGCCGCAGCCGGTCAAGAGTGAAGCGAGGAGAAGAACCGGCCACAATCTCTGCAAATCATTGCTGCGCATCTTTGCCTCCCAGCTAGAACTGAATCCTGCTTGACGCTTGAGGTACACCCTTAGAGTCCGGACCAACTCAGCGGTCCGAAAACAAACCAGGGCACGGTTTAAGGGAACGTCTTACGCGAGTGTGGGCGGGGCCCGGTTTGAACCGAACGGTGAAAACAACTGCGACGGAACTTGGTGATTCGCCAGCAGGAGCGAGCCTCTCCGTTCTTGGAGGGAGCGCCGCGAACTGCTTTGACATCTGGCACCGTAGGAAACGGTAGCTGCGACGGTGGAGCCAAAGCAGAGCTGCTTCCCTGCAAACTCTGGTCCGCCGGGAAAGTCGTGGAGTGCTCCTGCAAAGGGTGCCGAGTCTTTTGCGGAGAAGTGGCCGCAGCCATCATTAAGGAAAACCGCCACCGGTGCTTGAGAGCCAACGGCGCGGACGATGAGGTCCGGCGTCCCATCACCGGTCACATCCTTGGACGTGATTACGAGGCTGCGCGCCGGACCGGTGAGCTGAAAAGACTGATGGCCGCCCTCCGTCAGTTGGATCTCGATAAAGTAGTGAGCGTGGGAAGAGTCGAAGCGGTCCAACTCGATCATTGCGAGGTCCGGATTACTGTCGCCTGTAAAATCCGCCATCGTAAGAGCCAGAGGAATCGCGCCGGACGGGACCGAAGCGTTGCCCGTCCACGACGAAGAGGCAGCTCCGCACGCGAACACAGGTACGGCAGGGCTATCCGCCAAATTGCGATCGGCTACAACTGAACTGGCTCCTGCTGTAATCCCTTCGACGGTCTCGCGCGCACTACAGGCCTGAGGCGCGATCGCTCCGGCTAACAGAGTCACGGCTGCAATCGTGTTGTGTAGGAAACTCCTCATCTAGAAAACGCTTTCAATCGCTCCAGATCTTGACCGGCCGAGAAGGAAATCCAATTGCTGCCACATTAAGCTCCGGTGCAGCTACGGAATGAATAAGCAGTGCGTAAGATGTTTGTAAAGATCGGCGCCGACTTTCTCGAGCGGAGTCAGACACCAGAAGACAGAACTGCGGCGGAGTCGATTCGACTCCGCTGCAGCTCTGATGTTTCTTGGCATCGCGATTCACCGCGGTCTCACCACTTGACCATGATGGCGATGACGTTGGCCCACTGGCTCTTGCGAAGATCAGGCTGCCAGAGACTCCAACCCTCGCCGTATTGCTCACCGCAGGACGAGGACACGTTTCCCGGAAGGTCGAAACCGTTCTTCGAACCGAACCCCTGGTAGAGACCCATCACTGACGGTGAATAGTCAGAAACCGCAGAAGTAGTTCCGTTGGTGCAGATATAGCTCGCGCCGGTCCCGACGCTGTTGTTGTAAGCCACGGGCCCAACGTTGCCGCCGGGAGGAGTAATTCCCTGCCGGCCCGACCAATACGGCGTGCTTGAGTAGCGGTATCCCGTCTCGAAGCGGAAGGTGATGAACTCGCTGGGCATATAGTCGAATGTCACCGTGCTATCCCAGCCCTTGAATATGCTCCCGGGATACTCCGCGGAGTACGGCGTCCCGGAGACTGCTGTCGCCCCATTGATGGGCTGCAGCAGCGTCAGGTAGCGGCCAGGATTGTCCAACACACCGCCGCCGAGCGTTAGCCCGAACAGGTCCTTATGGAACCAGAAGCGGTTGTAGAGCATCCACCCGGCGAAGGACTGCTTGGGGTGGCCGTTGCTGTTGTTATGGCAGCTCACCTTGTTGCCACCGGCTAGGACCGAGCCGTTTACGGAACCGCCATACTCGCATCCCAAGTCACCGGTGACCGAGAAGGCCATCTTGTCTAAGCCCAAGCTCTCCGGACGATCGAAGTACCTGACCTCGGCGCTGTCGTCCGTGTGGAGGCGCGAACGCCCGGGGTTCCCAAGCGTGTCGGTACCCATGCCGTAGTTGTTGAACACAAACGAAAGCCAGGGGTGCGGACGCCATAGAATCTGTCCGCCCAAACCGCCATGGCCGTTGTATTTGGCGTACGACTGCCAGCCATTGATGATCCACGGCTCGATCTTGAGCTTCTCGGTTGGGAACCACTGGATTCGCACGCCATTGAAGAACCACGGCGTATTCGACGAGACGAACGACGGCTGGTAGGCCCAGTTGTCGAAGTTGTAGTAGCTGAAAAGGCCGATGTACGACACGAAAATTCCCGCATCGATATTCAGGCCGTGATTGACGTTGAAGTGATAGCCGCCCCACGCTTCCGAAAAGTACTTATAGGCGTCGTTCAGGTTCCACTGGCCGACGCCCGCACTGCCGTCATTGCGTGGCGTCGTCGTTGCAAACAATCCGAACATGGTCAAGACGCGACCGCGAACGTTGTCCACGTGGATGTCGCCGCCGAAGCTCATTTGTTCGAGCTGAACTTCGCCGTTTCGAAAGCTCTCGGTCGCCCCAGCCATCGTGTGGTCCTTCGGCTGGTTGTAATCCTCCATGTAGTTGGTATCGAAACGGACTTCTGGCGTGAAGTATTTCGTGGCCAGCGGAGTGTCCTTGTTCCGTGAATTGCCATTCATCCACGTGAAGTCCGCATAGGAAAAAGGATCGGCTAACGTCTGCTTCTGTGGCTCGAACGTCGGCGAAGCAGGTGCCGCTGCGGCGGCCGGTGCTACGGGCGCTTGTCCCTGGTTGGGAGTGGCCGTGATGGAAGCAGGAGCAGCTGGCGTTGGCGCCGCGCTCGGCTCCGCCGCCGGAGGTGCTGCAGCATCTCGAGCCTTGAGCGCCGCTTCCAACTCCTCGATGCGCTTTTCCATTTCCTCCAGCTGCTTTGCGACAGCGGCTGGAACTTCGGCCTCAGAGGACGCGGCCGGCCGGCTCGACGATTCGTTGCTGCTCGCAGACGCGCTCGTCGCGGCGGTGCCAGGTGCCGGTTGCGCCGGCTCATTTAGCGCAGCAAATTGCTTCGGCTCGGAACTCTGCGCTTGAGACTGCGCCACGCTTGTCGGAGCTCCGACAAGCGCAAAGCACAGAACGAGCATCAGAGAGAATGCCGTGATTGGCAGAATTCTCTTCAAAGAAACTTCCCTTGTTCTCACGTGGCGACTCCTTTCCAACTCCAATTCGTGTCTTGCTTGCCCCATCACCCACGTACACTGGCTTCTCATGCGTTCCTGTCTCCCTTTCGTGACGCGTTGGCAGAACCACGAAACAAATGCAATGAAAATATGTGCAGGCGCCGTGGCCGAGGCGGCGCCTGCGTCCGCGATGTTCCTAGACGCCAGAAAACGCCGGCTGGCATCCGGTCCCAACGAAGACTCCGTTGCACTGAATCTCTGTTTGCGAGCATCTCTGTTTCGTTGACAACATTCGCGGCGGCGCGAATTGCTTCATTACACGCGCCCGCCATTTCACATCCGTCGGGCTACGAAAAACGTAAGAACTAGGTAAGGAAGTCATAAGAGAAATCGGCCCGGGCACGGTGCGCATTGCGAGAGGCCTTTCGTAAACGCCTCGCGTTTCGATCTCTGCGCTTGAACGGCTGGCCCACAGACACATCGTTGCTGCCGTTATGGAGCGCCTTCCTTTCCCGCGCCTGCTGCATTACACGTATCAGGAATTTGTGCGACACACAGTAAGGTCTGCCCGGAATACCGGTCAAACTCAATAAAGTGATTGCGCGAATCGACCGCAGCCCAAGATTCGCTTACACTAAACGTAGAATCGTTTAACGCGCAGGACTTTACGGAATCCTTACCAACACCTAACGGATTTCTTATTCCTTGCGTGCGAGGCTGGTGTTGAGAACGTCCATCGCTGCTGCAAGCAGCGTAGACGGAAATTCTCTTCGATGGAGACCACCATTACGCAGGCAGCACCCAGAGCGGCGACGATGAGTCTCGCCAAAATTCTGCTAGTCGATGATGATCCGCAGGTGCGACGCGCGTTGCGAACCACACTGACGAGCGCGGGATACGTAGTCGTGGAAGCCCGAACCGGCGAGGAAGCTCTGGAAGAGGTCCAGGCAGAAGGTGCCGTGGACATGGTGCTGTTGGATCTCAAAATGCCCGGCATCGGCGGGCTGGAAGCGTGCCGCAGAATTCGGAAGATCTTCGATGTCCCGATTCTTGTGATTAGCGTTCTTCGTTCGCAAGAAGACAAAGTGCAGGCCTTCGACGCCGGCGCAGACGACTACCTGGTCAAGCCGTTTGGCATTCAGGAATTGTTGTCGCGCATACATGCGCTCCGGCGGAGGGTGTCCGGTTCGGAGCCAGTCCCGCCCTATGAATCCGCCGGTTTGAAGGTCGACTTTGAGCGCCGTCGAGTCGTCGTCGATTCGGAACAGGTGCATCTCACACCGAGCGAGTTTGAGCTGCTCCGCTATCTGGTGCTGAATGAGGGAAAGCCGGTCTCCCACCACACTCTGCTCCAATCGCTTTGGGGACCGGAACACACGAGAGAAGTGCAGCGATTGCGCGTCACGATCAATCAGTTGCGCAGGAAGATAGAGAGGGACCCTGGTCGCATGCGCTATATCCATACGGAGCATCAGTTCGGCTACAGATTTGAGCCGACAGCGCAGAAATCGGCCAAGCGGCGGGCGAAGGCTTGAACGCCCGCCTCATGCCGCTGCAATCGAGTTCGAGGTCGGACATGAGTATTGATATGGAGCGCAGCCTTCCGCCACAGGTTGCGGCAGGGCCGTCGGCGCCTTTTCTAGACATGAATCCGGAACCGATATTGGTTGTCGATGACAATCCTCAGATTCGCCGAGCCGTGCGCACAATCCTGATCTCGCAGGGTTTTGTCGTCATGGACGCGCGGAGCGGAGAGGAGGCTCTGGATCTAATCAGGAAACATCGCCTGGAACTCATCCTCCTGGACGTAAACCTGCCCGGCATGTCCGGGATCGAAACGTGCAGGGAAATCCGTCGGGCGAGCCGTGTTCCCATCATCATGCTTACGGTACGGGATAGCGAGCGTGACAAGGTGCAGGCCTTCGACGCCGGAGCGGACGATTACATGGTCAAGCCCTTTGGAGCCGAGGAGCTCACAGCGCGGGTCCGCGCGACCCTGCGCCGCTCCGGATCGGAAAAGCCCGCGACCTTTGTCGCTCCCGGCCTGCAGATCGATTTTGAGAGGCGCACCGTTTCGGCCAAGGGTCGCGTGGTGCGTCTGACTCCGAAGGAATTCGAGCTTTTGCGCCAGCTGGTGACCAATCAGGGAAAAACTCTAACGCATCGCTGGCTGCTGCAAACGGTATGGGGCCCGGATTACGGAGAAGAGATGGAGTCCTTGCGCGTGCTGATCAATCAGCTACGCAAGAAGATCGAACCCGATCTGCGGAAGCCCCGTTACATCCTCACGGAGCCGTGGGTGGGATACCGCTTCGAGAGCCCGAAAGAAAAATAGCGACTGCTCTCAGGCCGCTCGCGAATTCGGAAGCCTACTTCAGCTCCGTCAAAGAGCCGTTGCTTCCCGCCGCTTCAATGCGTCCATTGTCGACGCAGCTAAGGAAGCGGCGCGCCAATTCCTGAATGCGACGGCTCTGCCGCAAACGAATGGCCTCCTGCGGTATCAGATCCCTGCCCACGCAGAGGGCCGTCGCGCCGGCCGCAACTATATCGAAGGCGGTTTGCTGAGTCACACCTCCCGCGGCCATGAGGGGCACATCGGGTAAAGCGGCTCGCACAGATCGAATATAGCGCGCGCCACCCGCCGCGTCACAGGGGAACACCCTCACGAAGTCCGAACCTGCGTTCCGCGCCGCGACGATTTCCGTCGGCGTGAACGCGCCGGATATGATCGCTACTCCTTCCCTAACAGCCAATTCGACGACCTCGGGAATCAACGCATCGGTCGCCAGAAATTTCACGCCGGCGTCCAAACATTGACGGGCCACGACCTTATTATTGACGTGCCCTGCGCCGATGATTACTCCTGGAGCGCGTCTCACAAGCGCAGACACCACATCGGCTGCACCGGGTGTGGTCATAGTGATTTCGATGATCGGGATGCCCGCCCCGGCCAGGGACTCGGCAACAAAGAGTGCGGCCTCGGCAGATCCCTGACGAAAGCTCGGTAGCACACCGATTTCCTCGATGCGTAGCCGAACATCTGCCCTGTCTAACGCTGAGAACTGCAAAGCTTCAACGTCGCTGCCGCTAATGGTTATTCCGAGTGTCTGAGGCATCGTGATTCCCCTTTTGATATGCCCAACGAGAGTGCGGGCGGCATCTGCCCTAGAGGCGTAAGTTGAACATAAACGGTATATAAGTACAAATAGAAAATTCGGATAGGAGAGGTGAATGTCCGCTTATGTCCAACCTTCTGGGTAAAGGCAGGGCTGATGCTCAGTTCTAGGCCAAGTACTAAATTATGTGGACCTCGCCGGCATGCCAGCGCGCGAATGCTTCAGCGCTATTGTCATATCTGAGTCCAAACGAAAAGAAACGCGATTCAGGCTGTCTCGAACCGCCCGAAGACTACAGCGTCGGACGGAGCCAATGTCGCAAAAACGTCACAAAACAGGCTGATGGCGTGACCGTGCTCACGCAAGTGGGGTTGAAAAGGATGGTAGGCCCGTGCGGGCTCGAACCGCAGACCTCCACCGTGTCAAGGTGGCGCTCTAGCCAACTGAGCTACGGGCCTACTGACGTGCAGTCATTCTAGCACAGCGCTTCGCAGCGCGACCGCGATTGCCTCGCAGCATCCGTGTGATATCTTCTCGTCATTGATTCGGTTCCGGCCCTGGCTTCTCTCGCCTTCATCGTTCGCGAAAGGAGACGGCCTATGGAGTGGAAGCGTTTTCTCCTGGCAGTTCTTGCCGCGGGTTTCGTCAGTTCCATCACCGATTGGCTTTTCGCCGGAACGCTGTTCCACTCGAAATACAATGCTCACCCGGAAATCTGGCGCTCAAGCGTCGCTAAAAGCGAAACTTCCGCGGTGATCTGGAGCGTGACACTGGGCTTTCTGACGTGCGCTGCGTTCGTTCTGACCTGCGCCATTTTCCATATCAACGCATACCGCGGAACGCTCCCCTTCGCCGCTCTGTGCTGGCTGATGATTCCCCTCCCGCTGCTTGTTACGAACGCTCTCTTCATCAAGTTGCATCCGCTCATCGTCGTGTCACACGCGCTGGGATGGCTTGCCAAGCTGTGTGTCGCGGCGCTCGCTGCAGCTCTCTTTGCCGCCTAACCTTCGGCAGCAGAAATTCAAATAGCGGATCAATTATTTGTTGACACAGGCTGCCCGCGCTCATGTATGATTATGCAAGCGCGTGAATATTCACGCATCGGCGAAATGAGCGTACAGAAGCGATTCCGGCAGGGACAGATTCTGAAGCTCCTCTCGGGCCATCCCGTCGCGAGCCAGGACGAATTGCGCCGCCGGCTCAACCATCTTGGCGTGCGCGTCACGCAAGCGACGCTCTCGCGCGACCTGCGCGAGCTTCGGCTCGTAAAAACGTCCGAAGGCTACCGGCCGCTCACCGCCGCCGCAACCGAGGAAGCCGCTCCGCTGCCCACGCTCGCTCGCGCGCTCAAGGATTTCCTGCTCGACATGCGCCCGGCGCAGAACATGCTCGTCCTGAAGACTCCGCCGAGCGGCGCGCAGCCGCTTGCGGCCGCAGTCGACGCGGAGCACTGGAAGGAAGTCGCTGGCACGCTCGCGGGAGACGACACGGTCCTCGTCATCTGTTCCTCGCGCACCGCGTGTGGCACCGTTCAGCGCCGCGTGGAGGAAATGCTCCGATGAACGACCCATGCCGGGTCGCCGTCGTCGGGGTCACGGGCTACGCGGGATTCGAGCTAGCCCGGCTCCTTCTGCGGCACCCACACATCGAAAAGACGACTTTCTTTCTCCGCGAAAGCTACGGCAATGTCCGCTGCCTTACGGAGCTTTTTCCGCAGCTTCGCGGCTGGGGCGACGCTCCGTGCCGTCCGCTTTCGGTTGATGCCGTCGCTACGAGCGGCGCGGAGGTCGTGTTTCTTTCGACACCGCACGAAGCCTCGCTCGAACTCGTTCCGCAACTCCTTGCGGCAAATTCGGCGCTGCGCGTCGTCGATTTGAGCGGCGCATTCCGCTTTCACAGTGGCGAGACGTTCGCGAAGTGGTACAAGCTGCCTGCGCCGGACGCAAGCGTGCTTGCGCAGGCTGTGTACGGCCTGCCGGAACTTTACGCCGAGAAACTGCCGAAGGCGCGCATCGTGGGAAATCCGGGCTGCTATCCCACATCGGTGATTCTGGGACTGAAGCCCGTGATCGACGCAGGTTGGGTCAACACGTCGCGCGGCATCGTGTGCGACTGCAAGTCCGGCGTCACGGGCGCGGGCAAGGAACCCAAGCGCGACACTCATTTCGTTGAGGTGAACGAAAACTTCCGTGTCTACGCCCTCTTTACGCACCGCCACACTCCGGAGGTTTCCGACCGTCTCGGTCTTGAGCCGAAAGATTTCGTGTTTACGACGCATCTCCTGCCGGTCGATCGCGGTATCCTTTCCACTCTTTATGTGTGGCTGGGATCGCCACGGAAGGCGGAAGAGATCGAGGCTCTTTATCGAAAGTTTTACGCGGGCAAGCCCATGGTTCGCATCATGCCGCTGGGCACGCTGCCTGAGCTTCAGTACGTAACTCATACGAATTTCTGCGACATCGGCTTCGCACTCGATCCCGCGGGCGAGCGGCTGGTGGTTGTTTCGTGCTTGGACAATCTGGGCAAGGGTGCGGCCGGCGAGGCCGTACAAAACTTCAATGGGATGCGCGGGTATCCCGAAACGGCGGGTTTGCTATGAGGATGGTCGTCAAAATTGCAGGTGCATTGCTCGAGCGCGACGAAGACGTGCAGACGCTCGCGCGCCAGATCGCCGAGCTTGCTCGTGGGGGTCACGAGCTACTCGTCGTTCATGGCGGCGGGAAGATCTTCACTGCCACGCTGGCGCGGATGGGCATCGCGAGCCGCTTCGTCAATGGCCTGCGTATCACGGACCGCGAGACGCGCGACGCGGCCATCATGGTCTTCGCCGGCCTGCTCAATAAGAAGCTTTCTGGCGCGATTTCGCTTGCGGGACAGCCGGCCGTCGGCATCAGCGCCGCCGACGCCGCGTGCTTCCTTGCCGAACCGATGCAGCTCGATGATCTCGAGGGCGGCCTCGGCTTCGTCGGCTATTTGACGGAGGTCAATGTCGATTTTCTGCGCTCGCTCTGGCGCGAAGGTATCGTTCCGGTCGCATCCTGCATGGGCCTAGGCGCGGACGGTGAGCTTTACAACATCAATGCCGACCACATGGCCGCCGCCGCTGCGGAATTCATCCGCGCCGACCGGCTGATCTACATGACGGACGTGGCCGGCGTGCTCGATGACGGAAAGGTCCTGCGCGCTGTCCGCGGAACGGAAATCGAAGATCTCATTCGCCGCAACAAAGTTTCTGGCGGCATGATCCTGAAACTCGAAGCGGCCAAGCGCGCGCTGGCAGGAGGCGTCTCCGAGGTACGCATCGTCGGCGGCACGCAGCCGCGGGCGCTGCTCGCGGCCGCCGGAGGAACGCGCTGCCCTGGAACGCGGGTCCTGCCCGTCATGCGCATGAGCGCGAGGGCCGCGCACGGGGCGGCGCAATAGCCATGGCCAAGAAGAAAGCAGCGGCGTCGAAACGCGTTTCACCGGCGCGAATCGTTGCCGAGGAATCGCGCTATCTGGTGAGAACCTACCGGCGGCCGCCAGTCGTTTTCACGCGCGGCCGAGGCGCGCGCCTCTGCGATTCCAGCGGCCGCGAATATCTCGACTTTCTAGGCGGCATTGCCGTCAACGCGCTGGGCTACGCGCATCCTCGCATGGTGCGCGTGATCCGCCGCGAGGCAGGGCGCGCCACGCACGTTTCGAATCTCTTTCACAATCCGTATCAGGCGCCGCTCGCGCACAAATTGGCGCAGTGGTCGGGACTCGATCGCGCGTTCTTCTGCAATAGCGGCAGCGAAGCAATCGAAGGAGCCCTGAAGCTGGCGCGAGCCTATGCGCACTCGAAGGCCGCAGCCGGCGGTGCCCCGCCCAAGACGCGCATTTTGGCGCTCGAGAATTCGTTCCACGGCCGCACGATGGGCGCGCTTTCGATCACGCACACGCCGAAATACCGCGAGCCGTTTGCCCCGCTCGTTCCGGGCGTCGAGTTCGTGCGTTTCAACGATGTCGCCGACCTCGACGCAAAGTTCGACGACACCGTTTGCGCCGTCGTCATCGAGCCAATTCAGGGCGAAGGCGGCGTCCATCTCGTCGGCGAAGAGTTCTGGGAGAGGGCGCGCACGCTCACATCGGACCATGATGCCGCGCTGATCGCGGATGAAATTCAGTCCGGGCTCGGCCGCACCGGCCGCAAGTTCGCCTATCAAAAATTCGCGTCGGCGCCCGATGTCGTTACCGTCGCCAAGCCGCTCGCGGGCGGCCTGCCCCTTGGCGCGTTCATCGCAAGCGATAAATTCGCCGCGGCGCTGACTCCCGGAATGCACGGCTCAACCTTCGGCGGCGGCCCGCTCGTTTGCGCCACAGCGCTCGAATTTCTCACAATCGTCGAAGAGGAAAACCTGCTCGCCAACGTCCGCGCCCGCGGCGTCGAGCTCCGCGCAGGTCTGGAAAAACTCGCTGCAAAATTCGATTTTATCCGCGAGGTCCGCGGCGAAGGGCTGATCGTGGGCATCGACCTCGCGGTCGAAGGCGCTCCATTCGTGCAGGAAGCGCTTCGCCGCGGTCTGCTGATCAATTGCACGCACGAACATATCCTGCGACTGCTGCCGCCGTTCATTATTCGCGCGAAAGAGATCGCAGAATTCCTGGGGAAACTCGAGGCCGTACTCGCGCGAGGAGCGAAATCGGCCAAGGGTTTGCCCGCTGCTGCGCCGAAAGCGGAATCGGACGTTCAGCCGCTGGCGTTGGCGGCAACGAGGTAAGACATGAGCACAGCTGCCACAACCACACTCGCCTTGAAGCGAGACTTTCTCACGGGCACTGAATGGAACCCCAAGCAGTTGCGCGACTTTTTCCGCCTGGCGACAGAGATGAAAGCGCACCCGGAGCGCTATCGGCGCTCCCTGGGTGGAGGGGTATTCGTTCTCATCTTCGAGAAGCCGTCGCTGCGTACCCGCGTGACGTTCGAAACCGGCATCGCCAATCTCGGAGGATCGTCGATCTTTCTCGACCATACCTCCGCTCGATTGAGCGAGCGCGAGCCCGTTCGAGATATCGCGAAGAATCTCGAGCGTTGGGTGCAGGGCATCGTGGCGCGCGTCTTCGCCCAGGAAACGCTCGAAGAGCTCGCCGCGAACGCGAATATTCCTGTGATCAACGCGCTTTCAGACAAGTACCATCCGTGCCAGGCGCTGGCCGATTTCTTCACGCTCGAAGAGCGCTTTGGCAACTTGCGCGGGCTGAAATTCACCTACGTCGGCGACGGCAACAATATGTGCCACTCACTGCTCTCCATCGGCGCGCGCGCTGGGGCGCACGTCCGCGTGGCCACGCCCGCCGGCTACGAGCCCGATGACGCTGTCGTGGCCGAAGCAAAACGCGTTGCCAAGGAAACAAAGGCCAAGATCGAGGTCCTGCGCTCCCCTGAAGAGGCCGTTGCGGGCGCTCAGGCCGTTTACACCGATGTCTGGGCCAGCATGGGACAGGAGAGCGAGGCCGCCAAGCGCGAGAAGATATTTGCCGCTTATCAAGTGAATGAAACCCTGTTCGCGCACGCCGCGCCGGACGCCGTTTTCCTTCATTGCCTGCCCGCGCACCGGGGGCTCGAAGTCACAAGCGGCGTGATCGATTCGCCGCGTTCCATCATCTACGATCAGGCGGAAAACCGCTTGCACGTGCAGAAGGCTCTTCTGCATACGCTGCTTACCTAAGGAGAATCCGTTGCCCAAGAAGGTCGTTCTTGCCTATTCCGGAGGTCTGGACACCTCCATCATCATCCCGTGGCTGAAAGAGACGTACGGCGGCTGCGAAGTGGTCGCCATGATCGGCGATCTCGGCCAGCGTGAGGATCTCGAAGCGGCACGCAAGAAGGCTCTGGCCACCGGCGCGAGCGCGGCATACGTCGAAGACCTGCGCGAGGAGTTTATCACCGGCTACATCTGGCCCACTCTCCGCGCTGGAGCTGTCTACGAGCACAAATACCTGCTCGGCACCTCGTTCGCGCGCCCTCTTCTCGCCAAAAGACAAGTCGAATTGGCGAAAAAGGTCGGCGGGGACGCCTTGGCCCACGGGTGCACGGGCAAGGGCAACGACCAGGTCCGCTTCGAACTCGCGGCAAAGGCCCTTGCCCCCGAACTGCAAATCATCGCGCCCTGGCGCGAGTGGAAAATCAATTCGCGCGAAGATGCCATCGAATACGCACGCTCGCACAACGTGCCGATCGATCAGACCAAGAAAGATATCTACAGCCGCGACCGCAATATCTGGCACCTCAGCCACGAAGGCGGCGTGCTCGAAGATCCTGTCAACGCGCCGGAAGAATCCATGTGGAAGTGGATCGTTTCTCCCGCGAAGGCGCCCGACCAGCCCGCGCACGTCGAAATCGGCTTTGAGTCAGGCACGCCCGTGTCCGTGAACGGCAAGAGGCTCGCGCCGGTCGCTCTGGTCGATCAGCTCAATGAAATCGCGGCTGCCAATGGCGTGGGTCGCATGGATATCGTCGAAAACCGCCTCGTCGGCATGAAATCGCGCGGCGCGTATGAAACGCCGGGCGGCACGCTGCTCGTCGCCGCCCATCGCGAGCTCGAATCCCTCTGCCTCGACCGCGAAACGCTCCACTACCAGCAACTGCTCTCGCTGCGTTACGCCGAAATGGTCTACTACGGCATGTGGTTCACGCCTCTGCGCGAGGCGCTCGACGCATTTTTCTCGAGCTCGCAGCGGCGCGTCACCGGTTCGGTCGGCCTGTCGCTTTTCAAGGGCAACGTCAATGTGACGTCGCGCCAGTCGCCCTATTCGCTCTATCGCGCCGGTCTCGCCAGCTTCAGCATGACCGGTTACAACCCGAAAGACGCCGAAGGCTTCATCAATCTCTTCGCGCTGCCGATCACGATCCCGCACGAGGCCGCGGTGCGATGAGCGGTTCCGAAGGCCAGAAGATGTGGGGCGGCCGCTTCGAAAAGCCGCCCGACGCCTCTTTTTACGAATTCGAACGTTCCTGGCAATTCGATCGCCGCATGCTTCCCCAGGAACTCGCGCTGGATCGGGCATGGGCGCGCGCCATCGCCGCCGCCGGAATCCTAACGCACGATGAAAGCCAGCAAATCGTCGCGGCCTTGAATGAAATCGAGTCCCGCGCAAAATCCGACCCCGCTTGGCTCGATAGCTCGAAGGCCGAAGACGTCCACCACTTCGCCGAAACCGCGCTGATTGAAAAACTCGGTCCGCTGGGCGCCAAACTGCACACCGGGCGCAGCCGCAACGAAATGGTCGCCACTGAATTCCGCATGTATGTCAAAGAATCCGCGCGCGAAATCCGGCGCGCCATTGGCTCGCTGATGCGTGCGATCGCGGACCAGGCCAAGCGTAACCTCGGCATTCCCATGCCGGGCACGACCCATATGCAGCACGCGCAGCCACTGCTGCTTTCGCACTGGCTTTTGGCGCATGGCGAAGCCTTTGCGCGCGACGCGGGTCGCATCGCGGCTTCCGCGGCAAGCGCCGATGCTTGCCCGCTCGGATCGGGCGCGCTGGCCGGCTGCGCGTTTCCACTCGACCGAGCGGCGCTGGCCCGCGATTTGGGCTTTTCTCGCATCACCTCCAACAGCCTCGATGCTGTGAGCGACCGCGACTTCGCGCTGGAAATGTTGTTTGCGCTGGCGACGCTCGCCACGCACCTCTCGCGCCTCGCCGAAGACATGATTCTCTTCGCTTCGCCCGAATTCGGCTTCATCGAGTTGCCGGACGAATACTCTACCGGTAGCAGCCTGATGCCGCAGAAAAAGAATCCCGATGCGTGGGAGCTGATCCGCGGCAAGACCGGCCGCATCTACGGCTCGCTCGTCTCGCTGCTTACCACTGCGAAAGGCCTGCCTTCAAGCTACCAGCGCGACCTTCAAGAAGATAAGGAGCCGCTTTTCGCAGCATACGATCAGGCGCTCGCCGTGACGCAAATTGCTGCCGCGGCGCTGGCCGCTACGAAATTCCGCGAATCGCGCCTCCGCGAGGCCGCGCAGGATCCGGGACTTGTCGCCACGGAGGTGGCTGACTATCTCGTTGCGAAGGGCATTCCCTTCCGGGAGGCGCACGAAATCGTCGGCCGGGTTCTCCGCGCGGCGGAACGGGAGGGGACGTCGATTCGAGAGATACCGATCTCTCGCCTGAACGAATTCGCACCGGTCTTCGGCCCGGAACTTGCCACCGTGCTGACGCTGGAATCGGCGCTTGCGCGCCGCTCCGTTGCCGGAGGCACGGCGCCGGGAGCCGTTCGCGCCGCTCTGGAGGATTTCACCGCGCGCTTGGCAAAGCTCGAGGAAAACCCGTAAGATTTCGCCTTCCATGAATCCTCATCTTTCGCCTTCGGACATTCCGGCCGGCTTCAGCTTCGCGGCTACGCACTGCGGCATTAAGCGCTCGCGCCTCGACCTGGGCATTCTCGTCAGCGATGTTCCCGCGTCGGCCGCCGCCGTCTTCACGACGAATCAGATCGCCGCGGCGCCGGTCATCGCTTCCCGCGAACATCTGCAGAAGGCCCGCGGCCAGATGCGCGGCGTGATCGTGAATTCGGGCAACGCCAATTGCTGCACGAAGGAGGATGGTTACCCCGCCTCGGTCGCCATGGCCGCGAAGCTCGCGGAAGAGCTCCGGATCGACCGTTCGCAAATCCTTGTCTCCTCGACGGGCGTGATTGGCGCGCCGTTGCGCGTCGAAAAGATTCTGGCTGCCGTCCCGCATCTGGTTCTTGCCCGCAGTGCCGACGCGGGAGCTTTCGAGGAATTCGCGCGCTCGATTATGACCACCGATACGCGCCCGAAATGGGCGACAGCCAAATGCCGCGTCGGCGGGAAGCAGGTCCGCCTCCTGGCCTGCGCAAAAGGTTCGGGCATGATCCAGCCGAATATGGCGACGATGCTCTCATTCATCGCCACTGACGCTGCGATTTCGGCATCCGTCCTCGATCGCGCTCTTCGCGCCGCCGTCGAGCCGACGTTCAATTCGATCACCGTCGACGGCGATACCTCGACCAACGATACCGTCGCCGTCCTCGCCAACGGCATGTCCGGCGCGCCCGAAATCGCGAAGGCGTCCGGCAAGGATTACAAGAGCTTCTGTAAGGCGCTCCACAGAGTCTGCAAATCGCTGGCGCTCGCAATTGTCGAAGATGGCGAAGGCGCCCAGCGCACGATCGAGATCGAAGTCCGCGGCGCTTCGTCTGAGCGTGCCGCGCGCCAGATCGCGCACACCATTGCTAATTCGCCCCTCGTGAAGACCGCATTTGCCGGCGCCGATCCGAATTGGGGCCGCATTCTTGCCGCTGCCGGGCGCTCGGGTGTCAAGTTCGATCCCGCACGCGCGAATATCTGGATCGCCGGTGTCGCCGTTTGTCGCGGCGGTCGCGAGCATGCATTCGACGAACGCGTTGCCCACGAAAAAATGCTCGCCAAGTACGTTCCGGTCCGTGTCGATTTGGGCTCTGGCAAAGCTTCCTGGCGCGTCTGGACCTGCGATTTCACCATCGAATACGTCCACATCAATTCCAGCTACCGCACGTAGTCGCTTGCGTGGCTCCCGCGCGCCCACGCCGTCCTTCGCCGCCGTTCGGCTGTCCCCAAAGGTTGACTGGGAAGTCCAGTTGCCGCAAGATGCTCGTGAGTTGCTGGGGTGCTCGCTCCAGCCCGAAGCCGCCAGCCATTGACGACTGCCCACGGGCCGAGATCCTGCCTCTTCAGCCTCGGGTCACGTGCCATCCCGCAGCACGGGAGCACAAGGAGAGGGACCGTGAAGAAACTGTACGTGGGCAATCTGCCGTTCAAGGCCACCGAAGACGATGTAGCAGCTCTATTTGCGGAAGTTGGTGTGCAACCGGATTCTCTCACTCTGCTTCGAGATCGCTTCACGGGTCAACCTCGCGGTTTCGGCTTCGCCGAGATTCGTGACGATGCGGAAGCCGAGAAAGTCGTTGCTGCTCTCAACGGAAAGCAGTTCATGGGCCGCGCGCTCGTCGTCAATGAAGCCCGCCCGCAACGGGAAGGTGGCGGAGGAGGCGGTGGCCGCGGCGGTCGCGGTGGTGGTGGCCGCGGCGGGCATGGCGGCGGTGGCGGGCGCGGCGGCTACGATCGCGACCGGTAATTCCCCCCGCCAGACTTTGTGGTTTCCAGTGGCGCTGACCGGGCTCACGCCGTCGCGGTGCGGTGCTGGTCTGCGGGTACGACGGGCACCGGGACCGCGGCTTCGACGCGCCCGCCCTCGTACGAAAACCTCTCGAGCGTCGCGCCTCGAATTCCCTGCGCAACGAGCGCCTCGATGTTGAGGCCTTCCTCCGCCTTCGCCAATTCCGCCGGCGTGGCGGAAAGCTCCGGGCTGCGCGGCAGAAACACGGGGCAGCAGTCGTGGAACGGCTCGGAGGAAATCTCGTACGTTCCGATCTTTCGCGTCATCGCAAGAATCTCCATCTTGTCCATGCCGATCAGCGGCCGGAAAATCGGCATCGTCGCCGCCGCTTCCACCGCGACCAGATTGCGCAGCGTCTGCGACGCGACTTGCCCCAGGCTGTCGCCGTTGACGAGCGCCAGCGCCCGGTCGCGCCGCGCAAAAGATTCTGCGATCCGCAGCATCATCCGCCGGTAGAGCAGCACGCGCACGCCTTCCGGCGCGTACCGCACGATCTCGCGCTGAATTCCCTCGAACGGCACGCGGTAAAGCTTGGCTCGAAATTGATATGGCACGAGCTGGCGCACCAGGCCGCTCGCCACGTGCAGCGAGGATTCTCCCGGCCGCGCGCCAGTCCCGTAAAAATGGACGAAACCTAGATGCGCTCCGCGCTTCATCATCAGGTAGGCCGCCGCCGCGGAATCGTAACCGCCCGATAGCAGGCACATCATGCGCCCCGCCGTGTTCGCCGGCAGGCCTCCCACGCCTGGAATCTTCCGCGCGTAAACGAGCAGCGGCCCCGGCGTGACTTCGATGTGGCACGTCACATCTGGATCCTTCAACTGCACGCGCGCATCGCGTCCCTGTGCGCGCAGCCTCTCCAAGAGATAGCGCCCCACGGCAGTCTCAATTTCAATCGTCCTGTGAGGAAACGATTTGTCGCTTCGCTTGGCGCGCACGGCAAATGTGCCGAATGGCAGCGGCTCGATTTCTTCCCAAGCCGCGCGGCAAAGCGCCTCCATATCCCGCTCGACCGGATGCGCCACCGCGTAGTACGCAATTCCGAGCACTCGCTCGACGCGCCGAATCGCCTCATCCAGCTGAGCACCCGCTCCCAAACGAATCAGGAACCGGTCGCCCGGCTGTTCGATCCGCCCGACAGGAATACCTCCGAGCGACTGCCGCAGCGCGGTGAAAAGCTTGCCCAGAAAGAATCGCCGGTTGCGGCCCTTGAGCCACAACTCGTGGTAATGCACGACGATGACTGGTGCGTTCATCCTATGTTCTCGCTGCTGATGCGGCGCGGTAACCTTTCGCTCGTAGCCTGCGTAGAGTATAGCAGCGGCGGCTGGGCGGGCGTATCGTCCGCCGCGGCAACTGCGCAGGGCTTGAGTTCGTCGGCCCGTTGCCCCGGTCGCGGTGTACGTAAGACTCGATAACTTACTGGATACACAAGCCACCGGCCCGCGACTTTCGCTTCGCGCCGGGGTTTACAATCTGCAGCATTCCCGTCGCGGGAAGCGCTGGGCATGGCGCTCGCATTTCATGCTACCGAAAGCGCCTTTGCTGCATCCAACCTATCGTTAGCCGGCGTATGGGGAAGTGAGGGCAAGATGTGGAATCGGCGAGACTGGGCGCAATTTTTCGACATCGTGAATCAACGGTCGCACATGCGCCGCCCTCCCCGTCCGCTCGATCGGTCGCAACGGAATCGCCTCGTGCCCGCGGAAGGCTATAGCCTCGCCGAACTCGACGACGCCGGACTCAGCGTCGAGCAAGCGGAGACTCTCGGCTTGCCTGTGGACGCTGGCCGCGTTGGCTCGTACGGCCCCAACGTCTCCGCGCTGCGCGAGTACATCCGCGCCACCCGCTCGCGCCTCTAGCTCTTTCCGGCCTTCCCCGCGTCCTCAGCGCCTCTGCGGCGCGCATGTTCTGCGTCCGGCCGACCTTCGATCGGTGTCTGTTTTCTGTGCTCTCTTTTTCAGTTTCCGCTTCTTTCCCGTTGCAGCAGCCGCGAGAACCCCTTACTTTAGTGGGCTACCCTGCTGCCTGAAGGCGGTTTTCGTGGCACAGGCACTCTTGCCTGTGCTCTTCCGCGCAGGCTGCCCCAGAGGATGCTGCCGTGAGGAAGAAGATTCGGGTCGTGCAATTTGGAGTTGGCCCCATCGGAGCCTCGATTGCCCGCCTGATGCGGCAGAAAGCCTCGCTCGAAATCATCGGCGCAGTCGATAACGATCCCGCGAAAGCCGGCCGTGACCTCGGCGAAATCGCCGGCGCCAGCGACGCGCCCTGGGGCATCATGATCGTCCCCGAGATTTCAGCCGCGCTCCAGAGGCCTGTCGATGTGGTCGTCCACACCACGTCGTCCTATCTCGCCAACGTGATGGACGAACTGATCGCGTGCCTTTCCGCAGGCTGTTGCGTCGTCTCAACCTGCGAGGAGCTGGCCTATCCGTTCCGCAAGCATCCCGAACTTTCCGCGAAACTCGATGCCGCCGCGAAAGATGAAGGTGTCGCTCTCACCGGCACCGGCGTCAATCCCGGCTTCGTCATGGACAAACTCGTTTTGACGCTTTCCGCGGCCTCGCAGCGCGTCGATTGGGCCCGCGCGACGCGAATCGTCGACGCATCCAAGCGCCGCCTGCCGCTGCAGAAGAAAATCGGTGCGGGCATGGACCCGTATGAATTCCGCGAGCAAGTCGCTGCAGGCGCCATCAAGCACCACGGCTTGCCGGAATCGGTCGCGATGGTCGCCGATGGACTCGGCTTCGCGCTCGACGATATTTCCGAGACGATCGAGCCGATCCTCGCGGAAGACACTGTGAAAACAGAATTCCTTGAAGTCGCTGCTGGCCAGGTCGCCGGAGTCCACCAGATCGCGCGCGGCATATCCGCCGGGCAGGAAAGAATCTTCATGGAGCTGCAGATGTACGTTGGTGCGAAGGAACCCGCAGACACGGTGGAACTGCGCGGCGAACCGAATCTCACTCTCACGATTCCCGGCGGCACGCACGGCGACCTCGCCACGGCTGCCATCGCTGTCAACACAATCCCGGCAATCCTCGCCGCCCCCGCCGGCCTCCGCTCGGTGCGCGATCTCCAGGTCGCCTTCTTCCCCCCGAACGCGATTTAGCTCACGCACGATTCGCCGTCTGTGTAGCGCTGACCCTCAGGCTGGCACTCCGCGCTTGCTCTGTGACTCAAGTCACCCTGAGGCGTGACTTCGCTCACCGCACACGGCGCCGAAACTGTGTTCTACGGATACGGAGACACTACACTTGCAAGCCGTGCCCAAGACGACCGCAGAACTTTTCGCCGAGCGCACTCAGCGCCTGTTGGACGCCTACGCGATGAAGGTGCCGGATCGCGTTCCGATCAGTTTGAACCTCGGATACATGCTCGCCAAGTTCGGCGGGATTACGTGCGAGGAGTTGGACTCCGACTTTGAGAGGGCGCAACAGTTGCTCGAACAGGCTGCCGTCTATCTTCAGCCCGATCAGGTCATGGGGCTCGGCCCTTTCGTTTCGAAGCCGAGCCGGATGTTGGGCGATCGGCAGACGAAATGGGCCGGCTACGGGCTCTCGCCCAACAGTCCCATGCAGTTCGTCGAAGACGAATACATGAAGTCCACGGACTACGACGAATTCTTGGACGACCCCACAAATTTCACATTGCGAAAGTTCCTCCCGCGCGTGTACCGCGAGTTGGAGGGCTTGGCCCTGCTGCCACGCATCCCCGTGCTCATCACAGGCTATCCCTCCTACGCAACCCTGGTGACTCTTACAAATCCGTCGCTGAGGTCTGCTCTCGAGACTCTAGCAAAGGTGGCTGATTTCTTCGTGGAACGCGGCCACGCGATGCGGCGCTATGCCGAGCGGATGGCTGTGCTCGGCTTTCCCTCCGGGCTGGGGCGGGCCGGCTCCTTCTCCATGGCGCCGTTTGACTTCATTGGTGACACGATGCGCGGCATGCGGGGCGTCATGCTCGACATGTACCGGCGGCCCGAAAAGTTGCTGGCCGCAGAAGAGAAGGCGCGGCGCATCTGCGCGGAGAGCGCGATCGAAATATGCCGCGCGACCGGCAGCAAGTTCGTCTTCATTCCTTTGCACCGTGGATCAGACGGGTTCATGTCGGTCGAGCAGTTTGAAACTTTCTATTGGCCGCAGCTCAAGGGATTGCTGATGGATCTCATCGAGGCGGATGTCATGCCCACCGTGTTTTACGAGGGAGTCTGGGACGAGCGCCTGCGCTATCTGCGTGAATTGCCCAAAGGAAAGACGGCCGGCCATTTTCAGGCCACGAACCCTCACAAGATAAAAGAAACGGTGGGAGACATAATGCCGATTTCGGGCTGCTTCCCTGTCGCTCTCGTGCAAATGGGAACGCGGGAAGCAATCCGGGACCATACGAAGAAGCTCTGCGAGGTTCTGGGCAAGAATGGCGGCTTCATCATGGCTGCCAACTCATCGATGGACGAGTGCAACCCCGAGCTTGTAAAGGTTTGGGTCGACGCAACCAAAGAATTCGGCGTCTATTGATGCCTCGGTTTTCAGGTAGACAATCGTAGCGATCGCGTGGTCCCAATCCACAGAATCGTTCGCTTGCATCCCGTTTTACAATCTGCCAGCGTGATTACGATGGCCGAACGAAGCCATCCGCTCTCTGGACGAGGGCAGGATTGAATTGCTCTTTGACAACTAAATGGGCCCGACAAAGGACGCTAGCAGGCGGTTCGTACCCGGCGAAAAACCTCGCCGCGATCTGGACAGCCAGGGCGCGGGTGAAGTGTCTCCCGTAGGGGCGTAGCACTGCTACGCCCGGAACAGATGCTTGGCACAATGTCCCGCTCATCGACCCTTCGCGTCGAGACGGCCCAGACGCTTGCCGCGTATTCATGCAAATCTACTCGACAATGCTGCCGAGTAGAAATCGCTGTAACTCAATGAAAACACACGGTCGAGGTCGTTCCTACTCGACAATTTTTCGGGGGGCCTCCGAACCCGCAGGTCGTCATTCTGCTTGCCCTGACAGAGGAAGGGAGCGGAGCATCCCGGCGTTTTCTCTTCGCCACAGATTGGCGTAGCCAATCTGCGCGCAGGGATGCGCAGTCGAACAATCCCTCTTCAGCGTGGCAAAGAGTGAGGGGCGTCGAAACAACGGGGAAGGGCGGATGCTGTGGGATAATGCATGCAATGTCCGCCGCGTCAAATGCCAGCACACGGAGCCCTGCTCTCTTGGCCGAGGCCGCCGCGCAACCGGGCTTCGGCGCAATCCGGGATGGATCTAGCTGGCGACTCTATCGTAATCCTCAGCAGATCCTTGTGGCGACAGACGCCGATTCGGTTGTGGATTCGCTCTGCCGAATCGAGGAGCACGTTCAGCGCGGCGGCGAAGCGGCCGGCCTGCTTCGTTACGAGGCGGGCTACGCCCTCGAACGGCGATTGCGTCCGCTGCTCGCCAAGGCTCCCGGCCCTCTCGCTTGGTTTGGCCTGTACCAGAGCTCTGAGACTCTCGATGACCTCGTGCTCCCCGCGGACGACAAAAACATCCAAATCGAGCACCCTCGCCTGGCGATCACGCGCGACAAATACTGCGGCAAGATCGAAGAAATCCGGGGCCTGATCGAAGCGGGCGAGGTCTATCAGATCAACTTCACTACGCGCGTGCAGTTCGAAAGCCGGCGCAGCGCATGGGAACTCTTTTGCACGCTCTGTCGGCGTCACCCGGTGCCTCACGCTGCGTTTCTCAACCTCGGCGACGAGCAGATCGTCTCACTCTCGCCGGAGCTTTTCTTCCAGATCGAAAACGGACGCATCACGGTCCGGCCGATGAAAGGCACCGCTCCTCGCGGGCGGACGCTCGAAGAAGACATTGCCGCCGGCGAGGCGCTGCGCGTCGACGAAAAGAACCGCGCGGAAAACGTGATGATCGTCGATCTGATGCGCAATGACCTCGGCCGCATTTGCCGCACAGGCACCGTGAGAACACCCAAGCTTTTCGACGTCGAGCGCTATCCCTCCGTGTGGCAGATGACATCGACAGTCGAAGGAGAGTTGGTCGAGGGATGCACGGTCGAATCCATCGTGCGCGCGCTTTTCCCCTCTGGCTCGGTGACGGGCGCGCCCAAGATCCGCGCGATGGAGCACATCGCCGCGCTGGAAGACGCGCCGCGCGGCGCGTACACCGGTGCGATCGGGTTCTTCGCTCCACACCGCTCGTGCTTCAACGTGGCGATTCGGACGGTCGCGCTGCGCGGCCAGTCCGGAACGATGGGCGTCGGCGGCGGCATCACTCACGGCTCGTCCGCTTCGGCGGAATGGGAAGAGTGCCAGTGGAAGGCGGCCTTTCTCACACAGAGCCAGCCGGAATTCAAGATTCTCGAAACGACTCTGTGGGACGGCGAATACCGGCTCCTCGAAGGTCACCTCGCACGCATGAGAAATTCGGCCGAGTATTTCGGTTTTCGCTTCGACGAGCGAAAAATCCGCGAGGTCTTTGCGGATTCGGCGGCGGAGTTTCCGAAGACGTTGCAAAGAGTTCGCATCACGCTCGCGCAGGATGGGACGCTCGAAATCGAGCATCGCGAGTATCGCGAACAGCGCTTCGGCCGCGTACGGATTTCAAATCGAAGCGTTTCGACCAGCGATCGCTTTCTCTTCCACAAGACCACGAATCGGCGCCTTTACGACGCGGAATTCGCAGCCGCACAAAAGGCGCAATGCGACGACGCGCTGTTCTTTAACGAAAGAGGCGAACTCACCGAGGGAGCGATCCACAACGTGTTCGTCGTAAAGGATGGAGTCTGGCGGACGCCTCCCGTTTCCTGCGGGCTATTGCCCGGAACCGCCCGCGCGCAAATCTTGCGCGAACGCTCGAATGCACGGGAGGCGATCCTTACGATGGACGACCTACTGCGTGCCGATGCCCTCTACTTGTGCAACAGCGTCCGCGGAGTTTACCCAGTCGAACTAGTCTGCGAAGATTCAGCGCGGCCGAAGCAAGCGAGGATCGAATTGCGCGAAAGCGTCAAGTAGGCTGGCCACCGCCATCTTCCTCATGCAGGCCGCTTCTTCCAAAACCGCGCGACGGCAGAAAAGTCCGGATCGTCCGTCGAAGAGTCCTTGACCGCGCTATACGTCATGAAAGCGGCCGCACCGGCGGGAAGCGCGACGCCGTACTCCTTCGCGAGTTCGAGCGCCAGGCGCATGTCCTTGTGCATCAGGCGCAGCGGAAAGCTGGCGGGAAACTCGGCCTTCAGCATCAGCGGCGCCTTCACGTCGAGCAGCGGCGAGCGGCCCATGCTCGATTGCATCACTTCGACCAGCCGTTCGGCCGGCACTCCCGCCGCCGTCACCAGCGCGAGCGCTTCCGCGAACGCGTTCACTTCGAGCGCCAGCAGCAGGTTCATCCCGAGCTTTACAGTCTGCCCGGCGCCGTTGGGACCGAGCAGGAAAAATCGCTTGCCCATCGCCTCCAGCACGGGCTTGGCGCGCTCCAGCACTTCGGCCTTTCCGCCGATCATGAACACCAGCTCGCCCTTCTCTGCGCCCCACGTGCCGCCCGTGACGGGAGCGTCGAGAAAGTCCACGTGGCGCGCGGCGCAACCGCCCGCGAGACGGCGTGCCATCTCCGGCGACACCGTGCTCGAATCGATCAGCAGGCTGCCCGCGCGCAGGCCGTCGAGTGCGCCGTGCGCGCCCCAGAGCACCTCTTCGAGCGCGGGAGGATCGCTGACGATGGTGATAAGCACGTCGCACTGAGCGGCCGTTTCGCGCGGACTGGCCGCCAACTTCGCGCCTGCGCGCACGAGGTCTTCCGCTTTCACGCGCGTGCGATTCCACACGGCGAGCGGGAATCCCGCGCGGAGCAGATTCTGCGCCATCGGCTTGCCCATCAGCCCCAGCCCGATGAATCCGACAGTCGGCTTCATTCGCTCCTCCAACGAGGACAATCTCAGATTGCAAAGTTCAGACCAACGCGAATTCGACGCGGTGACGCAAAGGATCGATCCGCTCGGCGCGCACGCGCACGCGGTCGCCCAAGCGAAACACGCGCTTCGCACCGGCGCCGCGCGAGCCGCGGTACGGCTCGGTGACAATCGTGTGGTCGCGCTCGCGATACAGGCATCGCTGCCCGGTGAACTCTTCGAGCCAGTCGATGCCGACCAGCCCTTCGACGAAGATTTCGGTCAGCTCGACGAAGAATCCGAATTTCTGCACGGAAATGATCAGCGCGTCGTATTCCTCGCCGAGGTGCTCCTCCATGAACTGCGCCGTCTTCCAATCCATCAAGTCGCGCTCGGCCAGATCGGCGCGCCGCTCCGCTTCGGAGCTTTCGGAGGCGATTTCCTCGAGTTCCACGCGGCGGTACGGCCCCAGCGTCGGAACCGACGTTTCCTTGCCCGACTTTGCGTGCCGCACTGACGCGCGGGCGGGAGGCGCGGCCGGGTTCTCCAATGCCCATTTTAGGGCGCGGTGAACGATCAGGTCTGGATAGCGGCGGATCGGCGAAGTGAAATGCGTGTATTCCTTTGCCGCGAGCGCGAAATGGCCGAGCAGCTCGGCCGCGTAGCGCGCCTGCCTAAGCGAACGCAGCATCAGGTAGGAAAGGATGCGCTCTTCCGGCTTGCCGGCGATCTTTTGCGTCAGGCGCTGGTAATGCTGCGGGCGGATGTCGACTTCTTCCGCGGCGGGCATGGTCACACTCATAGGCCGCATTCGGCCGCGACCGCCTCCTGCCTTCGCCGGAGCTTGTACCCGCCCGTGCCGCACAGCGACGCGGCGCTCGGTAAGGTCCTCGACGCCGAGCGAATAGCCGAAAGCCTGAGCGAGCTCTTCGAATTCGAGCACTTTCTTCGGGTCGGGCTTTTCGTGAACGCGGTGCAAAGATGCGATTCCGCGCCGTTCGAGGTATTCGGCCACGGCTTCGTTTGCCGCGAGCATGAACTCCTCGATGATGCGGTGCGCGATATTGCGCTCGCTGCGGACGATACTTTGCATGCGGCCTTCGGGGTCGAATTCGATCACCGGTTCGGGCAGGTCGAAATCGACCGAGCCGCGCTCGTGGCGCCGGCGGCTCAGGAGCAGCGCCAGTTCCTTCATCCGACGAAACTCGTTGGCGAGCGGCCCATAGCGCTCGCTCATTTCCAGATCGCCTTCAAGAACCTTGTTGACGTTTGTGTAGGTCATTCGCTCGGCCGAGCGAATCACGCCCGACGTGAAATCCGCGTGAGTCATTTTGCCGGTTGCGTCCATTTCCATAATGACGCTCATCACGAGCCGGTCCACGTGCGGGTTGAGCGAGCAGATTCCGTTGGAGAGTTCCTCCGGCAGCATGGGCACCGCGCGATTCGGGAAGTAGACAGACGTGCCTCGCAGGCGCGCCTCGTGATCGAGAGGAGACTCCCGCCGAACGTAGTGCGCCACATCGGCGATATGTACCTGCAGCTCGAAAGCGCCGTTCGGCAGCGGCCGAACACAAACGGCATCGTCGAAATCGCGGGCCGTTTCGCCATCGATCGTCACGATCGGCAAATGGCGAAAGTCGCGGCGGCCTTGCAGTGCGGTTTCATACACCTGCTGCGGCGTGGCGCGTGCGTCGGCGAGCACTGGGTCTGGGAAAATGTGCGGGAGGTGATGCTTCCGGATTATGATCTCCACATCGACACCAATGTCGCCCGGCCGGCCGAGGATTTCGATCACGCGTCCCGCAGGCGCGAGGCCGCCGCGCGGGTACCGCGTGACCTCTACGTTGACAACTGCGCCATCGAGTTCTGGCAGTCGCATGCCGCGCATCGAGCGGGGCTCGCTCTTCGGAGTGACGCCGAGTTTGTGCTGCAATTCCAGAGTCAGCTCGTCGCCCGGCAGAATCAGGATTTCGTGCAGGATGCGCGTATCGTACGGCAGCACGAAGTTGCCATGCGGGCCGTAGCGGAAGAGCCCGACGACGGTAGGGTGTTCGCGCTCGAGAATCTGCACGACGCGCCCTTCGGCGCGACCATCGGGACGGCGGCGCTCGATGCGCGCCAAAACGTGGTCGCCGTGCATCGCGTCGCCCAGGCTATCGCGGCCGATGAAGAGATCGCCCTCCACGCGCGGCATCGGTTCGTCAGGAACGAGGAAACCGTAGCCATCGCGATGGGCGACGATACGCCCCGAAACCAGGTTGGGATCGCGAGCGCGCTTCGGCGGTGCGGCTGCGGCAAGCGCTTCGCGCCCAGGAACCTCGCGGCGCGGAGCAGGCGCGGCAGCGCTCTTTTGGCCGGTCAACCGATAGCGCCCGCCAGGAATCTCTTCAATTTCGCCTTTCTTCTTGAGCTGCTGAATGACGCGCGGGAGAAAGCGGCGCCCGCGATGCTTCAGATCCATCCCGTGGGCAATTTCACGGATGCTGGCCGGCTGCGACAGAGTAGCAAGGTGCGCTAGAACCTGCTGCGGGCTGACTTCGGGTTGTCGGGGCTCTCTCGGCTCGATCGTGTGGCGGCGTCTCATGCGCAGTCGCGGGTAGCCGTGAACAGGCTAACGGAATTCTCGCCGCGTGGCAAAAGCGGCGCAAGCACGAAGCTGCATCGGCTCGCTATTGTGGCAGCGCTTCCGTGGCGGGCATCGTGAGGATCACCACTTTGCCATCGGGCTCGCGCTCAAGCGTCGGGGCGTAGTCGCCGATGAGTTCGCGTCTCCACCACAGGCCCTGCTCGCGTTTCGTCTTCATGTCCGTGAACCGATACTGGTAGATCACGGCTCGCAATTGGCGCGGCGGCTCGCTCGAAAACGGATTGTGCGCGAAAAGAGCGAGCACATCCGGATCGTTCATCAAGAGGCGTTCCTCCGTCCAGACCACGAAGCGATACTCTGGCCAGGTGCCGAGCGACGCGAACCACAGATTCCACTCGAAGCGCGGCTGATAGGGAGCGTAGATTCCCGGCGCTTTGTCCGGATCCTGGGGCTTGTAGCGAAACGGGTAGGCGATCCAGCTTGTGCCGTCAGGCGAGCCCTGAAATTCGATTTCGTAGCGCGCGTGCGTCATGCGCGCAAACAGGCCGTACTGATCCGCAATGCGGAACGGCTCGAGAATCTGCACGGGCTTGGGCGGCAGAGGCAGAGCGGGCGCGAGCATCCAGACGAGCAACGTCGCATTCGCATAGAACACGAGGCCGAAGCAGATGCCGACAATCGACATCCGCACGGGCGCGAGCCGCCTGCGCCAGACGGCGCGCCACGTTTCGGGCGTCTCCACATCGACCAGCGTTTCTGGACGCTTTCCCTCGATGAGGTCACGAATGCGTTGCGGCACGACCCATTCGACAAACCGATCGTCGAGCAAGAGGAATCCGAGCAGGAAGACAAGATAGTTCAAGAACGTGTAGTTTCCCGTCAGGATGATGCTGATCTGAAAAGGCGCGACGATCCAGAAACAGGCGATCCGAAATCGTCGCGGCAAGAAAAGCAAGAAGACGAGCACCAATTCAACCGCCAGTGTGTAGAAGACCGCAGAGGCATGAAACCAGTGCGGAAGATGGCCTACATACCAGCCGATCCACGTGGGCAGCGGCGCATTCTGATAGTAATCGTCCATCGCCGTGAAATGCCGCCAGGACTGATCTCCGCTCGCGATCTTGGCGATGCCCGATTCGAAGTAGATGCGGAACCATTCCCATCGCAGCATGTAGAGACTTGCTCGCGACGCCGGATGCGCGCGGCCGAGCCCGGGGAACAATCCCGGCGGCGCAAAGAAGAGCGAAATAAAGCCTGCTTCCAGCAACATGCCGTCGGATTGGTAGCCGGAGAAGTCACGCGCGGTGCTAACGAAGGACAGGAAGCAGAGGAACGAAACAAAGAGCGCCGCCCGCGGCCAGATGTTGAACACGATCAGGATCGAAGCGATCAGCCCGGCCCACATGACGAGCATCAGCGTGCGGTCGCTTGCGCCGAACCAGAAAAGGCTCGGAGCAAACCAGAAGCGCCATGCGTGGTAGGGCGAGCCCGCCACAGCCTGCAGATAGTCTTCCGCGGGAAGAATGCCGGTCGGCCCGAGCAGTCCTTTGATCTGAAACAGCAGCGAATAGAATGCGGAGAAGTAGATCAGCCCCGAGGCGCGCAGGAAAAACCAGCGTGGCCAGAGATGTCCAGGGCTCTTTTCGCTCCCGATCTCAGGCCCTAGCAGCCATTTGACTGCAGTCTCCAGCCAGCTTTCCATGGTCCGGGATTATACAGAGGAGCGGACAAACGGAGCCCCTGGATTCAGTCTAAACGGCGCAGATCAGGCGGGCTCGGAGGCGGACTCGTGAGCGAGGCGAAGCTTCATGAAAGCGGGCAGCGGGGGAACGGACTCAAGATTCTGGCGGCCTTCGACCCAGTCGATCAGAAAATCCTGGGCGCTGAAATGATGGCCATTGCGCAGACGTGCGAGTTCGCGCGCGGCATGGAGGCGAACGTATTCGCCAGTGGGCAGCAGGATGCGCGTCTTGAGCGTGTCAGCGAGATACGGCGCCGCGACTTCCGTGATGATTTGATTCGCCAAAGCGGGGTCCTTGAGGCGGAAGATAACCTCGACGCGCTCGTAGATGTTGCGCTGCATCCAGTCTGCGCTGCCGAGATAGACCTCGGTGTTGCCGCCGTTTCCGAAGATGAAGACACGGCTATGTTCGAGGAAACGGCCGATCACGCTGCGCACTCGAATCCGGCTGCTGAGGCCCCGCACGCCGGGCCGCAGCGCGCACGCTCCTCGTACAACCAGCTCAATCTGCACGCCGGCCTGCGAAGCGCGGTAGAGCGCCTGAATAATCTTTTCGTCAAGCAGCGAATTGAACTTCGCGAAGATGAACGCGGGCCGGCCGGCCTTGGCATGGGCCGTTTCGCGCTCGATCAAACTCAGAAAATTCCGGCCGAGGTTCAGCGGCGCGACAAAAAGCGGCGTGTACTGCTGGCGCTCGGAGTACGCCGTGAGGTAGTTGAAGACGTGATGCACCGCTGAGGTAAGGTGCGGATCGCTCGTGAGCAAGCTCAGATCGGTGTAGAAGCGAGCCGTGGAGGGATTGTAATTTCCCGTGCCGAGATGGGCGTAGCGGCGAATCTGGCCGTCAGATTCACGGCGCGCCACGAGCGCCAGCTTGCAGTGGGTTTTTAGCCCGACCACACCGTGGAACACCTGCACGCCCGCTTCCTGCAGATTGCGTGCCCAGCGAATATTCGACGCTTCATCGAAACGGGCTTTCAATTCCACGACGACTGCGACTTCCTTCTTTGCAGCCGCTTCGATCAGCGCGCGAACAATTGGAGAATTTTCGCTCGTGCGATACAGCGTCTGCTTGATCGAAAGCACGTCGGGATCGTGGGCGGCGCTCTCGATGAACCGGACCACGGCTCCGTAGGAATCGTACGGGTGGTGCAACAGCACGTTGCTCTTGCGCACCAACTCGAAGATGGATGACGAGCCTGGCTTCAAGGCCAGTTCGCGCGGAGCGAACAGACGGTACTTCAGATCGGGGCGCGGCGTCTCCTCGTACAAGAACATCAGCCGCGAAAGATTGATCGGACCATTGACTTGATAGACTTGCCCGGGCTTTAGCCGGAAATTCGCCTGCAGCCGCTCGACAATTTCCGGCTTTGCGCTGGCCTCGATTTCGAGCCGCACGGCCGCGCCCTTGCGCCGACGATGAAGCTGCGAATCGACAGAATCCAGAATGCTGCGGGATTCTTCTTCTTCGAGATAGAGGTTGCTGTTGCGCGTGACGCGAAAAGCCGCGGCCGAGAGGATCTCGTATCCATGGTAGAGGCGGGCGGCGAAGGCGTGAACAATATCGTGCAGAAAAATGTAGTCAACGTTGCCTTCGCGGGATGGCAGGCGCACCAATCGTGGAAGCGCGCGCGGCACCGTCACGACCCCGAGGAAAGACTGCGATCCGCGCCGCTTGCGTTTCAGGAGAAACGCGAGGCAGAGAGCTTTGTTCAGCACGTGCGGAAAAGGGTGCGCGGGATCGACGGTGACCGGCGTCAGCAGCGGCTCGACGGTTTTCGCGTAGAAGTTTTCGATGTGCTCGCGAGCCTCCGGCCGCAATTGGCTCAAGCCGAGCACGCGGATCGATTCGTCTTCCAGCGCCGGGACAAGCTGGTCGCGCCAGCATTCGTACTGCTCGTCGACGAAGGTGTGAATCTGCTTCGTCAGCTCGACGAGGACGTCCTGCGGAGTGCGGCCGTCGGGGCCGGGTTCGCGGTTGCCGTGCTCGACCTGCTGCATCAGGCCGGCGAGGCGAACTTCGACGAACTCGTCAAGATTGCTCGCGGTGATGGCGAGAAACTTGACGCGTTCAAGCAGGGGATTGCCCGGATCGCGCGCCTCTTCCAGAACGCGCCGGTTGAACTGCATCCAGGAAAAGTGGCGATTGAAAAACAGCTCGGAGTTTGGGGTGCGGCTCTTGCCCATGCCTAGCCCTGAGGCGAGTAAGGCTATCCCGCGATTGTTACAGCCGTGTTACGGGCGCCGTCTGCCCCGAGCGGCGCCAGCATGCGCTACTGCGCCTGTGGATAGGCGCTCGGCAGCGAGCGGAGGTACGCGATCACGGCCTGCGCATCCGCGTGGCTCATGTGGTAGATGTGCATGGGCGTCTGAATCGGCAGGCCATTCGGACCAATGCCCTTTTCCAGAATGGCCTCGCCCTGTTCTTCCGTGAAACCCTCGAAACCGGCCAGAGCAGGCGCGCGATTGGCCCAGTTCGTCATCGGGCGAACAGGGACGATCCAGATGGCCGCTCCCTGGAGGCGACGCGATTCGTCGAGGTTGTCGTTGGCGTCGCGCGGGGTGTGGCATTCCTCGCACATGGCGACGTTTTCCACGAGATACTTGCCCCGTTCGATCGCGCCCGGCTGCGCCGGAGGAGCAGAGGTTTTCTGCGGAGCCGGATTTTCGCGCGAAAGGAGCCGTGAAGCTCCCAGACCAGCCGCAAGGAAAATCACCGCACACAAGAGCCATCGGTAGATTGCGTTCATCGAGTTTTATTCCTGGTGATGAGTTGCGGCCCTCTCCCGGATGCGGGAGGCAGCCGCTCGAACGGGAAAGTATCGCAAAGACGGCGATTGCCTGTCCATCGCGTTTTTGAGGTGGTTCAAGGGGCAGCCGGAGTTTCCGCACGCGGCGGCTGGAGGCGATTCGCACCATCGGCGAGCCGAGACAGCGCCCAGCGGGCGTGCTCGGCGATCAGAGGGTCGTCCGAAGTGCCGAGAGCATCGAGCAGTTCGATAACGCGCGCGTAGGCTGGTGAAGCGGGCGTGATCGCGGAATTCCCAAGCGCCACGCAAGCATTCCGCACGAGTCCTCGCCATTTCGCTCGTTTCACGGCGGTGTGCCGAAAGACTGCGCTGAACTGCTCCTGAGACAGAGATGCCAGCCGCTCAAGGTCTGGCTCCACGAGGCCATCGCGGGCCTGCCAAGCGCTCGTGCTCGTTAAAGGAGACTTGCGATTCCAGGGGCAGACATCTTGGCAGATATCGCAGCCGATGACGGCGTTGCCCATCTGCGGCCGAAATTCTTCCGGGATCGCTCCGCGCAACTCGATCGTCAGGTAGGAAATGCAGCGGCGCGCGTCCAAGACATACGGCTGCGGGAATGCTTGCGTGGGACAGGCGTCGAGACAGCGCGTGCAGGAACCGCAGAGATCGGCGGGGGGAGTCTCACTAGAGGCGAGCGTCGGTTCGAGAGCGAGCGTCGTTACGACAACTCCGAGAAAGAGCCACGAACCAAGCTGCTGATTGATCAGAAGCGTATTCTTGGCGAGCCAGCCGAGACCTGCGTATTTCGCGGCGATGCGCTCGAGGATGGGGCCGGTGTCCACGTACGCGCGCGCTTCAAACGGCTCCGGAAACTCCGCGCGCATGTCTCCGATCAGCGTTTGCAGCTTCTCCTGAATGATCTCGTGGTAGTCGTCACCCCACGCATAGCGCGAAATCCGGCCGCGCGGCGCGTCATCGGTGTCCGCTTTTGGCGAAGCTGTCGTCACGCTGCGCGGCGGCGCATTGTAATTGATCGCAACAACGATCAGGCTGCGTGCACCATCGAGAATATGCCGTGGATCCAGGCGGCGTGGGTCGAGCAGGTATTTCATTTCGCCTGCGTAGCCTCGCGCGAGCCATTCGGACAGATGCGCCAGTTCGCTGAACATCCTGTCGCCTTCTGAATGGCTAGACTCTCTGTCCAAGCTGACCATGCCGCACAGATCGAATCCGAGCCTCTGTGCGCTCTCGCGGATCCAGCGTGTCAGTGCGGCCGGGCTCATGCTTCCATGATGCCTCAGCCGTTGCTCCAAGGAAAACGATGCCGCTCAACAATCCCGGCGTTTTGCTTGTCACCCCGGTGCGGGATTTCATACAATCGCGGACGCTTCTTGCGAAACGGGAGAACTGATGAGCAGGCCGATCGCCGCAAAGATCACGGGAGTGGCCGGATACCTTCCGCCGCGCGTGGTGACGAACGCCGATCTTGAAAAGATCGTGGACACAACCGACGAGTGGATCCGGACGCGAACGGGCATTCGCGAGCGCCACTACGCCGATCCGGGCGTGGCATCGTCGCACCTGGGAACAGAGGCTGCGAAAAACCTCCTGACGGCAAAGGGAGTGTCACCGGAAGACATCGACATGATCATCGTTGCGACGGTCACGCCAGACATGCTCTTTCCGGCCACAGCGTGCCTGATTCAGGACCGTCTCGGCGCCAGGAACGCCTGGGGGTTCGACCTTTCGGCAGCCTGTTCCGGCTTTGCCTACGCGCTGACGGTCGGCGCGCAGTTCGTCGGCGTAGGATCGCACAAGAAGGTGCTCGTGATCGGCACCGACGTGATGACATCGATCCTCGACTTCAAGGATCGCGCCACGTGCGTCTTGTTCGGCGACGCAGCCGGCGCAGTACTGCTCGAGCCCGCTACATCCGATTCCGAAGGCATCATCGATTTCGCACACGATATTGACGGTTCGGGAGGATGCAATCTCTACATGCCCGCAGGAGGCTCGCTGCATCCCGCGTCGCACGAGACGGTGGAGAAGCGAATGCACTATGTCCACCAAGAGGGCCAGCAGGTCTTCAAGTACGCAGTTCGGCGTCAGGCCGAGCTCGCCTGTCAGATGCTGGAGCGCAATGGATTGACGAGCCGCGACCTCGCGCTCGTCGTGCCGCACCAAGCCAATCTGCGCATCATTCGAGCGATGCAGGAGCGGCTGGGCGTGGATGATTCAAAGGTGATGGTGAATATCGATCGGTACGGCAACACGACCGGAGCGACCATCCCGCTGGGCTTGGTCGATGCGGTCGAGCAGAAGCGCCTGCGCAAAGGCGATCTCGTGCTGCTCATTGCGGTCGGCGCCGGATACACGGCGGGATCCGTTCTGATGCGCTGGGCCTACTGAAGTCGTCTTCGCCAAGAACAGAAAAGCGTCAGTTTTCACCGCAGGTGTTCACGCAATTTCCGATAAACAGAAGAACGGGGTCAGCGTCTCCCGCAGTTGTCGATATCACCACAATCTTCGTCGGGGCGACAACGAGGAACTGGCCGCTGAAGGTCGCAGGAGCGGTGAAAGCTATAGTCCCCGCACCGGTGGCTGAGTTCAGCCCTGAGTACGTGCCCGTAACGGCCGCCGTGGTATTTCCGCCAGAGGCGCTCTGGTCCTGTGTGCCGCTGACGGTGCCAGCCGTCGTAGAGGTATTCGCGAGCGTGATCGAGCCGGAAAGATCGCGCACAGGAGATGCGGCGGGCAACGCGGTGCCCATCTCGAAACTCCCGTTGAGGGCCGAAGCGGTAAATGGGCCTGTTGATTGCGGCTCGAAGAGTCCGAAGAACGGGTCGTTGACGATTTCCCCGATACAGAAGGCCTCGTTCTGTCCGACCACATAGAAGACCGGTGCGATCGGCGAAGCGATGCCCGAATCGACCCGCCCAAACGCGTCCGCATTTGAGAATGTCGCACCAGCAGAGGGATATCCAATGACAGTACCGGCTTGGTTTTCCGTGGCAAAAATCGTGTAGTTGGCGGAACCAGTGCCCGTCAACGAAACGAGTGCCAAGTCCGGGAGATAGCTTCCCCCAGAAAGGATTTGACCGGTCAGCCCCGCGATGCTCGTGCCTGTGAAGGTGCTTCCCGCTCCATTGAAAAAGGGATATCCGGTTTGCAAGAGGAGTTTGCCAACAGTCAGGAACGGCTCATTTGAGTTGACCTGATCGGTCTCGACAACGAACAATTCGTTCGCAGAAATTGGATAAACACTGTAGTTCAGGCCACTGGTCGGAGCGACGCTAGGCGAGATATTCATCGTGCAGCGTGTGCTTTGGGATGTGGTCTGGAACGAACCGCCCCATCCCACATTCTGCGTGATCACATTGCCGGGAGTATTCGCGTCGTCTTCCGTGGTACCGATATTCCCGGGAGTGGTGTTGTTGCCCGACGGCGTCGCGCCGAAGCTGCCCACGATGACTGCGGGGCCGGCCGAGGACAATATACTCGCAATTACCTGTCCCGTAATTCCGAAGGCGTACTGACCGTTTAGGGTATTCGCGGTGCAGGTGCTGACGCTTCTCATCTCGATCTGGCCCGAGCCGCGAATTCCACTGGAATCGAATTCGACCATGCGGCCGTACGATCCCGAGGCATCGATGGCGAACGCGAACGCAGGCGGGCCTTGCAGGCTCGAGAACGTCAGCACGCCGCGCCCGTCCGCACCCAGCGTATAGGTTCCCGTGAACGTCTGATTCTTATAGGAATTCATCGTGGTCGAATTGAAATCTTCGACCCCATTCGTGAGATTGCCCTTGCCGTCCGCTGTAAAGCTGCCCCCGATGACCACGGCTCCGTTGGCATTGAATCCGCTGAATAGGAAAACGTAATTTCCATTTAGCAGATTCGCGCTGCTGACGGTGATGCTCAGGTTTGCATTCGCCGTCATGGCTGGAGTCTCGGAGTCGGTGACTTGAACAGTGAAACTAAATGTGCCTGCCGCCGTTGGCGTACCGGTGATTGAGCCATCCGGGTTCAGAGTCAGGCCGGTCGGGAACGTGCTAAGGGCAGTCTGCAACGTCCACGAAAACGGCGGAACGCCGCCGGTCGCCTGCAACGTGGTCGAGGGATAAGACGCATTGAGGATGCCATCCGGCAAACTCGTTGTGGTCACCTTCAACGGCAGCGGCGCACCCATCGTGATGCTCAGAGCCTGCGTGCCGAAATCTCCCACCGAATCTGTGATCTTGATCGTGAAATTCGCTGTGCCCTCTGCGGTAGGCGTGCCCGAAATCGTGACGGATGTCGTTGTGCTCGCGCCCAGCGACAGTCCAGCCGGCAACGAGCCCGATGAAATCGACCAACTATACGGCGCCACTCCGCCATTGGCACTTACGGATTGACTGTAAGGCGTGCCTTCATTCCCCGCCGGAAGCGAGGCCGTGGAAATTACCGGCGCCCCTTCGACCGTGATCGAAAGTGTCGCGCTCTGGTTAGGAAAGGTGACAGAGGTGGCCTTGACGGCGTCGGAAATCGAGGTTCCAGGCGCTACGACGGGAGCATTGTATGTGGCCGAAGTCGTCGTCGCCCCGGAAAGCGTTCCGTGTGCCGGCGACGTCCAAGTCACGCCCGCGCCGGATGAATCGTTGAGCACGCCCGCGGTGATGAGCTGGGCTCCCCCGCTGCCGAGCGTAATCGGTCCTTTCGGAGTCAGGGTAACCTGATTAAACAGCGTCGGGGTGCCCGTGCAGGCTGCGTTGCCCAGGCAACCGATCACGGCGATGCACAACAAGACCCAGAATCCGGCACTCTTTCCCATGACGACCCCTCAGATGAATGCGCGCCGAAATCGAAGAACCTCTCCTTAGTATTTAGACCACGAAAGGAGGCTGCCGAGGGGCAAAATGACCGAAAGCATTAGCGTATCAAGCAACCGGAATCGGCAAACATCCGGCGAAAGGACGTCTTTGAATCCGACGTTCTTGGCAATTGTCGCGAAAGTGAGAGCGGTGCAGGTTAGGCGTAGCCGACTGTTTCATAGATAATGGTTTTCGGCCCGGCAAACAAACCTGCCGGCAAAGGAGCTGCCAATTTGCGCGCGGTGATCACAGGTGGGGCAGGCTTTCTCGGCTCTCATCTTTGCGATTACTTTATCGAAAGGGGCTGGGAGGTATTGTGCCTCGACAACCTCATCACCGGCGCCGATTCAAACATCTCGCATCTGCTTTCACAACCGCGGTTCAAGCTCGCCAAGCAGGACGTCTCACACTACATCGATGTGCCTGGGCCGGTCGATGCGGTGCTGCATTTTGCGTCCCCGGCGAGTCCGCCCGACTATCTGAAGTTTCCAATTCAAACGCTCAAGGTCGGAGCGCTCGGGACGCACAATACGCTAGGCCTAGCCATGGCCAAGGGAGCGAAGTTTCTGCTGGCGTCGACATCGGAGTGCTACGGCGACCCTGAAGTCAGCCCGCAGCCGGAGACATACTGGGGCCGCGTGAATCCGATTGGGCCGCGTGGAGTCTACGACGAAGCGAAACGGTTTGCGGAAGCGATGACGATGGCCTACCACCGTTATCACAAGTTGGATACCCGCATCGTCCGAATTTTTAACACGTATGGTCCACGGATGCGCCTGAACGATGGCCGCGCGCTGCCGAATTTCCTTTACCAGGCGCTGGTCGGCGAGCCAATCACGGTCTATGGAGATGGCAAGCAGACGCGAAGCTTCTGCTACGTTTCGGATTTGATCGACGGCATCTACCGGCTGCTTGAATCCGATGAACACGAACCCGTCAATATCGGCAACCCGCAAGAAATTACGATCCTCGAATTCGCGGAGCGCGTGCGCGCGCTAGTAGGTTCGAAGGTGCCGATCGTGTTCAAGCCGTTGCCGCAGGACGATCCCAAGCAGCGCTGCCCCGATATCAGCAAGGCTCGCCGCATCCTGCATTGGGAGCCCAAAGTGAATTTAGCGGAAGGGCTGAAGATGACCTACGAATTTTTCCGGGAGCAACTGGCTTCGACGGAACGGGCGGGCTAATCCGTCCCTCTCAAACGTCTTTCAAAATCAATCGGGTCGTCCAAAAGACCGGTATTCAAAGCCCAGTCCCTTGATCTCAGCCGGCGAGAGCAGATTTCGACCGTCGATGATGAGTGGCCGCGCCATCGTGTCTCGAATCCGCTCCCAATCGAGCGTGCGGAATTCGTCCCATTCCGTCGCGATCAAGAGGGCTTCGGCGTCCTTTGCCGCATGGTAGGCCGATTTCGCGTATTCAATTTGCGGCAAAATCGCGCGCGCCTTTTCCATGGCCTCCGGATCATAGGCTCGGACGGTCGCTCCTTCTGCAAGCAACCGGTTCACCAAGTCGATCGCTGGAGCGAAGCGAATATCATCGGTGTTAGGTTTGAATGCGAGACCCAACACTCCGAGTCTCTTGCCGCGAATGACCCAAAGCGCACTGCGCAACTTTTCCACGAATCGGTCGATTCGCTGTTTGTTAATCTTCTCGACCTCTCTCAGCATCGAGAAGTCCACACCGGAACGCTCGGCAAGATGCACGAAAGCCTGCAGGTCCTTCGGGAGGCAGAATCCGCCGAAGCCCAGCCCGGCAGAGAGGAAACTCGGTCCGATGCGCGGGTCGAAACCCATCGCGCGCACGACTTCACCGATGTCGGCTCCGAGCTTTTCGGCGAGATCGGACACCATGTTGGCGTACGAGATCTTGAGTGCAAGAAATGAATTCGAGGCGTGCTTGATCAGTTCGGCGCTATTGATCGTGGTCACGAGCCACGAGGGCGCGGGACCGGGCGGACACTTAGACGCGTGCACAGGACAGCTAAATTTCTGGTCCAGAACCGGTTGATAGATTTCCTTCAACTGTCGTGCCGCAGCCTCATGGTCCACGCCCACGACGATCCGGTCGGGGTGCAAGAAATCTCCGACGGCGGTACCCTCGCGCAGAAATTCGGGATTCGAGGCGACGTGGAAGGTAACGTTTGCCTTCCGCGCATAGACGGAGAGGGCCCGTTTCAGTTCCTGGCCCGTGCGAGCCGGAACAGTGCTCTTCTCGACGACCAATTTCGGAGATTTGGCTTCGGTCGCGATCATCTTCGCGACGTGGTCGATCGCGCTCAAATCGGCGTCGCCATTTGGAAGCGGAGGGGTACCCACGCAGATGAAAATGGCCTCGCCGGCGCCGACCGCATCGGCCGGGTTTGCCCGAAAGCTGAGGCGGCCCTGCTTGCGCGCCTTAGGAATCACATTCTCGAGGCCCGGCTCGTAAATAGGGATCCGACCCGCTTCGAGCGCCCTGATCTTCTCCGTATCGCTATCTGTGCAAACGACTTCGTGCCCGATTTCTGCCAGGCATGCTCCGGTTACCAAGCCCACATAGCCGGTTCCAATCACTGAAAGCTTCACGGGTCTCCTCGACAACTCTGTGTATTTCGGTCTTCGATGGTCGGCCTTTAGTTTATCGCGGTATGCACGATTATGTCCGCGGAGTTCGGGGGCGAGGTGCATTTCGTCACCTTCCCAGTTGGCAAAGCGCTGACCCATCGAACGCATGATCGGAGCAGGTACCGGTACTCTTTCCTCACATGTTCGCGTCGGTCTATGGCGGACTACGCGACTCTTCTCCTATTCTTGGTGTTAGTACTATAACCATGAGACAGGCTGACGAACCGAAAATGCCCTCTTCGGCGGACGATGCGCGCCGTCGGACGGACGAGCAGCGCACGATCTTGCTGAGTGACGTGCCGGAGGCCGCTGCGCTGATGCCGGAGGCCTCGCCGCAATCCACCGAGCCCGCTGGCTCCCAGCTCAGCTCCCAAGCTCTCTCTGTTCTCTCCCAGCGCTACGAAGTCCTCGCCGAGGCAGGCCACGGAAGCATGGGTAACGTCTATAAGGCCCGCGACCGGGAGACAGGCGAGATCGTCGCCCTGAAGCTGCTGAAACCTGAGATTGCGTCCGACCAGGCAATGATGGAGCGGTTCAAGAACGAACTTCTCTTCGCCCGCAAGATTACGCACAAGAACGTCTGCCGCGTGCACGAATTCAACCGCATCGGCGGCATCGCCTACACGTCCATGGAGTTCGTCGAAGGCGAGAGTTTGCGTTCGGTGCTGAACCGCTTCGGTGGCTTGCCTTTGCGCAAGGCTCTCGATCTGGCGCAACAGATCTGTTCGGGTCTTCAGGAGGCTCACGCGCAGGGAATCGTTCACCGCGACTTGAAACCCGAGAACGTGATGCTGGATGCGCAGGGCAACGTGAAGATCATGGACTTCGGCATCGCGCGCTCAATGGAGGCGGGAACGAGGCTCACGGGCTCGATGGTGGGCACTCCCGCGTACATGGCACCCGAACAAGTTGCGGGCAAGCCGGTGGACTATCGCACGGATATTTACTCGCTCGGGCTGATTTTGTACGAAGTGTTCACCGGCACGCCAGCTTTCCAAGCGGATAACGCTGTGGCCGTCGCATTGAAGCAGATGCGCGAATCGCCGACTCCGCCGCATGAGGTCGAGCCGACAATTCCGGTGCCGATCGAACGCGCCATCCTGAAGTGCCTTGAGAAAGAACCGTCGAAGCGCTTTCAAACCGTCGCGGAGCTGAAGAACGTCCTTAAGGCTCCTGCAGTCGCCGCGCCGGCGGTTTCTGCTCCGCCGGCCGCCGCGCCGCTGCAATCGAACCACATCCCGCCGCTGGCCTCGCATCCGTTGTATGGATCATCGGCTCTGTCCGTCGCGCAGCCGAAACGCCGGTCACATATGGGATGGGTTCTGCTGGCCTTGCTTCTCGCGTCATCCGCACTGGCCGCGACCCATTGGGCGCAAGTCAAGAGGATGGCCGAGCAGGTCTTGCCGCCGGCGACGCCGGCCGCCCCGAAGCCGCCTGATTTCGCGCTAGATCAAGATGCATCGCCAATCGCAGCACCTGATGCCTCAAAAACCAAGCCGGAGGAATCCGGCGCATCCCCATCTGACGCGACCCAGGCTGGTGCAGCGGAGCCAACTGCAAAGCAACCTTCGGAGGAACAGGCTGCGCCTGCGCGGGCGCCGGTCGAAAAGCCAGCGATCGTGACGGCGCCAAGCGAAAGAACCCGTGCGGTGGCACAAGATGCTCCGCCGCCAAAGCCACCTAGGCGCGCAGCAGCGAATGCAGCGTTGCCTCCGAGCGCTCCACCCTCAACCGATGTGCCGGAGGTAGCGCCGGAGGAAGTGCAAAAGCGCGCGGACAAAGCGTTCGGCGAGACCGAGCCGGTCGCGGCGCCGCCTGTGAACGATCACACACCGAGCTATTTGTGGGTCGGACGATTCGAGCGCGAGGACCGGGCTCAGAGCACGGCCAAGAAAATCGAAGACCTTGGCCTGCCCGTCGCTGTGATTCCGCGGCAGAACGATGCTGGCGAATTCTACGTGGTTCTCACCGGCCCATTCGGGCCGGAACGCGTTCCGAGCGTTATGGACTGGCTCAAGACGCAGGGCTTCCCGGGCGTGCGAGTCGTCAAGAACCCTCTCGCTGGGGGACGCCAAGCTCAGTAGGGAAGATTTGATTCTCAACGCAGGGATTGGCCGGGTGCGGCGCGCGCGAGCGGGCCGGAGGCGGATATGGAACTGGAATTCGGAGCGCAGAGCGACACGGGGTGCGTTCGCGAGAACAACGAAGATAGCTATCGCGCCGCGCCTGAGATGAACCTCTTCGTCCTCTCAGACGGAATGGGCGGTCTGGATTGCGGCGAGGTGGCGAGCCGTTTGGTGGTGAATACGATCCTCGAGCATTTTCAAAAAGCCGATGCGAACCCTGGTCTTCCCCTGGTGGGACTGCGCATCAACGGGGTTTCCGAGACGACGAACCGGCTCGCTAGCGCAGTCCGCGTGGCCAATCAGGCAGTCCACAATGCCGCGCAGCGAAGCGCGGGCGAGCGGCCGATGGGCGCCACCGTGGTAGCGGTTCGCTTCGCCGACGAGCGCATGAGCCTCGCGCACGTCGGGGACAGCCGGATCTATCGCCTGCGGGGCGAGGACTTTGAGCAACTCACGTGCGACCATTCCTTCGTTGCCGAGCAGATGCGGCAAGGGCGAATGACGGCACAAGAAGCTGGAAGCAGCAAGTTGCAGAACGTGCTTGTCCGCGCCCTCGGCATCGATCCGGAGGTCGATGTGGACGCGAGCGAAGAGCTGATGCTCGAGAGCGACACCGTGCTGCTCTGCTCCGACGGACTTACGCGCGAACTTTCGGACGCCCAGATCGCCGCGGTGCTGCGCGAAGTTGAGGATCCCCAAGAAGCAGCCGAATGCCTGATCAAACTTGCAAAGCAGGCGGGCGGCGGGGACAACATCACGGCTATCGTCGTGCGTCCGGCTGCACGGCCTGTTGGGGCGTTCGGACGCATTAGCCGCCTGGGGAAATGGTTTAGGGATTAGGAGGAGGGCTGAAATGCCAAAGCTGGTGCTGAAATTTGAAAACTCCGTATTGAAAGAAGTGCCGGTCGGCTCATCCGAGGTGAGCATCGGCCGCTCTCCGGAAAACGGCATTGTGATCGACAATCCCGCGGTGTCGCACTTTCACGCGCGCGTCTTCAATGAAGAAGGCCGGCTCATGCTGGAGGATTTCGGCAGCTTGAACGGGACGTTCGTCAATGGGCAGCGTGTGAAGATGGTCACGCTCAAGCCGGGCGATTCCGTCGCCATCGGCAAACACACGATTGTGATCTCGGATTCGCGGGATCTCGACGGATTTGCGACGGGAAACGGAAACGGCAAGCTGGCACAGGCGGCACCCAAGCTGAATGAGACGGTCATGCTCGATACGAAGGCACGGCGCGATTTCCTGCAGAAGGTAGCGGCCGTAGGTGAAAGCGCGCAGGTTTCTCCGGCCCGCATGAAGGTGGCCACACTGGTCGTGCGGAGCGGCCGGACGGATCAACAGGAGTACACGCTAAACAACAAGCTCACCGTGATCGGGAAATCCGCAATGGCAACCGTGAAGTTGAAGGGCTGGTTCGCGCCAAAAGCTGCTGCGCAGATCAACCGGCGTGACGACCAATCCTACTATGTCGGCGCCGCGGACAAAGTTCCCAGCGTCAACGGGCAGCCCATTTCGCAACCGACGAAGCTCTCTTCCGGCGACGTCATCGACGTCGCGGGCATTCAGCTCGAATTCACCTATCGCGACTGAAGCATCGAGGCATTGCCTACTTCGCTCGCCCGTCTGAACCGCGGCCGCTATGCGTGCGCGGTCGCTGCGGCTCCTCTTACATAGGTGTCCAGGAATTGCAGCGTCAGCTTCCACGCAAGCGCCGCCGCTGCCGGGTTATAGCTCGCCCGGGCGTCGCAGAAGAACCCGTGATCCGCAAAGGAAACTGTCACGTTGATGTGCGCCTTTCCCGCTTTCTTCAACGCATCCTCAATGGCACGGGTATGCTCGGGAAGGATGTGGTGATCTTGACCTCCCCAGAAAAGAAGAATCGGAGCCTGCAGGTCGGTGACACGATCCAGCAAGCCCTGGGCGATCCCGCCGCCATAGAACGAAATCGACGCTTGTAGCGGAAGCGTGGCGCATGCGAGAAACGAAGCTCGCCCTCCCATGCAGAAACCGACGCTGGCGATGCGCTCCGGCGAAACCTGTGGTTGCGCGCGAAGCCAATCGTACGCGGCGCGCATGTCCGCAGCCAGCCCCGGCACTGTGAGCGCCTGAAGGTGCGGCATGCACACAGGAAAATCGTCATAGCCGCTCTCGAAGCCGGGCGCGCTGCGATGAAAAAGCTCAGGGGCGATGGCGACGTATCCTTCCCGCGCGAAACGCTCGGTGACGTCGCGAATGTGCGCATTCACGCCAAACGCCTCCTGAAGCACCAGCATCCCCGGGCACTTGCCTTCCTCCGCAGGCCGCGCCACGTAGGCGCTCATCGATGTCCCGTCAGCCACCTGCAGCGTCACCCTTTGCGTCGCGATTTTCGACATGCCAATTCCTCCTCAGTTGCGAGTCGTTCGAAGCTCCCATAGGATAGTTGTTTCGGCCGGAAAATCGAAGCGCACAGCCGTTGCGGCTCCGAGCGCAACGAAACGCAACAGCTTGACCGCCGGAACGAAACGGAGCAACGAAAGATTCATGGCCGGAACGACGCAAGGGCAAACGGCAACGAAACCGGATGCATCCGGCATGCCCGGCTCCCGCGCAGTCGAAACACAATCGCTGACGCGCCGGTTCGAGTCACTCGTCGCCGTGAATCGACTTACCTTTTCGTTTGCACGAGGCTCGATTTTTGGCCTGCTCGGTCCGAATGGTGCAGGCAAAAGCACGCTCATAAAGATGCTGACGACGCTGCTGCCGCCGAGCGAAGGCACGGCGCTGGTGGCGGGGTTCGATATCGTCCGCGAGCCGCGCGAGGTGCGCCGTCGAATCGGCTACGTCTCGCAGATGCTTTCTGCGGACGGCGACCTTACTGGCTACGAGAACTTGTTGATTTCGGCCAAGCTGTACGGCATCCCTCGGTCGCAGCGTTCCGCCCGGATCTCAGAGGCGCTCGATTTCATGGACCTTGTAAATGCTGCCGGAAAACTAGTTAAACACTATTCCGGAGGCATGATCCGGAGGCTCGAGATCGCGCAATCGATGCTGCATCGACCGAGCGTTCTGTTTCTCGATGAACCCACGGTGGGGCTCGACCCGTTCGCCAAGAAGGCCGTTTGGAAGCACATTCGCGAGCTCCGCCGTGAGTTCAATGCCACCATCCTGATGACGACGCACGACATGCAGGAAGCCGACGAACTCTGCGAAACCATCGCCTTTATGCATCAGGGAACGATTGCAACCATCGGCTCGCCGGCCGAGCTTAAGGCAGCACTCGGACCGGAAGCGACATTGGGTGACGTGTTCATTCATTACACGGGAGCGGACATTTCCGAAGGAGGAGATTTGCGCGATGTCGCACGCACACGACGTACCAGCCAGCGTCTCGGATAGTGCTTTTCCCGGAGTCGCCTACGCGAGGCAGACTCTGGCGGTGGCAGAAGCCGACATTCGCAAGCTCATTCACGATCCGGTGGAGCTTCTCACGCGTATGGTCCAGCCGGTGCTATGGCTGCTAATTTTCGGGCAGGTCTTCACGCGCACGCGCGCCATCCCCACGGGCGGAATCAGCTACCTCGATTTCATGACCCCCGGCGTGCTCGCGCAGAGCGTGCTTTTCGGCGCCATCTTTTACGGCATTTCGCTCATTTGGGAGCGCGACCTCGGAATCGTCCATAAGTTCCTGGTCAGCCCAGCAGCGCGCAGTTCGCTCGTTCTCGGCCGCGCCATCTCGTCCACGGCGCGCAGCCTGTGCCAGATGGTCCTCGTGTATGTGCTGGCGTTGCTGTTGCACGTTCACTTGCAGGTGCGCCTGTGGGCGTTTGTTGGCGTCACCGCCGCGGTCATTTTCGGCTCGGCGGTGTTCTCGACGTTTTCGCTGATCGCCGCTTGCATCGTGAAATCTCGCGAGCGGTTCATGGGAATCGGGCAGGTGTTGACGATGCCGCTCTTCTTCGCGAGCAACGCGATCTATCCGCTCAGCCTAATGCCGGGTTGGCTTCACAATGTTTCGAGAATCAATCCGCTGACCTATCAGGTGGACGCCCTGCGCAGCCTGATGATCGTGGGAGGCTCAACGACGTTTGGCTTGGCGCAGGATTTCACGTTCATGGCGGTCGCGCTAGCCGTGATGATCGCAATCGCCACGCGCCTCTATCCCAAGATCATCACATAGGCAACTGGAGTCAAATTGCAACGGTGATTCGCGGCACGTCGCTTTCCGGCGAGTGGTATCATTTGTCCACGGCAATTCCACGAAGGGAGCTACATGGCTGAACCAACCAAAGAAGAATTGCTGGCTCGCATCGCCGAGCTGGAAAAGCAGGCCGGAGCGCGGCCGAAGGGCAGCCTCGAATTTCGCGTGGGAGAAAAGGGCGGCGTGAGCGTGTACGGCCTCGGGCGATTCCCGGTGACGCTTTACTACGAGCAGTGGATTCGACTGCTCGACGTGGCGGACAACCTTCGCAAGTTCCTCGAAGAAAACAAGAGCAGATTGAAACTAAAAGTCAAAGAGTAGTGTCCGCCCAAGAGGCGAGTTGGGCGATCAGCTCGTCTTCGTCTTTTCGAGCTCTTCGATCAAAGCAGGAACGATTTCGAAGAGATCGCCCACAATACCGTAGTCCGCAACTTCGAAGATCGGCGCGTTCTGGTCTTTATTGATGGCGGCGATCGTGCGCGAACCCTTCATGCCGACAACGTGCTGAATGGCGCCGCTGATTCCCAGCGCCAAATAGAGCTTCGGCATCACGGTCTGGCCCGAACTGCCGATTTGGCGGTCCATGGGAAGCCAGCCTTCGTCGCAGATCGGCCGTGACGCGGACACCTCTCCGCCGAGGAGCTTCGCCAGCTTTTCCGCCATAGGGATATTTTCCGGGGCCTTAATTCCGCGACCAACCGACACAAGAACGGGAGCCTGTGTTAGGTCCACCGCCTGTTTGGCTTCCCGGAAGAGTTCGAGCGGTTTCGTGCGAATCTGCTCAGGTTTCAGCTCGACTGGCACGGACTTCACCGGCGCCTTGCCGCTTGCATGTTTCGCGGCAAGATCGGCGCGAAACGCGCCCGCCTGGAACGAGGCGATCCACGGCGGCTCCCCGGCAAAGACGACATCCGCGGCGGTGCGGCCCTGAAACATCTGGCGCACAAAAATAAGTTTGCCGCCGTCATAGCGACAGCCGATGCAGTCTCCGATCATTCCTTTGCCGAGCGACGCAGCCAGCTTCGGCGCGAAATCGCGCACCTGATATGTGTGCGGCAGCAAGACGAGATCGGGCTTGGCACCTTCAATGACCTGCCGCAAAGCGACAGAGAAACCGTCCGGTGTGTACTCGCGAAGAAGATCGTGCTCGATCAGCAACACTTCATCGAGCTGGTAACCAGCAAGCTCGTCCGCGAGCGCGGTGACACCCTTGCCAATCGCGGCGCCCGAAACAAAACCCTTCGCCTGTTGTGCGATCTGCTGGGCGGCTGCGAGCGTCTCAAAGCTGACCTTGTTCCATTTGCTGTCGCGCTGCTCGGTGATCAGGAGAATTTTCATGATTTACAGTACCCGCGCTTCGTGCCGCAGCTTTTCGATCAACTTGGCTGCGGCATCCTTCGGCGAACCGGTGAGGAATTCGGTCTTCTTCGTCTTCTGCGGAACGTAAATTCGCTCGACCTGCTGGGTCCGGGCGTCAGTGACGCCGAGCGATGCGCGCTCCACCGTCACGATTTCCTTCTTCTTCGCCGCCATGATGCCCTTGAGCGTGGCGTAGCGGGGCTTATTGATGCCGGATTGGATCGTGAGCACAGCCGGGAGCGGCAATTCGACCCACTGGAACCATCCGGCTTCCAGTTCTCGCTTCAGCTTCAAGCGGTTGTCGATCACTTCGATCGACATGATGATCGTGGCGTGTGGCCGGCCAAGCAATTCGGCGAGCAAGACACCGGTCTGGCCGAAGCCCTGATCGTCGCTTTGCAGGCCGGTGAAAATCAGGTCGAAGTTTTCGGATTGAATCGCTGCGGCAAGCGAGCGCGCCGAACCGAGAGGATCGAGTTTGAAGAACTCGGGATCCGAGACGTGAATGCCGCGCTCGGCGCCCTTGGCGAGAGCTTCCTTGATTGTCTGTTTGGCGCGCTCCGGGCCCATCGAGATCGCGACGACTTCGCCGCCATGCTTTTCCTTCAGGCGGAGCGCCTCTTCGAGGGCGAAACCATCCGGTTCGTTGGTTTCAAATCCGATGTCAGATTCGCGAATCCAAGCGCCACCATCGAGGATCGCAAGGGGCGCATCCTTGGCGGGAACCTGCTTGATGCAGACGCCGATTTTCAAAATTGCCTCCACACCTCACGCAAGAGAGGTCCTTCGGTCGTGTTGCTCCCTCAGGATGACGATGCTCGCCGCATCGTCACTCTTCCCAGCGCTTGAATACCAGCGACGCGTTCGTTCCGCCGAATCCAAACGAATTCGAAACGGCGTAGGTCACTTCCGCCTTACGCGCGTGATTCGGGACGTAATCCAGATCGCACTCGGGATCGGGATTTTCGTAATTGATCGTCGGCGGCAAGATCTGATCGCGAAGAGCGAGCACGCTGATGCCCGCTTCGAGGCCGCCCGCGCCGCCGAGCAAGTGCCCGGTCATCGATTTCGTCGAACTGATGGCAACCTTCTTCGCGCGCTCGCCGAACACGCGCTTGAGCGCCACCGTCTCAATGGCATCTCCCATGGGAGTCGATGTGCCGTGTGCGTTGACATAGCCCACATCATCCGGAGAGATCTTGGCGTCCTTGATTGCCGCGCGTGTCACGCGGTAGCCGCCATCGCCCTGTTCCGCTGGCTGCGTGATGTGATAGGCGTCGCCGGACATTCCATAACCGACAATCTCACCCAGGATTTTCGCGCTGCGGCGCTGCGCAAACTCGAGCGATTCGAGAATCAGAATGCCCGCACCTTCGCCGACAACGAAGCCATCGCGCTGTGCGTCAAACGGCCGGCTCGCTCGCTCGGGTTCATCATTGCGCGTGGAAAGCGCGCGCAACGCGCCGAATCCACCGAGGCTCATCGGCGTCACGGCAGCTTCCGATCCCCCGGCGAGCATAACCTCCGCATCGCAGCGCTGGATGATCTTGTAAGCATCGCCGATGGCATGGGCCCCCGCAGAGCAAGCCGTAGCAGTGGCTGAATTCGGCCCCTTTGCGCCGTAACGGATCGAGACGTTTCCGGCAGCAAGGTTGACGATTGCGGAAGGAATGAAGAAGGGCGAAATCTTGCCGGGGCCGCCGTTCAGATATTTCGAGTGTTCGCGCTCGATCACATCGAATCCGCCGATGCCGGATCCGATATAGACGCCGGTCGCGTCGGCGAAATCCGGCTTGATTTCGAGCCCGGCCATGCGGATGGCGAAATCGGACGCCGCCATGGCGACGTGAATGAACCGCGCCATCTTTTTGATTTCTTTTTTCTCGATCCAGTTCAGCGGATCGAAATTCTTGATTTCGCCGGCAATCTGGCAGTCGAAGCCGGTGATGTCAAACGCGGTGACGCGGCCAATGCCGCTCTTGCCGGCAAGCAGATTGCGCCAGACTTCCTCAGTTCCGATGCCGCAACTGCAGACCAAGCCAATGCCCGTCACCACGACTCGGCGGTTCAAAAGGAACTTCTCCTGTTCAAGGTGGGACCGTTCAGCGGGACTTCCTACTTCCCCTTGGAATGCTTCTCGATGTACTCGATCGCGTCTTTTACCGTCGCGATCTTTTCCGCATCCTCATCCGGAATTTCGATGCCGAACGCTTCCTCGAAGGCCATCACCAGCTCGACCGTGTCGAGCGAGTCGGCGCCAAGGTCGTCCACAAACGAAGCGCTGGGAGTCACTTCGCCTTCATCCACACCGAGCTGCTCGACAATGATCTGCTTCACGCGTTCTTCGACGCTGGCCATTCTGATTGCTCCTCCGATTTCAGCGATCTTGGAT
>Ga0187782_10000091_pt1 | contig 50611 bp, 43 predicted proteins | sample 0715_SJ02_MP15_2_FD_132454 | JGI IMG/M metagenome (GOLD analysis project Ga0187782, IMG submission 132454) | Tropical peat soil microbial communities from peatlands in Department of Meta, Colombia - 0715_SJ02_MP15_20_MG | ecosystem: Environmental > Terrestrial > Soil > Wetlands > Peat | place... | reverse complement strand
AGTGCACGACCTGTGTCGGTAGCAGGCACGGCGCTCCAACGGCCTCTCACGGGGCCGGCTCGGCGATCTCAAACTTTGCGCGAGAAATCGCGCAGAGCAGAATCAAACCCTTCGAAACTGCCACTGGCAGTTTCTCAGGGTAAACGGGTTCTGGCCTGTCTCATCCGATGTTGTAAGAGCACTCAGACAAACGCAAAGCCCGGTCCGATGAAAATCGGATCGGGCTTTTTTGTTTTTCGGCGTGGAGCGATCCGGATGATTTCAGACCGGGGTTCAGAATCGCGGAAGGCAAACGAAAGGGACCGAAGCCGCTCGCGCGACATCGGTCCCTTCCATCCCGAGGAGACTAGTGGCCGGGGACTCCGACCGGGTCTTGCGAAAAGTCGAAGAAATCGAACAGGTCGCTGATCGCCGGGCTGTTGATCGGCACGTATGGGTTGCCCCATATTGCGATCGGGTTCGGGAAGTTGTCGCGGCTGCGGTGCGTTACCGGAGGAATGTTCCAGTTCCGCTCGATGAATTTGAGGATCGAAACGTGATCCGCATAGTCATGCGAGATTTTTCCGCCGGTCGCGTACGGAGACACAACCAGGAAGATGATGCGCGTGCCGTCACCGAAGAAGTCGAGCGGTTGAACGTAGCCGGAATCGTAGTAGCCGCCGCCCTCATCCTCGGTGATGAAGATCGCCGTGTCCTTCCAGTAGGGAGAGTTCTGAACCATTTGCACGATGTTCTGCGTGAAACCCTCGAAGAGGTTTAACTTCGACGAGGCTGGGTGGCCATCGACGTAGCCGCTGGGCTTGACGACGGATACAGCGGGCAAGCTACCGTGCTGGATGTCGTAGTAGAGGTTGAGCGTATCCTGAACATGGGCGTTGCGGACGGCTGCGTCGGCCAAGATCGAGGTGTCGTACTGAAACGGGTTGCAGATGTTGCAGTACTCATCGGCGGTCGGCCCGTTGTATCCCCAATTGAGCTGGTACGGGTCGTTGACGTAGTTGTTCCACTGGTCGCCATAGTATTTCCACGAAATGTGGTTGGCGATCAGATCGTCGCCGATGCTGGGCGTCGAGGACGGCGGAATCGTAAACGGTGTGTTGGCCGGATTCTGGTCAATGTAGGCATTGGCGCCGTTGCCGAACCAGCCGGGGTTGTAGTTGTTCAACAGATAGTAGTGGCCCTTTTCGCAGCGCGGATCGATGCCGATCTGTGCGAGGTAATTAACGATCGGGCCAACCCCCGGCTGAGATGGATCCGAGCAGTCGCTGTACGATCCGCCACCGGAAACCGGGGCTGGTGAATAGGGCGGCGGATAGCCGGCGTTGTAACTATTGCCGTAGCCGTCCTCGGTGTACCAATTGTTGGTGCCGGGTGCCGGGTTCGGGTTCTCGATTTCAGTCACGATGCCAGCGTCGGGATTCGGGCCGCCATTATAGGGCGCGGTATACACCAACTGACCCTCCGGCGGTACGTATGGGGTTGCGCTATTGGGGTCGTAGAAATAGATCGCGTCGCCGTGGCCGAACATGATGTGGTTGGCGCCCGTGCCGCCGTCAACGGATTGGTGGAAGTTGTCGCTCATTGCAAACGTATCCGCAAGGCTCTTGAAGTACGGCACGTCGCCCTGCTGAACGTTGTAGAAACCGAGCGCAGTAGAGCCTTCACCGGTGGTCGTAGCCTTGGGAACGGCCGGCAGGTAATTCGTCGTGAAGCAAGGGGTGACGTCCGCGTCCGTCGAGCACAGCGGAGGCTGTGCTACACCATCCGCACCTGCGCCGACGGTGACCTCGACCCAGGAGAACAACTTGTGGTTGCAGCCGGAGGGATTGTCCCAACTCCAGTGGAGCAGGCTGCAATTTTCCTGCTGCCACATCTGATAGAAACGATGGACCGGGCTCGCTGCGTAGTCGTTGTAAAGGAAGGTGTTGCCGTTGGTCAACTGGAACGGTCCGGCCGGCAACGTCGTGACGTTGGTTATCCGGGTATCAGGCGTATATTTCTTCTCCAGGGTGCCGCCGCTGGCGAGGTCCTGATAATAAGAATACGTCGGCAAGCCATTTTCTGTCAGTTGCGCGCACGCCACGGCCGACTGAAGCGAATTGGTCCCGCAATAGCTGCTGGCCGAGAAATAGCCGTAGGCGCCGCTCGGACCGCCGACCAGGGGTGCGGGCAGTTGGTCGCTCGGGAATAGCTGCTTTGGCGGGTCGAGCAGGAAGGTATCGGTATCCGTGGCCGCCAACTGATGGGCCTTCTCGAAATTGCGGCCTGGAATCGCGTTCTTGTTCGCGTCTAGCGCGATGATGCCTTCGGAAAGGAGGTTGTTCACAGTCTGCCCATTCTTCGGCACGTAGGTGGCGAAGACGTGGTCGAAGCTGCGGTTTTCGCCAATAATCACAATGACGTGCTTGATGGGCGAGGTCGTGTTTCCATCATTGGAAGCGGGTGGTGGCGGAGCCGCGCTAGCCAAAGAGGCGCCGAACATAAACTGGACGAGCGCAACGGAAGCCAGCCCGATGCGCAAGCAGTGCAAAAGCTTAGATGCAACGCGCTTTAGAGACATTCCTCCTCCTATTCGTCGTAACTACGGCTGGGACGGAACAGGGATACTCGGACTGTATTACGCACGGATTTCCCACTGGTGAAACGGGGAACAAATCTCACGTTAAGGGACTCGAAGTGAGCGGCAGGGGCGATTCGCCGGGACTGCGTTAGTCACCACCTGTGTGCAGTTTCGGCACACCGCAGAGGCGCACGGAGGAGTTTTTCACACGGGGATTAGACCGCTTTTGATTGAGACTCTGAACCGGCCCTGCGGGCTCGACGCGGATAAGCCCCATCATCCCATTGTCTTCGTGCTCGAGAAGATGGCAATGGTAGACGAAGTCGCCGACGGCGTTGGGATCACGAAAATCCAATCGCAGCCGGACGGTGGGATAAGTGAGCGCTTTGCCGTCATAGTAGGGAACATTGACCGTATCGCGGAGAAACGGCTCGTTGACCGGCCTGCCCATATAATCGAGGAGCATGAAATGGAGCTGATGAATATGAAATGCGTGCAGCTCGTTGGATCGATTCTCAATAATCCAATCTTCGACAGTCCCCTGCCTGGCGACAATATTTGGAACGCCTGAACTTGGATCGAACGGGGCCGGGGGCTGACCCTCCACAGTGATGTAGAACTCGGTTGCACTGTTGGGATTGTCGGGCTCAAGCAGCTTTTCGGAGAAGTACAGGCGCCGGGTAACGACGGGAGTCACGCTGCCCAACCATGGTTGGGACGGCGGGGCGAGCGGAGCCGGCTCAGCGGAGAGCACAGAGCGCGGCTCCGGTGCGTCTTCCGAAGCGGTAATGGTGGCGAGCGCCCGGTTGGTGTCGTTTTCGCCGCCCGGTCCCGTGTTCACGCTGCGGGTCACGAGGAGCCCCGAGACGCCGAGCGGAGGCCCTTTCACGATGAATTCCACTCGGGCGCCCGGCGGCACTCCCAGATGCGTCTGCGAGTCAACGAAATCTGCCGGCATTCCATTCTCGTTCAGTGGCACACCATCCATAGCGACCAAACCGAGCGGCTGAGGCTTACGGTCAAACAGAACTTCCAGATTCAGATACGTAATTGCAGAGGCATTCAGCACCCGCCAAAGTTGCTGCTCGCCCGGTTTGATTTTGATCGTGGCGGGCGGATAGTCCGGATACGGCACGGGAACGAAGTTGATCGAAAGGTCCTTGGCGGGCTTGCCGAAGCCGGTGCCGTTGTTCGCGGAGTCCCCATCACGGTCGTACAGCATTTTCGGCACAACGGGTTCGGATTTGGAGGGCGGCGCATTCGGGTTCATCAGGTCCTGATCGCGAATAATCAGCACGCGCTCCGGCAGGCCCGCTACGGCTTTATCCGCACGCTCGATTCCTTCGACGATGATCGCGCCAGATGCTCCGCCCAACACCTGCACTTTCGTGAGACCGTGGACATGCGGATGATACCAGTACAATCCGGGCGGCTGGTTTGCGGGGATGCGAAACCGGTACTGAAAGGGCGGATCGCCCGGCTGGATCGACGTCTTCAGGACATCATCTTGATGGCACGTCGCCGGAATCGTTAGCCCGTGAAAATGAAGGTTCGTGGACGTCGACGTCATGAGGCCACGGGTGCAGGCATTTTCGTCGGCACGCGCGTGCGTGTGGTGATGGCCGGGCACGGCGGCGGCCTGGCTGGAGTCCGTGAGATTATTCCTGAGATTCAAGATGACGAGATCGCCGGGCTTCACGCGCAGATTAGGCGACTCGTGGCCGTTCGAGTCGATGTAACAGTAACGGGTTGAGCCGTCCGGCTGCGGGGAATTGCGAATCGTGAGATCCACCCTCAGCACGCCGTTGCTGCTGCGCAAATCTTCCGGTTCGCTGACGACGCTTCCTGGGGACGGCCGAGGGCACTGACTAGCTGGAGCTTCCTGAGCATTTAAGAGTGAATGGGCTTGGGCGAAGCACAGGGTCACGAACGCGACAACTATCAGTCTTCTTGAAAGCCGGACCATTCTGGCACGCCAAATGGATGCTCATTACGGACACACCCACTCCTGATTCCGCGGAGGTTATTCCAGCAAGATGAATCGCTGATAAATGGAGCATTACTCAGCAGAGCCAGAAAGCTGCGAGCGCAATTTGCAAACAAAGGAAAGCCCCCGGTCCGACGCGCGTCGAACCGGGGCTTTTCGTTTCTCCTGCCGCGAGAATGCGCGGATCGGGACGAGTCTAGTGACCGCCGCCGAACTGCACAGCGGGCAACAACTGAGTGTGCTCCATCCGGACCGCGTCGAGCGCGAACGGATCCAGACCGAGCGCGGCGAGAATCGTGGGAGCGATCTGCGCCGTCTCGACTGGAGCCGTGACCGTCTTGGGATTGAAGCCCGGATTCGAAACCAGCAGGATTACGTTGGTGTCGTCGTGCGAGAAACCGCCGTGCTCGGCAAGTTTTTTGCTGCTGCCGGAGTAAGTGACACCGACGTTGGGCGTGACGATGATGTCGGGGGTGCGCGGATCACCGTTGGGCGGCAGCCCGGGAGCGTTGAACATCTGCTCGACGCCGGGACCGTAGAAAATCTGGCCAATGCCGGCGATGTTCGCCGAGGCCGGAGACTGGCTCTCGAGCATCGAGACGGCCTCAGCGGTCTGGCTCGAGTTGGAGAGCCAGATCAGAGAGATATCGTCTTCCGTGGGTCCGAGTCCAGTGGGATTGTTGGGAGACTCGGAAAACGGCAGCAGGTTCGCAAGGATCGTGGCTGGAGAGGTCGTGATGGGATCGTTCGCGGAATTCGAGATGCCCAGATAGCGGGAAGAATCCACCGGACTCTGGCCGTGCTTGGCGCTGATAACGATGAGGGTCGAGCTGTAAATGCCGTTGGCTTTCAACGCCGCAACCATCTCGCCGATCGAGGCGTCAGCGAATTCGATCTCGCTCAAAAGTGAGGCACTCGGTGTTCCCTGCGCGTCCAGGTAGCCGCCCTTCACTTTTGGGCTGAGCGACTTCTCGATCAGCTTCTGCCCGATGCTCACTGCTTGGAAATTCATCCCGAACACCTCGGGCACGGGAGCCGCCGCGGCACCACTGTGGGTCTTGCCACTGATTTCATTCAGGATGGCATTGACCTTCAGGGTGTCGTAACACTGAATGTTCTGGAAGCTGCTGGTCCAGGTGCTCGATGCTGACACTGCGGTCTGATCGGGCAGAGGATTGCAACTGGTGGGGCCCGCGCTCACGCCTGGCAACGCCACCGGAATCGAATTGATCTCCGGCGCATAATAGTCGTCGAGATTCGTGCCGTTCCCCGGACCGGCAACCGCGGAATATGACGGATGCTTGTCCGACCAAGCGGTGTAGCCGCCGGCGGCATGGACCACGCCAAAAACTGTATTTGTTCGAACAAAGTTCCAAGGGTAAACCGGTGCGCATCCTTGGGCCGGATCGCGTACCAGCCTGTTCGGATCAATGGAAAGAATCCCGCCGTCAACGCCCTTGGGTGCGCCGCCATTCAGTTGAGTTTGATCGATGTCGATTCCTTCATCGAACTCCGTTGTAGTTCCAATTGGCGCTGTGAATGGCACGCAGGCGCCGGGGCTGCCTGCCAAGCCGTCGCCTGTCGTGGCTGCTGGGGGATCCAGTGAACGGTCGTACGCATCGTCGTAGAATGCTCCTACGCTGCGCGGAGAACCACCGGTCACAAGAGCCATCAACCCCGGGAACGAATCGGATGGCTTCGAAGTCGAGGTATTGAGATAGTTTACGCCGGTTTGGGCGAGTTCTGCGAGATTCGGGCAATACGGCGATCCACCGTTGACTCCGCTGATGCCCTTCGAGCAGTTGATGAAGTCCAGAGCGTGCATGCCATCAATGCTGATTAGCAGAACGTGACGAATGCCGCGCCCGTTGCCGCCACGGTCTTGCGTACGCGCGACCGGAACGATTAATGCTGCCAACAACGCGGTGCTCGCGAGTGCCACTACCCATGTCTTGCTTTTGCTGATCATCAGGAATCCTCCTCAACAGAACTGATATTCTTCGTTCATTTCGCCTCGTTAAAATCCCTGTCAAACCTCAGTTGGAAAAAATCCGTCCGATTGTGGTTGTCCTCTCCTCTGGCGACCGGGGGCTGTGCCAGGACAGAATTAGCTGAGATTTCACAGGGAAGTAACGCCTGCGTCCAACTCTGGCGGCTGATACTGGCTGCGATTCTCGTGGAGGGCTTACATGAAGGCAAATAAGCTAGTACTGGGCAGAGCCGTGCTGGCGGCAGCGCTGGCGCTGACGTCGTCGACAAATGGCGTTGCGGCTGACACGAGTAGTGTGGGCTCGGGGACGATCAAGCATGTGCTGCTGTTGAGCATCGACGGCATGCACGCGGTGGATTTGTATAACTGTACGCACGGGATTGCGGGCGTGAACGACGGGAATCCGTACTGCCCGAACTTGTCAGCCCTGAGCCAGACGGGGATCAACTACGTGGCCACCTCGTCGTCGAAGCCTTCGGACTCGTTTCCCGGACTGGCGGCACTGGTTACCGGGGGCTCGCCCAAGACGACCGGGCTTTACTACGACGTGGCGTATGACCGGACGCTCGACGCGCCAACGATTACCACGGGGACCGGCCTGGCCGGGGGACCGTGTGCGCCATACGGACTACCGACCGGAACAACAACGGATTACGACCAAGGCATCGAGTACGACGATACCAAGCTGAACGACGGGGCACCGGGTGCCCCAGCGACCGAAGGCGGCATCGCTTCGATTGACCCGAGGAAACTGGTGCGGGATCCCGCCAGCGGGTGCGCACCGGTGTATCCGTGGAACTTCGTCCGGACCAACACAATTTTTAGCGTAGTCCACGCAGCGGGGGGATACACGGCGTGGATCGACAAGCACGCGTCGTACTCGTTTACGGCGGGGCCAGGGGGCACGGGCCTGAACGACTACTATTCGCCAGAGGTGGATTCGACGGTAATTGCTCTGCCGCGCATAAGGACCTCGCAAGGCGCTTTGTGTTCGCCGATCCGCGATACAGTTAGTAGCCTCTCGTCGTGGACGAACAGCTTCGACAACATCCAGTGCTATGACGCGTTGAAGGTGCATGCATTACTCAACGAGATTGCCGGCAAGACTCACGACGGAGCGCCGGCGTCGGTGCCAGTGCTCTTCGGCATGAACTTCCAAGCCGTGTATATCGGCGAGAGCGTCTCAGATCCGGGCGTAGGCGTGGGAGGCTATGAGAACGCCGCCGCAGCGCCGAGCGATGAGTTGCTCAAGGAAATCGAATTTGTAGACTCTTCGATCGGCGACATCATCGCCGCGCTCAAGAGCGCGGGCATTTATGACGACACGCTGATCGTCATTACGGCGAAGCATGGGGACTCGCCGATCGATCCGAGTCTTTACGTTGCTGACGGCACGAACACACCAGCAACGTTGCTGGCCCAGGCTGGAATGATCCCCTTTTCGGAATCGCCGCTGAACCCAACGGGCATCGGCGCAACCGAAGACGATGTGTCTGTGCTCTGGCTGAATAAGGGTGCGAGCGTGACCGCAGCCGTGCAACTGCTTGAACAGAACGCGGCAGCGATCGGTCTCGGCGAGATCTACTACGGGCCGACACTGGCGCTGAACTACAACGTGGGCGGTCTTGGGCCGGGTGAGGATCCACGGACACCGGACATTATCGTGACGCCGAACGTAGGCGTGACGTATTCAAGTGACCCGACAATGATAGGCGACCACGGCGGATTCGGACACGACGATACCAATGTAATTCTATTGGTAGCTAATTCAAGTTTCACGGCGCAGACAGTCTCGGCCCCAACGGCAACCACGGAGGTCGCACCGACGATCGTGAAGGCACTGGGACTCGATCCGAAGGCGCTGGACGCGGTGAGAGCGGAAGGCACGCCAGTGCTGCCCGAGGTTTGGGCGCAGCTCGCACAGTAGCCGCTAGCAGGGCAGGAGGACCACGCCGGCAGTTCCTGGTTCCCTCGCCCTGGGGGCCACAGCCCGCAGAGGATCGAAGTTATTTCTTCGGTGGCTCGTAGAATTCGACGAACGCGCCGACATCGGGATCGCGGACGAGAGCGACGCGATAGCCGCCCTTCATCTCCACGATGCCATCCGACACGAGCTTGATGCCCGCGCCCTTCAATCGCCCGATGAACGCGTCGATGTCTGTGACTTCGAAGCCTACGTAGTTCACGCCGATGTCGGTGATGTCGTAGGGTGCGACCGTCTTGCCACGATTTTCGTATTGCACGATCTCGAAGCGGATGCGGGCGTCGCGATCGTTGGCGAGAGGAAATGTGCCGTTGAAGATTTTTATGATGTTGCCGTGCCCGCCAACGGCGGAATCCAGGAAGTCGCCGCTCATCCATTGCGACGGCGCGGTGGGAAACTGTTCGCCGAGCAGAGCACCATAGAAGCCGAACGCCTTGTCCGGATCGACAATGACAAGGCCGATGTGGTTGAAACCAGGAGGATCGGCCGGTCGAGCGGGTCGTCCGTTGGAAGCGGGCACAGCGGGACGCTGCTCGACGATTTCGACGTCCATGCCGTCGGGATCGGTAATGTAGGCGAGAGTGCCTTTGGTTTCTCCGGGCAGGGCAATCAGTTTGCCATCCCACGTGCGCGGCCAGAGCATGTTGGCGGCCTTCAGATCGGCCCACAGCTTCTCGGCGTCGGGAACGGTGAGATCGATGTGAGTTGCGCCCATTTCCCAGGCGGTCTTGCCCTTCATGACATTGCGGCGCTGTATGCCTCTGAATTCTCGCAGATAGAGGGTGAAAGGCGTCTGCTCGCCCAAATTGGTGTTGATCTGGAGTTTCGCCATGCGCGACTCGACGCCCTTGGTGCCATGAATGCGATTGAACACGTCGTCCTTGCGCCAAGATTTGTCGACGTTGGGGACCTCGGTGAAGCCGAGCAGCTTGTAAAAGGCGACGGATTTGTCGAGGTCGGAAACCATGCGGCCGTCGAACTCCATGCCGACGACGGTGCCCTTGCTCGTTCCCAGAAATTGAGGAGCGGCATGGGAGGACGGAGAAAAGATCACGGCGGCGAGCGCGAGCAAAAGCGCGCAGCCTGCTGCCAGAGTCACAGCCTTAGACGATGAGAACCATTCTCTGCTCACATTGCCTCCCCAAACCGAGCGGCGATTTCGACCGCGAACTATGGCCTTTTTGCGCAGCACGAGCGTTTTGCGGCGTATGTGTAGCATTGTTCGCCGCGAAGTGTCCAGACACTTAGCTTGGATCGCCGGGGGTACCGGAGCGCACTTAGACGGACGCCGCTCCGAAGAATGGCGTTCCCAAGAGTCAGAGACAGATCACGCTATTTTGCGGGGCCGGGTACGAAAACCCTGCTCGGGGCGGTGATCGAGATGTTTCGCTGCTCCGTGGTGACCTTGAAGCTGCGGAGTTCGCCCTTGAGTCGGGTGCTGCGAGCCGTGGTAAACGTCAGGAGATACTGGTTGTGCAGCACCATGTCCAACTGATCAAGAAACGGCGTAAATGAAACCGGCGTCTCGATGCCCTGGAAGAACGCTTGGCCGCCGGTCTCGCCGGCAACCCGGGTGAGATTGCTCTGCGCGAGGGTCAGGCGGAAGGAAGTGCGTCCGAGGCGACCGACGCGGGCATAGAGAGTGTGGACTACGATCCCGGTTTTCTGCGCGCTCGTGATCGCGCTATCGAGATCGGGGCTTTCCGGCAGGTCGCCGCGAAGGCGGTCGTGGCCGTCGCCAATGATCAGAATCTCGCGGCGGCCGGGCATCGATTGCAGCTTCTTCAGAACGTCGATCAGGGAAAGATAGATGCTGGTCGAGGTCCCGGTTGGACCCAGCGTGATCCGGAGTTTTTTCGCGGCGGCATCGTGGTCGGCGCTGAACGGTGAGACTGTGAGCGTCATACCGCTGCTGGCGTAGAACAAGCCAACATTTGTCGACTTCGGCTGCGCCTGGATGAAGCGACGCACTTCGTCGAGGTGCGAGGCGAAATCAGCGCCGTCGTCGATGAGGATTGCAAGCTCGAGCCCTGCTTTCTCGCCTTGCGCGGGAGTCCAGTCGATAACGTCCTCGCGCTGGCTGCCGGTATGCACGACCACGTCCGATTTGCCAAGCGCGGGCGGCGCCGTGAAATTGGGGCCGAGAATGGTGACCACCGTTGTGACCGGTACCTTCGCGGGCTTCGCTTGTGTTTGGGCGTGAAGCGGAAAAGTGCCAAAGAGAATTGAAGCGAGAAGGGCTGAGCGCGAGAGCAGCTGGGCGAAGCGGATCATGTAGGGCGCCTCCAATTGAAAGATGCGGCAACCGCCGAAAGGGTGGCACGCGGATTGTAACGCCGAGGCGCCTGGAAATCTTCAACGGAGCAGGCGATTTGTTGAGTGCGGGCGGCAATGTCGTTTGCATATGGGATTGACGGGAGGTAAGCTTCGGCGTCGCTGAAGAGACGCAGAGGGCGATTTGTCGAACCGAGCGCAGAGCGAGGGGAAAGAAATGCGAGGATTGGGGCGAACTGTGGTGCTGTTGGCAAGCATGGCGATTTCATCGTGTGCGATCGCAGCACAGAATGCGGCTGCTGGAGGTGCGCAGGAAATGGATCGCGCCGCGATCGAAAAGGCCGTGCAGAACTATATGGACGAATGGAACAAACACGACGTGCACGCTGTGGCGATGACGTACACGGACGACTGCGATTTCGTGAACAACTTCGGGACCCTGACGCACGGACGAGCCGGGATGGAGGCGATGTTCGGGCCCTTCATGACCGGCGTTTACAGCGAGACGCATCAGACGGGCAAAGTCCGGACGGTTCGGTTTGTGAAACCGGACGTGGCGGCGGTGGACGTGGACTGGGAAATGACCGGTGCGAAGAATACTGACGGGACCGTGCGGCCCACGCGGAAGGGGCTTCACAGCCTGATCATGACGAAGCAGAGCGACGGATCGTGGCTCATCGCCGTGATGCACGTCCACGAATTCACGAACACGCCGCAGCTCACGCCGCCGCCGGGACAGCCGGTTGGCGCGATGAAGCCGTAAGCGGCAAGAATTCGAATGGGCTACTTCTGAATTGTGACCTTGGTTGCGACGTAACAGACTTCGGCCCAGCGCGCCTCGACTGACACGTCGGCGCCCGGCTTCAGGCCGCCGCGATCCACCTTCAGATCGTCCGGCAAGGTCACCCAGACGGCAGGGCTCGCCGCCGGTTTTACATCCAGGGTGTTTCCGCTTAGCGAGAGAACCACGCCCGTAATCTGCACCGGCTGGGACGAAGCGCTGCCGGACTGGGCCAAGCTCGGAATCGAAGATAGGAGCAGGACGACCAGAAGAAAAGTAGTTCGCAGCATACGATCCTCCACGATTCGGGCTCTTGCCTGCACGACTCAAGACCTCGACGACAGACTCGCCGTGGCGAGGAACTGGGGCGGCTTGCGGTGTTTCGTAGCCTGCTCGAAGGCGTAGGCGATCTTGACAAGCTTCGGCTCGCTCCAAGCGCGCCCAAAAAAAGAAATCCCCACAGGCAAACCGAAAACGAAACCAGCGGGAACGTTGATATTGGGATAGCCCGCCACGGCCGCGAGAGACGAGCTTCCGCCCGTGTCGTGGTCGCCGTCGACGAGATCGATCAGCCACGACGGGCCGGCGGTCATCGCGACGAGCGCATCGAGGCGATGCTTGTCCATGACCGCATCGATTCCCTGCGGGCGCGTGAGGAGATGATTTTTCGCGAGCGCATCCTGATAGGCCTTGTCGGTCAGCGGACCCTTTCTCTGTGCTTTTACAAACAGGTCCTGGCCAAAGTACTGCAACTCGCGATTGCCGTGCTTCTCGTTGAAATCAATGATTTCTTTCAGCGAACGAACGGGCGCGTTTGGCGCAGCGGCCAGATAGGCGTTCAGATCGGTTTTGAATTCGTAGAGGAGGACGGCCAGCTCGGAGTCGTCGAATTGTCCAAGCGATGCGATCTCGACGGGATCGACGAGCACGGCGCCCTCGTGTTTCATGGCATCGAGCGCCGCGCCGAAAACAGAGGCGACGCTTTCATCGAAGTCGTGTTCCTTGCGGACGATCCCGAGCCGCGCGCCGCGCAGGCCCGCACGATCGAGAAACTGCGTGTAATCCGAAGGCAGCTTTTCCGGACGAGATTTTGTGGCGCGATCATCGGAATCGGCAGCGGAGAGTGCTCCGAGGAGTGTGGTCGCATCGGCCACGGTGCGGCACATGGGGCCGGCAGTGTCCTGGCTATGCGCGATGGGGATAATTCCTGCGCGGCTGACGAGCCCGATGGTAGGCTTGATGCCGACAACGCCATTCGCCGCAGACGGGCAGACAATCGAGCCATCGGTTTCGGAGCCGACAGCTGCGGCGCAGAGATTCGCTGAAACCGCTGCACCCGAGCCGGAGCTTGATCCGCATGGATTGCGATCGAGCGCGTAGGGATTGCGAGTCTGGCCGCCGCGCCCGCTCCAACCGCTCGAAGAATGAGAAGAGCGGAAATTCGCCCACTCGCTGAGATTGGTCTTGCCAAGGATCACGGCACCCGCCTCGCGCAACCGGCGCGCCACGCCTGAATCTTTCGGCGGCGCGAAGCCGAGAAGAGCGAGCGAACCGGCGGTCGTCATCATGTGGTCGGCGGTGCCCATGTTGTCTTTGATGAGGACTGGAATTCCGTGAAGCGGGCCGCGTGGGCCTTTCGAAGCGCGCTCGGCATCGAGCGAATCGGCGATCGAAAGAGCTTCGGGATTGAGTTCAATGACGGAATTGAGGGTCGGTCCCTGGCCGTCTACGACCGCGATGCGGGCAAGATATTTTTCGACGAGAGAGCGCGAGGTGAATTGGCCTGACTTCATGCCGTTCTGGAGATCGGAGATCGTCGATTCGTCGAGTTCAAAAGTTTCCACAGGTGGTGCGGGCGCGGCAGCAGATGCAGCTGCAAAAGCGGGCAGGGCGATCGATGTGGCACCGAGTTTTATACCGGATGCGAGAAAAGAGCGGCGGGTCGAAGCGGGAGCACTGTGCGAGTCGGTCGGTTTCTCCCGGCGCATGGCGCGGCGATTGTACCAACATCGCAGGAGCGAATCATGAGGAAAGCAGCTCGATCGCGGCGTGACAGGTTTCGCGCGGCTGTAATCGGCAATTGCTTGTAATCTGCCCCGCGTTCCCGTTCGAAGTTCGGTATCGCGAACAAGTTTTATGTGGACGATCTACGATGAGTTGATTGCTTCGGTGCCCCCAGATTCCGTCGTTTCGGGATATTTGGCGGGATTGAGTTGGTTTCTCGTTCGCTCGACCGGGGTCGGCGCCGCCATGCGGCCACGAGAGGACTGGGGAACTCTACCGGAGTCCTCGCGGACAACTGGCATTAAGACGCGCGACCTCGCCTGCTGGATCAAGTCATGGGACTGGTATGAGGCGGCCCTCGGGCTTGCCGCCGTCAATTCCCACCTCAACGCGCCAACCACGTTGCAGCGTGCTTGGGGTTCGTTATCGGACCCAAACGCCAGCGAGGATGTCTTTACGCGGGTTCTCGACGATTTGCGAGGGAAGAAAGTGGCAGTCGTTGGGCATTTCTTCAATTTGCAGCGCATCGCGGCCGTGTGTGAGTTGTCGATTTTTGAGCGCCGTCCGGGACCGGGTGATCTGCCAGATCCGGCGTGCGAATACATCCTGGGAGAACAGGATGTCGTGATCATCACGGGGAGCGCGTTGATTAACAAGACGCTGCCCCGCCTTCTCGAACTCAGCCGCCAAGCGCGGGTGATCGTTGCAGGGCCCAGCACACCCTTGACGCCGATATTGATGGAACACGGTGTCGAACTTCTTGGCGGCCTCGTTGTGCACGACGAAGATTTGGTTTGGAGGATGGTAGGCCAAGGAGGGCGGCACGAATTATTTGATCACGGTTCGCGTATGGTGACGTTCTCTCGAACTTCATTTCGCAGGAACCCCACCTTCCCGGTTTCTTCCTGAGTCCTGTATGCGATCAAGGCCGAGAAGGCGTCTGGATCTTTCGGAACCGGCTGGCACTCGAACGTCCTCACGTATCGGAATTCGATCGCCTCTCTCCGCAGCGCGTTCTCGATCGTCCCGAGGTCCTCGCTCGCGGCATGCTGCAATACGATCACTCTTTTTTCGCTCACTCCATTTGTCTTCAATTCGAAAGCCGCCCCTAGACAGTTCCAGTCGATCCGAGTCGAGCATACGATACGCTATTGATTGAACGTGATAAAGTTTTGGCTTGGGGGAACGGAATGCTGCTGTACGCATTGGCGTTTGCCGGGGGAATCCTGACGATTGTCAGCCCTTGTATTCTTCCGGTGTTGCCATTCGTCTTCTCCCGCGCGGACCAACCATTCCGTCGCAGCGGCCTGCCTCTGCTAGCCGGCATGGCCGCCACTTTTGCGCTGGTTGCAGCCGTGGCGACGTTTGCAGGCGCGTGGATTGTCCGCGCAAACCAGCTCGGCAGGATTGTGGCAATCGTCATCTTTGCGGTCTTGGGTTTGACGCTCGTATTCCCGAGCCTCGCGGAGATTCTCTCGCGCCCATTCGTGCGAGTGGGTGCGAGCGCGCAGAACCGAAGCGGCGCCGAGCCGAGCGTCGCCCAGTCGCTCATTCTGGGCGTATCGACTGGGTTGCTATGGGCTCCTTGTGCCGGGCCGATCCTGGGATTGATTCTCACGGGTGCCGCGGTGGAAGGCGCGAGCGCGCAAACGGTGTTCTTGCTGCTTTCCTTCGCGGCCGGCGCGTCTCTTTCTCTAGCCGTGGCGCTTCTTGCCGGGAACCGAGTCTTTGCACTGATGAAGAGATCGCTGGGAGCTGAGGAATGGATTCGCCGCGGACTGGGGATTGCCGTTCTGGCCGGCGTCATCGCCATTGCGTTCGGATGGGACACCGGGATTCTCAGGCGAGTCTCGCTCGCGGGCGGCACGTCTGGTTTCGAGCAGCGGCTGGTCGATCACTTGCACCCCGTAGCCTTTGCGCGAGGAAGCGAAACACTTGCCGCAGTAGAGAAAGTGCAACTCGACGAGGAGGGGCGGTTTCCCGGCCTCGACGGAGCGGTCGCTTGGCTCAATTCCCCGCCTCTCACGACAGCCGGCTTGCGCGGCAAAGTGGTCCTGATCGATTTCTGGACCTATTCCTGTATCAATTGCCTTCGAGCGGTCCTGTACGTGGAAGCGTGGGCCGAGAAGTACAAGAACGATGGCCTGGTCGTCATCGGCGTTCATACGCCCGAGTTCGCATTTGAAAAGGACCAAGGGAATATCGCGAAAGCCGTCCGGGATTTGAAAATCACCTATCCAATCGCGATCGATAGCAATTACGGCATCTGGAAAGCATTCAACAACGAATACTGGCCGGCTCACTACTTCATCGACGCGCAAGGGACGATTCGCTACCACCATTTCGGAGAGGGAGAATATGACAAATCCGAAGAGGTGATTCAGGAACTTCTCAAGCAGAAGGATGCAACTTTGAAGGTTGCGGGCCTCGTCCAGGTGAGCGGCTCGGGGGCGACAGCCGCGCCGGACACGGATGACATTCAATCGCCGGAGACTTACATAGGATACGAGCGGCAGGAAAACTACGTTTCGCCTGAAAAGATCCTGCGCGACGCCGAGGCCTCGTACAGTGCGCCGGGTCGAATGGACGTTAACAACTGGGGACTTGCCGGAAAATGGATCGTGGGCGGAGAGCACGCGGCGCTCGTTTCCGCGCCAGGCAAGATCGTGTTTCGTTTCCATGCGCGCGACCTGCACCTTGTCTTAGGACCGGGCAAGGATGGCATGCCGATACGATTCCGCGTGCTGGTGGATGGCGCACCGCCCGCCCAGGATCACGGTGCCGACACGAACGCCAGCGGCGAGGGCACAGTGACCGGCTACCGCCTCTACCAGCTCATACGCCAAAAAGGGAAGGTGGAGGATCGCACGTTCGAAATCCAATTTCTCGATTCGGGCGTACAAGCCTATGCGTTTACGTTTGGCTGATAATCCGGAGGACTCGATGCTGAAGCACAATCGCGAGAACAGGTCCGTCGGCCGGAGGGCATTTCTCATTGCCACGGGCGGTGCACTGGCGGGGCTAGCCTATTGGCGTTATGCGAGGCCCTCACCGGTCACAGCCGAGCCGGCTGCGCCGGCGGGGCCACCGAAGCAAGTCAACATCGTGGAGTTCACCGACGACGGCGTACGCAAGGACGTCGTCACCGTTCCCGCGATTCGGAAGACCGAAGCGGAATGGAAGGCGCAATTATCCCCCGACTCTTTCGAGGTCACCCGGCACGCCGGAACGGAGAGAGCCTTTACCGGTGCTTTGCTCAACGAACACGAGAAGGGCGTGTTCCGCTGCATCTGCTGCGATACGGCTCTTTTTAGCTCTTCTACGAAGTTTGATTCCGGCACCGGCTGGCCCAGCTTTTGGGCGCCGATCGCCAAGGAGAATATCGCTGAGTCCGAAGACGACAGCTTCGGGATGCAGCGCACGGCTGTTTCATGCCGCCGGTGCGAAGCGCACCTCGGGCACGTTTTCAATGACGGTCCACGCCCGACCGGCCTGCGCTACTGCATGAACTCGTTGGCGCTGCGATTTGTGAAGGCCTAGGTCTTGCAATGCCTCGGCCGGAAAGACCCGTCTGCGCGCCGAAGGGAGAAGCGAGATGAAGCGAACTCTGGGGTACTCATGTCTGTTTGCAGCCGCTGCGCTTTTGCTCTTCTACTGGGCCGGCAACAGCTTTGCGGGCGGAGCTACCGTCCTTCCCGATGCCAAGGTTGATGAGGCACGCGCCGCCACCAAGGGTCAAGAGACGCTCGTCTTGGCTGGCGGGTGTTTTTGGGGGATCCAAGCCGTTTTCGAGCACGTAAAGGGCGTGACGCGCGCAACCGCAGGCTACTCCGGCGGAAGCGTGAAGTCTCCAAGCTACGAAGAGGTCAGCAGCGGCGAAACGGGGCACGCCGAGTCGGTGGAAGTGGTCTACGATCCATCGCAAGTTACGCTCGGTCAACTGCTGAAGGTGTTTTTCTCGGTGGCCCATGACCCGACGCAGTTGAACCGGCAAGGCCCGGACGTCGGAACGCAATACCGCTCGGCCGTTTTTTTCGAGACGCCGGATCAGCAACGCATTGCACAAGCCTACGTGGACCAACTCACCGAGGCGAAAGTCTTCTCAAGACCGATTGTCACCCAAATCGTGCCCTTTAGGGCGTTCTACCGCGCGGAGGATTATCATCAGGACTACGCCGTCCGCAATCCTGATAATCCGTACATCCTGATCAACGATTTGCCGAAGGTCGCCAACCTGAAGAAGCAGCTTCCCGATCTCTACGTCAAATACCGCTGAGCGCCCGGCGAGCGGGGCGTGGGCGGGTCTTCGCGTGAGCCGCCAGATCAACCCACATTCTTCACCAGCCCGTTTCGGTCCAGCACGTCCCCGAGCTGCCGGCCGTTGTGAAGCGCGCAATATCCGCGGCGAATTCCAGCTTCCACTGCCGCCGTGGGGCTCTCGCTATCCGGATTCGCGGGCCGCGCAAACGCACGCGTCATGATCTCCAGGCACTCGTCGAACTCGCCCAGCAGTGCCTTCCACAACTGTCAGATTGGCGATGCGCCTCACACAGCAGACTGAAGCCTCTCTTCAACCATGCACGCCACTTCGCCCGTGTTCACGAGAACCCCTTGCCGTCGCAGGTAAGCCGGAATTCCTGCGCGGCTCCCAATCCCGGAAAACTTGAAAGAGTCCGGCTGCAGATTGGCTCCGAATCCGGCGAACGTAAGAAAAGTATCCTGAAGACTTACGAGGCCCGCGTCGAGGCGGTCGCCAATACGCCGCGCCTCTTCTTCCGTGTCGGCAATCACGGCCGCCGATAATCCGAAGTACGTATCGTTTGCCAGGTGTACTGCCTCGTCCTCGGTCGAGTACCTCATCACAGGCATCACCGGCCCAAACGTCTCGTCGACCATGATCTTCATCCCGTGATTCACGCCGGTGATCACCGTTGGGCGCATATACAAACCCCCGCCGAGATTCTCGGATTTTCCCCCGGTCCGGATTTCGGCGCCCTTGGAAAGCGCATCGTCGATGTGTGCATCCACAATCGCAGCCTGTCGCTCGAAGGTGAATGGACCGATGTGTCCTTGCTTCGGGTCTGGGTAATTCAGCTCGACGCGGTTCGCTTCTTTCACAAGCAGGTCGACGAAAGCGTCGTGTACGCTCTCGTGGACATAAATCCGCTCGATCGAGAAACACACTTGTCCTGTGCTGTGAACGGCCCCGCGCACCACCGCCTTCGCTGCGCGATTTAGATCTGCGGATGCCGTGATGATCACCGGATCTTTGCCGCCCAGTTCCAGAATCGCCGGAATAAAGCGCCTCGCGCACGCCTCTGCGACCTTGCGCCCGTTCGGCACGCTGCCGGTGAAATTGATAATGTCCGCATTTTCGACGATTGCTTCGCCGGTATGCCCGTCGCCGACCACGAAAGTCAATACCTCTGCCAACTCGGGCACCTCGCGAATGGTTTCCATCATCGGTTTAACGAACCGTGGCGCGACTTCGCTTGGCTTGACGATCACCGCGCAGCCTGCGAAGAGTGGCGGAATGGCGTGCAGCGTCGAAAGCATCAGCGGCGCGTTCCATGGCCCGATGATGCCTGCCACCTGGTACGGGCGCAGATTCGTGTCGTACTTGATGTGCGGTGTTCGCTGGACGACCCCGGAGCGCCGCAATTGTTCGAAAATCGCGGGTGCCGCCGAGCATAGCCGCCGAATGCTGCCGATCACCATGTTCGGCGCCACCTCCGAGATCTGGCCGCCCCCCGTATCGACTGAGTCCGCCGCGCTCAACGCTCGCTTGTGTGTCTCAAGGCGATCCGCCCACCGGCTCAACAGATCGATGCGATGCGTGATCGGCGCACGCCCCCACCGCTCCTGCGCTTGCCGCAGCTTCGCGCAAATCGCGGCGATCTCTTCGGCTGACGCCGGTGTAATGTATGTATCGATCTCACCCGTGCGCGGGTTGCGCACCGGCAATGAGTTTTTACCAGTCGGTTTCTCTGGAGCGACCGTTGCCATGAGGCACCTTCCAACCTGTGCTGTTCGATTTACTTCGAGCCGTCACATGGATACAGATTGCACCGGTTATGATACATTCTGCGTCGTTTTTTGACGAACATCACGATTCCGAGAACGAGAGACTGAGGATGCCAGCTCCACTCCGCAAGGCCATCGTTCGCGCGACGGGGATCGTTGCGTTCTTTGTTGTTGCGGCCGCTTCGTTCGCCGCGCAGAAGGTGACCGAAATCACGCTTCCCGGCACGCGCGTGTTTCCCGAAAGCATCACTTCGACGCCCGACGGAACGTTGATCGTCGGCAGCCTCGGGCACGGCAACATTCTTCGCATCGCGCCCGGCAAGACCGATGCAGAGGAATGGATCAAAGCGGGCACCAACGGCCTGAACTCCGTCCTCGGCGTCTTCGCGGACGAGAAGAACAAGCTGCTGTGGGTCTGCTCGAACAAGCTTGGGGCCACGGGCGATCCGACAGCAGTGAAAACCTTCGATCTGAAGACTGGCGCGGCCAAGGATTCTTATACCCTGCCGGGTGACAGGACTCTGTGCAACGACATCGCAGTCGCGCCCGACGGAACGGCCTACATCACCGACACGTTTGGGGGAGCCGTCGACATGTTGAAGCCTGGAGCGAAGGCGCTCGACGTTGCCGCGAAGGACCCACTGCTGGCCGGAGCCGACGGGCTCGCCTTCGCCAACAAAACGACGCTCTACGTGAACAGCGTGACGGCGAACAAAATTTTGCGTGTGGACCTCGGGCCCGACGGGAAATCCACGAAAGTCACCGACCTAACATTGCCACGGGCGCTCGATCGACCGGACGGCATGAGGGCCCTGGGCAAGGGGCGCTTCTTGCTAGCGGAGAATTCCGGCAAGATGTCGCTGGTCACGTTCAATGGAGACAACGTCGTGCTGACAACCCTCAAGGAAGTTTCGGCCAGCACTCCTGCTGTGACGGCTACCAAGGGCATGGCGTGGGTCGCCGAAGGCAAGCTCAACTACATGCAGGACCCGGCCATGAAAGACAAAGATCCCGGAACTTTCAAGATGTATGCTGTGCCTCTTCCGAAGTAGCGATTTGCAGCTCGAATAAAAGCAAGGTTAGTCGGCACTTTGCCGTCTTGCGTCTCTCACTGCAACCGGCGCAACAACATCCGTATCAGCGTATGTTCGCCGTCGGCGTTCGCCTCGCACGCCCTCGCTTCCATCAGTCCAGTTCGAGGATCGACCGCTACAACCTCAAATTTCAGGTTCCAGGCGTGGCTGTTTCCCATCGCGGAAAGCTCGATTATCTCGCCGATCTTCGGCAGTCCCGCGTCCATGGCGGGCGCTAGTCTACTACGATTATATTCAGCTTCAATCGCCAGATTAATGTGACTCAGATCGAAAACGGGCTCTTTCAAGCTGGCCGTCGGGCGCCAAGTTGTTGCGCGGCTGGTGCAGTTTGTGATATCGATTGCCGGCTCAACGGAGGTGTCGGGCTCAACCCTGGTGTTGCCTCTTTCTGTGTAAAACATCCGTTCAGGAGACTCTTCAATGGCAACTACGAATGCCGGCCACGTCGAACAGGTACAGGCGGCTGCCGTCTTCAACCGCTGGCTGATTCCAGTGGCGGCCGTTGCGGTTCACATCTGTATAGGGTCCGTCTATGCGTGGAGCACTTTTAACCGCCCCATTCACGCCGAATTTCCTACCTCCCCGTGGTGGTTTAGCCCGCCGTACACGACTTTCACGACTGCGCTCGTGCTTCTAGGCCTTAGCGCGGCGTTCATGGGGCCTTGGGTCGAACGACGCGGACCACGCGTAGCCGCCACAGCCGCTGCCATCTTTTTCAGCTGTGGATTGCTCATCGGCGGCGTTGGAATGGCGATTCACCAATCGATTCTCGTGTGGGTCGGGATGGGCTTGATCGGCGGCATCGGCTGCGGCCTGGGCTACATCTCGCCAGTCAGCACACTCGTGAAATGGTTTCCCGACAGGCGCGGCATGGCGACCGGCTTCGCCATCATGGGTTTCGGGGGCGGCGCGTTTCTGGCGGGCTACCTCAATCCCTACCTGATGGCCCGCGTGAGCGTATCGAAGACGCTGATGTTGCTCGGTGTCGCGTATTTCATCATCATGATGATCGGTGCGAGAATCATCCGGCGCCCGCCCGTTGGATACAAGCCCGAGCACTGGCACGGCCCCGCAAAAGAAAATCCGATGATCAGCACGCGCAGCGTCAGCCGTAACTACGCGCTGGGCACTGTGCAGTTTTATCTGATCTGGGGAATTCTGTTCATCAACGTGACGGCCGGCATCGGAATTCTCGCGCAGGCCTCCCCGATGTTTCAGGACCTGTTCCGCAAGACCGCCCTCGAAGCGGGCCTCTTTGTTTCGCTGATCAGCGTATTCAACGCGTGCGGCAGAATATTCTGGGCATCGCTCTCGGATTTCATCGGGCGCCGCACGACCTACATCACGTTTTTCGTAGTGCAATTCTTCCTGTTCCTGCTGATCCCGAGACTTGCTGCCGGCGGTAAAATAGTTCTGTTTGAGGCGGCGGCGTTCACCGTCTTCACGATGTATGGTGGCGGGTTTTCGACCGTCCCCGCCTTTCTCGCGGACATTTTCGGAGAGGAAAATGTCGGCGCGATTCACGGCTCATTGCTGACGGCATGGAGCGCGGCGGCTGTCGTCGGTCCCGTCATCATCACGCAGCTTTCTGAGCGAGCGAAGGCTGTGCTGAAGCCGGGAGAGAGCCGCGTCCACATCTACGACCAGCCGCTGCGGGTGCTTGCCTACATGCTCGTGGTGGGCCTCATCCTGACGCTGCTCGTGCGGCCGTTGAAACACACGGAAGCGAAATAATGAGCCTCCTACGCGTTCCTGCAGGGTGCAGGGTGCCCGAACGGAATGTCTTTTTCACCGTCGAGGAAACGCAGCGCATCCGCAACAGGCCGTTTTTGGAGTGGGTGCGGCACAGAATTGGGCACAGTCGCCCGCCGGTGAAAAATCCGCTACCTCTAACTGACAGAAAAGATTGGTGGGCCTGGACTGACTTGAACAGTCGACCTCACCCTTATCAGGGGTGCGCTCTAGCCACCTGAGCTACAGGCCCGTGCGGGAAAACTGCGAAGAGCAGAAACAATTCTATCACGCTGCCCCAAAAGCAAAATAGGTTTCGTCGCGGTTGCAGCGTGTTTGGAGCGGCGGAAGCGCCAGCGAGAATGCGCGGCGCATCGCGAAGAGCTACAGCTTGTTGAGGCCGTCGAGGGCGGCGACTTTGTAGGCCTCGGCGAGCGTCGGATAGTTGAAGACGGTGTCGCGGAAGTAGTCGATCGAGCCGCCGTGGGCCAGCACGGCCTGGCCGATGTGAATGATTTCGGTGGCACGCTGGCCGATGATGTGGACGCCGAGCAGCTTGCGCGTGTTGCGGTCAAAGAGCATCTTCAACATGCCGGTTTCGTCGCCGAGCATCATGCTCTTGGCCAATTCAGCATATTTTGAAATGCCCACCTCGTAGGGGACCTTGGCGGCGGTGAGCTTCTCTTCGGTCTGGCCCACCATCGAAATTTCGGGAATCGTATAGATGCCGTAGGGAAACAGCTCGGGCATGTGCTCGGAGGGCGCGCCGAACATGCGGCAACTGGCGAGGCGGCCCTGTTCCATCGAGGTGCTGGCGAGCGCGGGGAAACCGATGATGTCACCGGCGGCGTAGATATGCGGGACAGCCGTCCGGTAGCAGTCGTTGACGGCGATCTTGCCGCGCGAATCGGTCTGCAGGCCCGCCGCTTCAAGGCAGAGCTGGTCGCCATTGGCCTGCCGGCCGACGGCATAGAGCAGAATGTCGCCCTGCACCTTCTTGCCGCTTTCGAGCTCGGCGAAGACGCGGTCGCGGTCCGTATCGAAGCCCACACGCGTGACTTTCTCTCCCAGGCGAAAGGTCGTACCCATCTGGCGCAGGTGATAGGCCAGCGCTTCCACGATTTCGCGATCGACGAAATCCAGAATCAGAGGCCGCTGATCGATGAGGGTCACTTCGGAGCCGAGGGCGGCCATGAACGACGCGTATTCGAGGCCCACGACGCCCGCTCCCACGACGATGATTTCGCGCGGCAGGGTCGCGACGCCGTTGAATTCGTCGGTGTCGAAGATGCGCTTGCCGTCAAACGGGATGTCGGGGCTGCGGGCAGGACGCGTGCCGCAGGCGATCAGGATGTTCTCACCATGAAGAGTGATCTTTTCGCCTTCGCCCTGGACCTCGACGGTGTGAGGATCGGCAAAGCTCGCCAAACCCTGATAGACCGCCACGCCATTGCGCTTGAGCTGGGCGCGAATGACTTCGGTTTCGCGGGAGACGATGCTGGTCACGCGAAAAGCAAGATCCTGTAGGGAGACGTCTCCATTGCCGCGATAGTTGTTGCCGTAGAATGTGCGGACAGCGATTCCGGTCAATTGAAAAATGGCTTCGCGGACGCTCTTGCTCGGAATCGTTCCCGTATGGACGCACACGCCGCCAATCATCATCCGGCGGTCGATGACCGCGACGCGTTTGCGCAGCTTGGCCGCGCAGATGGCGCCTTTCTGGCCGGCGGGGCCGCTGCCGATGACAATGAGATCGTAGTTTTGGTCGTTCATGTTGTGCCGGGACGCCTGCTTCAAAATTAGGGCGGGACAAAGCCCAGGATAATTTCCACTCCAAATCTTACAGGAATATGAATGGCGAGGCGACCGCCCAATCCGTTGGCAGCATCGCGGAAAGAGCATTGGCGTTTAAGCGTCGCCACGCTAAAGCCCTGACGGATTCAGCCGAGGACGATCAGGTCGATCTCGACGCGCACATCCCGGGGAAGGCGCGCCGCCTCAACGGTCGAACGAGCCGGAGGATTCGTCGAAAAGTAGCGCGCGTAGACTTCGTTCATCGCCGCGAAATCGTTCATGTCCTTCAAGTAGACAGTGGCCTTCACGGCGCGGTCGAGGGACGAGCCGGCAGCCTCCACGATGCCTTTTAAGCTATCGAGGACACGAGCTGTCTGGCGCGCAACGTCGCCTTCCACAAGCTGGCCGGTCGAGGGATCCAGCGCGATCTGGCCGGCGGTAAAGATGAATCCGTTGGCTTTGATCGCTTGCGAATAGGGACCAATCGCCTTAGGCGCTTTGTCGGTAGAGATAACTTCCTTCATGGGGCCTCCCTGCCGTGATTTGACGTGAGAAGCTCACTCGCCCGTTTCTTCTCCAGCGGGTCCGAGCGGATAGCGATCGCGAAAATCCTGCGGGATTCCCTTTTCGTTGAGCCACAGGCGAAACATCTTTCCCAAGTTTCGGTTTGTCGATTGTTCGAGAGCCGAGCGCAGGCCGTCGTAATCGACTTCCTGGCCTCGCAGCAGCGCCACGACGTGAGCCAATCCCTTGCGGACGTCGCCAGGGCCGCAGGCATCTTCGAGCGCGACGAAAAAAAGCGGCGCCTTGGCCAGAGCGATGCGGCGCGGGCCGATGGGATCGGTCAGCATCGTGACTCCCAGCGGCGTCTCGTTTGCGTGCGTGCGGGCTTCATCATAGCGGCGAAGATAATCGAGAACGCGACGGCGGCGGCCGGCCGCGCCATTGCGGGCCTCGTCGATCACGATGGTGGCGTATTCCGGCAAGCCCTCGCCGATGCCGATCGACGCATCGGAGTTCGGACGCAGTTCATCGCCGAACCAATTGTGCGCAAGGGCATGGGCGACGATATCGAGAAACTCACTGCTGTTGACTCCAAGCGCGAGTGCGGCAGGATTGACGATCGCGCCACCGGGAAACGCCGCGGCGGCAGCGCCGTCTTCGCCGGAAACGTGCGCACGCAGTTCCGGCGACTCGACGATGTGCGGCGCGGAGATATTCTTATCAAGAGGGCCGAAGTCGGTTTCAAGTGTGCTCCACGCAGCGGCGATCTGCGCTATGGCCGGAGCCGGGTCGTCTTTCAGTGGTTGGAGTGTCCAGAAAGCGGGGGAGTGCGCGCGGCGATCCGCAGGCGCGGCGCTGTAGCGGCCCGCCACGACGAACGGCGGCAAATCGTCTTTGGACAGAACAAAGCGATACGCGGTTTCGGCACCGTCTTTCTTCTGGCCTTTCGGCGTTCCTCGCGCGAGGACGAAGAAATCCGCGGGCACGCGGATCGTGTAACTCACGGGATTCGGCGACTTGGGATTAGGAGCGAACAGGTGCTTCGGCGGCAGAAGCTCAGGGAACCAGCCGCGCGAGCCAAGATGAAATGCATTTTCCCCAAGAGTAATCCGCGAGCCTGAATTTTCGGGAGACGCAAGCGCGTAATCGATCGAGAGGTTGCGAATTTGTTTGCGAACCCAGGGCGATTCAAGCGGAATGCGGAGAGCGTTTGGCTGGCTGATCTCGTAATCTCCGGGGAGCGTTGCGGGCGTGACGGCGCGGCCATCGATCTGGATGCGAAGGCCCTGGCGGCCGAAGGCCTTTTCCTCCGGAAAGTCTGCGTCCAGGAACGTCAGATCGCTATTGCCGATATTCTGCAGCTTGTACTGCGAGTGAATTTGCAGTTCAGGGGTCGAGCCAGCAGCATAACGGATTTCAGAGGATTGCGTGAGGATCCTGTAGCCGGGAGCAAGCGGAACAGCGCACGAATATCCGCAGAGCAGCATGAGCGTCGGAATGAGGCAGAGAGCAAGCGAGCGCGGAAGCGGACGATTCAAGGTGCCACGATTCTACCGAGGCAAGATCGAAGTGAAAAGAAAAACGCGAAATGGCGCTATGTGGGCGCAAGCCACCGACCAGAGCATGCGCATCTCGATCGACGCACACGTCTCCTCGCGGGTCCGACGCCCGAGATTGACCGCCGGCGCGCTGCGCGTCGGGTTGCGGGGGCGTCAGTAGGTCTGGGCCGACGGTGCCGCGTGCGCGTTCAGGAACTTGCAGACGTCCTTGACCGCGTTGCTGAGCAAGGTAGTCTCGGTCACGTAGATCGTGTCGCCGCCGTGCGCGACGATCTGGAAGCGGTAGTCGCCGGCCCAGCGCGCGTCCAGCAGGTAGTCGGAAGCCTTCGGATTGCGATTATGAGTGATGACCACGTTGGGGCACTTCTGGCTAAGGTGCTTAACGATTTCGACGGGATCGACGTTCGATCCGGGCGACAGCAAGAGCTTGATCTGCCGTGCCTGCGGTTCAGCATTTCCCACGGGCACGACGCAGGCGAGGAATACGATTGCAATTGCGGCTATAAAGGACTTCTTCAGTGACATTGCCGAATCTCCCTTGGTCCGGCTCGTTCGGGCCGGATATGAATCACCGTGCAAAGGGCGCCGCGAACGGATTATGAACGCGCCTGCCGGGCACGGCGCAAACCTTTCCTTTAATTAGAACACTTTTCCGGGCGAAATGTTGCGTGGCCCTTTCAGGCTGCCCGTCGGCTGGCGGCCCGGGCGGGGTTGTACTATGATGCGCCGCAATCGCCGCACACTCCCTAGAGTAGGAGATCCAATGTCGAGTCCAGCATCGCAGCACGCGTCCGGCGCGAGCCCGCAAGCGCAGATCATGCAGCTGGGGATCGGGTACATGCAGGCCGCGTGCCTCTACGTCACGGCTAAACTCAGGATCGCCGACTTGCTGGCGGCAGGGCCGACGCCCGTATCAGAACTTGCCCGCCAGACGAACGTGAAAGAAGGCCCTCTCTACAGGGTAATGCGAGCGATCGCGTCCGCGGGAGTCTTTCGCGAAGTGGCGCCGCACACGTTTGCCAATACGCCGCTATCGGAAACGCTGCGCGCCGATATTCCCGGTTCGGCGCTCCCCACCGTGCTGTTTCTCTGCGATCCGCTGCACCTGCGTACTTTCGCCGAGCTTCTGCATTCGGTCGAAACGGGTGGAACGGCTTTCAGGAAGATTACGGGGATGGAGCCGTTCGATTTCTTCCGGCAGAACGATGAGGAAAATCGCGCGTTCAACGCGGCGATGACCTCGATCAGCGCGCACTCCGTGCCTCCGGCGATCGAGGCGTACGACTTTGGCGAGTCGGGCACGGTGGCCGATATCGGCGGCGGACACGGGATCTTGCTCGCGATGATTCTGCAAAAGCATCCCGGGCTGCGCGGAATCGTATTCGACTTGCCGCATGTGGTCGAGGGAGCGAAACCGCGGATCGAATCGCTTGGGCTGGCGCCGCGGTGCGAGGTAGTAGGCGGAGATTTTTTCGAGGCAGTGCCGGCCGCGGACAGCTACGTCATGAAGTCGATCATTCACGATTGGGATGAACCACGGGCGCTCACGATTTTGAAAAACTGCGCGAAGGCCATGCGCGGCCCAAAGGGCAGGGTGATTTTGATCGAACAAGTGATCCCGGAAGGCAACGAGCCGAGTCTGGCGAAATGGATCGACATGGAAATGCTGGCGATGGCCGGAGGGCGGGAGCGAACGGAAGCAGAGTACGCGGATCTGTTTGCCAAAGCAGGGCTGCGGCTGGCGCGCGTGGTTCACGCGCCGTCGCCATTCAGCGTGATCGAGGCGGCGAAGGCCTAGCAAGACGCTGCTCAAGGAGGGCGCGACGGAAAAGTTCTCAGTGGGACGCTCGATGACGCAGATACAGGCCGTGGAGACTCAGGCCAAGGCCACTCAAGAAGAGCAGCGGCAAAAGATAATTCGCTAGAAGTGACGGCACCGGAACCGGGAGCGTCCACATGCTTGAGCCGCTGGCGAAGTAACCGACTACCGCAGCCATGAGCATGAAGAGAAGCCCTCGGCGGATTCTATCGCCGCCGACCGGAGCCACAGCCTTCCGAGCCACCGCTTGGGGCAGGGTTTCGCGGCAGTGGCTGCATTGGGTCAGCTGGTCGTAGACTAGCTTGCCACAATACGGACATTCTCGAAGCGCCATATCCAGCTCCCCCAGGAAGGCCTGAGCTCAAGATCGCTCCAGGCCTCCGGAAATCGGTTCCCCAGCTAATCGCTGGTGCAAGCCAGCTTCCATGGCTTAGCTTAACCATACTAAACACTTAGCTCTCTGGAAAGTTGCGCAGAAGCAGTGGCCATGTGCCAAAACGTAACAATCCCGGAACCGCGCGGAAGGGCCTTTGACCGATTTGCGCCCTTTCGGCCCCTGCGCTAGCGCCAGCCGCTTAGCTCTCGTAGGGACGTGATGTGCGCGACGTGATGGCGGCTGTGCCAGGCGTACTGCGCCAGCAGGAAATCGACCGTCGCGAGTCCCCAGCCCGGATGGCGGAATTTGCGGGGCCAATCGGCCGGACCGAGCGAGCGCAGGAGGATCACCCAGCGCTTGTGAAGGTTTTCGAGCAGTGCCAGCGACCATTCGATCGGCGGGGTTTTCGTATCAGCCAGTTCGGCCCAAAGCTGTTCTTCGTAAGTCTTGATCATCGGCTCGTCTTCTGTGAGGGCGAGTTTGAAACGCGTCAACGCATTCATGTGGCTGTCGGCAAGGTGGTGAACGAGTTGGTGAACGGTCCATCCGCCGGGGCGATAGGGCGTCTCGAGTTGCGCGGGAGTGAGGCCGGCGACCGCGGAAGCGAGGCGAGCGGGCATTTGCTCAATCTGAGAAATGCAGGCGGCGCGCTCTGGGTCCGTCAGCTTCTCGACTCGCTGGAATTCGCCGATGGGATAGCGCAAGTCCGCGTTCATGCGTCCTTCTCGAGTAGCGCAGCCATGAGGGCCGATAACTTCTCTGACGTTCGCCAGCGGAGTTTGGAAGCAAAGGCCTCGCGGCGCGCCGCCAATCGCAGGCGTTAGCGGCCGGCGTGCGGCTTGGCGGCTTCGTAGAGAGGCGAAAGCTCGCGAAGGCGCTTTACGGTTTCGACCACGCGGTTGGCAACGTAGTCGACTTCCTCTTCGGTGTTGAAGCGCCCCAGACCAAAGCGGATGGAGCTGTGCGCCAAATCTTCGGAAACGCCGAGCGCGCGGAGAACGTGGCTCGGCTCGAGCGTCGCAGTGGTGCACGCCGAACCACTCGATACGGCAACGTCGTTGATGCCCATCAGCAGCGCGTCGCCTTCGACGCCCGCGAAGCTGAGATTGAGATTGTTCGGAAGGCGATGGGCCATCGAGCCGTTGACGAATGTGTCGTCGAGGCGGCTCGTGATCGCGTGCTTCAGTTTGTCGCGAAGGCCGCGCAGGCGCTCGCCCTCTTCCGCCATTTCCTTCTGGCAAATCTCGCAGGCTTTGCCGAGGCCGACGATTCCCGGAACATTGAGCGTGCCGGAGCGCAGGCCGCGCTCGTGGCCGCCGCCATCGATCATGGGAGCGATCTCGACGCGCGGATCCTTGCGGCGGACGTAGAGCGCACCGACGCCTTTTGGTCCGTAGAGCTTGTGCGCCGAGATCGAAAGCAGGTCGAGACCGAATTTTTCGACGTCAACGGGAATCTTGCCAACGGACTGCGCGGCGTCGACATGGAAGAGGACTTTCTGTTGCTTGGCGATCTTGCCGATTTCCTCGATCGGTTGGAGCACGCCGATTTCGTTATTGGCGTGCATGATGGAGACCAGAATTGTTTTCGGCGTGATGGCGCGGCGCAAGCTTTCGGGATCGACGAGGCCGTCTTTGTCGACCGGGAGGTAAGTCACGTCGAAGCCGCATTTTTCCAGGTGCTTGCAGGTGTCGAGGACGGCCTTGTGCTCGGTCGCCTGGGTGACGATGTGATTGCCCTTGGCGCGATTGGCTTCGGCCGCACCTTTGATCGCAAGATTATTCGACTCGGTTGCGCCGCTCGTGAACACGATCTCGCGCGGACTGGCGTGAATCAGCCGCGCGATCTGCCCTCGCGCGGTCTCGACGGCTTCTTCCGCTTTCCATCCGAATTCATGGTTGCGGCTCGCGGCATTGCCATATTTCTCCGTGAAATAGGGCAGCATGGCTTCCAGCACGCGCGGATCGACCGCCGTGGTCGCGTGATTGTCCATGTAGACCGGGAGTTTGAGCGCCATTTCAGACCATTCTAGTTCGCTGGGGCGCGACCCGTCCAGCAAGCCCCGCCTAGCGCCAACCCGCGCAGGCACGGCCACGTTAGCCGCGGCCGATGAAGGGCATCTTGGTGGCCATGACGGTCATGAACTGGACGTTAGCGTTGAGCGGCAGCGACGCCATGTAGACGACGGCGCGCGCCACATCCGCGAGATCCATGCGGGGTTCGACGGCGATGGTGCCGTTCGCCTGCGGGACACCCTTGTTCATTCGTTCCGTCATTTCTGACGCAGCGTTGCCGATATCAATCTGGCCGCAGGCGATATCATATTTTCGACCGTCCAGGGAGGTGACCTTCGTCAGACCGGTAACGCCGTGTTTTGAGGCCGTGTAGGGTGCGGAATTCGGCCGAGGGCTGTGAGCCGAAATCGAGCCGTTGTTGATGATGCGCCCGCCGCGCGGGTCCTGGCTCTTCATGATCTTGAACGCTTCCTGCGTGCAGAGAAACGCACCCGTGAGGTTCGTATCGACAATGGACTTCCAGTTTTCGTACGACAGATCCTCCAGCGGCTCGGCGCGGCCGGAGATGCCAGCGTTGTTGAAGAGCAAATCGAGCCGGCCGAAGATGTCTTTGGTTTTCGCGAAAAGCTCACGCACCGCGGCAGGATCGGTGACGTCGGCAGGAACAACGAGCGCTCGAGAACCGCTTTGCTTGACTTCGAGTGCGGTCGCCTCCAAGGTTTCCTTGCGACGGCCGGCGAGAACCACAGAGAAACCGTTCTGCGCGAGAGAAACAGCCACGGCTTTGCCGATTCCGGTCCCCGCGCCGGTAATGATGGCTATCTTTGACGGCGGTTCCACGAATCGCCTCCGCTACGAGGGACAGCAGCTTTCCAGAGCCTGCGCGTGAATCTACACGAATCGAGGGTGTTTCTGCACCTGACTTGCCTGGAAAGCAGGGATTTGCGTAATTAGCCTTGGCGGGATGGCGCCCACTTTCTGAGGAAGGCTGTGACGTCTGCAGGGCCGATGCGTAAGCTGTTTTCGAATTCGCCCTGCTTCTGGCTGTAGACCAGCTTGCCGTCAGAATCAAGGACTGCGAGACCAGGAATACCCTTGTTCAGCGGAACGCCGTACTTATCGGCGAGGTCGAGATTCCTATCCTCGTCGCCCACGTTGACGTGCACGACGTGGTAGTTCGCGGTGACCAGCGGCGCGATGGCCTTGGAATGAAACGCCGCGTCAAGGACAAGCAGTCGTAACACCAGTTGGCGCCGAAGACGAGAATCACGCGCTTGTGATCTTTCGCGGCGGCGGCCAGGGCCGCGTCGATTTCTGCGCGCGCCTCTTCAGGCGGGGCGTAGAGGTCTGTCTTCGGTTTGACGGGCTCCGGCAAGCGGCGCGGCGGATTTGGTACGAGTTCGCTGCGGCGCGTAGCCACAATGCGCCAGTCACCGCCTTGCTGCTGCCAGAGCTGATGCATTCCTGCGACGAACGGCTGAGGGCCGGAAGCCGTTGGCAGAGTCATCTCGATTCGAAGGACAACTTCCACAAGTCCTGCTTGTCGCGGCTCGACCGTGAGAAGCTTCGCATTTAGGCCGCTTGGCCCTTTGGCCATCACAGCGGACCAATAGCGCGCCTCGGCTTCGGGCTCTTGCAGCGTGCCGGAGTCCGTCTGCACTTGCGCAGGAGGAATTTTCGAATAGAGCGCGGCGAGCAAAGCTTCGTTTCCGGATTGCAGCGCGGCCTTCCAGCGATTGATCGGCTCGAATGTGGACTGAGCAATCAACGCCGGAGGCCAAAGAAACAGCATCGCGGCAGCGCAAACCGTTCGGCTGATCTTCATCGTTTCTCCCGAAGCCAAAGCATGTTCGCCGAATTCTACCGCAGGCGCACACCGGGTCCTAGCAGACGCGCCGACGTACAGTTCGTTGGCCTAGACATCGTTCGGCTGATACAATGTGCGCGCATGGCTGATTGGCGGCAGATTCAGGCGAGAATTCGCAAAGCGAAAAGCAGTCCCGAACCGGTGTCGAAACTTTCCGAACTATTCAAGCGCACGCGCGACGCTATGGTGGCGTGGGAACTCGGCGCGATCGAAGAGAAAGCCGATCACAAGGAAGAAGCCGGGAACTGGTACACGATTGCGGCACAGCGCTTTCGCCGCGCCGACTGGAAGAAAAAGGCTGAAGAAGCGCTGACACGTCTCGGCGTTGCGCTTCCCCCGCCACAATCAGAAGCGGCCGCGCTCGAACGCGCGGAACCCACCGAACCATCGCGCGCGCCGGAGATTAAATCCGAAGAAGCCCAACCAGCCGCGGCGCCGAAACAAATTCCGGAAGAGGAGACGGCACAAGTGAGCTCTGAGGGGCAACCGATGGCTGAAGGCGCTGAAACGGGAGAGCCGGGGCGTAAGAGGCGGCGACGAGGGCGACGCGGTGGCCGCGGCCGGCGCCGCAAAGGAGCAGGAGCGCCCGGCCTGCCAACACAGGCTTTTGCAGAGCGGCCCGCCGCAACTGTGGCGCAGCCTGAAGCGGCGGCTCCTGTCGTGGAGCGCCGGGCATTTGACAGATTAGAGACCGAGCCGCCAACGCCGGAACAGTTGCGGCCGGTTCTAGTGGAGCCTCCTTCGCCGCGGCTGCCGTCAGAACGCGTAGCTCACGGACGCAGCGATCCGGCCGTGGCGTCACGCATGGCGCATCTGGAATCGCTGCTGCGGCGGCTGTTGGGCAGCCCACTGCACAAGCTGGATGAAGCGGATGAAGCACCGGCGGGACCGGGCGTGTTTCTGCTCTCCGAGTCCGATCAAACCGCGTCCTATTACATCGAGGCGTGCCAGACGCTTCGCGTGGGACTTGGCAATCTGCTGCGCGGCGGGCGAGGAGGCAAGGGCAGCCGAGGCGGGCGAGGACCTTCGGAAGAAAGCCTTAAGGCGAAGCTGGCTGAGAATCTTGGGATCGATGAAGGGAAGGTATCGCAGTACCTGAAAGACCACTGCTGCGTCCGCTGGATTCAACTCGACGACGACGCTCCACTGCTGGCACACTTCGCGATCGCTGTCCTGCGCACACCCCTGAACCTGGATTGACCTCTCCCCAACCCGCTTCGGGCGTGTTTCACCTTGGGCGACTTGACCCCGCTGGGCTTCGGCTGGCTACCGTTTAACCCCCGATATGCCCCTTTGGGTGCAGCAGCCTAGACTGGGGGGCTAGATTCCTGGCAAACTCTGGTACCGTAACCGTTTACGGGTGCATTGGCTTTCTCTAGGGGTCGGGCTTCCGCGGGGCGTAGGGGCGATTCCAGTCCAAATTGTTTTGCTGAGGAAAGGCACAAGACTATGTCGATGACAATCGGCAATCGCGTATGGAAGTCATTTGACTGGGCGCTGTGTAAGACAGCGGCTGCCACTTTCAACACTGTGAAGTTCTTCGACAGCATGAAGGCGCCGAATCCGTCGTTCACGCCGAAATGGTCCGATAAGCCTCTGCTCAAGTCCTGGGAGAAGTCGAAGCCGACGCTCGGCTGGCCGCGCACGACCGATTCGCTGTGCCCCGACTGCGTCAAGGAAGCGCGCGAAGCGATCCTGAATGGCAAGAAAGATTGGATGGACCTCGTCCACGAGAAAGTGGGCGAAATCAAGGCGCAGATCATCGAGCGCGACGGGCAGGTCTGGATGGTGAAGGAGTGCCCGCAGCACGGCAAGTACGAAGACCTGATGGCCGTCGATTCGAAATTCCTCGCATGGATCGAGAGCCAGTTCCCGGGCCGCGACATTCCCGCACACAACGACGAAAAGCTCCACCGGCACGGATCGAGCACCGTGCGGCACGGCCGCGGCGCGGTGCTGACCGTCGACCTGACGAACCGCTGCAACATGATGTGCGATCCCTGCTTCATGGACGCGAACCAGGTGGGCTACGTCCACGAGCTGGAGTGGGATGAGATCAAGGAAATCCTGGACAACGCGCTGCTGATCAAGCCGCGCCGGCAGATGTCGGTGCAGTTTTCGGGCGGCGAGCCGACGATGCATCCGCGGTTTATCGACGCGGTCGCTTATGCCCGGAAAGTGGGCTACAACAGCGTGCAGGCGGCGACGAACGGCATCGAGTTCGCGAAAAGCAAGGAATTCTCGAAGAAGGCCTTCGAAGCGGGCATGCGCTACGCCTACCTGCAGTTCGACGGCATCGGCAACGACGCGAACAGCCACCGGCAGGTCGGCAACCTCTTCGACGTGAAGCTGCGGGCGATCGAAAACATGCACGAGGCGGGCATCGAGATCGTGCTGGTGACGACGATCGTCAACAACGTGAACAACGATCAGGTGGGGCCGATCGTGAAGTTCGCAATGGAGAACCCCGGAAAGATTTCGTTCGTTTCGTTCCAGCCAGTTTCGTTCACCGGGCGCGACGAGGACATCACGCCCGAGCGCCGGATGCGCCAGCGGTACACGCTCTCCCACCTCGCGAAGGATGTGAGTGAGCAGGTGGGCAAAGTCGAGCCGACGCGCGACTGGTTCCCGATTTCATTCATCAGCACCTTCGCGAACTTTGCCGATCTCGTCCACGGTCCCGAATCGCAGTGGGGGTCGCTCTCCTGCGGCTGCCACCCGAATTGCGGCGTTGGAACGGCGATGATGATCAACAAGAAGACGAAGGAATGGGCGCCCGTACCGCGATTCCTGAGCGCGCAGGGCCTTACGCGCGACGTGAATTACATTACGGACGCGGCGCGCAGCAAGAAATTCTCGAACTTCATGATGGCGATGGCGCTGCTAAAGAATTATGAGCCCTTCCAGGCGCCGCCCAGCCTGAAGCTGAAGGACCTCTGGGTGAAGTTTGACAAAACCTGGGCGCTTTCGCGGAATGCGGACAAGAAGTACGGCCGCACGAATCCCAACCGCACCTTCCAGGACGCCATGAAGAGGCGCGAGGATCCCTGGAATTTCATGTTTATTGCCGGGATGTGGTTCCAGGACCTCTTCAACTACGATTTCCGCCGCACGGAAATGTGCATCATCCCCTACGCCACGCAGCAGGGCGAGATTTCCTTCTGCGCGTACAACACCGGAATCGGCTGGCGGAAGATCATCGAGAACATGTACAAGAACGCGACCGTCGCCGAGTGGTACAAGGCGCACGGCAAGCACCAGATCTACGCCAAGGGCAAGAAAGTTGATCTCGCGACTTACGAGCACTCGCTCAAGATCGACGCGGAAGATGCGGCGCGCGTGCGTCACCTGGAGCACGACATTCCGCTGACCGCGGCCGAAGAGGATCGCATCCGCCGCAAGCAGGCGTTCGAGGAAGCGGCCAAGGTGCGGAAGATTTACGAGGAGCTTGTGCTAAAGAAGGCCTCAGAGCCCATCGTTCAGATCGGATCGATCGATGAGATTCTGACGGCAGTTCCGGGCGCGACCGTGAAGCGCATCGAGCCGGCAAACGGAAACGGCAACGGCGCAGCGAAGGCGAACGAGTCAGAAGCTGCGGCGGTGGCCGGCGACTAACGGAAATTCTCCAACCTGGCGGGTTTCACCAACAGCCTCGGCTTTGGCCGGGGCTGTTGTTTTTCGGCCCAAGGGATTTCTCGATAGAATGCGGGTATGGCTGATCCGAGAGTGCGCGTGCGCGAGCTAGCCGCCGAATACATTCGCAAAGGCGACGCGACTGGGTGGTTTGAGAAGCTTTACCAGGAAGCCGAGACCGGCGATGCGGCGATTCCGTGGGCCGACCTGGAGCCCAATCCGCGGCTCGTTGAATTCTGGAAGACGCATCCGCTGGAGACGGCGGGCAAGCGCGCGCTCGTGATCGGCAGCGGATTGGGTGACGACTCGGAGCAGCTCGCGGCATGGGGGTTCAAGACCACCGAATTCGACATCTCGCCGACGGCGATCGAGAAGACCAAGACACGCTATCCGAAGACGCAGGTCGAGTACGTGGTGGCCGATCTTTTCGATCCACCGCGGGCGTGGATTCGCGGCTTCGATTTCGTGTTGGAGATATACACTGTGCAGTCGCTCCCGGCGGAGTGGCGCCCGAAGGTGATCGAGGCAATCGCGCGATTCGTCGCGCCGGGAGGGAGGCTGCTCGCGATCGCGCGGGGCCGCGGCGAGGGAGAGCCGGAAGCGCCGGGTCCTCCGTGGCCGCTGACGCGCGAGGAGATGGATGGATTCCGGCGCGCGGGTCTCGAGGAAGAGCAGTTCGACGACTATGCGGAGCCCGAGCCGCCGTGGGTACGGCGGTTCCGTGCGCTGTATCGCAGGCCTTGACGCCGTTGGCCACCTAGCCAGCACTGCCTGGGAAGGGAAACTCATGGGGGAACTCTTGATCGCAGTGTTGGGCCTCGTCGGCTACGTGGTCCCCGCGCCGGCCCTAATTTGGGGATGGTGGCGATGGGGAACATCTTCTCCCCGCTTTGGATCGCCAACGTGGCGCACCTCCCTCTCGTTCGCCGGCCTCTTGGTTGCGACCGTCGTCGGAATCGGAGTTCTTGTTTGCATCGCGCAGGTGAACCGCCTTCCGGAGGGAGATCTGAAGTACGCAACGGCTCTGAGGTGGGCGAGGAGTGGCTTTTTCACCGCTGGGTTCGGGCTAATTACGTCCCTTGTTGGCAAGGGGCCCGCTCGACTTCCTGGATGTTTGGCCTCAGTGGGTTTGATGAGCTTGTGGCTGATCTCCGTGATCACCTATTGAGGTGCTATGATTGACCAAGGAGAAGCGGATGCCGATCTACGAATACGTTTGCGATGATTGCGGCGAGCGCTACGAGCGCATCGTGATGAACGGGAAGACGAAGATCACGTGCCCGAAGTGCTCGAGCGCGAAAAACACGATTCAGCTTTCCGTTTTCGCGGCGCCCGCGAACGGCAGCAAGGCTTCCTCCAGCTTCTCGGAATCGTCCGGCGGCGGATGCTGCGGCGGCGCCTGCGGCTGCAAGAACTAGCGCGGCTGCGATGAAAGCTCCGAGCGCCGTCTTCTCGAAGGAAACCGTCCTCTTTCTGCGCGAGCTCGGGCGCAACAATCACAAAGCCTGGATGGACGAAAACCGCGAGCGCTATCGCACCTCGCTGGTCGAGCCGTTTCGGGTGCTCCTCGACCGTCTTGCCCCTGCGGCGCTGAAACTGAACCGCCGGTTCGTGGTCAGTGGGCGCACGGGCGAGAATTTTTCCCGCATCAATCGCGACATCCGCTTTTCGATGGACAAAGCGCCTTACCGGACACAGATGTATCTCCAATTTAGTGAACCCGGAGGCGAGGGCGGCGAACTCTACACGGGTTTCTCGGCGGAGACGGTTACCTGCGGATTCCGGATTTACGGCCGGGCGAAAGGCGCTCCTCTCACGCAGATTGGACGGGCACGGGCAAAGGAAAACGCGAAGTGGCTCGAGCGGCAAAGGAACCGCCTCGGACGAAAGTATGAAAGCTACTGGTATTCGTCCGAAAAGGGCGAATGGATCAAGCACAAAGGCTGGCCCGTGAAGTCCGAGGAGTGGAAGAAACTGCAGGGATGGGTCGTCCGCCGTAAGCTCACTCACGCCTCCGCGATGCGCCCCAGCTTTGAACGCGAAGTGGCTAGAATTTTCCGCGACGTCTATCCTCTCTTGCCATTCACTTCGTCAGCCAGTTGGAAGCCGTAACGCCGACGCGTTTCAGGCACTGACTCGCTCTCGACGGTGAAATGCGTCGTTGTTAGTGGATTAAGAAAGTAACCGCCAAGTTGAATAAGGCACTTGTGCGACGGCGCTCCCGAGAGGATGATCTTCTGATGGAGGGCTCATGTCCCGTGCCGTTCTTGTGAAGCGTGCGCTCCTCGCGCTTGTGCCCTTGCTGCTGGGTCCGCATTTGGTGAACGGCGGGTCGCCAGATGACCGAGGAAGCGCTAAATCTGGCTCAACCTCCTATTGTCCAGACGGTCTCTACATCAGCAATAATCTAGGTCTCCGAGGGCTGGTCAAAGAGTGCACCGTGGAGACAACGGTCCTGTCCGGGGAAACGACATACAGGTTCGTGGCCACGGAACGGTACAATCTCGATGGAAGCGTTTATCAAATGCTTGATGGCAACGGCTGGAGATCCTTTACTTACGATGACCAAGGCCGGCGGTTGGCATATTCGTGGGACGGCGACCCAAATTCTCAAGAGACCTACTCGTACGACGACAAAGGAAGGTTAGCTGGTATCAAAGGATCAGACGAGACGGAAACCTTTGAATACGACAGTCTCGGCCGCAAGACGCGGACCACAAAGCCTACTGTGGCGTACTCACCCGAGGAAGCGCAGTCCACCATCTATGGTGGCGCGGTGGGAGGAATCGAGAACTCGGACTTATCCGTGCTGCCCCCGGACCATGGACTCGTGAAGACGCTGTTCAATGAACGCGATCAGGCTGTTGAATCACGGGTCTATGACGCCGATGGCGACCTCATGAGCCGGCTGGTGTTTCAATACGACTCCAAAGGGCGCGTAGCCGAGTTCATGCGCTACCAGAGAGCGCTTGATTTTTCCCGATCGCCCGCGACAGGGGGAGTAGTTGCGAAGCCCCAACCCTCGGGGAATCCGATGGGCGAGTTGACCCAGCAGATCGCATACACGTATGACGAGCAGGGCCGCGTCGTTGAAATCTCTGTCGGAGAGGCGAGGGTTACGAAAAAAATGTACAACGAGTACGGCGATGTGTCTGAGGAAATCGAGACCACATCCGGCGATCTCGCAAAGTTCGATCCGTCAAAGGTAGCTCGATTCAAGTATGAATACGATCGCTTCGGGAACTGGGTCGAGCGGACGGTAAGCTCCCAGAGTGAAGCAGATCAAACCGAACACACTACGAGCATCACTCGACGCCTTATCACGTACTACTGACGTTTCGCGGTCAATCGAGCGTGCTGACAATCCGTGCGCTCCACTCACCCACAGAACGAAGCGCTACCCCCTCCTTTGCTACCTCTGTTAGGATGCGCGCTGGAAATGCACGTACGCGGCGAATCCGCGAATCTTGAGTGATGCGTCGAAGAGATCTGATTGCGGCAGCTTTGGGGACCATTCTTCTCGTCAGCACCTTTGCACACGCCGGCGTAGTTGCCGAGACAGGGCGCGGCCAGGGAATTCCTGAAGCAACCGCTTGCGACCGCCAGTGTCTCTATGGCTTTGTTAACCAGTATCTGGCGGCGCTCGTGGCCCATGATCCGGCGCGCTTGTCGTGGGCCAAAAACGCTCAGTTCACCGAGAACAATGTGGTGCTGCGCGTTGGCGACGGATTGTGGGGCACGATCACAGCGCTAGGTGCCGAGGATTTTCGCGCGGCCGATCCGGAGACCGGGCAGGCCGCGTACTACGGCGTCGTGGACGAGCGCGGGAACCAGGCATTCTTGGCGCTGCGGCTGACGATTGCGGACGGGAAAATCGCGGAAGTCGAGACGATCGTGGATCGCAAGGGCTACGGCCCCGGACCTTTCGGCGATCCGGCCACGCTGAAACCGGTGCCCGTCCTGCTGGAGGATGTGCCGCCGGAGCGTCGCAGACGGCGCGAGCGAATGATTTCGCTCGCCGACGGCTACTTCAACACGCTGCAACTGAACGACGGCCAGATCTTCACGCAGTTCGCCGACGATTGCAGCCGCCGGGAAAACGGCGTGTGGACCGCGAACGATCCTCACCCCGATCCGAACGCGGCCTCGGCTATCTCAAGCTATGGCAAGATTTCCTGCGAAGCGGGATTCAAACTCGGCAACTACCGATGGGACGACCGGCTGCGCGACCGTCGCTTTCCACTGGTCGACGAAGAGAAGGGCTTGGTTCTGGCCGCAGGGTTTATCGATCACGCTGGACGATTGGAAACCTACACCACGACAGACGGCGTGAAGCACGACTCGCCGATGAAATCGCCGCACTCATTTTGCTTTCTGGAGACTTTCAAGATCGTTGACGGCAAGATCCGGCACGCGGAGGCGGTATTCATTACGGTGCCGTACTACATGCCGTCTCCGTGGGTAAAATAGCGGGCGAGGAAGGGAGATTTTGGGTAAACCTTGCGAGTACGCTAGTGGTTGCAACCGGGCAGCGACCAGAGCCTTTCCCGTTGCGCCAGGGAAAATCTGGATGTGTGACGAACATTTTCAGCAAACCCTCGATGATCTGGCGGAACTACCCGACAGTCGCAAGCTTAATGCTCAGTGGGTGGTACATTTCCATAAGTACCTTAGGGAGAACGATCTGAATCCTGCAGAGCTAACAGAAACTCAAAAGCGTCAAATCCAGAACGAGGTACATCGCTGGCTTCAAGAGAAACGCCTGGAGACGGAGCAAAACAAACACAGGAGTAAGAGCCATGGTTGATTTTTCGAACATGCCGACGATGAAGGGTTTTTTCGCGCCCACGCGATTCGAGGCGGACGTGTACGACTGCGAAGCGATCGGAAAGGTGCCGACCGAGCTGAACGGAGCGTTCGTGCGGCTCGGTGGAGATTGGCTCTACCCGCCGAAATTCGAGGACGATTCGCCGTTCAGCATGGACGGCTACATCAACATGTTCCGCTTCAAGAACGGCATCGTCGATTACAAAGGCCGCTGGGTGAAAACGCCTCGCTACAAGGCCGACCTGGCCGCCCACAAGCAGCTTTTCGGCAAATACCGCAACCCGTTCACCGACGATCCCAGCGTCGCGGGCCTCGATCGCAGCGTGCAGAACACTACCCCGCTCGCGTTCGCCGGGAAACTCTTCACGCTGAAAGAGGACAGTCTGCCGTACGAGATCGATTGCAACACGCTTGAAACCATCGGCCCGTACAATTTCCACGGCAAATACAGGAGCCTGACCTTCACCGCGCACCCAAAAGTCGATCCCACGACCGGTGAAATGATCTGCTACGGCTACGAAGCCGAAGGCCTCGAAACCAACGACGTCTTCCTTTACACCGTCAACAAGAAAGGTGAAGTCACCCGCGAACTGCGCTTCAAGGTTCCCTATGTGTCGATGGTCCATGACATCAGCATCACCAAAAACTACGTGATCATTCCCATCTTCGGCTTTGTCTCCAGCATGGAGCGCCTCAAGGAAGGAAAAGTGCACTGGGGCTGGGACGACACGAAACCGGCCATGGTCGCCATCGTTCCGCGCGATGGCGAGGCGAAAGACATCCGCTGGTTCAAAGGCCCTTCGCGCGCCACAGTCCATACGCTGAACGCGCGCGAGGAAGGCAACAAGGTGATTTTTGAAGCTCCAATCTACGATTCGAATCCCTTTCCGTTCTTCCCGCCCGTCGACGGCTCGCCCTGGGATCCCTCTAAAGCGAAAGCGTACATTCGCCGCCAGACCTTCAACCTGAATTCCAAGGACGACGGCTACACCGAAGAAAAGCTCTTCGAAATGAACGTCAGCGATCTTGGCCGCGTCGACGACCGCTATCTCACGCAGCGTTACCGCTATGCGTTCACGGCCTACGCGGATAAGCAGCGGCCATTCGAGGAATGGAAGGCGGGAAACCTGGGCGGTCGTGTGAACAACTGCTATGGGCGCTTTGATCTCGCGACCGGCAAGATGAACGCGTATTTCGCGGGGCCGACGCACAGCGTGCAGGAAGTCTGCTTCGTCCCGCGCAAGAATGGAGCGGAAGGCGAAGGCTACATCATGGGCGTCGCCTCGAACTACGCCGAGATGCGTTCAGAGCTGATTATCGCGGATGCCCAGCGTCTGGAGGAAGGCGACGTTGCGCGCGTGATTCTCCCTTTCCGCGCGACGGCACAAGTGCACGGCCGCTGGATGGATGGGAGCGAACTGCCATTCGCATGAGCAAGTCGATGAATGAAAACTCTCGAACGGCCGCGGGATCGGCGCTGACGCGGCGAAGTTTCATGTATGTGATGGGCGCGGCAGGCGCTGCGGCAGCGATGCCCGGCGAATTCTTTTCCTTGAAAACCACGCGAACCTTTAGACGTGGTGCTGTCGTTTCGTTCCACATGGACCGGCCATACCTCGATTGGAGCGGTACAGCCGTGCCCTACTTCCCGCCGCCGGGCGTACGCTCGGGGGACGCCGTTGCGCACCTCACGGAAGAAGCTTTTCGCCGCAGCTTTGTCTACGTGTGACGGGCCTCGTTGTCCGATTCGCGCTGCTACTTCGTGATACGCAAGTGATGCCTGTGTCTAAACGGCGCTAGAATGAGCACTGCGGCCCACATTTGGGCGCGACCACACAACGCTTCCTACCAGCGTCGCATCCGACCAACGAAGCGGTCAGTCTGCACGGAGACATATTCATGTATGCAACGAAAGATCTGCACGAGGCGCGCGGCAGAGGCCGCGTCGAAGCGCCAAGCCGTGCGACCCGGCTCGCGCGTGGAGCGGTGATCGCGTTGATGGCGCTCGCATGCGCATCGTGGGCGCGCGCGCAGGAGACAGCTCCGGCTCCCGCCGTCCCGAAAACTTCCATGCCGTCACCTGATGCGGATCTCGCTCACAGGCCGGCAATGACGCTTGAGGCCACACCCGCTGTCGTTCCGCAGACGATTAATTTGACCGTCCCAAAGAGCACGCCGCTTCACGTGGCGCTCGACGACGAGGTGCGCGTTGGAAAGCCGGGCCAGCCAATTCAGGGGCACGTGGTCGAGCCGGTCTATGCGTTCGATAAGCTGGTCATCCCGGTCGGGACGAAAGTGGCCGGACGAATCACCGAGATCGACAGCGTGTCGGCAGGGCAGCGCACCGAGGCTGCACTGGATGCGAATTTCACGCCTGCGCGTAAGGTGGAGGTCGAGTTCAACCAGATCACGCTGCCTGACGGGAAGCAGTTGCCCGTGCACACGACCGTCACGCCCGGATCGGGGAACGTGGTCGAATTCGTCGCCGCGGCCGACGAGCACCAGGGAAAGGGTGTGAAAGACGCGGCGGCTGAGCGGACGCGTCAAGCCAAGGAGGAAGCAAGACAGGAATGGGACGCTGCGATGCAGCAGGTGAAGCAGCCGGGGAAAATGCACCGGCTGGAGCGCTTTGCCGTTGGAGAGCTTCCCGTTCACCCCCAGTATATCGACGCGGGCACGACCTATTTTGCAGAGTTGCAGGATCCGATCGATTTTGGGACTGAGGTACTAACGCCTGAAATGGCGTCGTCGCTCGGCGCGACGCCGCCGGACGGAACGGTGGTTCAAGCGCGCCTGATGACTCCGCTTAGTTCGGCAACCACTCATCAGGGCGACAGCGTGGAAGCCATCGTGTCACGGCCGCTGCTTGACGGCAACAAGCTCATACTTCCTCAGGGCAGCCTGCTGGAGGGAACAGTGATTCAAGCGCAGCCGGCGCGGCATCCGGGAAGGAACGGACAATTGCGCATCGCCTTTCGCGAAATTCAGCTGGAAAGTGGCGTGCAGAAAAAGGTGCAGGCGACTCTTGCCGGCGTGGAGGCGCAGAAGGCCGAGAACGTGAAGCTAGATTCCGAGGGTGGTGCGCGCTCCACATCTCCCAGCGGACGATTTCTTACGACCGGCCTCGAGGTGGGGCTCGGCGCTGCCTCCTTTCTAGGCGACAGCTTCGGAGAGACGGGCCCTCGAGCCGCGGGAGGTGCGGGCGGTTACAAGCTCATCGGAATCGGCCTGGGCCTGGCGATACACTCGCAGCCGTTTGGGATGGCGATGGGCGCCTTCGGCGGAACCCGAGCGATCTACGGGAATTTCATCGCGCGCGGCCATGAAGTCGTCTTCCCGAAGAACACAGCGATGTCAATCAGCGTGGGAACGCGCGCGTCCGCCACACCGAATCCTCCTGCCTCGGACAGCACCGTAAAGCAGTGAAGACAAGCCCGGCTTACTCTCCGCTCTAGACACTGAAATCGGTTTATGCAAGAATCCCGCCGCTGATGCGGCCTTGTAATCCTGTGGGGAAGTGCGGGTCCCCGGTCGAGAGGGACCTTCTGTGCTACCGACTGGCCTTACAAGCACCCGAATCGGGATATCACTCGAAGAGGAGTAGATTCCGTTGGCTCGAGAACAGGGTGTGGTGAAGTGGTTCAATGCAGCGAAGGGGTACGGGTTCATTCAGCGCCAGTCGGGAGAGGACGTCTTCGTTCACTTCTCCGCGATCCAGATGGACGGGTACAAGTCGCTGAACGAAGGCCAGCTGGTCGAGTTCGAGGTCCGTCAGGGGCCTAAGGGCTTCCAGGCGGAAAACGTCACAAAAGTCTAGCTCACACAGGATCGAAGGCCTCGTTCCGCCCGCGCGGGACGAGGCTTCATCTTTCTAGCGGCTCTGCGCCGAGTACCGATCGCGAGCGGCGTACTGCCACGTCGCGATTCGTCCGTATGCGAGTTTGTGGTAGCATTTCTTGAGACGTTCCTCGGAGTGCAGATTTGACCCAGCATATTTCCCGCAGGGAGCTGAAAAAGGACGAAGTGCGCGAGACGCTGGCGCACGGCGCTGAGGCTGTTCTCTCGCACCGGCAGTTGAGTGTGTACATCGTGATTGCCGCAGCCGTGATCGCAGCGGGAATTTTCGGCTGGCGGACATATTCCGAGCATCAGACCGTAAAGGCTTTTGCGGCGTTTGATGCGGCCATGAAGGTTTTTCAGGCACCTATAGGTGCGCCCCAGGCGCCCGGCGAAGTCACCTACAGCGACGAGAACAAGAAATTTACCGAGGCGAACCAGAAGTTCGCCGATGTCGCGTCGAAATACCCGCGCACGCGCGCCGGAGAGTTGGCCAGCTATTACACGGCCTTGAGTCTCGAAAAGCTCGGCAAAAACGACGATGCGCGGAAACGGTTGCAGTCGCTCGCGGGCAGCAGCGACGCCGACGTTGCCGCGATGGCCCAGTTTGAACTTGCCGGGCTCGACGACCGCATGGGCCAGGGTGATGAAGCCGTCAAGATATATCAACAACTGATCGCGAAGCCGTCTGCGCTGGTGCCGAAGGCGGTCGCGATGCTTGCCCTCGCCGATCACTACAGCTCGAAAGATCCGGCCGCAGCGGCCAAACTGTACGGACAGATCAAGTCCGAGTACCCCGACACGCCGATGGCCGAGCAGGCCGATCAGGCCCTCGCCTTGTTGCCCGGCAAATCGTAGGCAGGCAAGTGACGCACGAGCCGCTCCGGCCTTACGCCATGGATGTGCGGCGTTCGCGGGGGCGGCGTTACCCGGAACCGCAACACCCCTACCGCAACGATTACGCCCGCGACCGCGATCGGGTGATTCATTCACGCGCGTTTCGTCGCCTGGAAGCGAAGACACAAGTCTTCACCACTCGTTTCTCCGATCATTTTCGCAACCGGCTCACGCATACGCTCGAAGTCGCGCAGATTGCCCGCACAGTTGCGGGCGCACTGCAAATCAATACGGATCTAACCGAGGCGCTCGCGCTCGTTCACGATATCGGCCATCCGCCCTTCGGCCATGCGGGAGAGCGGCAGCTCGATTTCCGCATGCGCCAGTACGGAGACCGCTTCGACCACAATCTCCACGCGCTGCGGACTGTAGAGCACTTCGAGCAGCGCTATCTGGACTTCCCGGGATTAAACCTGACATTTGAGGTGCGCGAGGGAATTATCAAACACTCCCGGGATTACGCCGCAGCGGAATTCCCGGCGCTGGCTGAGTACCTACTCGACGAGCGGCCTCCGCTCGAAGCGCAGCTCATCGATTTGGTGGACGAGATCGCCTACAACACGGCCGATCTCGACGACGCCTCCGAAGCGCGCCTTCTGGATTTCGACCTGCTGTGCGCGGAGGTGCCGGTGTTCGCCGCGACCTACGAAGACGTCGATCGGAGCCATCCCGGTGGCCTGCAGAAACTGAAGTTCAACGAGACGCTCAAACGAATTCTCGATTACCTTGCGACCGACCTGATCGAGAACACGCAGCGGCAAGTGGAAGCGAGCGGCGTTACAACCATTGAGGATATCCGCCGCCAAACGATGCGGCTGGCCGGGTTCTCGCCGGAAGCCACGCAACAAAACGCAAACCTGAAAGAGTTCCTGCACGCGCGCGTCTATTCCCATCCCGCCATTTCGGAAGAGAGGGAGCGGTCGGTGCGGGCACTCAACGCGCTCTTCGATCTTTTCCTCGAACATCCGGACCGTATGCCGAAATACTACGCTGGGCTCGCCGGGCGCGAACCGCGACACCGCGTGGTGTGCGACTACATCGCCGGGATGACCGACCACTTCCTGTTGCGGCAGTGCCGCGAATTACTGGGTATGTCGGCCGGCAGTGCGCTCTAACGCAGCGGTAACCGTGCCCAATTGGTGGCAGCGGCGGCACTTGCGCCGGGGGCTTCCTTGACATAGTGTTCAGGCGGCCTATAATGAATTTCCGCCCCGAAAAACGAGGGGAAATCCAATGTTTCTAGACGTAAACGAACTCGCCCTCCGCAAGGCGCGCATCCGAAAAAGCTATTCGCCGGGGACGCTCGACTTCCATTCCGGGGAGTTCCGCCAGATGGAGCCGCTGGAAGTGCGCGCGACGGCAGAACTTGTGGACGGCCAGATTCGCATCTGCGGCAACCTGCATACGCGAGTGGAGCTCGTGTGCGCGCGCTGCCTGGACATAGTGATCGAAGAGATCAGCCGCGATTTCGACCTCTACTACCGCTCAACCACGGCAATCCCGGACGACGATGAAGTCCAGTTGAATCTAGACGATACGGAAATCGCATTTTTTGAAGGCGATGGTCTTTTTCTGGCCGATGTGCTGGCCGAACAGGTCAATCTCGCGCTTCCCATGAAGGTGATTTGCTCGAGCGATTGCCGCGGCCTGTGTCCCCACTGCGGCGCGAACCTCAATAACGAGGAGTGCCGCTGCGAAAAGAGCGGCGGCGATCCCCGGCTCGCACCGCTCGCCCGTCTGAAGCAGGACTGGTTCAAGAAGCAATAAAAGGCTAGACTATACGATTCGATGCAGGCCGCCCAGCGTAGGGGCCTGTCACGAGGAGCTCGAATGCCGAATCCGAAACGACGACACTCCAAGCGGCGCACGTCCAACCGCCGCGCCCACGATCATCTTCGAGCGTCGTCTTTGGGCGAATGCCCCAACTGCCATGAGCGCAAGCTGCCCCACCGCGCGTGTCCCAAGTGCGGTTACTACAAGGGTCGCGAAGTGATTGACACCGAGGCCAAGACGGCCTAACTTTCCCTCGCTCGCTTCTTCAAGCCGGTACCTAGATGACTACGATTGCCTTGGATGCAATGGGGGGCGACCATGCGCCTCGCGTCGAGGTCGAGGGAGCGATTCTCGCGGCGCGCGAGCTGGGTGTGCGCGTGCTGCTCGTCGGCATCGAATCCACGGTGCGGGAAGAGCTGAGCCGGCATAAGCACCAAAACCTTCCCATCGAGATCGTGCACGCACCCGAAGTCATTGCGATGACGGACTCGCCTTCACAGGCGTTCCGCCGGAAGAAGGAAAGTTCGGTGCACGTAGCCGCACGTCTCGTGCGCGACGGCAAGGCGGACGCGCTCGTCAGCGCGGGAAATACCGGCGCCGTGATGACCGTCGCGCGCTTCGTGATCGGCACGCTGCCTTCCGTAGATCGCCCGGCGCTCGCAGCTGCCTTCCCCAACATGAAAGAAAAGGTGTCCGTGATTCTCGACGTGGGCGCGAACGTGGATTCCAAACCCGAGCACATCGAACAATTCGCCGTCATGGGCGAGATTTATTTCCGCGCCATTTGGGGAGTGAGGCGTCCGCGTGTCGCGTTGCTTTCGATCGGCGAGGAAGAGGCGAAGGGAAACGAGCTCACACGGGAGGCGGCGACCCGTCTGAAACATCTGCCGCTGAATTTCGTGGGCAATGTCGAGGGGCGTGACGTTTTCCGCGGCAACGTGGACGTGGTGGTCTGCGACGGATTCATCGGCAATATCGCGCTCAAGCTGAGCGAAGGCCTTGTTGAGCATATCGGCTCGATGCTCAAGAAGGCGATCAAGAGCAGCCTCACTTCGCAGATCGGCTACGCGCTCTCGAAGCGGGCCTTCGATGACTTCCGGAAACGCACCGACTATTCCGAAACCGGCGGCGCGCCGCTTTTGGGCATCCGCGGCATCACCGTGATTGGTCACGGCCGCTCCAACCCGAACGCCATCAAGAATGCCATTCGCGTTGCCAGCGAGCTTTGCCGTTCCCGCGTCAACGAGAAAATTGAACAGGAGCTGTCCGCCGCCTCGGCAGTCCCCGCCCGCGGATAAGCGACAAGGATCTCACGATAGCCATGAGCAAGCTCGCATTCCTTTTTCCGGGCCAAGCCTCGCAATATCCGGGCATGGGCCGCGACCTGGCTGAAAACTTTCCCGAATCGCGCGCCGTGTTCGAGGAGGCAGACGCCGCCCTCGGATTTTCCATTTCGAAGCTCTGCTTCGAGGGCTCCGAAGAAGCTCTCAAGCAGACTGAGAACCAGCAGCCGTCGATTCTTACGGTGTCGGTTGCAGCCTATCGCGCTCTGGAAGCGCGCGGAATTGCGCCGGATTTCGTCGCGGGGCACAGCCTCGGCGAGTATTCGGCACTTGTCGCCGCGGGCGCGCTGGAGTTTTCCGCGGCGGTGAAGCTGGTGCGGAGGCGCGGCCAGTACATGCAGGAAGCCGTGCCTGCGGGCGAAGGCGCGATGGCCGCGATTTTGGGCCTTTCTCTGGCGGATGTCGCGGAGGTGTGCAAGAAGGCGGCCGCAGGCGAGGTCGTTGCTCCCGCGAATTTGAATTCGCCCGAACAAACCGTGATCGCCGGAAACGCCGCAGCGGTGAAGCGGGCCGTTGAGATCGCTTCTCAATCGGGCGCGAAGCGCGCTGTGATCTTGGCCGTGTCGGCTCCATTCCATTGTTCGCTCTTGACGCCAGCGCAGCAGCGCCTGGAGGTGGATTTGCGCGCCGAAGCTTTCGGGCCACTTCGCTTTCCGGTGATCACCAACGTCGATGCGGAAGCCGTCACTTCGGGCGAGGAGGCTCGTAACGCGCTGATCCGGCAGGTGACGATGCCTGTGCGCTGGCTCGAATCGATGCGAGAGATGATCGATCAGGGCGTGACCATTTTCGTTGAAGTCGGGCCCGGAAAGGTTCTCTCAGGGTTGCTCAGACAGATTGATCGGTCGGTGCGCTGCCTGAACGTCGAAGACGCCGCCAGCCTTCGTTCCACGATCGACAAAATTGCTCAGGCACGCGCCGAAGTGCCGGAAGGCTAGCCTCGTGTTTTCACTCAAAGATAAAGTTGCTCTCGTGACCGGTGCGTCGCAGGGAATTGGGCGCGCCACGTCGCTTGCGTTAGCCGAGTCCGGCGCGAAAGTGGCGGTGGCTGCCCGCAGTGCGTAGAAACTTGCTTCGCTCGTTGCGGAAGTTGAAACCAGCGGCGGTGAAGCTCTGGCTGTGCCCATGGACGTTGCCGACGCCGCGCAGGTGAAGTCCGGCTTTCAGGCAACGCTCGCGAAGTTCGGCAAGCTCGACATCCTCGTTAACAACGCCGCCGTGACGCGCGACACGCTCGCCTTGCGAATGAGGCTCGAAGACTGGGATGCTGTCCTGCGGACGAACCTCACCGGCGCGCACCTGTGCATCCAACAGGCGCTGGGAGCGATGCTGCGGCAGCGTTCCGGCCGGATCGTCAACCTCACTTCTGTCGTCGCCGAAACGGGCAATGCCGGTCAGGCGAACTACGTTGCTTCAAAAGCCGGCTTGATTGGACTCACCCGCGCGATTGCAGTCGAGGTTGCGTCGCGTGGCATCACCGTCAACGCCGTCGCGCCCGGTTTCATTGAAACGCCGATGACAGATCCACTGCCGCAAGAGTTGAAAGACAAGATGAAGTCGCTTATTCCGCTCGGGCATTTCGGGAAAGACCGGGACGTTGCTGCGGCGATTGTATTCCTGGCGAGCGATGAGGCCGGGTACATCACCGGACAAGTACTGGACGTTAATGGCGGCATGCACATGGGCTAGTTTCGGCCGTGCGGTCTTGTTTGCCAAGGTAGGCGGTTGATGCGCGGAATTGTTGACCCGGCTATATGTGACGCATAGAATGGGCAGGTTGTACGCGGGCGTAACTTCCCTGATGTGAAGCCCAAGATCCAAGATCGCTGAAATCGGAGGAGCAATCAGAATGGCCAGCGTCGAAGAACGCGTGAAGCAGATCATTGTCGAGCAGCTCGGTGTGGATGAAGGCGAAGTGACTCCCAGCGCTTCGTTTGT
>Ga0187782_10000090_pt1 | contig 50968 bp, 40 predicted proteins | sample 0715_SJ02_MP15_2_FD_132454 | JGI IMG/M metagenome (GOLD analysis project Ga0187782, IMG submission 132454) | Tropical peat soil microbial communities from peatlands in Department of Meta, Colombia - 0715_SJ02_MP15_20_MG | ecosystem: Environmental > Terrestrial > Soil > Wetlands > Peat | place... | reverse complement strand
TCGAGCCCGAACGGGTTGCCGATTGCAATCGCCTTCTGACCGACCTCGACGACCACGTGCCGCCCGACCTGGACAGGCTTGAACAGTTCGCGCGGGGCGTCGACTTTCAGGACCGCTATGTCCTTGCGGGGCTCGACTCCGACGATGGCACCATCGAACGTCTTCTGGTTCTGAAACGTGATCCGGAGAGCGCGCGCTCCGTCGACGACGTGGAAGTTCGTGACGACATGGCCCTCCTCGTCCCAAACGAACCCCGAGCCGCTTCCTGCCGCCACCTCCTCCCGGTCGCCGAGGAAATCGACGACGAGCCGCGTCTGCGTCACGAACACGGTGCTCGGCGCCGCGGTCCGAAAGACCGCGATCGTGTTGCGCTCGTCCTCGGTCCGCGCGCCGGGACTCAGACCGATGGCCGCTGGAGCCGAGGCGACCGTGGTGGGGACGCCGCGATCGCCGCCCGCCGACGGAGCGGGCGGGGATGGCGCCGCAGAGCCGCCGCTCGATCCTTGGCAGGCAACAAGGACGGCCGAGACGGTCCACGCGAGGAGAGAGCTACGGAGGCGCAATGGAGGGACCGCGAGAATATCGCGAGGGGCCGACCGCCGTCGACGCCGTGCTCGTGACGCGCTCACAGGCTCGCTCGATAGTCCCCGTCGCGCGCGAGCGAAGTGGCCCGGGCTCGTTCGAGGAGGGCGGCCTGCGCGACGCCCGTGTTGTCGATCTTGCCAGCCCATGCCTCGAGGGGCGCCGTTTCCAGCCCGCGACCATAGGAGAAGGTGAGCGCCCAGGGCGGCCCTTCCGCGCGCGCGAGCGCGCCGATCGCGTCGAGATTCAGCGTGGCTTCCTCGTCCTCCTGCCCGCCGGAAAGGAAGACGATTCCCGGGACCGCCGCGGGGACGCCACGGCGGAAGCAACGCAAGCTCTGCTCGGCCACCTCTTCGGGCGTGGCCCGCGGGGCGGCGTCCGAGCCCGAGAGCACCATGTTGGTCTTGAGCAAACAGCCTTCGAGAAAGACCCGCTGTCGGTAGAGCTCCGCGAACAGCGTCTCGTGCATCGCTTGCGTCACCTCGAAGCAGCGCTGGATGCCGTGCCGGCCATCCATCATCACTTCGGGCTCGACGATGGGCATCAGCCCCGCAGCCTGCGACAAAGCCGCATAGCGCGCCAGCGCGTGGGCGTTGACGTGAAGGCAATAGGCCGAGGGCGCGTGGTCGGCAATCTTGATCTCTGCACGCCACTTCGAGAAGCGCGCGCCCATCGCGGCGTACTCCTGCAGGCGCCCGCGTAGCCCGTCGAGCCCCTCGGTCACGAGCTCCCCCTCGGCGCCGGCCAGGGGCGAAGTACCCTTGTCGACCTTGATCCCGGGAATGATCCCCTCGTCGGTCAGGTGCTCGACCATCGACTTTCCCGTGGACGCTCGCTCGCGAATGGTCTCGTCGAAAAGGATGACCCCACTGATGTAGCGACCGAGCCCGGCAGTCGTGAACAGCAGCTCGCGCCAGGCGCGCCGGGTCTCCTCGGTCGACTCGACGCCTACCGTCTCGAGCCGCCTTTTGATCGTTCCGGTGCTCTCGTCAGCGGCAAGCAGGCCCTTTCCTTTGGCCACGAGGGCCGACGCAGTTGCAGCGAGCGTGGGCGAGTCCATCGAAACCTCCGACGACTCGGACCAGAGCATCGCGCCCTTTCGATCGTCAAGCACCCTCTTGCGGTCGCGCGGGCGCCAGCCGGGCGGGTCGAATCACCGAGCCTCGGCTTCACCCCGATCTCCCGTTGCGCCGGCCCCGGCCGTCGGGGGGCCGGCGCCGCAGTTGCATCGTTGGCCGCGAGCATGGAGGTCGTGACATGAAGTCCGCTCGTGGCATGAAATCCGCGGCCATCGCGCTGCTATCGGTCGGGATCGCTTCGTGCTCGGATCAATTTCCTTCGACGCTGACGGCGGCTCAGATCGAGGGCTCCTCGCTCGACTGCCCGTTTTCCCAGCCGATTCCGGTCGACGCGTCCGTCATGGACATCGAGGACGGTGTCGTAATCAGCTTCAGCGGACCGGCGAGCGCCGTGGATCTGATTCGCGCGAATGTCCACACGATGAAGTACGTCAACGGCAGTCAGGGCAATCCGTTCTCGGTCTGCGCGTGCGCGAATGACGCGCCTCAATATGGGCTGGCGATCCCCGCGTACGCCAACGCGGTTGCCGAGCCGCTCGGCGGGGAGAGCCACCCGCCCCAGAGCCTCGGAGCCGGCGCGCGCTCCACCCAGCCGTGGAGCCCCGTTGCTGCGGATGCGTCGATCGACGAGACGCCACTCGGCGCGCTGCTCGTGCTGAGGCCAAAGGACCCGAGCCAGCTGCAGTCGCTGCGCGACGCAGTGCGCGCGAACGTGGGCGCGATGCAGACGGCGTGCACGCGCCCGCTTTGATGACGTGCGGGCGACCCGGTTCGACCGGGGAGGCGAATCCCGCCAGCGTCGCACAGCACTCGGCGGCCTGAGCTGGAGCGGGCCTCCCGGGCTACTGCGGTCCGAGGACGATGCCTGGCCAGAAGTGAGCTGCCGTGGGGTTTCCCCCGTCCGTCGGGACGTACGACAAGATCATGTAAGGCTCGAATGGCGGCGACCCGGCCGACACACGCGGCTGCGTCGGGGGCGGTTGGTCGAGCGTGATGTTGAGCGTGAAGGACGACCCGTTTCCGACCAGCAGGGGGGTCTGGGAGGCCGGCATGAACGACAGAATGCCGAGCGGCATGTTTTGCGCGTTGACCGCCGGATCGAAGCCACCGACGGCCCAGCCGGAGAGCGGTCCGTCGGAAAAGGCAGCGACGGCATAACCGCCGGTCGCCCCGACGGCCAGCTGGATCTCCTCGCTCTGCACCGCCGTTGGACCGGCATTGAAATACACCTCGCCCGCCGGAATCGGCACACAGGGATCCCGATTCGCCGCCGCATTGCTGTTGGACCACACGCGCTGGTAGATGTAATTGCCCTCGGCCCACCGATCCTGCGCCAAGCCGAAGACATCGACACAGAGATCCGCGACTTCTCCCCCCTGGAAGAACGTCCACGCTTGGTTCGCCACGTCGGTCAAGTACCAGCCGAGATACTGGTTGCTCGACGAGCTCCCGCCCGGAGGGGCCTCGCCACCGTGTGGGTCGGTGGTGGCCTCCACGATTTCGTGGCTGGCGGCGAGCGTAGCAGTCTGTTCGATCGTGAGCCGAGGGATGTTGGAAGAGGCAGTGGCCTCGGGATCACAGATCGGCACGATCGCGTAGGGCACATCGAGCGCTCCGACGGTCAGGCTGTCGTGATAACCGCCGATGGACATGCAGGACACCTCACCATCGACATTGATCGTCACCGACATCGGCATGAACAGCACATAGAGAGTCTGTGCGGTCGGCGCCGGCAGCGTCCCATCGGCGAACAGCCCGGACAGATAGGTCTTCAGTGAAGCCGTACCCCCGATTGCGCTGTCCGTGTAACAGGGCTGGGTCCCACATGTGGACGTCCCGTCCCCGGGGGGCTCCGTCGGAATCGAGACGTGCGTCCCGGCCTGTCCAACGCATCCGGTCATGCCACAGTAGTCCGCCGTGACCGTCGTCCACCAGGTGGTCGACATGATCCCATCATCGAATGCCTGGAGGTCGGCGATCAGGGTTGCGGCCTGCCCCGGAGCCACGTTCGCGTAGAGACTCGCGTCGTACGTGATCGTGACGACGTCGGGTGCCGTCAAGATCCCGCCACCGTTATTTTCCACCTGAGGAAGAACGGGGCCGCCTTCGCCTCCAGCGCCCGCGTCGCTCCCCGAGTCTTCGCCGGTGCCTGTGCCGCCCTCGGCGGAAACGCCGCCCGCGCCGTTTGCGTTGCTCGGGCCGCCATCGCCGCTGCCCGGACCGCTGCCTGCGTGCCCTGAGCTGCCCCCGCTGCCCTCCTCGTTGCCCCCCGAAGGAGTCGCGGAGCAACTTCCAAGCAAGACAAGGAGTGCTGTCGCGACGACGCCGGTTCCGACGGTCCGCATCATGGGCCACTGTAGCGCCAAAGCGACGAGCGGTCCTGCGCGTGTCCGGTTGCGCGTTGCGCAGGGACGAGATCATTCCGTTGGCGCGCGCCGTGCACTCGGCCGGCGCGAGGAATCCATGACGAAGATGCAGAACAAAGAGTACGAAAAGCAGCTCCGCAAGCTACAGACCGACCTGTGCAAGCTGCAGGAGTGGGTCAAGCACGTCGGCTACCGCGCAATCATCCTCTTCGAGGGACGCGACACCGCGGGTAAGGGTGGGACGATCCGTGCCCTCACCGAGCGCGTCAGCCCCCGTGTGTTTCGGGTCGTGGCGCTGCCGACGCCGTCCGACCGCGAAAAGACCGAGCTGTACCTCCAGCGTTACGTCGTGCATTTCCCCGCGGCCGGAGAAATCGTGATCTTCGATCGAAGCTGGTACAACCGCGCGGGCATCGAGCACGTGATGGAGTTCTGCTCCAGGGAGCAGTACGAGACCTTTCTGCGGCTCTGCCCGTTCGTCGAAGAAATGATCGTGGGCGGAGGAATTCAGCTCATCAAGCTGTGGCTCGAGGTCGGGCAGCAGGAACAGGAGAGGCGCATGACGGCGCGCATCGAGGATCCTCTGCGGCAATGGAAACTTTCGCCCATGGACATCGAATCGTGGCCTCGGTGGTACGAGTACTCGCACGCCCGCGATCGAATGCTCGAGGCCACGGACAGTGCGCATGCCCCCTGGTACATCTTGCGTTCGGACGACAAGCGCCGCGCGCGCCTGAACTGCATCTCACACATTTTGACGCTCGTCCCCTACAAGAGCCTGCCGCACGAGAAGGTGAAGCTTCCGAAGCGGTGGACGAAGAATCAATACGACGATCAGGCTAGCTTGCGGGGTCGCAGGTTCGTCGCTGAGAGATACTGAGGGCCATCGCCCGGCTGCGAGCGCTTGCACGTCGGCGTCACCCCCACCACAGATCGCGAGGGATGCTCGGCGAGCGCACAATCGGGGCTCTGCATGGATGGGTCTCGCTGCTGCTGCTCGGCCCGCCGCTGCTGCTGGTCGGGTGCGCGGTCGGTCCCGACTTCAAGACGCCGGATGTGAACGTGCCCGAGAGCTGGCAGACGACCGACGATGCCCACATCGCTCGGACCGCAACAGACGCTCTCTGGTGGAAAGCGTTCGACGATCCAGCCCTCGATCGGCTGGTCGAGCTCGCGTACGGGCAAAACCTGCCGCTGCAGATCGCGGGCCTGAGGATCATGGAGGCCCGCGCGCAGCTCGCCATTGCGACCGGAGAGCAATATCCCCAGGTGCAGCAGGCCTTCGCCAGCGCCCTTGCAGCGGGCCTTAGCAAGAACGCCCCGATCGCGGCCGGCATACCCCGTTACCTGGGCGACTACCGGATTGGTTTCGACGCGGCCTGGGAGCTGGATTTCTGGGGCAAATACCGCCGTGGCGTGCAGGCGGCGGCGGCAAGCATGCTTTCTTCGGTGGCGGACTACTACGCCGCGCTCGTCTCGCTCACCGCGGAAGTCGCGCGCACCTACGTTGTGATCCGCACGTTCGAGGTCCTCATCGACCTGATCCAGGAGAACGTCCGCCTGCAGGAGGATGGGCTCAAGATCGCAGAATCGCGTTTCCACAACGGGGCGACCTCGGAGCTCGATCCTACGCAGGCAACGACGCTGCTCGAGGGCACGCGGGCGTCCATCCCTCCGCTGCAAACCAGCCTGCAGCAGGCTCGAAACGCTCTGAGCACACTGCTGGGGCAACCGACGGGCACGGTCGAAGCGCTGATCACCGGGCCCGCCGCGATTCCGAGAGCCCCGGCGACGGTGGCGGTGGGCCTGCCGGCGGAGATGCTGCGAAGGCGTCCGGACATCCGGCGTGCCGAGCTGAACGCGGCCGCACAGTGCGCCCGCATCGGCGTGGCAAAGGCGGACCTCTATCCAAGTTTTTCGCTCGCAGGCACGATCGGGCTCGAGACCGCGACGACCGCCGCTGGAACACCGAACCTCTTCTCGCTCAACGGGATATTCTTCAACGCCGGGCCCAGGATTTCCTGGCCATTTTTCAACTACGGCCGCTTGACGAACGCCGTGCGCGTGCAGGACGCCCGGTTCGAGGAGCTTCTCGTCGCGTACCACGACACCGTTCTCCGGGCGGCTCAAGAGGTGCAGGATGCATTGACGGGCTTCGTGAACGCCCGGCAGGCCGTGGTGTTCTCGCAAAATGCGGTCAAGTCCGCCGAGCGCTCCGAGGAGCTTGCACTGGCCGAGTACCGAGAGGGAGCTACCGGCTACGAGCGCGTGCTGGACGCACAACGTGCCCTCTTGGAGCAGCAGAACAACCTCGCGCAATCGAGCTCGTCGGTCGCCACCGATTTGATTGCCCTTTACAAGGCACTGGGCGGAGGGTGGGAAGTGCGACAGCGCCAGCCTTTCATCCCCGAGGGCACAGTGCGCGAGATGAAGGAACGGACCAACTGGGGGGACATGCTGTCGCAACCCCCGGCCTCCGACCCCGCGAAGGGCCAGCCCCCCGCGAAGCCATAGGGACTCCCCATGCCGAAGAAACTATCCAAGCGCACCATCCGGTGGATTCTCGCGGCGGTCGGCGTGGCACTGGCTGCGCTGATTGGCATTCGGTTCTGGCAGAGCAAGCGAAATGCGCTTCCGGAAGGGATCGTCGAGGGCAACGGCCGCATCGAGGGCAAGCTCGTCGATGTGGCCGCGAAGGAGCCGCTCCGGGTCAAGGAGCTGCTCGTCGACGAAGGCGACCTCGTCACACCGGGTCAGGTGCTGGTGCGGCTCGACACCGATACCCTCGAGGCCCAACTGGCGGAGGCCAAGGCAAACATCGACGCCGCGGAGGAGAAGCTCGCAGTCGCGAGGGCGGGCATCGTCAAACAGCGAAGCGAGATCAATCTCGCTTCGATCGAAAAGAACCGGTCCCAAAACCTCGTCGAAGAGGGAGCCGGATCCCAGCGCGAGCTGGACGTCCGCAAAACGCAGGTGCAGACGACCCGATCCGCTCTCGCGGAGGCCGAGGCGACACTACAAACCGCAATCCAGGAGGTCGAGGTCGCGCGCGCGAATGCCGCGGTAATCCAGACACGCATCGACGACGCGACGCTCAAGTCCCCCGTCACGGGAAGAGTCCTTTATCGACTGGCCGAAGCGGGCGAGGTGCTCGCCCCGGGCGGCAAGGCTCTGACGCTGGTGAACCTCGAAGACATCTACATGGAGATCTTCCTCCCCTCGGACCAGGCCGCACGCGTGAAGATCGGCGCCGAAGGCCGGATCACGGTGGACTACGACCCCAAACACGCGGTCCCCGGGTACGTCACGTTCGTGTCGCCCCAGGCCCAGTTCACTCCCAAGCAAGTCGAGACGCGCAGCGAACGGGAGAAACTGATGTTTCGGGTGAAGATCCAGCTGGCCAAGGAGATTGCCACCCAGTACGTCGAGATCCTTAAGACGGGCGTCCGGGGCGTTGGCTACGTCAAGGTGCTCGACTCTGCCGTCTGGCCGACCCGGCTGCAGAAGCTCGCTCCACCCCAACCGCAGGCCAGGCAGTGAGCGACTCGGGAGACGGCCCATGGCGTCCGCCGCGTCCGTCGAGTCGTCGCGATCGGCCCGCGAGCCTGTCGTGCGCATCGATGACGTCACCCACCGCTACGGCCGTGTGACGGCGCTCGACCGCATCTCGCTCGACATTCCGCGCGGCATCATGGTCGGAATCGTCGGGCCCGACGGGGTCGGCAAGTCGACCCTCATGGCCTTGGTCGCTGGCTCCAAGAAGATCCAGCAGGGAAAGGTGACCGTCCTCGACGGCGACATCGGCGACGCCCGGCATCGGCGCGCGGCGGGACCGAGGATCGCGTACATGCCTCAAGGCCTCGGGAAGAACCTGTATCTCGAGCTCAGCGTCCACGACAACGTCGACTTCATGGCGCAGCTCTTCGGCCTCTCGGCCGCGGAGCGCGGCACGCGTGTCAAGGAGCTCCTCGACGCCACCGGTCTCGGTCCGTTTGCCGGCCGCCCCGCGGGCAAGCTCTCGGGAGGAATGAAGCAGAAGGTGGGACTGTGCGGAGCGCTGGTTCACGACCCCGATCTCCTCATTCTCGACGAGCCGACGACGGGAGTCGATCCCCTCTCCCGACGACAGTTCTGGGCGCTCATCGACGACATCCGCAGCGAGCGCCCCGGCATGAGCGTCATCATCTCGACGGCGTACATGGATGAAGCGCAACGGTGGGACTGGATCGTGGCCATGGACGGGGGACGCGTCCTGTCGACCGGAACCCCGGCGGAGCTCATGAGACGGACGGGCACGGACGATCTGGAGAAATGCTTCATCGCCCTCTTGCCCGAGGAAAAGCGCAAGGGGCACGCCGAGCTCGTGATCCCGGGCCGCGCTTCGGGGCAAGCCGCCATCGCGATCGAGGCGCACGGACTCACGTGCCGCTTCGGAACGTTCACCGCCGTCGATCACGTCACTCTGTCGATCGAGCGCGGCGAAATCTTCGGCTTTCTCGGTTCCAACGGCTGCGGCAAGTCCACCACCATGAAGATGCTCACCGGGCTTCTGCCGCCGACCGAGGGGACGGCGACGATCTTCGGCAGCTCGGTCGAAGCCGGGAGCATGGAGGTCCGGAGAAATCTCGGATACATGACGCAGGCCTTCTCGCTCTACGGGGAATTGAGCGTCAAGCAGAACCTCGTGCTCCACGCGCGTCTCTATCACCTGCCGCAGGACAAGGCGACGGCGCGGATCGACGAGCTCGTCGAGCGATTCGGGCTTCGCGCACACGTCGACGCCCTGGCCGAGTCTCTTCCGATGGGGCTGCGCCAGCGTCTTTCGCTCGCGGTCGCGGTTCTGCATGAGCCCCAGATCCTGATTCTCGACGAGCCGACATCGGGGGTCGACCCCGTAGCCCGTGACAGCTTCTGGGAGCTTTTGATCGATCTTTCGCGGAAACAAGGCGTCACGATCTTCGTGACGACGCATTTCATGAACGAGGGGATGCGCTGCGATCGAATCTCTCTCATGAACGCAGGCAAAGTGCTGGCTTGCGACGCCCCCCAGAAACTCATCGACACCCGGGGCGTGTCCAGTCTGGAGGAAGCCTTCATTCTTTACATGGAGGACTCGGCCGCCGAAGGCGCTGCACGTGCCAAGAGCGACCAGCCGGAGCTCACGGCCGCGCCCGATGCGGGCACCCGCGCGGCCCCCGTCAGCGCGCAATCTCGATCGCCGCTGCAGCTCGGCGTCGGTCGAATGCTCGCTTATGCGCGTAATGAAGCGACCCAGATCCGGCGCGATCCCATCCGGTTGGCCTTCGCGTTCATCGGGTCGGCGCTGCTCATGCTCGTCTTCGGGTTCGGCATCACCACCGACGTCGAGCACATCCGCTATGCGTCGCTGGATCTCGATCAGTCGCCCGAGAGCCGGGAGTACCTCGAGCAATTTGCCGGGTCAGCGCGCTACTTCACCGGCACGCCCCCTGCTTGGTCCGCTCCTGAAGCCCTCGATCGACTGCAATCGGACGACATCTCCCTGGTGGTCGAGATCCCACCCAGTTTCGGGCGAGACTACCGTCGAGGCTCGGGACCGGAGGTCCTGGCCCAGGTGGACGGCGCCATGACGTTCCGCGGCGATACGGTCGAGCAATATGTCCAGGGTGTCCACAACGCCACGGTGCGGGACCCGGAAGTCGGCCTGCGGACGCCCGCCTCCCGCAAGTACACGGCCGATATCGAAGAACGGTACATGTACAATCCGACCTTCGAGAGCGTCTACTCGATCGTGCCGAGCGTCCCTGCGCTGCTCTTGCTCCTGATACCCGCCATCCTCATGACCGTGAGTATCGTGCGGGAAAAGGAGCTCGGATCCATGATCAATTTCTATGTGACTCCCACGGGCCGCCTGGAGTACTTGCTAGGCAAACAGATCCCGTACATCGCAATTGGAATGATCAATTTTGTCGTCCTGACGGCGTTGGCGCTGATTGTCTTCGCAGTCCCGATCAAGGGCAGCTTCCTCACACTGACACTGTGTACGGTGCTCTACGTTGCCGCGACGACGGGAATCGGGATGGTGACGTCGATCTTCACGAGCAGCCAGGTTGCCGCCGTCTTCGTGACGGCGATCCTGACGATCGTCCCGACGATCCAGTTCTCGGGGCTACTGCAGCCGGTATCGACGCTCGAGGGAAACGCGGCGCTGATCGGCAACATCTGGCCGGCGTCTTACTACATGCATTCCAGCCTGGGCGCCTACACCAAGGGCCTGGGCTTGCGACTCATGAGCCGCGACCTCGCGTTCATGGCCTGCGCGATCCCCGTTCTCATTGCGATCAGCGTCATCGGCCTGAGAAAGCAAGAAAGGTAACTTGGCGTCGCTCCTGAACATCCTCTGGCTCGGCCTCAAGGAGATTCGCAGCTTGATGAGCGACCTCGTGATGGTCGCGTTCGTCGTCTATGCATTCACACTGGCCATCTACATCCAGGCGACGGGGACGTCGAGCGAGGTGAACAACGCCTCCATTGCATTCGTGGACGAAGACGGGTCCGCCCTGTCGAACGAGCTGGCCAATGCCTTCTACCCGCCACGGTTCAAGGTGCCCGAGATGCTCTCCGTGGCCGAATCCCAGGCGAGGATGGACGCAGGACAGCTCATGTTCGTCGTCGTGATTCCGCCGCACTTCGAGCAAGACCTCCGCGCGAGCCGCAAGCCCGAGATCCAGGTGAACGTCGACGCGACCGCCATGCAGCAAGCGGGCATCGGCGCCGGATACATCAAGAACATCATCGGCGATCGGATCGGATCCTACATCTATCGAGAGGACGTGTCCCCCCAGAGGCCAATCAATCTGGTCATTCGAAAGCTTTTCAACCCGAACGCGGTCTCGTCCTGGTTCAAGAGCGTGGTGGCCATCATCAACCAGATAACCTTGCTCACCGTGGTTCTGACCGGTGCTGCAGTGATCCGCGAACGCGAGCACGGAACGCTCGAGCACCTGCTCGTGATGCCCCTCACCGCGTTCGAGATCGCCATGGCCAAAGTATGGGCCAATGGACTGGTGATTCTCGTCGCCACTGCGGCTTCGCTGTTCCTCGTCGTGCACTTGGCCCTGAAGGTCCCGTTCGCAGGATCGGTCCCTCTATGGTTTGCGGGCGTGGTGCTCTATCTGTTCTTCGCGACGGCCCTCGGCATCTTCCTGGGAACGATTTCGCGCTCGATGGCGCAGTTCGCGCTCCTCATCATTCTCGTGATCGTCGTCTTGATGCTTCTCTCTGGCGGCAGCACGCCGGTCGAGAGTCAGCCGAGATGGCTGCAGGCGCTGACGTATCTGCTTCCCGCGCGGCATTTCGTGAGCTTCTCGCAAGTCATCATCTACCGTGGCGGCGGCTTCGGCGCAGTCTGGCGTCAATTCGCGATGGTGAGCGCCGTCGGCCTCGCGTTCTTCGTCTACAGCCTGAGGCTGTTCCGGAAGTCCATCGCCGTCACCAAGTAGTCTCGCCGGGACGCCTTGACGTGGTCGCTCCACGGGCCGACGGCGGCTCGTCGGGACCCGTCACGTGGTCGGCAGCGTGAACCAGAAGGCCGATCCCTTGCCGACCTCGCTCTCGACCCCAATCCGACCGCCGTGCGCCTCGACGATGCCCTTGGCAATCGCCAGCCCCATCCCGAGCCCGGCGGAACGCTGGGCTCCGCGAAATCCCCGCTGGAACACGCGCGACAGGTCCTCCTTCGGGATCCCGGCACCGCTATCGCAGATGGAGAATTTCACGGCCATCGGGGCGGGCTCTGCGCGCACTGCAATCCAGCCGCCCTCGGGCGTGAACTTCTTGGCGTTGCCCAGAAGGTTCTCGAACACGCGAAGCACGTAGTCGCGGTCGCACCGAACGGCGCATACTCCGTCACGCACCTCGGACGTCAGCTGCAGGCGACGCTCGTGCACGCCCTCCTCGAAGGTCGCGATGACCTCCGAGACGAGAGCGCGGGGGTCCTGAGGGTCGAGGGATAGGGTGACCGTGCCGCGCTGGAGCGCGATCTCGTGAAGGAGAGCCTCGATCATCCGCCCTGCGCGCTCCGCCTCGCTGCGGATGGTGTCCAGCCGTTTCCTCATCCCGGCCGCATCGTCAGGCAACTGGCGTGCAAGGACACCCGCGCCAAGCGCAATCGTGCCAATCGGATCGCCGAGGTCGTGCGACAAAACGGCCACGAAATCGTCGCGCGCTTTGACCTCGGCCGCGAGGCGTGTGACGAGCTCATCGCGCTCGATCTCCCGGGCCATCCGCGCCGTGATGTCGAGCACGGTGCCGACGAAGCGGAGCGCCTTTCGCTCCGACCCGCCCTCGGAGAAGACCGCCTTCCCTCGGGAAGCGACCCAGCGCACCGTGCCGTCCGGCCACACGGAGCGGAGATCGATTTCGTACAGGCTAAAGCTGGAGGGGTCGAGGGCTCTGTTCACCGTCTCGCGCATGCGAGCTCGATCCTCCGGGTGAACCGCCGCAAGGCACCGCTCCTGGGTCGTCACCTCCTCCGGTCCGATGCCGAAGATGCGACGGCATTCGTCCGAACACTGGATCTCGCCGGTGACCAGATCGTAGTCGAAGATGCCGAGCCTCGTCGCCTCCAGCGCGAGACGGAGCTTCTCCTCGCTCCGCAGCGGCGCTTGCTCGACGGCGGTCGACTCCGCGGTCGGCCGGTGGCCGCCGGTCGCCACAACCGTGGCGCTAGCAGCGAGTGAGACAGCCTGGACATCAGGACGTTCGGAACGGTTCATTCGCAGACTGATTGCCCCCCTGTGTCGCCCTTTGAGCACGCCTGGGCCGCCAAAGCTAGACACGCGACGCGCCAGAGGGAGAGTGAGGCACATCGGAAGGGATCATCGATGATCGCCACGACGCTGCTGTCGAACTCGGCAGCAAAAGCGGGCGGGACCGCGCGGAACCCGCAGAACCGGCCAGTCGGCGGCGGCCTGCGCGGGCGTCAGGTTCGCACTCCACCCCCGCCCGTCGCGGCGACCGACGCGGCAAGGCCGACGCCCCAGCCAGGGGAAGACCACGGGTGCCCTCGGTCGCCGCTCGACGCCCCGCAAGCCATCTCGGGAACATCGGACATCGAACGAAAAAATTGTGGCCGGGAGTCGGTACGGCACAGACGCGGCGCTCGTCGCTTGCGCCCGACGGTGGAATGTCGGGGTTGCGAAGTGAAAGCACACCGTGCTCTGTGTGGTCACGCGGGGGGGATGACGCGAGCCTAGGCGACGACCCACCCCGATTGAGCTTTTTCACCGCCCTTCCCCGAAAACAGTTGCCTCTGCGCGTGCGGCAGTCGAAGCGCGGTGGTCGTCTTTTGGCTCGCACGATCCCGATGCCTCGGCTCCACGGTGCCTCCGAAAACCGGAGGCTCGCGCGCGCCCGACGACACCTGCTCGACGATACGGCTGCCGGTAGCGTCGATTCGATTCCCCCGCCATTGACGGCCGGGAGAGAGCCGCGTAGTCGCATGGAAACGGCCACGCAGTTGCCACGGCGGCCGGGACGTCGCACGAGTGCGGGACGCCGACGTTCCCCGGGCGCGCGACGGTTTCGTTCGGCTCTCGCTCGCGGAGGTCGACGGGGCCGAACAGCCGCTCGTCGAGCTCCGGCGGAGTCTTCCCGGCGAGCCGGCGGGCTCATCGAAGAGCTATTCAGGGGATGAACGAGGAACCGGGATGACCGCGAACGAGCAAAGACAACCCTCCGGCCTGATGCCGCTCGCCCCGAGGGAGTCGTCCGCCGACGCGGACCCTCGGCAGCGCGTCGCGAGGGAAGTCGATCGCTGGAATCGGTTCACCGACGATCTGAGTGAGCTTCTGCGCGCTTATGACGAGGCCCAGGCGGAGCGAGCCCGAGCTGTCGCCGAGTGCGAGGCGCTGCGCGCGCGGACGGACGCTGCTGAACGCGCCGCGGCCCTGGCGGCGGTTCACGAGAAGGCGGCTCTCGACGCTCAACGTCGGGCTGCGGAATACGAGGAGCGCCTGCGGGAGCGGGACACCGAGACATCGGTCGCGGAAACCGCCCGCAGGACGGAGCTCCTGGCCCACGTCGAACAGCTCGAACGCTCGCTCGTCGAACGCGAGCAGCAAATTGCGGCGCGGGACGCAACGATCGCCGTCAACGAGGTTGTCCTCCACGACCTGCGAATCGCCCTCACGCAGCTGGCGTTCAACGAAGGATCGGCGCCCGCCGAGCTGGACGCGGAGTTGCAGGCGGCGATCGAGGAGCTCGAGCGCGCGGTTCGCGCCCAGCGCCGCATGATCGAGGAACGCGATGCGCGCGTGGCGGCGATGGAGGCGGAGATCCAGCGCTTGAGGGGGCTGTCCGTCGCCCGCGAGTAAGTCGTTTTTTTCAGACCTGTATCCGGCCTGTTGCCGTCGGGAAGCACCCGGCGTTGGCTCGCAACGCTGGCCCGTCTTTCCAGTGGCGCTGCATCCGAGCGCCGACGCCGGGGCTGCGCGGTTTGCTCGTTCGGGACACGGCTCAGTTCAATTAAATTTACACGCCACCCGGCCGTTTCACACGATCTCGGGGAGAGCCATTGCGCATCTCGCTGCGGTCGAAGCTGTCGCTGGCGTTTCTCGCCGTTACGCTGTGCTGCGGAGTAATCGCTGGCGCCATCGTCGACCACAACGTCAGACGTGTGACGATGGCGCAGTTCGAGGATCGGTTGTCGTACGAGACGACCATGCTCGGCCAGATGACCGCGAGCGCGCTATTTGGCGCGCTCGACCCGGGCGACACGAGCCTGAGTGAGCCGGTAGGTGCGCTGGCGGCGGCCGTGAACACCCAGCTCGCGGTGATCGCCAATGACGGCGCGGTCGTCGCCGACTCGAGCGTCCGGGACCCGAGGTTCGTCCCGAATCAAAAAGGACAGCCCGAGATCCTCGCCGCGAGCACCCGCGGCGTGGGAACGGCGATACGCGACGGTCGTCTGTACGTCGCGGGCGCCATCGTGCGCGACGGCAAGACGCTCGGGTTCGCCCGCAGCTCCATCTCGATGGCCGAGATCGCGGTGCGACTCGACGTCGTGCGCTCGCGCATGATCGCCGGCATCGGCCTGGCCCTCGTCCTGGCCTTGCTGCTGGGGCTCGTCTTCGCCTCCAGCCTGGTACGACCGATCCGGGCGCTCGCCGACGGTGCGAGGCGCGTTGGCGGAGGCAACTTCGCCCACAGCATCCGTGTGACGGCGAGCGACGAGCTCGGCGAGCTGGCCGGGGCCTTCAACGAAATGACCCATGACTTGCGGCGCGCGATGGAACGTCTCGACGCGCGCAACCGCGACATGCGTCTCGTGCTCGACAACGTGAGGGAAGGCTTGCTGACCATCGATCGCACCGGTCGGATGTCTGCAGAGCGATCGGCCATGATCGATCGATGGTTCGGGCCACCACAACTCGAGACGACGTTCGCAACCTGCCTCGGCAACGTGGACGCCGCCGCGGGCGCGTCGTTCGAAATGAACTGGCAGGCCATCGTCGACGGACTCATGCCCGTCGAGGTATCCCTCGATCAACTACCGCGTCGGATGACCGACGGCGCCCGCCATTTTGCACTCGAGTACAGGCTCCTCAACCGCGAGGGATCCGTCGACGGCATGTTGATCGTGATCGCGGACGTGTCCGCCCGCGTGGCCGCCGAGCGGGCCGAAGAGCATCAGCGCGAGATCGTCAATGCCTTCGAGTGCGTAATGCGCGACCGACACGGATTTCTCGATTTCTTCGACGAGACGCATGCCCTCGTCGCCTCACTCTGCGGACCCGAGCGCCCGTCGGTCACCGAGGTGAGGCGACAGCTCCACACGCTCAAAGGCAACGCCGGCCTGTTCGGACTCACGACGCTCGTGAAGCTCACACACGAGCTCGAGGACGCAACGGCGGAGCTGGGAGGGGACCTCACGACGGCGCAATGCGCGATGCTGCACGATCATTGGAACGGGTTCAGGAATCGAATCAGCGCGTTTCTCGGCGATCGGATCGAACGGCGTGTCGACGTCGATGACGCCGAGTACGAGGCACTGCTCCGATCGCTGGCGGAAAATCGAGACCCGCGCGAGATCGGTCGCATGGTCTCCGAATGGAGACTCGAGCTTGCGGCCGACCGCCTGGGACGCCTGGCAGTGTTTGCCCGGGCACTGGCCGTGCGGCTCGGAAAAGCGGCTCCCGATGTGGTGGTGGACGCGGATCGTGTCCGTCTCTCCCGAGAGAGGCTTGCCCCGTTCTGGGCCACATTCGCCCATCTCGTCCGAAATGCCGTGGATCACGGGCTCGAGCCCGAAGCCGAACGTCGCGAGGCGGGAAAGTCACCGGCCGGAACGCTGCGACTCCGCGCGGCCAGGGAAAGGGAGGGTGACCGGATCGCCTTCGAGGTGACGGATGACGGCCGCGGAATCGATTGGCGCGCCGTCGCGACCAAGGCTACGGCCGCGGGGCTACCCGCCGAGAAGCACAGCGAGCTCGTCGAGGCATTGTTCCACGACGGGCTGTCGACGCGCGATCGCGTCAATAGCGAATCGGGCCGGGGGGTGGGCATGTCCGCTTTCCGAGCCGAATGCCAGAAGCTCGGCGGCGTGGTGACCGTCGAAAGCTCCCCCGGCAGGGGTACCACCATCCGAGTCACTCTGCCCCGCGAGCCGATCGGCAAGGTCGACGCCCTGCAGCTCGCCATCGCTCTCGCGAGACCCGAAGGCGCGTCGGTCGTCTACAGGGCCTGAGTCGGTCGCTTGGAGGGCCCGAACGGCGCACCCTCTTTGGCGCGTCAGGCGGCTTGCACCGCAAGCTTCTTGACGGTGGCGATGAGCAGATCGGGCTTGATGGGCTTGATGATCCAGCCCTTGGCGCCCAGAGCCTTGGCGCGCCGGATCAGGTCGTACTGTCCCTCGGTGGTCAACATGACGACGGAGGGCGCCGAGGCCATCGTCGCGAGCCGCTCCAGAAAATCGAGGCCGTTCATGCGCGGCATGTTCACGTCGCAGACGATGAGGCGGATGTCCTTCGCATCACCGAGTTTCTGGATGCCCTCGAGGCCGTCCTTCGCTTCGACGACGGAAAAACCGGCCTCCGCCAGCACGCGGCCCACCAGCGTGCGGACCATCATGGAGTCGTCGATGACCAGGATTCGCGGATCGGCTGCTCTCATCATTCGTCTCCCAAGCTCGACGCGTCATGTCCCGAGAACGCGACGACAGAGCGCTGCCGCCCGGCGAGAATCCGCGGGCAGGAGCGGTCCGCGGGGTCAAAGAAAGAGCACCTCTCCCGCGGCCGGGGCGCTATGGCGTGCCGCATAGGGGAGGAGCGCGAAGCTCTTGTCGAACATGGCGTCGAGGCGCATGGCGAAGTGACCACCGGGCCCGACGAGATTCGCCAGGGCGGACGCTCGCTGCGCCTCGACGAGATGGGTCGGCATGCCGGAAGAGGGCGTGGCCGTCCACATCAGAAGGGGAAATCCTTCGAGGAGCAACCTGCCCTTCAACCGCCCCATGATGATGTTGGCGAGCTCCGCGACGATCTCATGGACGCCGATTTCCTCGGCGAAGCGCGCCTGGAGCGCCCAGCACTTGACGGCGGACCGGGGGGCCATGACAACCAGGGCGCCGCGAACGCCGCTGCCGTCGTATCCGATGACGGCCCTGACGGATGCCGGCTCGAGGGAGACGGCGGCGTGAGAAGCGGCGTTGACGGGCCGCACGATCACTCCATAGCAAGCGAAAACTTCGACGGCGGCTTCGCAGACGCACCTCGTCATCGTGGTGATCGTTTCACCGATGTTTGCGTTCATCCGCCTGCCTGCGCCTACGTCACGGCGCCCTCCGCGGGAGGACGCTCAGAACAACGAACGGTCTGACCGCGCCGCTGCTTAAGGACCCGCTCGTTGCCCCCAGAATGCACGGCTGACGGCGGCCCAGGACGCCGCCTCCCTGGTGTCTGGGGATCGGGTCCTGATGTACCTTGCGCGTGCCCCAAGGAGACCCCGGATGGTGCAAGACGCCGCTCGATTCCGCCCCAGCTCACGATTGGCCAACGTCAGGTACGAGATCCGCGGGTCCCTCGCGCGGCGAGCGGAAGAGCTCGAAAAGAACGGCTACGAGATCATCAAGCTCAATATCGGCAATCCCGGCGCGTTCGGGTTCCGCGCGCCGGAGACGCTACGTCTCGCGATGATCGAGAACTTGCGGCACGCGGACGCGTACTGTCACCAAAAAGGGATCTTTCCGGCGCGCGAAGCGGTGGTGATGCAGCAGCAAAGTCGCGGCGTGATGGACGTCACGGTGGACGACGTGTTCATCGGGAACGGGGTGAGCGAGCTCATCATCATGGCCCTCGGGGCGCTTCTCGACAGTGGCGACGAGGTGCTCATCCCGAGACCGGACTATCCGCTCTGGACCGCCGCGACCCACCTCAATGGCGCCACGCCGGTTCACTATCCGTGCCCGGAGGAAACGGGCTGGCTGCCGGACGTCGACGCAATCCGGAGGCTGATCACGCCACGCACTCGAGCGATCGTCATCATCTCGCCGAACAATCCGACGGGTGCCGTGTATCCACGTGCGCTCGTCGCCGACATGGTCGAGCTCGCCGAACGCCACCGACTGGTGATCTTCTCCGACGAGATCTACGACCAGATGACGTACGACGGGGCGACGTACACGCCCGTCGGCTCGCTGTGCAAGCGGACACTCTGCGGCACGTTCAGCGGAATGAGCAAGATCTACCGCGGCTGCGGGTTCCGGGTCGGTTGGCTGTCGTTCAGCGGCGAGAAGGATTCGGCTCGCGACTACCTCTCGGCACTCGATACCTTGGCGTCCTTGCGCCTCTGCTCCAACGTCGTCGGCCAGTGGGCCGTACAGACGGCGCTCGGAGGATATCAGTCGATTCAAAACCTCGTGCGCCCGGCAGGACGACTCTACGAGACCCGCGCCGCAGTGATTCGGGAGACAGCGCAAAGTCGATATCTGTCCCTCGTGGCGCCCCAGGGCGCCATGTACGCTTTTCCGTCGGTCGACGTGACGAAGATTCCGGACTTCGACGATCAGGAATTTGCGCTGGACCTCCTCGAGCGAGAACACATCCTCATCGCGCCGGGGACGTCGTTCAACATGGTCCAGCGCAATTGTTTTCGGATCACCCTCCTCCCGGAGCCGAGCACGATTCGAGACGTCATGATGCGCATCGAAGCCGTGCTCGACCAAGCCGCCGCGCGGACCAGCGCAGCACCGGAGCGAGGCGCGGCACCGCAGGACGCGTGACGATGTCCGTGCTGGACGAGAGAACCGCACATCGCCCTCCGTGAAAGCACGAATTTGCGTGCAGCATCCCTGAAAATTGCGCGGCTTCGAGGTCACCCCGGCGTGCGCCATCGCGCCTTATGCGGGCTCGCCGCGTGAGGCGAGCGGCGCGGGCAATCGCGCGCACGTTTCCGATCCTCTTCGGAGGCTGCCAGGTATCCTGCAGCGCGGTGACCCGGCCTCACCAGCGGATGACGACCATGCATTGGGTTGGCACCTGGAGCTCTGCGCAGCAGTTGACCGAGCCCGCCAATCGGCCGCCCGCGCCGGGGCTGTCGGAGAGCACCCTTCGTCAGATCGTGTGCGTTTCGCAAGGGGGCGCCCGCCTCCGGGTCAGGTTCTCCAACGAATACGGAGATGCGCCGATCGCCGTGCGCGCGGCCCGCGTGGCACGTTCAATCGGCGGGAGCCGGATCGATCCCGGCACCGATACGGAACTGACCTTCGAGGGGAGAGCATCGACCACCGTTCCGGCAGGCGCCGATCTTCTTTCGGATTCGCTCGACTACGCCCTTCCGCCGCTGGCGAGGGTCGCCGTAAGCGTCGCGTTCGGGGAGACGCCCAAGGCCGTGACGGGCCATCCAGGCTCGCGAACGACTTCCTACCTGCAGATCGGCGAGGGAGCGCACATGGACGCTCTCGGATCGGCGTCGACGACGGAGCACTGGTACTTTCTCGCGGGGATCGACGTGCTGGCCGATTCTTCGTCGGCCGCCGTGGTCACCCTCGGCGACTCGATCACGGACGGCCGGGGATCCACCACCGACGGGTGCGATCGGTGGCCCGATGCGCTGGCGCGCCGCCTGAGAGAAAACGCGGCCACGTCGGCGGTCGCGGTGTTGAACCAGGGAATCGGCGGAAATGCCGTCCTCAGCGGCGGCCTCGGTCCGCCTGCTCGTCAGCGCTTTTCGCGCGACGTTCTCGCACCGAGCGGCGTACGGTGGGCGGTTGTCCTCGAGGGCGTCAACGACATCGGCGCGTCACACGATCTTTCGGTGGTCGGCAACCTGATCGACGCCTATCGAGGCTTCATCGAGCTGGCGCACCGGCGCGACGTCCGCGTCTACGGCGCCCCCATTTTGCCGTTCGGCGGCTCCCAATACGACAGCGTCGAGCACGAAGCGGCCCGACAAGAATTGAATCGTTTCATCCGAACGAGCGGCGCATTCGACGCCGTCATCGATTTCGATGCGGCCGTGCGCGATCCGCGGCGCCCGTCGTGGCTGCTCGCCGAGTACGACAGCGGCGACCACCTGCACCTCAACGCCGCAGGCTATCGCGCGATGGCCGCGGCGATCGACCTGACTCTCTTCTCGCAGTGACCTTCCGAGAGCGACTCGCGATCGAGGCGACGATCACTTGGTGCCCGATCCCGTCGTCGGACGCGACCCGTTGCCGCCGGCGGGAGCGTCGCGTTGAGCTTTGTGCTTGCGCCAGCACGAGGGGCAGCGCCAGAAGATCGATACGGATCCATCCGGCAACGTCGTTCGACACAGGCGCCAACCGGACGACATACTCGCCAGTGTGGTCTGACCTCTCAGTCTGCCGGAGGTCGGCCGAGTCTTGCAGACGTCGCAAACTTCGCGAACCGACGTCATGCGCTCGTCAAACGGGCCCGCTGCCCAAAAGGTTAAGAGCGCGGCGCCGGTTGCGGGTCGACCGCGCAAGCGCGTGCAACAGAAGCCACGCGCCCGCGGATAGCGAGGATCGACCATCGGTCGGTTTCAATTTTCTGCTCCGAATCCTGTCGTTGCGTGAGCGCCCGAGGATGGCTTTACTTGCCCTCACCATGACGTCGGCCCACTGCCGTAGTGCGCTCGCGGGGATCGCAGCGCAGGCATGCCGCGCGCTTCTGCCGCGATTGCCGCTCGCCGCGGCCGTGGCCGCGGCCGCCGGGGGCTGGGGCTGTGCCTCGAACGGCAGGACCGATTCGGGCGACGAGTCCGCCGCCGGATCGGCCGGCGTACGCGACGGCGGCACATCGATGGGAAGCGGCGCACAGAGCTCCGTCAGCGGCTCGTCGAGCGGCCTGCCTTCGGGCACCAATTCGGGCGGCAGCGCAGGATCGAGCGGCGATGCGGGGTCCGAGCCGAGAGATGCATCGCTCGGAGACGGGGCCGCGATCGATGCCGGCGGCGACGGGGCGTGCGTGCCGAATCTGAAGTGCAAGCCCGTGCCGCCCGACTCGGGGGACTACTACGTGGACTGCGTGACCCAGGTGAATCAGTTTCGCGCTTGCGTATGCAAGCCTCCGCTCGAGCGGTGGACCGCAGGCGAGTCGTGCGCCAACCAGGAGGCGCAGTACGACGAAATGGCGGACGCCGCGCATGCCGGCTTCGAGGCCAACATCTGCAGCCCCGAAGGCAACGGCGAGTGCGAGTGCCCCGGCTACCCGAGCGAGCCCTCGATCATCAGCTTGTGTTTGCAGCAAATGTTCGACGAAGGGCCCCCGGACACGGGCTACAATCATTTCAGCATCATGACTGCCTCGACGGCCACGATGGTCGCGTGCGGCATCTACACCGATTCCAAGGGCACCGTGTGGGCGCTCCAGAATTATCAGGAGTAAGCGTTGAGATCCGTATCGGACCTCCGGCCGGGCCGCCACGCAAGACAGCACACTTCACCTGCGGCCTGCTGTCTCGGTTTCATCGTCGTCGCGCTGATCGGCTTCATCAGCGCGTCCTGCACCTCGTCCGAAGCCCCCGGCGCGGACTCCGGGACCGACACGGACGGACAGCACACGAACGCGACCATGGACGCGAACGCGAGGACCGACGCGACTGCGGAGGCAGATGCGACCGGCGCCGGGGCGGACGCGAACCAGCCCGACGCCAGCGAGTCGGTCGACGCGAGCGATGCTGCGCCGGTCGATCTGGATGCGGTGTCCAGCGATTTGCCGCCCGGCTGCGAACCCGGGGGGGCCAACGGCGGCAGCCGCTGGCAAGACCTCTATGCCTGCTACTTCGGTCCCACAGGCATCGCGAACTGTGCATTGAACTCGGGCTGTCACGTCGAAAACGGAGGAGGCTCGGCCTACTGGGTATGTGGCACGACGTCCGAATCATGCTGGGACGGCATGAGCACGGCGATCGTCGCCGGAGTGACCGACCCCGCCGACACGCTCCTTTACACCGCCTTGCGAAAGCCAGATGGAACCGGCGACATGCCCGTGACCCCTGGAACGCTCGTCTTCACGTACGGTGATCTCGGGCGGATCGCGGCGTGGATCGAGGCGGGGGCGCCCAACAACTGAGCCGCGCGTGTGCGAATGCCCGGCCCCTTCTATGGCCGGAACAGCGCCACGTGGGCCGGTCCGGACGTCGCGACGACCATGGTCCCTGCGGCGTCGATCGGCGTGTTGAAATACTGGAGCGGTCCCGGCAGCGGCGACGTCGAGCCATCGAACACCATCGCCCCGGTATCGCCGTCGTAGCCATAGAGGCTCGTGTTTGCGTCCCAAACGATCACGTCCCCGCTGCCGCTGCTGGTCACCATGGGCGAGCCCATGCTGGCTTGGCTTGCGCACCACACGACCGTGGCCGTCGGCGGATTCGTCGTCGAAATCCGGGCGACGCCCAGGTTGCCCCCGGTCTGACCGCCAGGGCAACCCTCGATCGCGATCCCCGGAGCATTGCCGTTCGCATGGAACGCGACGTAGGTACCCTGGCTCGTCGTATACGCGGCGCCGGCGCCGTTGAGGGCTCCGAAGTACGCGGGGCCCGTGTCACTCGCCACCGTCGTCGTCGAGAGGGCGTTGCCCTCCCCCCCGAGATCGTCTCGATCGAGCAGGTAAAGAATGCCGTCCTTGCCGAGCGCGACGACGAGGTGAGGGACGGGTGCCCCCGGCATGTCGAACACGATGGGATTCGCTCCACCCAGGTCGCTGTCGTTCGCGTCGTAGTTCGCCCACGCGGTCGGGTAAAACGCATTGGCGCTCGTGGCCGTGAAGGTGGGCGTCGGGGGGGTCAACCGCAGGACCGCTTCGCCACCGCTCCAGGTGGTTCCGGCGTTGAGGGTGTTGCCCGTCGACACGAAAAGCGAAGTCCCGTCGGTCGGGATACCGCCGGCGCCCCAGATGCCGCCCCGGCTCGCGCCCGCATGGATCGATCCCACAGAAAAGCCGCTGATTTGGCTCGGGGTGGCGACGGGCACGGATATGACCCAGCCGTAATACGTATTGCAGTCGCCGTTGTGTCCACCGAAGGCCACGTACAGCACGCCATTGAAGAGCTGCAGGGCTCCCCGCTGGTTCTGCGTTTGCGACGTGAACCCCTCGACCAGGTCGACGGCGACCGGCCATCCGGGCAGGTCGACTCCCGTATCGATCGACACGGCGTGGATCATGTGCAGGGGCGCGCCGCCGCTGAGTGTCATCGCATCGAAGTAAATCGCGTGCGACGTGGGATCCACGATGGGTGTACCGGTGATGCCCAAGGGGTCGATGTTGCCGCAGCCGAGGACGGTACCGACGTTGGTGACCGGCGTGCCGAAGGTGGCGTCCCAGAACGGCGCGACGCCGTCCTCCAGGCCCAGCGCGATGACGTGATTTTCCTCGGTGGCGACGATGATCGTCGGCTTGCCATTCGCTCCACTCGCGACGTAAAGCGGCTGCGCGTAGACGTTGCCGGTGATCGTCGGGGCGTATGCGGAATCGAGCTTCAACGTCCCGGCCACCGCCTCGGTCATCGAAGGGTCGACATAGACTCCGTCGCGGGACGGATTCGTATGATGCTGGAGCACGTCACCTCCAGCGGCACCGGCCGCGCCATCGCCGCCGCTCGAGCTCGATGCGCTCGACCCGACCGCGCCCGAGGTCGTTGATCCCGTAGAATTGGGCGTCGCCGAGCTCGTCGAGCCCGGGGCCGTCGAACCGGAGTGGCCCGTCGCGCCGGCGCCGAGGCTCGTGCTGGAGGAGACGCTGTTATCCGCCGCAGGCGCGACGGATTTGGATCCCTGTCCGCACGCCTGGGTCGCGCCGATCGCCAGCGCGGACAGAGCCGCCGCAGCGGTAACTTTCGACCGAAAAGCACCCATGGCCACCTCACTCGGACGGGGGTTCGAACGCGCCCTTAAGTGGCCGCCGCGGGGGCCAGGAGGCCCAAGAATCTTTCGGCCCCTTGCCGTCCGGCGGGATCCTGCCCGCCGGCTGGCGTGCTCCGTCTCACGCGGCGATTTTGGCCCGGGCCATGGCTTGGGTGTAATCGGAGCGACCATGATTCAACCGCCCCTGCCGAGGGGGCTGCGTCGGCTGGTTCCCACGGTATCGCTGGCGCTGTCCAGCGCCGTGGCTTGGGCGGCACCGCCCGCCGCGCCGAATTTCTCGGGGGGATCGACGGCGCCCCCGCCTTCGCCCGACGGCGCGGCACCGGCTTCCCTCGGTGACGTCACGCCCAAAGGTCCAGCAGTCCCGACCGGACCGGGAGCTTCGCCCGCCCCTTCGCCCTCGGACGCCTCCGCGGCCGCGCCGACCGGCGAAGCGACCGCCACGTTCCCCGTCTGGCAGGTCCCGACCTTCTCGAGCGATGCAATCGGAGCGCTCTCCAACGCGATCGACCTGACACTCAAGATGTACGGCGACACCGGCCTTGCCGTGCGCAACAACGACTATCAACCATGGCCGACGGGGACGTCCAATCCCAACGTGTACGCGCCGGGCGTCTGGAACTCGTTCTTTGCGCCGCGCCTCGACCTCTTCGGGGCGGCCGACGTGGCGAAGCTCACCTTTCTCACCGAGGTGATGTTCGAAGCTGAAAACAACGAGATTGGCATCGACGTCGAGAGGCTCCAGATAAGTTACCTCTTCACCAACTGGCTCCGCGTCCGCGCAGGCCGCACGCACGTCGCCTGGGGCTACTACAACGACACGTACCACCACGGAAACCTCTTCGAGCTCACGACCTCGCGTCCGTACAGCGTCAACTTCGAAGACTCGCTGGGCATCATTCTCACTCACAACGTTGGAGTCGGGATCGACGGAACGTTCGACGTGGGATCGACGGGCTCGATCCGCTACGACGCCGAAGTCGGCAACGGGCGTGCGGCCGACATCACGGCGGTCGACATGCAGTTCGCCCAGAAGAACCAGAAGGACGTCAACGTCCGCCTGCGCTGGATCTTCTCCAATGGTCTGATCATCGGCGTCAACGGGCTGCGCGACGTCGTCCCGGCGCTCGGCGGGCCGCCCGGAGTTCTGACGAGACCTGTGACCGAGGAGCTCATCGGGGGCGGGCACATCGTGTACATGGAGAACCACGCGCACGTCGACATCGAGGCGTTCGCCATGCGCCACAACCCCACGGGCGCTCCGTCCACGAACATTTTCGGAGGCTTCGCGGAGCTGGGGTACGCGGTGGGCCCGCTCACGCCCTACGTACGGGCGGAGTGCATGCGCTTTCCGGCGAGCGGAGACATCATCTATCAGTACGCCGCCGACTCGCCCCAGGGAATACTGGTGGGCAACGCATCGGTGTACGCGGGGGTCCGCGATTTCTCCGACCTGCGTGTCGGGCTCAAATGGTTGGCAATGCCGCAGCTCGCCTTGAAGCTCGAAGGGGAGCGACTCGGTCGAGGCACCGGAGGGCCGGTCCTCGCCACCGCGTCGCAGAGCCAGGAGATCGCGACCGCCAAGGCCGCGTTTGGATTCTGGTGAGAAGCCCGCGCGCTTTCGCTGTTGTCTTTCTATGTGGCTGCCTTCTCGTGGCTGCAGAGCGCTTCGCCACGGCCGGCGATGCCTTCGTCGTCGTGGTCAACCGGAGCAATCCCGTTTCCTCGCTCACCGGAACCGAGCTTCGGCGCGCGGTCCTGGGAGGCGCCAAGCAATGGGGCAACGGGGCGGGCGTACAGCTCGGTATCATTCCAAAAGACGTCCCCGAGACGCGATACCTCGCCTCGCTTTTCGGCATGTCGATACCCGACCTCTTCGCGCGCATTCAAGCCCAGGTATTCAACGGCGAGATGCGACGTCCCGTGGTTCTTCGCTCGTCGGCCGAGTGCGTGGCATTCGCGCGCGCAAGCGAGGGGGCCGTTTGCATCGCCGAGGACAGGCCGCCTTTCCCGCCCGAGGTCAAGCTGGTATCCATCCATTGAGCCAGCAAGCCTCGGACAGCCCCGTGTCACCCGCATCGCCGCTCGTGTCACCCGCGTCGCGGGCCGTGCCACACCTGCTAGCAACGTGCCTTGCGATCCACGGGATCGCGTGCGCGCAAGGCGTTTCCGCGACAGGCGCGCGAGGCGTCTCCGACACAGGCGTGCAAGCCGTGTACGCGGAAAAGGCAACAATCGTCGACCCGGCGTCGGATCCGGTCCATGGCCCGTGGATGTGGACCGACGATGACGGACACGAGGTCGCCCTCGCCGCCTTTCGGGGTGCGCCGCTCATCGTCACCGGGATCTACACGTCGTGCACCGAGCGCTGCCCGCTGACCGTGGAAAAGGTGCGAAAAATCGACGATGCGTTTCGCCGACATCGCATCGACCACCAAGTCGTGCTCGTCACGCTGGACCCGGAGCACGATACGGTCGAGCGTCTGCGTCGCTTCAAGGCGGCGCGGAACATGCCCCCTTCGTGGCGCCTGCTGCGAGGTAGCCGCGAACAGACCCATCAGGTTGCACGACTTCTTCGAATGGACGCCATTTACGACGACGCTCACATCGACCATGACGTGCGGATCGCGGTGTTCGACCGCGAGGGCCGCCTCGTCCGCAACTTCGAGGGCTGGAGCTTCGACGAAAACGACGCGGTCGTCGCCCGGTGAACGGTCGCCCTACTCGAAGATGAACGGGTACGAGATGCGGCCGGCCACACCACCTGCCGGCGCCGGAAAGGTCCAGCTCTGCACGACGCCGCGGATGCACTCTTCGAGGCGGCTCGTGCCCTCGCGACTCGCAGACGTCGACACCTGGGTGACCCGGCCGTCGGGACCGACCGCTGCTGACAGGTTGATCCGGGCCCGCCGGCACGCCGCGGGAGTTTTCCCCTGCGACTCGCATGCGTTCAGATAGAGCTGGTCGGTCGGCGTCACCTCGACGCAGTGTTGAATTTCGGGGGCGTGAGCACGCACGACCGCGACCACCGCACCCGGGGAGATCGTGCCTTTGGGCACGTCGGCCGCGGCGACGGTGGGTATGGCGGGCGCGGAGGACGTTGGCTTGGCTGCCTCCACGGGCACGCCGGCAGCGGCGGTCGCCGCGGGCGAAGGCGCGGGCGGCGGTGTGTTGACCGGAGCTGGGAGCGAGGGGGGGGCCGTCTCCTCCGTCGCGGCGGGCGCCTGAGGCGGCGGCAATGCCGCCGGGAAATTTTGCTCGATTTCGCGGGCCGCGATCGGACTCGCGACCGCCGGCGTTCGCGGTACAGGCCCTCGCGGCCACCTCGGCTTCGACGGAAGGGCGACCAATTCGTGCTTTTCCGCGGTCCCGCTCGCAGCCGATGGCAAGGATCGCGGTAGGATCAGATCCGGCGGCGGTGGTGGACGGCTCGCAGCGCCCGGCGTTTCCTGCGCCGCCGCCAGAACCGACGGTCCGGGCGCTGCAGTCGCTGACCCCTGACGCGACCTCGATGTGGACGCCGCGAGCGCAGCGACGAGCCCAGCGGTCAAAGCGGCTCCAGCGACCCCCCAGACGAGTGTCTTGCGCCCGCGACGTCGGAAGGGGACGTCGAGGGCAACTTCCGGCGAGATCTGCGCAGGGACGGGCGGGACGACGACGCCGGCGGCGGTCGCCCCCGCCGGCATGGGAGCAATCGGGCTGACACTCGCGTGGGTGGGCTCGGGCCCCGCGCCCTGGGGGCTGATGAGAGGGAGCGGCGCTTCCTGACCGGGCCGAAGCTGCTCGGCGACGAGGGCGCGCATGCGCTGTCGATCCTGATCGAAGGCTGACGACATCAGCACGCCGAGTTCCTCCACCGACATCATCTCGGGGCCGAATGCTCGTTCCAGGTCAGCGCGAAACGCGGTCGCGGTCGGATAACGGTTGCCGGGCTCGAACGCGAGCGCGCGCATGCACATCTGATCCAGGTCGGCGCTGACGGCCGGATTGATTGATCGGGGCCGGGGGATGGCCCCGTTGACGAGCCCCGACATCACGTCGATGCTCCTCGTGCCCTCCCAGAGTGCGCGCCCTACGAGCGCATCCCACAGCATGCCCCCGACGGCAAAGAGGTCGGTCCGACGATCGACGGCATCGCCCGTCATCTGCTCGGGGGCCATGTAGCGAAGCTTGCCCTTGAGGATTCCCGCCTGAGTCTCTTGATTCGAATTTGCGGCTTTTGCGATGCCGAAATCGAATAGTTTCGTATAGCCCCCGTAAACGATGAGAATGTTGTCGGGATTGACGTCCCTGTGGACCAGGTCGAGGGGCATTCCGTCGAAATCTTTCAGGTCGTGGGCGTATTCGAGCGCCGCCAGGGCGTCGAGAATGACGCGCCGGTATACGGCCTGTGCCTGCGGGGCTCCGCGAGCGCGCAGGTGTCGGATCACGCGCTTGAGCGAGATGCCTTCGAGGTACTCCATGACGATGTAGTGCCCCTGCTCGGCGTCGCACACGATCTCGTAGGTTTGAACGATGTTCGGGTGATGCAGATACGCCGCGAGCCGCGCTTCCTGCAGGAACATCTCGCGGAAGCTGGCGTTGCCCGCAAAGGCCGGCCGGAGTTGCTTGATGACGACCAGCTTGTGAAAACCAGCGGGCCCTTGCGCCACGGCCAGATAGACCGTTCCCATGCCGCCATGTGCGAGCTCCGCGATCAGCCGGTACTTGCCCAACGTCGGATTCATGGGCGGTCGGTGCCCCGCTCCTTACGGCTACCCGTGGGCGGCTTCGTAACGTGAGATAATGTGGCAGAGTGCGGACCGTAGCGCAACGGGGAATTCGCACGGGAGCGGTTTTTTCTTTTCCGAGGGATCACGGCGAGCCCCGGGTCGAAGCAGGCCGCGTCGGCCATGATCTTCGTGGGGGCTGGGCGAAGCGCAGAGGCAGTGCGAGTCGCTACGCGATCGACCGGCGACGTCGGTTTCGTCGGGGGGCGAACGACCGACAGGGAGGCGCAGCACGAGGAGAGGGTCATAACGAAATAAGAACGTCTGTTTCGTAATTTGTTTTCGTATTTTATTTTCGCATCTATTTCGTATTGATTTCGTATCTAATTTGAAATTTTCGGGTATTTAGGGGGCACGGCCGAGCGCTCAATTGCCCCCGCACAGGTAATGAGCAATCGACAAGTAATGATCCTCCGCCGTGCTGCCTGCGAAGCACTCGGTTGCGACGAGGGTCCCGCCGTCCCCTTGCTCGCTCAACTCGCAAGTCTCCGCAGGAAATGCGTACCCCACACACGCTCCGGACAGTGCTTCGTTCGTGCATTGCACGAACGCCTGTTGCGATGATTCGTCCGTCACGGGACAGCTCGACTTGCAGGCGTATTCGGCGCAGGCCGCGGCGCTGTAGAGGGACTGGGCGCATGGATCCCCTGCATCGGGATCGGCGACCTCGATGCACTGCGAATAGTTGACGACGGGAATCGTTCCCTGCACCACTGCGCCATAGACGCCCCCCTCGGGGTTCTCGGACGTCACCAAACAGTCGTAGCAAGCGAACGCAGCGCCCGAATCGCCCGATGCAAATGACGCAACCGTGAACGCTGCGCAGCTGCCGTACGTCGCGTTGATCCCGAGGCAAGCGTCGCCGTACGAGGTGACGAGCCCACCGTCGGCATTGAAACCGTCGCACGCCCGACTAACGGAGCCGGCCGGCGGATAGTCGGGCGGCTGGAAGCCCGAAACGTTGATCGGGTGGCAGCCCGGACTGCCGTCGTCCGTGCCTCCGTCGGGCGCGCCATCGACGCCCGCCGACCCATCGCTCGGCGAGCCGTCGACGCCGGTCGATCCATCACCGGGCGAACGATCGGCGTCCAGCCCCGACCCCGCGTCCGTGCTCGGCGCCGTCGAACCGGACGAACAAGCCACGAGCAGACAGGCGAGACCGACGTGCGTCCTGGCGGCGGGCACGGGGGTCTTCGTGGCACAAGCTCGGATCTTTGTCACTTTTCCCGGGGAGCGGCATCGACGGACCCTGAGCGTAAGCCCCTTTGCGGGTGACTCCTCGGCGCTTTTGGTAAGCTCCCTGCGTGTGGGGCGCCCCTTCTCCGACCACGAGCTGCCTCAGTGAGAACGCCCTGGCGTCGTTCGTCGAAGGGCGGGTGGAAGGAGACGCCCGTCAGGCCGTGGAAGAACACCTCGCGGACTGCTCGGACTGTCGTGCAGTCCTCGCGAAGGTGGCCGGAGTGGCGCCCGCGCCCTCTGCCTCGTCGGACACTCCCTGGATCGAGGACGCTGACGACCGGGGGCTCGGGGCCGGCACGCGGGTAGGCCGCTACGTCATCGAAACGTTCATCGGCCAGGGTGCCATGGGCACCGTCTACGGGGCCCACGATCCCGATCTCGATCGCAAGGTGGCCGTCAAGCTCCTGCGCGCCGAGTCGCTGTCCGATGCGGCCCGCCAGCGCATGCGTGCCCGGCTTCTCCGCGAGGCGAAGGCGATGGCGCGGCTGTCGCATCCCGAGGTCATCACGGTCTACGACGTCGGCACTTTCGGCGATCAGCTCTTCGTCGCGATGGAGCACGTCGACGGATGCACCCTGCGAACCTGGCGTGCGGCACAGCACCGAAGCTATGCGGAGATCATGGCGGTCTACGAGCGTGCGGGCAGCGGACTCGCGGCGGCCCACGAAGCGGGCCTCGTGCATCGCGACTTCAAGCCCGACAACGTGCTCATCGGGCGAGACGGCCGGGTGCGGGTGATGGACTTCGGTCTGGCCCGCAGCGAGGATGGCGGGGACGGTTCTCCCAAACCGACCGCGGCCGACGACAGGCTCGACGACAGGCGTGAAGTCACGACGCTGACGCGGACCGGAGCGCTGCTTGGAACCCCGGCGTACATGGCTCCCGAGCAGCTTCGAGGCCACGCGGCCAGCTCACGCTCGGACGTGTTCAGCTTCTGCGTATCGCTGTACGAGGCGCTCTACGGTGAACGGCCTTTCGCCGGAACGACGGTGGTGGAACTGCAAACCGCGATCGAACGCGGTAAGGTCCGGCCCGCGCCGATCATGACGCGCGTTCCGGGCTGGGTGCACGCGCAGCTCATGCAAGGTCTTCGGGCGTCTCCGGAGGCACGCTTCGCCTCGATGCGCGCCGTGCTCGACGCCCTTCGCTCGGCCCACATGGCGGCAAGACGGCGCAAGGGCGCGGCAGCGGCCGCCGGCGCAGCAGCTCTGGGGCTGCTCGTGGCTTGCGTCGCCAGTTACGCGCGCGTTGGACCGGCCGCATCGAACCGCGAGGCGGCCCGCGTGTCGTCGTCGGTTGCAAGCTTTTCAGCGCCCATCCGGGCATCGCGTGCGGAGGACCCGGCTCGGGCTGTCCCGCCGGCGACCGCGGCGGCCGCCGCGGAGATGTTCGGTTCGGCCGGTGCAGTCCCAGAGACGCCCAGCCCCCATCGAACCGGCTCGAGCCCGGCGGGGCTTTCGCGGAGCCCGCCCGCGCAAGGGACCGCGCGACCCCGCGCCGCGCCGGACTCCGCGAGCAGCCTGGCGGGCGCCGCGCAGGCCGCCCCCGTCCCGGCCACGACGTCCTCGTCGGGGGCGAACGCTGCGTCGGCGTTCGCCGCTCCGCGCAAACCGATCGTCGGGAACAATGGGGCGCTCATTCTGGAGTGACCGCGCCGTTCTGCGGGCCTGGCCGGGCGTTCTGACCGGGCTGCTCGTCCTGGCATCCGCCGACGGCGCCAGAGCCATGGATCCCCCGACCGCGCTCGCCGAGCCGGCCGCCGACGAGAAGCTCATCGCGGCGGGGATCGAGCTCCGCAAGAACGGTCAGGACGCCGAAGCTCTCGTCGCGTTCGAGCGCGCGTATGCGCTGAACCACACGCCGCGCGCCATCGCCCAAGTCGCGCTTGCCCATCAAGCTCTCGCGCAATGGCGCGACGCGGAGAGCACCCTGCTCGAAGCACTGCGCGATCCGAACGACCCTTGGATCGTCCGCCAGCGCGCGTATCTCGAGCAAAGCCTCGCGACGGTGCAATCGCACCTCGGTTGGCTGGATGTGCAGGGCGACGTGACAGGCGCCGAGGTCTGGGTCGCGGGCGAACTGCGCGGTTGGGTTCCGTTGAGCCAACCGCTGCGGATCGTCGCAGGCGATATCAGCGTGGAAATCCGCGCCGCCGGTTTCGCGCCGATGCGGCGAATGGTCCACGTTGAGCCGACATCCGTGGCGCACGAAACGTTCACGTTCGGGGCGCGCACGGCCGGCGAACACGCCGCTGCGGCGCGTGAGCTTCCGCCCGCACCAACCTCGTCGGCGGCGCGCACGGTCGGCTGGGGATTGCTCGCCGGAGCGGGAGGTCTGCTCCTGGCCGGCGCTGCCGGCCTCGTCACCCGCGAGTGGGAGGCGCAGATCTACGACGGCGACGGCTGCAGCCCGTCGGCCGCCATACCCAGGTCCGTGCGCTGCAGAAGCAATCGCGAGATCGGAATGACTGCGCAGACAATCGCCATCGTTTCCTTCGTGGCCGCCGGAGCCGCGGCTGCCACGGGAGGGTTCCTTCTTCTCAGAACCTATCCCCACTCCAGCGTCGGGGCGTTGCCTTGCGGGTTGATCGCCACGGCAGCGACCACCGGGATCGTCTGCGGAGGCGCGTGGTAGACGGACGAACTGAAGCGCCGTTTCGTGGCGTGAAGCGCCATGGGGCTTCGCCCGCGCACTTCGTGCGCGAACGTCCCCACCGCCCGCCTCGCTGCCATCCCTCGGAACGCCGCTCTATGGGAGGCTCTCGCCTCCGCTGCGGGCGAGGAGGCCCGGAAGGCTCACGTCGATCTGACTGCGGATGTCGGCGGCCAGACTTTCGAGCTCCGCAGACGTGACGCCGAGCTGGCTTCGAAGCTGCCGGCGCACCGTTTCCAGCAGCTCGCGACGTGCGCTCGCGAGCCAGCGGGCAGCGGTCGAGCGGCTCACGCGATACATCGGCGCGAGCCTGTCGACGCTCATGCCGTCGACCACGTTGAGGCGGAGAAGGAGGCGCTGTTTGGACGGGAGAAGCAAAATGGAGCTGCGAACCGCGTTCTCGAACGTCTCCTTGTAGCTTCGACGGAGGTAGTCGAGCTCCGGCGCATTGTTCGCGAGGCGGACGTCTTCCGAGGGTGCAGACCGATGGTGCCGCGCGTCGCGCCGACGGCGCGCACTGATCGCCGAACGCACGCCCACCGTACAAAGCCAGGTTTTCAACGAGGCGCGTCCCGCGTAATCGGCGATTTTGCTCGGCCCCGAGCTCTTGCTGATGAGAAGCCGCTCGCGCACCTGCTGCAACGTCTCCTCGACGAACGCCGGCGACGAGTCGATCGATGCCACGGCCCGTGCCACGTCCTCCTCGAGCATGCGGTCCAGGGCGCGAAGGGCCGGCGCGACCGCGCGCGAGCAGGCGCACGCCAGGTACATGTCCGACGCGTGGGCGTCCGGAGGCAGGCTCCCGCCCTCCGCATGCCGGCGGAAGTATTGCTCGAACTCGGCGAATTCGAGCGCGATGTCGGGCCAGGCCGCCCGGCCGCAATCGAACCGTCGCTGCGCGGCGTCGTGCCAGTCGACCCCGGTATCGCGACTGTAAACGCCGTGGGCCATGGGGTCGGGGTGGACTCTACCACCGACGCCCCGCACCCGCCGGTCACGGCCGGAGGCTCCGCACGGGCGTGTGGGCCCTCCGTCAGGGACCGGCCGACTTCGTCGCGACGTACATCGTCAAGATGCCGCTTCGGGTGCTCGAGAAATAGAGCGTGCACCCGTCGCGGGTGACGAACGTCGGACTGTCGGCCGAAGAGGAGTTGAGCTCCGAAACGTTCGCCGGCTGCTGAAACTGCACGTCGCCGGGGTTTCGCGTCGCGACCCAAATGTGAAGCTCTCCGGTGGGGTTCCCGTTGGCGGTGTCCTCTCGATTCGACGCATAGTAAATAGTGAGGTCATCCGGCGTGACGACCGGCGCAACTTCGTCGTAGGCCGTATTGAGCTCCGTCACCGGAGTTGGATCGTTCGTACCGCCGCCGTCGTCGTCGAAGGTGGCCCTGTACAGGTCGGTCCCCATGTCCGGGTTGCGATCGGACGCGAAGTAGAGAACGCCGCCGTCCTCGATAAGAAAAGGGCTCTCGTCGTGCAGGGCGCTCGAGGAATTGGCGCTCGCCAGAGGCCCCACGTCGCTGAACGGGTAAGGGGGCTGCCGCGTCGCCGACCAAAGGTGCACCTGACTTCCGGGAGTGGACGACTGCGCATACGCGAAGACGAGGGTGACACCGTCCCCGCTGACAGTGGGATCGGTCAGGAGGACACCGACGGGGTTGACCACCGCGCTGAGAAGCGGAGTCAGGCTTCCGAACGGACGAGTCAGTGAGCAGCAAATGCTTGGAGGCGCGCAGCGAGTGGCGCTGTAAAGAAAGTCGTAGGCCGAGGCCGGCAAGCCCGCCGCGTAGAAGTACCCGGTGAGATAGTCGGGCGATAGACGCAGGCCCCCGAACCCCGTCGCTCCCGCGTTCGTCACGCCGTCGATCTGGACGGGCACGGCAGGCCCGAAACTGCTCGCGGAGCACGACTCTGCCGGCCCGGCTTCGGCGCTCTCGACGTCGGCATCGCACTCGAAGCTCAGGACGGCCGGCTGGGGAGGCAAGTCATTCGCGAACGGAGTGCACGCCGCGGTCGCCAGGGCCAGGGAAACGAGCGTGGAGCGGCCGACCGGGCCGCACGTCCATCTCGCAGCCCGGTCAATCCGGCGGCGACGCCAGCACATAGAACTGCGACTCGGAGCCATACGGCATCGCCGCGCTCTGCGCGTACGTGTAGTAATAGACCGCGCACCCTCCCGCGGTGACGAAACTGGGCGCCACACTCTGGACGTCATTTTCTCCGGCCAGGTCGAGACCGGGAACGCCCAAGGGCATCGAGAACGGGCCGTTCGGTGAACCGCATGTGGCGACCCAGCCGTTCGAGATGACGCCCCCGTCGGCATCGGTCACCCCGACGGAGAACAGCATGGTGAGATCGTCGGGCGTGACGACCGGGTGCGCGAGGTCTGCGGTCGGTCGAGCGTATGGATTGAAGTCGTCGCCTCCGGAGACGCTCACGTCGTCGAGCATTCCCCCGTACGTGAACGGCTCCGAGATGGACTCGCGCGTCCCGTAGAAGAGATGACTGGTCGTGCCGTCCGCCGAGGCCCGCTGGAAGACGATGGTCAAGCCGTCGCCGCTCACCGTCGGATCGAGCTCGAACTCCGTCGTGTTGAACCCGACACCAGGAAGCGGCATGAAGTCCGCGAATACCTCGGTCGGCGAGAGGCGCTGGGCCACGTAAAGATCCGTGTTCCCGGCGTTGCCCGCCGGATTGGCGTGGTAGTAGGCGGTGAGGAGATCGGGCGAAAGTCGCAGCCCGCCGACCCACGTCGCCTGCATGGTCGTAAACCCGGGAACGAACGTTCCGCCGCCGAACGGCTGGCTCAGAACGCACGGGCTCCCCGCGTCGCCGGGCGCGCCGCCCTCGGGAGTTCCCGAGTCGTCGATCCCCGAGGATTGGACTTGAGGTGGCGGCGCGTCGGCATCGAACGGAGTGCACCCGGCCGCAGACGACGACAAGGCCGCAAACGCGGGAAGAATTCGCCGTCCGAACCCGATGCCTCGAGCGTCCAGGTCGCGTCGCCGCGGGCGCCGCAGGATGCTCCAGAAGCTCGCGAGCGGCAAGGCGGCCGGCCCGCGCGAACCATGGTTCGGAAGGAGGATTCGGAAACCGTGCGCAATGGTCAACGTAGAGACGCCCGAGCGCCTTGCGTGTCCCAGGGAAAAATCGACCTTGGTTACAGTCAGTATGGAATGTTAAGACGTCAACGTACGCGATTTTCGAGCCATCGAGTTGGTCCCGTGTCACCTCTAGTGGCGTGAAGGACGTTGCGCGCAAACAGCGCCCGAACGATTCCCTTTCGGATCAGAGCGGGAGAGTGATCCCTTTCCCGGAGGCCGGCGCGAGTGGTCTCGACGACGCGGCGGTCGTGCGAATTCTGCGTGCGGGCGATGCGAGGGCCCCCCGCGTCGTGTGGAATCGGCTCGCCCCGATGGTGCGCGGCATGCTCTTGCGTTCCTTCGGACCCGAGCACGACATCGACGATCTGATCCAAGAGGTCTTTCTCACCCTGTTCAATCGCATCGAGACTCTTCGCGAGCCTCAGGCTCTCCGAGCCTTCGTCATCACGATCACGGCGCACACGATTCGGCGCGAGGTACGCCGCAAGATCGCGAGCCGATGGCTCCATCTTGGAACGACGCAGGGGGCCCTCGCCCGGGACGCCGACCTCGATTCGCGCGAGGCGCTGGTCCGCCTCTACCGTATCCTGGATCGGCTGGGTGCCGAGGAGCGCACGGCGTTCGCGCTCCGTTTCTTCGAGGGGCTCGAGATCGTCGAGATCGCCAGCGCGCTCGGAATCTCTCCGGCAACCACCAAGCGGCGCATCGCGCACGCGTGGACGCGAATCGTAACTCACGCGCAGCGGGACGGAGCGCTCGTCGAGTACCTGTCGAGCTATCGTCCGGAGGGCGCGCCTTGAAGCCGCAGGAGATCATCGAACGGTTCGTCGATCTCGCCCGCGAAGCTTCGGAGGACCGGATCGACAGCACCGGGCAGGCGGGTCTGTACCGTCTCGAGCGCGCCCTTTCGCGGTCCACACGACCGTCGCGTGCGTTCGGGTACCGGGTGGGCGGGGCCGCTTTGGCCGCCGCGCTCGGATTGACCGCGCTCGTCCTCGTCCAGTTTCCGCGCGATCGAGCCTTGACCTTCGAAGTCACGCCAAGCTGCGTGCGGGATGGTGGCTACGTCGTTTCGAAAGCCGCGGATGGCCAGGTTCGGTTTTCCGACCACTCGGATGTGGGGATGGATCGGGGTACGCGTCTGCGCGTCTCGAGCGTCGAGGTTCACGGAGCGCACCTGATGCTGGAGGCCGGAACGCTGCACGCGAGCATTCGCCCGCGTCCGAAAGCACGCTGGTCGATCGACGCCGGTCCTTACGTGGTGCATGTGACGGGAACCGAGTTCGATCTCACATGGAAGGTCGAGCTGCAGACGCTCGATCTGCGACTGCGTAGCGGATCGGTCACCGTCGAGGGACCGCTGGCGGGCGGCGACGTCCACATGATCGCCGGCGACCACCTGGTCGCAAACGCCGGCGACGGCTCGCTGTCCATCGTCGACGAACGCCATGCCACTCCGTCTCAAGACGTCCCCAGCGCCTCCCCCAAGGTCGACACGGCGCCTTCCGGCGCCGCCACGATGACGGCGTCCGCGCCCGCTGGGGGAGCACGGTCGGCAAGCGCGGCCGCCATGGCGCATTCGTCCGGCGTGGCGTGGGCCACCCGGGTGGCGCGCGGGAGCTTTCAGGCCGTCATCGACGATGCGCAGCGCCAGGGCATCGATCGTGTGCTGACCGAGGCGTCGCAAGCCGACCTGGCGGCACTGGCGGACGCCGCGCGATACGCCCATTCCCAGGACCTGGCTCGCAGAGCGCTCGGCGCGCAGCGTGCAAGGTTCCCGGGCTCCGTCCTCGCGCGCGACGCGGCGTTTTTCCTGGGAGGACTTGCCGAGAGCGGAGGCGACGATGCGGGCTCCGTCGAATGGTACGAGACCTACCTCCGCGAGAGCCCCGACGGTGCCTACGCATCCCAGGCGCTGGGTCGTAAGATGATGCTCGTGGAGCCGATTCGGGGCACGGACGCGGCGCGAACAGCGGCGGCGGAGTACCTGAGGCGGTTTGGTGACGGTCCGTACGCACCCAACGCTCGGAAACTGCTTCAAACGCAATGAATCGGCTCGCGGCGGCTCTCGCCTCGCTCGTCGGCCCGGCCGCGCTCGCCACCCTGTCGCCCACCGCCGTCGCCGAGGGCCCGTCGCGAACGGTCGTCGTGCTCCAGATGCCCGCCGCCGATGAAGTGACGACCGAGGCCAGGACGCGCGTGCAAGGCGAGCTCGAGGCGGCCGGATTCCGCGTCGTGCTCTTGCCGAGTAACCGAGAGAACGCCGAGCACGATGTGGAGACTGCCGGGGATGCGCTTTCGCCGCTCGGAGCATTCGCGATCTTCGCGCGTTCGGAGGAGGGCGGCGCAGTCGCGGAGATCTGGGTGTCGGATCGGCTGAGACAGAAGACGGTGATTCAGCGCGCCAGCCTGGCGGCCGCGCATCACGAGCGACAGTCGGAGATCCTGGCGGTGCGCGCGGTCGAGCTTTTGAGAGCGAGCTTCGCAGAGTTCTGGATGCAGCCGAAACCACAGCCGGCGATTTCCCCCACCCCACCAGAACCAAGACGGCCGGAGAGCCGCAGCGTGCCCCCGAACCCGGACAGCCCGTCGCGGGTGACTGCCTTCGCCGCCGGAGTCGGCGTCGGCGCCGGCGTCGGCATGCTCGACGGTCTGCGCGATTCCCCGCCCCTCTGGGTACCCGCGGCGCGAATCTCCTACGGGTGGGAAAGTGGCTTCAGCATCGGCGTTGCCTTTCATGGGCTGGGGCCCGCGGCGACACTCGACGCCCCGGCGGGCACGGCGAAGGTCGAAGAGCAGCTCGCGACGGCCGACCTCGCCAAGACCTGGTGGCCTCGCTGGCCGGTCGTCCCGTTCGTTTGCGGCGGGATCGGAGCTCAGCACGTCCACGTCAGCGGAAGCGCGGCGGCGCCCTATGCAGGCGAGACCGCGGACGATTGGGCCCTCGTGACCGACGCCGGCCTCGGCGCGGCCGTGCCGCTTCGTGGGGGCTTTTCGGTGGTGATTGAAACGCGCGGCGTTCTGGCCTGGCCGCCGACGGTGGTCCGCATCGCGCAAGGCGATGCCGGGTTCTTCGGGGCTCCCTCGGTCCTCGTCGACGCGGGCATCCTCGGAGTCGTCCCATGAAGCGACCGCTGGTTTCGATAGTCGCCTGCGTCACGGCGGTCGGAAGCCTGGCGCGCTGCGCCGCGCGTCCCCTGGACGCCGTCGTGTGGGACGGCGTCGCCGACGGCGACGCATCGACCCCCATCGAAGCCGGCGGGGGTCCGGCGACCATGGTCTGGCCGAACCCGGTGAGCCAAGCCAACTCCGACCCGTGGATTGCGGCGCATCATGCACAGCTTGCCCAGATGCAGCCCAGGGTGCTCCTCCTCGACTTCGCGAACGAGTTCATGGACGAGTCCGGAGTCCTTGTGCCCCCGGGATACGACCTTCAACAGACCGTCCAGCCGCTGCTCCAGGAGCACATCGACGCGTTCATGGTGGCCAGTCAGTACTGGGGCTACAAGAACCCGAGCGCTCCGGCCTTCCTCCAGTACCAGATCGTGAAGATCGTGGACCTGCGCGACGGGTCCGGCGCCGTGAACAGCGGCAGCCTGCCCGTGGCCAACGGGAGCGTCGACTACGCACAGCTCAATACTTCGGCGTTCGCCGACTTGATCGGAATCGAGGATCCGAACAATCCCGGCACGAATCTCGACCTCTGCGGCTTGTTCGAAGAGGGAGTCATCAACGAAGTCTGGGGCATGGACGCCGATCCACTGTCCGCTTCCGACCCTCCCACCATCAAGTTCGCCGACGTGGTCGAAACGAAACAAGCCTACGACGCAAACGACGTTCCCATCCCAGGCCAGCTGACGTGCGTATCTTCGCCGTGTGTCAATCAGGCTCTCCCGTGCAACGTGTCGATACGGCTCTACGATTTCAACCCCGGTCGAGGCGCGGGCTGTCAGCTCTTCGACAATGGCCTGGTCTGGCAAAGCTACCTGACCGCGGGTGTTCTCCCGGCGTTTGCAAGCGTCGCGCGGACGTTTTTCAATTTCGACTTCGACAGCCGGTTCCACGCCCCTTTCTCGAACTTCGGCAACGTATGCATGCCGACATTGCCGGACGGCGGCGCGTGCATCGAATGGCGATCGGAAATCCATGCCGTGTCCGGCCCCGCGTCGACGACGCCCTTCGACTTCTCGCCGATGTCTGCAGGCTGCGGCAACGTGGTGTTCCCTCCGAACGCGACGGGCCCCTCGACGCAGGCCGGCGACACCACGGTGCTGTCGTCCTGTGAAAACTATGGACTGCACAACGGAGACAACGACGCGGACCTCACCACGCCGTACAGCAACGCCCTGGCCTCCAGCTATTACATGGGGAATGCGAACGTTGCGACCGACTGCGGTGGATCGCAGCCTACCTACTTGCTCGCCAGCATGCCGGGGCTCGGGACTGCGGCAACGGCGACCGACGGCACCCCGATGAAAAACTGGTGGGTCTATCTCTTTTATTGAAGCGCCCGCTGCATGGCGTGGGAGGGGAGGCTCTTCAATGGGGCATCCCTGGCCCGCGGGAGCGTCCGGGCACAGAGAGAGCGCGTGGGTCCGATCACGGGGGGAATTTCTCGTAGTCGGAGACCCGCCAGGGCGGAGGGCCGCCGTCATCTTCCATCTCCAGGACGATGTCGCCCGCGCCGTCGACCGCGGCCGGATACACGCGAATTCCGCAACCGCCCTGCAGCGCCATGCCCGAGGTCAGATCGAACGTCCACTCGTGCAGTGGGCAGATGAGCGTCGTTCCTCCCAGCAGGCCATCGGCCAGTGGTCCGCGACGGTGCGGGCACTGAGCTTGCGTCGCGAACACGCGGCCATCTCGCCCGTGAAAAACCGCGATCTCGACGGAAGCGATCCAAAACGTCCGCCCCTCCCCTTGCGGGATCTCGGAGAGCGGAGCGAGTCGAACGCGCTTGCTCATCGGCATCACCCCACGACGGGCAACGTGTGTTTGAATTGATTCCGGGTGACCGGTCGGTCTCGCTCCAGCCACGGATCGTACGTCGCCTCCACCGCCTCTGCGAGCGCGCGATCGAGCTCTGCGACGACCCCTTCACTGTCGTCGACGACGATCGAGCGGATCTTCGCGATTCCGAGACGTTCCACGAACGCGTAGGTGCGTTCCTTGTACTTGGCGTTCTCGCGGTAGTACTGGATGAACCGCCCCGAGACGAGCAAAGCTTGCTCGTGACTGTCGACGACGCAGAGGCGATCGCCTTTCCGAACGTGCGACCCTGCAGCTCCGCCGACGTAGATCTCCCACTTGCCCCCCTCGACCGCGACTGCGCCCACGTCTTTGACGAGCGCCTCCGAGCAGTTGCGGGGGCAGCCCGCGGTCGCGAGCTTGAGCTTGCCAGGGCTGTCCAGCCCCCGGAACCTCGCCTCGATCTTCTTCGCGAGACCCATGCTGTCGCCGAGGCCGTAGCGGCAATAGTCCGTCCCGATACAGCTCTTGCACGTGCGATAGCTCTTGCTCCACGCATAGCCCGCAGGCATTCCGAGATCGCGCCAGATGGCGGGCAAGTTTTCCCGCGTCACTCCGACGAGATCGATGCGCTGTCCTCCAGTCAGCTTCACCAGCGGCACGTCGTATTTCTCCGCGACCTCCGCGATGCGCCGCAGCTCGCCGGGCGCGCAAACGCCCCCGGGCATCTCGGGAACGACGGAAAACGTGCCGTCTTTCTGGATGTTGGCGTGCACCCGGTCGTTGATGAAGCGTGCATCGCGCTCGTCCTCGTACTGTCCCTTCCACACGATCGAGAGAAGCGAAGCGAGCGCCGGCTTGCTCGCGGCGTCCTCCTTGCCGTCGGCGAGAGCACCGAACACTGCGGAGACCGATTTCAGGCATCTCTCACGGATGGCGGCCGTCAGCTCGGCGCGATTGAGCGGAATCCCGGGGACGTAGTAGTGGGCCGTGGGATCGGCGTCGACCTCTCCCCCGCACAACCAGTCGACGAGATCGCTCACCAGTTGCTTGCAGGAGCCACAACCCATGCCAGCGCGGGTCGCCACCATCACCGACTTGGGTGTCCGTTTGCCCCGCGCCACGCAGGCACTGATGGCTGCCTTGGTCACGCCGTTGCAGTTACAGACCTGGGTCGAGTCCTGCATCTCCTCGAAAGTGACTTTCTGGGGGGGCGCACCGATATCGAACAGGAGCGAAAGTCGATCGTCCGGAAGCGGAGTATTGCGATCGAGAGCTTGCGTGAGGTACGCGACCTTGCTCAGGTCGCCCATGATGATCGCACCCGCGAGGCGACCTTTGCGTATGATGAGCTTCTTGTAACGACCTTTCTTCGGCTCCGAGAACTGGACGACTTCGTCGTCGTCGTTGGCGGGTTCGGTGATCCCCATCGAGGCGAGCTCGATGCCCATGACCTTGAGCTTCGTGGCAAGCTTCGAGCCGTAATAGCCCGCCCCGGTGTTCTTGCCCGTGATGTGATCCGCGAGCACCTTGGCCTGGTCCCAAAGAGGAGCGACCAGGCCGTAGACGCGGCCCTGGTGCTGTGCGCACTCCCCCACGACATAGATGTCGAAGTCGTCGACAGATCGCATCTGATTGTCCACCACGATGGCCCGCTCGACCGTGAGGCCGCAGCGCAGAGCAATCTCGGCATTGGGTTTGATTCCGGCCGAGACGACGACCATATCGCAGTCGAGGGTCGACCCATCCTTGAACGCCAGTCCCGTCACGCGATCGGAACCCAGGACCGCGATGGTGCTTTTCGTCAGATGGACGCGGACTCCCATCTCTTCCATGATGGTCCGCAGGATCGCCGCTCCAGGGGCGTCCAGCTGCTGGTTCATGAGGCTCGAGGAGATGTGAATCACGTGGACCTCACAACCGTGTGTGAGCAGTCCCCGCGCCGCCTCGAGACCGAGCAAGCCGCCGCCGATGACCGCCGCGCGCTTCGACCGGCTCGCTTCGGCGACGATGGCGTGACAGTCGTCCAGCGTGCGGAACCCGAAGACACCCGCGCGGAGCCTTCCGTCGGGCCCTTCGACGTTGTCGATCGGCGGGATGAACGGACGGCTGCCCGTGGCGATGATGAGCTTGTCGTATGGTTCGATGATCCCCCCTGCCCCGTAGACGCGCTTGTTTGCGCGATCGATGGATAGCGCCTTGATACCGGCGTGCAGGTCGATGCCGTTCTCTTCGTACCATCCCAGGCTGTTCAGGAAGATTTCGTTCGCATTCTGGGCGCCGTTGACGACGTTGGAAAGTAGGATCCGGTTGTAGTTGCCATACGGCTCCTCGCCGAACATCACGATCTCGAACAGATCGGCGCCCCCACGCGCCAGGATCTCTTCGACCGCTCGCGCTCCCGCCATTCCGTTGCCGATGACGACCAGTCGCTGCTTGCTCATTCTCGTCTCCTTCGTCACCGAATCCGAGGCTCACCAACCCGTGTGCCGGTGCGCGCTCAGTCGACCTCCAAGATGCCGACGTCGAGGACGACGGTTCCGGACGTTCCTTCGGGCGCTGCCACGAGAATCTCGAGTTTGCTTTCGGGAAAGACATCCTCGACGACCGTAAGCGGGACGTGAATGCCCGCCTTCGCGCCGACGGGAAAATAGCGCATCGGCTTGCCGTCCCGGCAGAGGACCAGATAAAGGAGGGCCTCGCTCGAGTTGCCTGCGCGCACGTAGACGATCTGTGCCCGCTTATCGGCCGGCACGGTGAAGCGCCCGCTGTCGTGCAACGGGTGCGGCCTGTCGAGGCCTCGACCTGTGAACGAGAATGCGCCCTGGATGAAACGAGACGTCGGGTTCATGGCCTCTCCCGGGGATCGGACGGTGGCCACCGGAGATTTTCCGTGGACCGCCACCAAGGCTCCGCTCGCGACGTTTCACGGAGGTATCGAGCAGCGGTCTTTGTCGATCCGGCAGAGATCTGGCAGCGACGGTCGAGCGCAATGTAGTGGAAACTGAGACGCTACCTGCCAGCGACAATTGGGCCCGCAGCGCCCGGTGCTTCGCCGTCTCGTTCGATGCGGGCAGCCGATATTTTGAATTCGGGGATTTTCGATTGTGGATCCACGGCGTCGCCGGTCAATGTGTTTGCGCGCCCCGGTCCGGACCAGTGAAACGGGACAAAGAGAGTGTCGAGCCGCATCGAGGGGCTCACGCGCACAGTGAGCCGGGCGCGGCCCCTTCGCGTTCCGATCCAGGTGAGGGCGCCTGACTTGAGTCCGTAGGTGGCGGCGATCTGAGGATGCATCTCCACGAACGGCACCGGATCCGCCTCGACCAGCGAGCGAACTCGCCGAGTCTGCGTCCCCGATTGGTATTGCGCGAGGACGCGGCCCGTCGTGAGGAAGAAGGGATAATCCTCGTCGGGCAGCTCCGCCGGCTCGGCGTACCGCACGGCGTGAAAGCGAGCGCGACCGTCCGCCGTCGGAAAATCGGTCTCGAAGAGGCGCGGCGTCCCAGGGTGAGCTTCCGCCGGGCAAGGCCAGTGGATCGATTCACCTTCGCGGAGGCGCGCGTACGTGATTCCGAAGTAATCGGCAACCCCGCCGGCCGAACAGCGGCGTAGCTCGTCGAAGACGTCTGCCGGCACGTCGCGAACGAACGAGCCACGCCCCAGCGCGTCGGCCAGACGCTTGAGGATCTGCAGGTCGGTCAGCACTCCCGCTGGGGGGTTTCGAGCGGGCCTCCGATACAGGACGCGTCCTTCCAGGTTCGTCATGGTTCCCTCTTCCTCGGCCCACTGCGCCGTCGGCAGGACGACGTCGGCAATCGCAGCTGTCTCGGAGAGAAAGAAGTCGGCGACCACGAGCAGGTCCAGCGCCGCGAGGCGCGATTCCACCACCGATCCATGCGGGACGGAGACCACCAGATTCGAGCCGAACACGAACAGCGCGCGCACTCCCTCCGGGGTCCCCATGGATCCGAGCAGCTCCATCGCGGGTGGTCCCGCACCCGGCAGGTCCGCCGCGTCGACCCCCCACACGGACGCCACGTGGGCTCGGTGGGCGGGATCCGTGATGCGGCGGTAGCCCGGGAGCTGGTCGGCCTTCTGCCCGTGCTCGCGGCCTCCCTGCCCGTTTCCCTGACCCGTGAGGGTTCCGAACCCGGAATGCGGCTTGCCCATGAGTCCGAGCGCGAGCGCAAGGTTGATGAACGACAGAACGTTGTCGACGCCATGGCTCTGCTGCTCGTCCCCCCGACCCGAGAGAATGATCGCGCTTGGAGCTCTGCCGAGCACGTAGGCGGCTTCGACGACGCGGGCGGCGGGGATCCCCGTGATTCGCTCGGCCCGATCCGGCCAGTAGGCTCGGATCGCGTGGCGCACTAGGTCGAATCCCGACGTCCGCGCCTCGATGAAGATCTCGTCGAGGAGCCCGTCGCGGGCGATCACGTGCAGCAGCGCGTTGGCCAGGGCCGCGTCGGTCCCCGGTGTAATCTGCAGGTGGATGTCCGCCTTGTCCGCAGTCGGCGTCCGTCGTGGATCGACCACGATGAGGCGGCCGCCCCGAGCACGCTGCTCGTCGAAGTGTTGCATGATGGGAGGCATCGTCTCTGCGGGATTGGAGCCGACCAGGAGAACCACGTCCGCCCGCGCGATGTCCGTGACTGGAAAGGGCAATCCCCGATCGATCCCGAACGCCTTCTGCAAGGCCACGGCAGACGAAGCCATGCAGAAGCGCCCGTTGTAGTCGATATTCTTCGACCGCAAGACGACGCGCGCGAACTTCCCGAGCATGTAGGCCTTCTCGTTGGTCAGGCCTCCGCCGCCAAAAACTCCGACGGCGTCGGGACCGTGACGCTCTTGGGTGCGCCGTACGGCAGACGCAATCCGCTCGATTGCGGACGTCCACGAGGTCGGCTCGAGCGGCGCTCCCCGTGATGCACGCATCCAGGGCGTGGTGAGGCGCTCGGGCGAATCGAGCAGCTCCGCGGCCGTCCAGCCTTTGCGACACAGGCCCCCACGATTGGTGGGAAAATCGCGCGCGCGAACGTCGAGCGTCGTGCCGCTGTGCGCGAGGGCCATCCCGCACTGGAGGGAGCAATAAGGACAGTGCGTCTCCGTCGGGACCCGGGGCGACTCGGCAGGGCTCGGCTCCGGGGCGGTCTGCACGCCATAGCGTTCCGCCCCCGACGTTTCGGCCGGGTATCGAGAAGTCGTCCGCGTCGAATTCCGTGACCCTCGACACGGCATTTCGGGGTGCCGACGTCTCTCGCCGACAAGGACGGCCCGCCCGGGAACACCCGGCAATGAAGGCGAAACTGGGCGTCTACGCGGCGGCGATTGTGGTGATCGAACACTCGCGCCCATGATCGACGCGACAGCGGCCAAGGCGACACGCATCAACCTGCTGAGCTTCTCGAGCCCTCAGATGCGCGCATTCCACATGAGCTGGCTTGCGTTCTTCGCGTGCTTCTTCGCGTGGTTCGCCGTCGCGCCGCTGATGCCGATCATCAAAAGTCAGTTCGCCCTCAGCGCGGATCAAATCGCCAATGTCAATATCGCGGCGGTGGGGATCACCATCCTGGCGCGACTCGTCATCGGTCCCCTGTGTGACCGATTCGGTCCGCGCGCCGTCTATACGGCGCTCCTGTCGCTCGGCGCGATTCCCGTGCTGGGCATCGCGTTCGCGACCGGCTACCCGACCTTCCTGCTCTCTCGTCTCCTCGTCGGAGCGATCGGCGCGAGCTTCGTCGTCACCCAGTACCACACGTGCGTCCACTTCGCTCCGAACGTGGTCGGTACCGCCAATGCGACGAGCGCGGGCTGGGGAAATTCCGGCGGCGGCGTGACGCAATCGACGATGCCCTGGGTGCTCGCCGCGCTTCTCGGAGCCGGCATTGCGAAGGGCATGGCCTGGAGGCTGTCGATGATCGTGCCGGCCGCGCTGATGCTCGTCGTCGCGTGTGGCTACTGGAGCTGGACACAGGACTGCCCCAAGGGCAACTACGGCGAGCTGCGCAAGGCCGGCATCGAGATCGAGAGCGGCAAGAAAGGGGGCTGGGACGTCTTCCGGCAGGCCATGGGCAACTATCGCTCGTGGATGCTCTTCACGACCTACGGAGCGTGCTTCGGTATCGAGCTCTTCGTGCACAGCGTGGCGGCGAGCTACTACGTTGACCGCTTCAAGCTCGACCTGCAGTCCGCGGGGATGGCCGCCGGCAGCTTCGGGCTGATGGCGCTCTTCGCCCGCGCGTTCGGCGGCCTTCTCTCGGACCGTCTGGCCCACGCGAGAGGCCTCGATGCCCGCACCGGCCTGCTCTTCGTCCTCATGCTCGGAGAGGGTGCCGGGTTGATCTGGTTTTCAACGACCCAGACCGTGACCGCCGCAGTCGTGGCGATGATCACGTTCGGCCTGTTCACTCACATGGCGTGCGGCTCCACGTATGCGCTCGTCCCCTTCATCGATCGCAAAGCCCTCGGCGGCGTCGCCGGCATCGTCGGCGCGGGCGGCAACGTCGGCGCAGTCGCCGCCGGCTTCTTGCTCAAAGGGGTCGGCGACGTTCAGAGGTGCTTCGCGATCCTGGGCGTCGTTGCGCTGGCTTCTTCGTTCTGCGCCATCCTCGTACGCTTCAGCGCGCGGCAGAAAGCCGACGAGAAAGACCTCTACGAGAAAGCCCTTTTCGAGCGGCATGCGGCGATCTCGTACGCCGGCGTGCCGCCCGTCGCGGCAGCCGCTCAATCGCAGCGATGAACGAGATCATTCCGGAATCAGAACCGTGCACTGCGACAGCGCGCCCTCGGGCGGTGCGCTGTCGATACAGCCCATGAGCTGAGGCGGCACGGTGGGGGTGCCCTCGTCGGCGCCGTTGATGAGGACGAGCGTCGTCACGGTGCCCGCCGCGGCGTTCGCATGCGCCACCGTCGCCAGGTCCGTCGTTGCTCCGGTCGCGTGCGCGCTCAGCAACTGACTTGCGAGAGGCGCGATGAGCGCGTATCCGTACGCGTCGGTGGTACCGCCGTCCGCCAGCGTCCGCGCAGCGACCGCGAAGGCGGCATCCTGGAAGAGGGGGACGAAGTTTCCCTGCGCCAGGTCGCCCATGCCGACAACGGCCGCTGCGACGGTCGGGTCGGCGTTCACGAAGCGCACCAGCGCGCCCGCCTCGTTGCCGTCGGTCTGGTCCGAAAGCACGGAAATCTTGAGGGGCGAATCGATGTCGATCTGGTTCACCGTCCCGGTCGCCGCAAACGTCGTGATGCTGCCGGCGGCCAGCAGTGGAAGACCATATGTCGTCCCGATGACACCAGTCGAGCAACCATTCCCCGGTGCAACGAGCTGCAGATCGTACTGTCCCGGAGGCACGCCGACGTACGCGGTCACGTAGGGGAATTGAATGCCGTTGGGTCCGCCCTCGCCGAGAGCGCCCGCCGCGAAGTTCTGCGCAAGCAGGGGTCCGATCCACGACGTCGTCCCGGCAGGCTCCAGGCACATGTCGTATCCGGTCGCCGGGGAGTCCGGAACCCAGTTCGCGATCCGAACCAGAGCCTGGGTGCTCGACGACGGACCGACCTGTGCTCCGGAGCCGCTCGGTGCGTCGTCGGTCGAGTCGCCATTCGCGGAGGCGTCGGCGACGATGCTGGAAACAGGTCCGTCATCGGCCGACTCACTGCCGTCACCGGCTGCGTCGATCGCGCCGGCTTCGGTCGACACGGGTTGGCTCGTCGCGACGGCGTCGCTCAAGGCGTCACCCCCGTCGGTCACGACGGTCACGACCTTCGTCGACGTGATCGAGACCGGACCTGTGCTGCAAGCCGCACAGACGAACATCAAGGCGGTCCCGGCGCGACATCGAAAAGCATGCATCGAATGGTTCATGACTACCCTTCGTCGACCGGATCCTTGCCGCATGAATTGCTCCGTGGGCCAGCGCGTCCGAGTGCGCACGGTCACGGAACGGTGACGGTCACCGTCGCGATATCGTTGTCGTAGTTGGACTCGGGCAAGTAGTGTGCGGCATTGATGTGCACCGACAGGATGTACGTTCCGGACGGGATCCCCGTGATGTCGACCCACTGGCAGTCGAGATCGTTCGGGTAAACGTCTTCCCAGCCGATGTCCAAACCCTGGTTGGTACAATTGAATGGGGCCGCGGGCGTCGGCCCGGGATCGAATGGCGCAGGCACGACGTCCTCCATGCAAAACCCCTGCTTGTGACCGACGGCCGCGACCGTAGTGCCGTCCATTTCGTACAGCGTGTATTCAGCCACCCCCTTGAAGTGGTAGTGCTCATGGCATTGCGACCACACGAAGCAGGCGTTGTCCGCTGGGTTGCCGATCGTGAGGGCGCTCGTTCCTACGTTCGCGATGCCCGTGTCGAAGCGGAGCAGACGCCGCGCACCCGTCTGGGTGATGCATCCGTCGACGATCGCGCAAGACGTTGCCGCGAATGTTTGCTCCTCGATGATCACGGACGAAGCGAGATCGTCCTGATCGATGACGAGATCGGGGCACGGCTCACCCGCGTCACAGGGCGTGAACCCGCAGACCTGCGGACCCATTTCCGCGTCGGCGTCGTCGCCGGCCCCGTCGAGGTCGGACGCTGCATCGGCGCTCACGCTGGCGTCAGGCGCCGAATCCGGCGCAGCAGCGTCCAGCGGCGGGCTCGTGGCGTCTTGCGTGAGGGACCCGCGATCTTCCGAGGTGCCGGCGTCCGTGCCCGACGGTTGAGCCGTTGGGTGCTCACCACCCGCGCTCCCGTCCGCCACGCCGGTGAGCGCGGACGTCGAAGCGTCTCCGTTCGAGCCGCACGCGACGACGATGGACGCGACCGCTGAGAGTCCGAAGACACCGCTGCACCCGTTCGTGCGCCGCGGCCTCGTCGAGGCGAGCGATCCTGAGATTGACGTATTTGTCATCGGGTCTTTTGCGAGATGCAAGCGACACACCACAGTGGTCAGTTTTCTTCCGGCGGCGGGCGACGAAATCCACGCAGAACGCGCCCGACCATCGGTCTCGCGATCTCCCGAATGCAGCGGCGCGTGCGCGCGCGCAGTGATGAGGCGTAGATCCTCACCTCCACGTGAGGGCGAACCCGATCGGTCCACTTCATCTTGTAGGCGGAGTCTCTACCCAGAAGATCGTAGAGGCGAAGCCCACGCCGACCGGCGTCGAGCGCGGTCTCGCGCACCAGCAGCTGCCCCGGCCCATAGTGCGCATAGCGCGGGTCGTGCGCGATCTTGAGCAAATAGAAGCAGGTCTCGTCCTCCAGCGCGATGCAGCCCGCGATGCGCTCGCCTCGTGCCCGTACGAACGCCAGCGAAAGCTGACCGCGGGGTGCAAAGACACGAGCGATGGCGCCGTAGTAAGCCACCAGCCGGCGGTCGAGCGCGATCGCCGTCCCTGCGTCGCCCTTCCATCCCGACACCTCGAGCCGATAGAAGTCGCGAAGCGCCGTTCGATCGAAGCGGCGGATCGATTCGAGCTCGATGCCACCGAGCTGCCGTTCGAGCCGCCGCATGTCACCCCGGAATCGCCTGTGGATGCGCTGCTCGATTCCGGCGATCTCGAACCATGGCATCCGGGCGATCTCGCGCGTATACACGGACAGCCCGTCTCGCCGCGCCAGATCAGGCAGCGACGTCGCGAGCGGGGAATCCACCGGGACACCTCGCAGCTCGAAGCAATCCCAGCAAGCCTCCCGAAGAATGGCATCCCAAAGCTGCGGAAGAGCCGTCGGGTCGCCCACGAGGTCGACTCGGACCGTGTGGGTCGTTCGCAAAGCGCGCAAGGTGCGGCCTTGCCTCGCTAGAGGCAAGGCGACGGCGAGCCCCCCGTCCGAGTAACGGCCACAGGCGAGAATGGGTTCGACCGAAGCCG